>ERZ1645187.10-NODE-10-length-188753-cov-167.647845_pt1 | contig 188753 bp, 167 predicted proteins | sample MGYA00575352_ERZ1645187 | MGnify/ENA primary metagenome ERZ1645187 (study PRJEB40837, sample SAMN11349314) | freshwater sediment metagenome | isolation source: river sediment | host: Sediment | place: India: Wazaribad , New Delhi | collected 2017-02-21 ...
AGCCGCCCGAGGGCGGCTCCTGTCCCGAAACGCCGAAAGCCGCCCGAGGGCGGCTCCTGTCCCGAAACGCCGAAAGCCGCCCGAGGGCGGCTTTCGGATGGGGTCGAGGCGAGTGGTACAGCTGGGTGGACTCGAACCACCGACCTTCGGAGCCACAATCCGACGCTCTAACCAACTGAGCTACAGCTGCACGGGTCTCGACGGCGTCCTGATAGGGGATGACGTCCGCCTTGGCAAGAGCGGAGTGGAGACATCGCCCGCAATGGCCGCGAAGCTGCGGCGAACTCGGCGGGGCCCCGGAACCGGGACCCCACCGACGCCGGTCACTTGCCGGGCGCCAACTGTTCCATCGTCTTGGCGAGGACGTCCTTGGCCGGCTTGGCGGTGTCGGAGGCGACCTTGCCGGCCATCTCCTGGAGCTCCTTGGCCTGGGCGCTGATCGCCTCGAACTGCTGGCGCACGAAGGTCGACTGCAGTTCGATCGCCTCGGCGAAGGTCTTCACCGCGAGCAGGCTCTTGGCGAAGCCATAGGCGGCGTCGGCATTGGCCTTGGCGGCGTCGAGCGACTTGCCGTTGAGCTCGACCAGACCGGCACGCGCCGTCTCATAGGTGTCCTCGATGGCGTCGGTGGCCTCTTCGGCCGCATCCTTGAGCTTGGCGAAGCTCTCCTTGGCCTGGGTCACCGCCTTCTCGGCGAACTCGCGGAACACCGACGGGATCTCGGCCTGGGTCAGCGCCGAGAAGTCGACGCCCGGCACGTCGAATTTCGGCATCTCGAACTTGGGCAGCTCGAGGCCGGGGATCTCGAACTTCGGGAACTCGAACCCGGTGGCCACGACGGACTCGGCCTTCGGCGCGGCGGCGGGTTCGGCCTTGGCGGCGGCGGGCTTGGCGGCGGGCTTACGGGTCGGGGTCGGGGTCTTGGCCTGGGTCATGCCTCGGGTCTCCTGATCGAAGTCGGTTCGCTCGGCCGTCTCGCGGATTCGCCTCTCGGGGCGACAAATCGGTGGTTCCGATTCACGAGACGGATGGGAGCCATCGGTCTCGATCGAACCACTGGGCGGTCCGGGGGCACGATCGAACGTCGTCTTCCACATACATGGACGGGGACGGAAGCGGCGGCGGTGAGCCTCTTCCGCACGATGGTCACGTTAACCGAGATTTTGCTGCATTGCAATAGAATATTGCATCGCACAATTGACGATCGGGCTTCTACGGGCCGTCACGGAGTGCGTCGTGCACGACGGGCGGCCGCGTCGGTGGACGCGCCGCCCGTCGTGTCGTTCGGGACGATCGAAGATCTCGACCGACGGCCGCGGGGCGAGCCCGTCCGGCCGGCGAGGACCGTTCGATCATGGCTGTCACCACGGATGCGAAGACCCGCGGTCGGCAGGCGTCGGGCATCGCCGAAGCCCGGTCCGCGTCAGCCCTTGGTGACCTTCTCGGTGATCGAGGAGACGGTCTTGGCCGCGGCATCGCCGATCTGACGGACCTGCTCGCCGAAAGAGGCGGCCTGGGCCTTCAGATAGTCACTCTGCAGCTTGAGGATCTCCTGGGGATCCTTGGCCTGGACCAGCTTCTGAGCGTGTTCGAACACCGAGGCGATGTTCTCTTCCGCCAGCGACAGGACCTTCTTGTTGAGGTCGAGCGCGCCGGACTGGACGGTGGTCGAGGACGCCTCGACCTTGGCCACGGCCTGATGGGTGGCGGTGAGGAAATCGTCGACCGCCTTCTTGGCCTGCTCGACGCTCTTCTCGGCGAAGGTGCGGATCTGATCGGGAATCTCGAAGGTCTTGTCGGCAGCCATCGTCGTCTCCTTGGGCCGGCGGGGGAAGCCGGTCTCCTGGTGTCGTGGGCGGGTGAGCTCCGTTCACCCGCCGGCGGTTTCGTCTTCGAACCCCGCCGGTGCACTCTACATAGCAAGATTCATTGTGCAGTGCAACATATATTTTGCAGTCGCGAAGAGTTTCTGCCCCCGTCTCGCCCCTGCCGGCGCTCGGTTCGACAGCGGATCGTCGGCCGATTAACCGTCGGCAGCGATACCTCGGCCCGCGACCCCATCGTCGGTGGACCACCCATCGTCTTGGATTATATTAACGAAGTGTTGACGGCCCGCCTCGGATCGGGACGCCCGGTTCTCCAGTGGCACGTGGAGATCGGGGACGATGGTCCGGCGGTCGTCGTTCGGTGTGGATCTTCGCGTCTTCTGCGCGGTGGACCACCGGGACACGGTGGAGAAGGTTCGCGGAAGCGATGAACGAGAAGCTGCACTCGGTCTGGCCGATCCTGGCGCACGACGGTGTCGGCGACGCCATCGGCGACGCGCGCCCGATCTTCGTCGTCACCGCCGACGGCCGGTTGCTTCATTTCGCCAATGCCGCCGGCGCCCGCTTCCTCGGCATCGCGCCGGCCCGCGCCCTCGACGCCCGCGTCTCGCTCGAGCCGCGTCTCGCCGATCGTCTCGCCCGCTTCGCCGCCGGCACCCGCATCGGCGCGACGTCGCGCGAGCTGGTGCGCTTCTTCGACGGCCTGCGCTCCTCGCTGCTCTCGCTCGGCCTCGCCCGTCTCGACCGCGACGTGATCCTCGTCACCGTCGACAACGCCCGCACCGTCGCCGCCGACGCCGACCCGGCCGCGAGCCTCACCGCCATCGCCGCCGAGGGCGGCCTCGTCGCCCTCTTCGACGGCGACGGCGACGTGGTCGTGGCGCTCGGCGACCATGCCGCACTCGACGGCGTTCAGGACGAGATCGAAGCCGCACTCGATGCCGAAGACGGCGACCCCGTCTTCGAACACCGCGTCGAGGCCGGCGGACGTACCCACGACCTCGCGCTCGTCCGTCTCGGAACCGCAGATCATCCCCGCCGCCTGATGCGGGTCGGCCCTGCCGCGGCGGCCTCCGCACCGGCGCCGAGCCCGGCCGCACCCGCCGAACCCGCCGCACCGCTCGTCGAGGCCGGTCCGAGCGCCCACCCGACCGTCCCGTCGTTGCCGCTCGTCGCTCCCGCCGAGACCCTCCCGACCGACGAGGTGGAGGGACCGGCCGACCGCGACGGGCCGGTGATCCCCGCGGCGATCATCCCGTCTGCCGCCGTGCATCCTCCGGAAGAGGTGACCGAAGACCTCGCCGCCGCCATCGCGGCGGTGGTCGGCGAAGCGGAATCCCCGGCCTCTGTCGAAACCGCCGCTGCACCCCCTGTCGCCGAACCCGCGGCGCCCGTCGCGTCCCTTGCGACCGCGGAACGGACGATCGCGGCGCCGGTCGCCGAACTCGCGACCCCGGAGCTCGACACGGCGAACCTGCCGGAGGCGGCGATCATCGGTCCGGCCGTCGCAGCGATCGACGCGACGATCGGCGCCATCCACAGCCGCCCGCGCGCCGACGACGAACCACGCCCCGTCGTCTCGCCGGCCGGCACGGACGTCGCGCCGCCGGCCGCCACACACCTCGTGGATGCCGAACCCTCCGAGGGTGCCAATGATCGGCCCGAGCGCGCCGTCGCCGTCGAGGCCGCGACCACCCAGGTCGAACCGACCGTCGTCACCGGCCGCCAGCTCGTCGGCCGCGCCGTCAAATTCGTCTGGCAGATGGATGCCGAGCGGCGTTTCACCCTCGTCTCCGATGAATTCGCCGCCGCCGTCGGCCCGCGCGCCGCCGCCATCGTCGGACGCAGCTGGCGTGAGGTCGCCGACGACTTCGGACTCGATGGCGATGGCCGTGTCGCCGCCGCGTTGGAGCGCCGCGACACCTGGTCGGGCCGCACCGTGGCATGGCCCGTCGAAGGCGAGGCCCTGCGCCTGCCGGTCGATCTCGCCGCCCTGCCCGCCTTCGATCGCGGTCGCGTCTTCACCGGCTATCGCGGCTTCGGCACCGTGCGCGGCGACGAGCCGATTCCCGACCCCACCGGCACCGGCCTGCGCCTGCGCGGACCGGACCCGACACCGCTGCCGGCGGTGAAGGCCGCCGCGGAGACCAACACTGCGGCGCAGGCCGCCGCGGAAACCACCACCGCGGCGGTGGTCGAGCGACCGCTCGCTGCCATCGAATCCACCTCCGCCGCGGTGAGCTCCGCTGCGTCGCTCCTCGCGCCGGCGGCGATCGTCGCCTCCGCGGCGGCGATGTCCACTGCCGGCTCGACCGGTGACGGCGAATACGCCCCACCGGCCTATCCCGACGACGCCGAGGTCGCATTGGTCGAGGCGATGCATCCGCATTCGGTGGAACCGACGATCGACGGTGGCGAGGCCGCCTTCGCCGGCGAGATCGAGACCGCCGACCGGCCGTGTGCCGCCGCACTGGTCGACCTGCCCGACGACTGGTACGACGATGAACTCGCCCTGGCGATGGCGACCCTACCGGCCTGTGGCGAGGGCGCCGTCGATTCGGAGGCGGAGGACGCCGCCGCTCCGGCCCCGACGGGGGAGGAGCCGGCCACCGAGGCCGGCGAACCGCTTCTCCCGCCCGCCACCGCGTCTCCGGCGCCCCTCGCCGCCCCGCCGGTCGCCGAGATCGCCGAGCCCGCGCCCGCGCCCGCGGCTCCCCCCGAGCCTCCCGAGGCCCTGCTCACGGCCCCGGTTTCGCCACTCGCGCTGTGGGCCGAGGACGCCCGCCGCGCCGCCGAAGCGCTCCATGCCGCCGAGGCCGCACCGCCGGCGCACGGACCCGAGCCTTCCGCAACCGCACCGGCTCCGATCTCGCGCGAAGCCCGGCTGGCCGAGGCGCCCGCCGCTCTGCGCGCCGCCGTCGCCGAGATCGAAGCTCGCGCTGCCGAACTCGAACCACGCATCGTTCTGCCGGTCCGCGAAGCACCCGAGGCCGATGCCGCGTCCGATGCCGACGCCGCGCGTCCCCTCGTCACCGAGACCGCCGCGACCGAGCCCGTCGGCGCCGACCATCGCGTCGTCGAGGCACACGCCGAACACCGCACCGCGCCGAGCGAAACGCCGACGCCCCATGACCACGTCGCCGAGCCGGACGAGCCATCGGCCGTCGAACCCGACCGCGACGCCGAGCGACCCGCCACCGCCGACGGCACCCGCGCGGAAGCGCCTGCGTCGCTCGCCGCCGCCTCGCCGCCGACCGGCGCCGCCGAACCCGTCGCCCGGATCGTCGCCCTCACCGGTGCCACCCGGCCGCCGGCCGACGCCGTACGCCTGTCGCAGCCCGAGCGTGTCGCCTTCCGCCAGATCGCCGAAGCCCTCGGTGCCCGCATCGACGGCGAGGAGCGCTCCCGCGCCGGCACGCCCGCACCGGCCGCCACCGCCGAAGCCGCGAAGCCCGGCGAACCCGCCACCGCCCCGGCCGACCGCGACGTCCCGCTCGCCGGCGCGACCGCGCAGGACACCCGCCTGCTCGATCGTCTGCCGAGTGCCGTCGCGGTGGTCAAGGACGACAACCTCGTCTACGGCAACGACGCCTTCCTGCGCCTGCTCGGCTATCCCGATCTCGCCATCCTCGAGGCCGAGGGTGGGCTCGATGCGCTCTTCGCCGGCGAACACGTCGCCCGTCGCTGGAAGGTCGGTCCCGACGGCAGCCGCCCGGTTCCGGTGCTGGCCCGCGACGGCCGAGTGATCCCGGTCGACGCCCAGGTGGCGACCGTCCCCTGGGGCCGCGGTTCGGCACTGATGCTGACCCTCTCCGAGGTCGAAGCACCGGAGAAGGAGGACGCCGCCGAACCGACGGCAGTGGCCGACCACCGGCCGGCCGCCGCATTCGCCGCGCCGACCGAAACCGTGCCACCGGTTTCCGCCGCCATGACCCCGGAATCCGCCGCGCCGGCTGTGACCGCGCCCGCCGCGCTCGCGACCCCGACCGTCGCTTCGGCCGACGGCGCCCTGCGCGAGCGGGTCGGCGAACTCGAGGCGATCATCGATACCGCCACCGACGGCGTGCTGATGCTCGACGCCGAGGGTACGATCCTCTCCGCCAACCACGCGGCGGAAGCGCTGTTCGGCACCGACCGCGCCGACATGATCGGCCGGCCGCTCGCCGATCGGCTGGCGCCCGAGAGCCGGCGCTCGGCCATGGACTATCTCGACGGGCTCGCCCGCAACGGCGTCGCCAGCGTCCTCAACGACGGCCGCGAGGTCATCGGCGTGGTCGAACGCGGCGGCCTCATTCCGCTGTTCATGACCATCGGTCGCATCTCGGTCGATCCGTCGCGCAAATACTGCGCCGTGCTCCGCGACATCACCCATTGGAAGAAGTCCGAGGAAGACCTCACCGCCGCGCGCCGCCGAGCCGAGGAGGCGAGCGTCCACAAGTCCGACTTTCTCGCCAAGATCAGCCACGAGATCCGCACGCCCCTGAACGCCATCATCGGCTTCTCCGAGGTGATGATCGACGAGCGCTTCGGACCCGTCGGCAACGAGCGCTACAAGGACTACCTGCGCGACATCCACTCCTCCGGCTCGCACATCATGAGCCTGATCAACGACCTGCTCGACCTCTCCAAGGTCGAGGCCGGCAAGATGGATCTGCGCTTCGAGGCGGTGACCCTCGCCGACATCATGTCGGAATGCGTGGCGATGATGCAGCCGCAGGCCAACCGTGAGCGCATCATCATCCGCTCGTCGCTGCCCGCCGGCGTCCCCCCGGTGGTCGCCGATCCGCGGTCGGTGCGTCAGGTGGTGCTGAACCTGTTGTCGAACGCCATCAAGTTCACCCCGTCCGGCGGACAGGTGATCGTCTCCACCACGCTCGAGGATTCCGGCGAGGTGGTGATGCGGGTGCGCGACACCGGCTACGGCATGACCGAGAAGGAGTTGCAGACGGCGATGGAGCCGTTCCGCCAACTCCACACCACCCGCTCGCGCGGCGGCGGCACCGGCCTCGGCCTACCGCTCACCAAGGCGCTGGTGGAAGCCAACCGTGCCGTACTTCGCATCGACAGTACCGTCGGCCAGGGCACCCTCGTCACCGTGACCTTCCCGGTCACTCGGGTACTGGCGAGTTGAGCCGGCGCGCCGCGAGACCGAGCCCGGCGACGAAAGCGTCGACGTGTACCGACCACATCCGACCACCGCGCAACATCAGCCGGTGACCGTCCTCGTTCGGTAGCGGGGCGGTCATGACCAGACGCGTCGGGCTGCCGCCGCCGGCGAAGGCGGCGTGCCAGACGCGTGGCGCCTCGGCACCCCAATAGCGGTCGTTCTCGGCATAGAGCCAGAGGTTCGGAACCCGGACCCGCGTACCGGCGCGCCGGAAGAGCTCGGTCAGCGCCGCCTCGGCGCAGCTCGCCCCCGGACGCTTGTCGGGGAACCCGGCGGTCCCGCCGGAGAAGTTGACGAAGCCGACCACCCCGGGCGGCGCCTGCGCCGCCGCCGCCACCGTCGCCATACCGCCGACCGACTGGCCGGCCAGCAGCAGACGATCCCGCTCCGCCCACGGCTGGAGGCGCGCCCAGTCGATCGCCGCCCGCACCGCCGCCGCCGATGCCTCGCTCGCCGCCGCCACGCGCAGCGCGCCGCCGCAGGCGCCGTTCGCCACCAGACGCGCACCCGTCCGCTCGCGATCCACACCGCCCGCCGCGCCGTAGCCCGGCCGGATCGGCGCCACCACCGCGAACCCCTTGCGCAGCCAATACCTGGCGTGACCACGCGGGATGGCGGCCTTCAATCCCTGCCGCACCGACGGCTCCGCCGCCCGGCCGTGCGACCAGATCACCACCGGGAAGCGCCCGGTGCCGGCCGGAACGAAGACCTCCGCCGCCATCGTCACCGCCGGCAGGTCGCCGACCGCCGGCACCGCGATCGACACCGACGTCGGCACGGGCACATCCTGCGCCACCGCGCCTCCCCCGACGATCGCCGTGACGGCCACGATCACCGAACGGCCGCCGCACCACCGCTTTCGTCCCATGGCACCGATCCCCCCGGCCGACGATTCGCCGCCGGCCTCTCCCCCGTCGAAATCCCACCCGCCGAACGGCCGCCCGAAAACCGCTCTTGAAGTTGGAATGAATTCCTATATTTTTCTCGATATATAGAATATCATGCTATATATATGAACGATAGTAGAAATTTGAAATCGAATTTTTTCTATGAAAAGCATTACGTTTCTGACACCATCCACCATCCACCATCCACCATCCACCATCGCGGCGCCGGCACCCGTGCCGTTCGTGATCTCATCGAGACCCGTGTCATGTTCACCCTCGCCGATTTCCGCTCCGCCGCCGACATCATAGCCCGTCACATGGCGCCGACGCCGCAGTATGCGTGGCCACTGCTCGCCGCCGACATCGGCGTCGAGACCTGGGTCAAGCACGAGAACCATACTCCGACCGGTGCTTTCAAGCTCCGTGGCGGTCTGGTCTACATGAACCGGCTCAAGCGCGATCGCCCGGAGGTCACCGGTCTCGTCTCCGCCACGCGCGGCAACCATGGCCAGTCGCTCGCTTTCGCCGCCCGCGCCGCCGGCCTCGCCTGCGCCATCGTCGTGCCACACGGCAATTCGGCCGAGAAGAACGCCGCGATGCGGGCGCTCGGCGCCGACGTGATCGAGGCCGGCCGCGACCTCGAGGCCGCCAAGGCGGTCGCCGCCGATCTCGCTGCGGCGCGCCGTTTCGAGATGGTACCCTCCTACCATCCCGATCTCGTCCTCGGCGTCGGCACCTACGGTATCGAACTCCTCTCGGCCGTCCCAGATCTCGACGTGGTCTTCTGCCCGATCGGCATGGGCTCGGGCATCTGCGGTCTGGTCCACGCCAAGGCCGCGCTCGGCCACCGTGTCGAGATCGTCGGGGTGGTCTCCGACAAGGCGCCGGGCTACCGTCTGTCGCTCGCCGCCGGCCGGCCGATCGCCACCGACGCCCCCGCCTCGACCTTCGCCGACGGCATGGCGGTACGGGCGCCCTCGGCCGAAGCCCTGGCGGTGATGAGGGCCGGCGTCTCGCGCATCGTCGAGGTCGACGACGACCGGATCGCCGACGCCGCCCGCCGCCTGTTCACCGCCACGCACAACCTCGCCGAAGGCGCCGGATCCGCCGCCCTCGCCGCGCTGGCTGCCGAGCGCGATCGCTGGGTCGGCCGCAAGGCGGCGGTCATCCTCTCCGGCGGCAACATCGATCGCGCCTGGTACCGCACCGTCCTCGACGGCGGCACCCCACGCCCGGCCGCCGCCTGATACCGGGCTCGTTGTCGCGTGCGAAGCTTCGAATCGGTCGAGACATCGTACGCCCGGTTCGACACTGCACGCGCCGACGGACGCGCTGTCGCGCCGTCACGACAGGCACGATGACGTCGGAGAGACGGCGCCCTCGATCCTCCGCGCTTCTCCGACCGGCGCGCGCCTCGGACAGAAGGACCTCCCGCCCGGAGGGGGGATGGCGGAGCGAAGCTCCGTCGGTGGGATACGAGGCAACCCCTCTCCCGCCGTTCCACACCGACGGGATCCGCTCCGGCGCGATCGTTCGGATCTGCATTCCACATACAGAACGATGTCGGTCGACCGGCCGTGCCGGCCCGATTCGGTGCGACCCGGCCGCCGACCACCGGGCCGACCGGCCGCCACCGTCACCGAGCCCGGTTCTCGCGAACACCGCTTTCTGCCCCCGATGCGGCTGCGAAAGCCGTTGCGTCCGCTCCGTGGCGGCGCTAACCACCTGCCATGGCCCTCTTCGCCCAACCGCTCGGCCTGCCGCGTCTGCGGCGATCGGCCATCGCCCTTCTCGCGATCGTCCTCGCCACCGTCGGCGTCATGGCGATCCGGGCGACGATCACCGTCGATGCGGCGCGTCACGAAGTCGAGGACGGGCTGACGGCGCTGACCGGCGTGCAACTCCGCCTCACCGGCAACGGCACCGTGCGGCTTCTGCCGTGGCCGAGCGTCGGCTTCGAGCGGGTCTCGTTCGAACGCGCCGACGACGCCCGCGTCGTCGCCCGTATGGATGCCCTCGATGTCTCGCTCGACGTCGCCGCCCTGATGCTCGGTCGGCTGCGTCCCGAAGAGATGCGGCTGGTGCGCCCCGAGGTGCGTTTCGACGATGCCGCGATCCGACCGACGGTCGCCGCCTTCACCACCGTCCTCCCCGGTTGGAAGCCGATCACCGTGACGATCGAGAAGGGCCGCTTGATCGCGGTGTCGCCGACCGGCGAGGAGACCCTCGACGCGATGGACGCCCGCTTCTCCTGGCCGCGCCCCTCGGCCAACCTGTCGTTGCGGGCCGGATTCCGCTGGCGCGGCGAATCGGTCGGCCTCGACGTCGACGGTCCGTCGCCCGTGCGCCTGCTCCACGGCGAAGCCGGTCCGGCATCGCTCCGGCTCACCGCGGCGCCGCTGCGCCTCACCTTCTCGGGGATCGGCGGCCTGCTGCTCCCGCCCCGCTTCGAGGGCACCGGCGACGTCGAGATCGTCGATGCGGCACGCTTCGCCCGCTGGACCGGTCAGCCGCAGACCCGTGACCTCCTCGCCGGCCGCTGGCGCCTCGACGGCCGTCTCACCGCCGACGGCCGCGGCGTGACCCTGCCCTCGGCCCGCCTCGACCTCGCCGGCAACAAGGCGGAAGGAACCCTCACCCTGCGCTGGGACGGCGCCCGGCCGCGTCTGTCCGGCACCCTCGCCTTCGCCGATCTCGATCTGTCCGGCGAGCGTCGCCAACCCCTCGGCCGCGGCTGGCGCGAGTTCGCGATCGATCGGGACGCCCAGCCACAGGACCTCGACCTGCGCCTGTCGACCCCGAATCTGAAGATCGCCGGCTTCGCCCTGACCCGGGTCGCCCTCGCCCTCCACACTGCCGAGGGGCGGGTGCGGGCCGAGATCGGCAGCGCCGAACTCTTCGCCAAGCCGATCGCCGCGACGCTGCGCGGGGCACTCGGCCCCGGCGGCCTCGAAGCCCAGGTTCGCGCCACCGGCGACGACCTGCCGCTCGCCGACCTCGCCACGCGTTTCGAGATCCCCGGCATCGAAGCCGGTCGCGCCACAGCGGTGCTCGACGGCGCCGTACGCTGCGCCACCCTCGGTGCCTGTGTCTCCGCGATCGACGGCCACCTCAGGATCGATGCCCGTGCCACGCGAGTCACCGGCGCGACGCCCTTCGCCGACATGTCGCGTTTTCGCCCGATCGTTCCCCAGGCCAACGGCACCACCGTCACCACCACGTGGGACGGTATCGCCGTCGACATGCGTCTCTCCGGACCCCGCGCCACCGTCGAGCGAGCCGAGATTCTCGGTCACGGCGCCCGCTTCCTCTTCTCCGGCCGTGGCGATCTGACGACCGGCATGCTCGACCTGACCGGCCACGCCTATTTCCCCGCCTTCCGCCCCGACCCGGCCCGCACCGGCAGCGACGAGGTCGCGGTGCCGATGCGGATCGGCGGCACGCTGCGGCGCCTGGAGGCGACGGCCCGCGACGCCCCACCCGGACCCGATGCGCCACCGCCCGTCGCGCCGTGACCCGTCGCACCCCGGCGATCCGTCCGCGCGGCGATGGCGCAGAGCCGCGATGTCCATCGGGGTCGTTCGTGAGCACGCCGACCGGGCGCGCCGCGATCCGGCCGAGCCGCCGCGTCCGACCGTCGATCAACCGGAGATCGCGTAGATCTTGCGCACCGGCTCGACCGTCTCCCACACCCCACGAAAGCCGCGGGGAACGACGAAAGCCTCGCCGGGTCCGAATTCGCGGGCCTCGCCGCCGTCCTCGGTGAGACGAACCCGGCCGACGAGGATGACGCAGAGCTCGTCCTCGTCGTAGGCGACCCGCCAGGCACCGACCTCCGACTGCCAGGTCCCGGCGTAGAAGCCCGCCGCCTCGTTCTCGTAGGCCGAGGCGAGACCGGTCGACGGGTTTCCGGCGATGCGCTTCTCCGGCGCGATCGGGATATCGAGAACGTCGATCGGGGCGAGCGACAGAGCGATGACGTCGGGCATGGGCGTCCCCTTCAACCGCCGGCGGCGAAGGCGGCGCGCTCGGCCCGCTCGCGCTCGACCTCCTGCCGCTTCGACAGGATCGACGCGGCGATCACCGCCACCGAGATCACCGCGATCACCAGCGTGCACACCGCGTTGATCTCCGGCTTCACCCCGAGGCGGACGTCCGAATAGATCTTCATCGGCAGCGTCGTCGCACCGGGGCCGGTGGTGAAGGAGGAGATGACGAGGTCGTCGATCGACAGCGTGAAGGCGAGCATCCAACCCGAGATCACCGCCGGCCAGATGATCGGCAGAGTGATGCGGAAGAATGTCCCCGCCGGGCGGCAGCCGAGGTCCATCGCCGCCTCCTCGAGGCTCCGGTCGAAACCGACCAGCCGCGACTGCACCACCACCGCGACGAAGCACATGGTGAAGGTGATGTGGGCGAGTGTGATGGTCCAGAAGCCGCGCTCGAAGTCGACGGCGACGAAGAGCAGCAACAGCGACAGGCCGGTGATCACCTCGGGCATCACCAGCGGCGCATAGACCATCCCGGAGAACAGCAGCCGCCCCGGGAACCGCCCGAAACGGGTGAGCGCGATCGCCGCGAGCGTGCCGAGCACCGTGGCGATCGTCGCCGACAACATGCCGAGCCGAAGCGTCACCCAGGCGGCGTCGAGAAGTTGTTGATTGTGGAAGACCTCGACGTACCACTTGAGCGACCAGCCGCCCCACACCGCGACGCTGCGCCCGGCGTTGAACGAATAGATCACCAGGATGACGATCGGCAGGTAGAGGAAACCGAAGCCGAGGGCGAGCGAGGTGACGTTGAACCAGGAGAACCGCGTCATCGCTCCGCCTCCTGTGCCTTGGCCTGGGCGTTCTGGAAGATCACGATCGGTACCACCAGGATCAGGAGCAGGGTGATCGCCACCGCCGAAGCGACCGGCCAGTCACGGTTGTTGAAGAACTCCTCCCACAGCGTCTTGCCGATCATCACCGTGTCGGAGCCGCCGAGCAGGTCCGGGATGACGAATTCGCCGACCGCCGGGATGAACACCAGGAACGATCCGGCGATCACCCCCGGAATCGACAGCGGGAAGGTCACCCGCCAGAACGCCGCGATCGGGGTACAGCCGAGATCCTGCGCCGCCTCGATCAGCGTTTCGTCCATCTTCTCGAGGCTGGAATAGAGCGGCAACACCATGAACGGCAGGTAGGAGTAGATGATGCCGACGTAGACCGCACGCGTCGTGGCGAGGAAGGTGATCGGCTCGTCGACGATGCCGAGCCCGACCAGCACCCAGTTGAGCAGCCCTTCTTCGGAGAGGATGCCGATCCAGGCGTAGACGCGGATGAGGAAGCTCGTCCAGAACGGCAGGATCACCAGCATCAGGAGCGTCGGCCGCCACGCCTTCGGCGCCCGCGCCATGCCGTAGGCGAGCGGATAGGCGATGAACAGCATCAGGACGGTCGACGAGGCGGCGATCCACAGACTGGAGAGATAGCTCTCGGCGTAGATGCTCTCGGTGAAGAGCCGGGCGAAGTTGGCCACGGTGAACTCGCCGACCTTGTCGAAGAACTCCGCCAAGCTCCCGATCAGCGGCTCGTAGGGCGGCGCGGCGATGACGCTAGACGACGCCGAGATCTTGAGGACGATGAGGAAGGGTACCAGGAAGAAGACCGCCAGCCACAGATAGGGGATGCCGATCACCGTGGCCCGACCCCACCGCTTGCCGCCGCTGCTCATCACCGGTCCTCCCTCACGAGGTGAGCACGACGCCCGAAGAACGCGCCCAGCTGAGCCACACCCGATCCTCCCAGCCGATCGGTCGTTCGACCGTGCGGGAGACGTTGGCGACCGTGGCGCGGATGGTGGCACCGCCGCCGTCGATCTTGACGTGATAGATCGAAACGTCGCCGACATAGGCGATGTCCCAGACCGTGCCCTGCACGGCGTTGATCGAAGCGTCGGCGGGCGCGTCGTGGGCGATGCGCACCTTTTCCGGACGGACCGCCACCCACACCGTCGCCCCGAGCGTCGTCGGCTCGTCGTCCTCCACCACCAGCGACACCGCCGGTGAGCTCGCTTCGATGCGGATCGTCGTTCCCTCGATCGCCGCCACCCGGCCTTCGACGATGTTGATGTCACCGATGAAGTCGGCGACGTAGCGGCTGTTCGGTCGCTCGTAGATCTCCGAAGGGCCGGCGACCTGGATGAGCTTGCCGTGGTCCATCACCGCGATGCGGTCGGCCACGGTCATCGCCTCCTCCTGGTCGTGGGTGACGATCAGGAAGGTCATGCCGAGTTGCTGCTGCAGATCCATCAGCTCGAACTGGGTCTCCTCGCGCAGCTTCTTGTCGAGCGCTCCGAGCGGTTCGTCGAGCAGCAACACCTTCGGTCGTTTCGCCAACGACCGAGCGAGCGCCACCCGCTGACGCTGACCGCCGGAGAGCTGATGCGGTTTGCGCTTGGCGAATTTCTCGAGCTTGGTCAGCTTGAGCATCTCGGCGACGCGCGTCTCGATGTCGGCCTTGGGCATCTTGTCCATGACCAGTCCGAAGCCGATGTTCTTCTCCACCGTCATGTGGGGGAAGAGAGCGTAGGACTGGAACATCATGTTGACCGGCCGCTCGTAGGGCTGCTTGCCCTCGAGATCGGTACCGGCGAGCAGAATGCTCCCCTCGCTCGGGTGCTCGAACCCGGCCAGCATCCGCATCAGGGTGGTCTTGCCGCAACCCGACGGTCCGAGGAGGGCGAAGAACTCCTTCTCGTAGATGCCGAGCGAAACGTCGTCGACCGCGGTGAAATCACCGAACCGCTTGACCACGCTGCGGAACTCGATCAACGGCTTCGCCGCCGGGTCGTTCCACGGCGAGAACTTGCGTCGCACCGGTCCGAGTGTCTTCGCCATGTCTCACCTTACGTCGTCGGAGCACCGCCCGCTCCAGCCGCGGACGTCGAAGAGCGGATCCGAGCATGCCCGTGCCCGGAGCCGGGGGACCCGTGGCGACCAGCGCCGCCGCGACCCGAAAGGGCGGCGGCGCCGACTCGCTCACTTCTTCTTCATCTCGCGCCACACCGCGGTCAGTTCGCGCTGCGACTTCTGATCGAAGGGCGTGATGACGTAGAGCTTCGCCATCGTCTCTTCCGACGGATAGATGCTCCGGTCGTCGAGGATCGCCTTGTCGACGAGCTTCTGGGCCGCCAGGTTGCCGCTCGGATACTTGACGAAGTTCGTCGCCTTGGCGATCACCTCCGGCTGAAGCATGTAGTTGATGAAGGTGTAGGCCTCTTCGATGTTCTTCGCATCCTTGGGGATCGCGAAGTTGTCGAAGAACATGTAGGCGCCTTCCTTGGGAATGATGTAGCCGATGTGACCCGGGCTCGGCTTCTTCTCTTCGGCGCGGCTGGCGGCCTGCTTGATGTCGCCGGACCAGCCCACCACCAGACAGACCTCACCATTGGCGAGCGCATTGATGTACTCGGAAGAGTGGAACTTGCGGACCGCCGGACGGATCTGCTTGAAGTGTTCGGCGGCCTTCTTCAGGTCCTCGGTCTTCTTCGAATTCGGGTCGAGGCCGAGATAGTTCATCACCGCCGGAACGATTTCGTCCGGCGCATCGAGCATCATCACGCCGCATGACTTGAACTTCATCACGTACTGCGGATCGAACACCAGCTTCCAGCTGTCGAGCGGCGCATCGGGCATGATCTGCTTGATCTTTTCGACGTTGTAGCCGATGCCGGTGGTGCCCCACATGTAGTTGACGGCATATTTGTTGTCGGGATCGTAAGTTCCGAGCGTCTTGGTCACCAGCGGCCACATGTGCGTCAGGTTCGGCAGCTTCGCCTTGTCCAGCGGCAGGAAGACGCCGGTCTTGATCTGTCGGGCGAGGAAGTTGCCCGACGGCACCACCACGTCGTAACCGGTCTTGCCGGCGAGCAGCTTGGTCTCGAGCAACTCGTTGGAATCGAAGACGTCGTACTTGACCTTGATCCCGGTCGCCTTGGTGAAGTCCTCGAGGATCGACGGGTCGATGTAGTCCGACCAGTTGTAGACGTTGACGACCTTCTCCTGAGCTGCCGCACCGGTGACTCCGGCCAACACGCCGACCACGACCGACGCGATGAGATGCTTCTTCATGGATCTGTCCTCTCTCCCAGCGGACCATCCGGCCTGTCGCACCCGGACGCCCGCATCAACCTACCGCCGAATTCCACTTCCCGTCAGCCCGAAGCCCGGGCAGTCCCGCTCAAAGAGAAAGCGCCGGCGAACCGGCGCTTCCCTCTAGAGATAGGTCATCCGCTCGAGCGGCGTGATCTCGGCCTCGAACGCCGCGACTTCCGCCTTCTTGAGATGGGCGAAGAGGCTGCGGTATTCGACGCCCATGGCTCGTCGGATGAACTCGGATCGCTCGAACAGCCGGACCGCGTCGTCCATCGCGTCGGGCAGACGCTGCGCCGGCTCCTCGTAGGCGTTGCGCACGATCGGCGCCGGCGGCGCGATCTCGCGCTCGAGCCCCTCCATCATGCCCGCCAGGATCGCGGTGAGCACCAGATAGGGATTTGCGTCGGCTCCGGCGATGCGGTGTTCGAGCCGCCGCGCCTCCGCCGGGCTCGCCGGCACCCGCACCCCCACCGACCGGTTGTTGTGGCCCCACGACGCCGTCGTCGGCGCATAGCTCCCCGGCTGCATCCGCCGATAGCCGTTCCAGGTCGGCACGAAGAGCAGGGTCGCCGCGTTCATCGTGTCGATCAGCCCGCCGATGCAGTGCCTGAGCTTCGTGTCCCCGGTCGTCGGATCGGCGAAGACGTTGCGGCCGTCGCGATCGAGCAGCGACACGTGGACGTGCAGACCGTTGCCGGCGACGTCGATGAAGGGTTTGGCCATGAAGGTGGCCTTGAGCCCGTGGCGGCGCGCCACCTCGGTGACCAGCCGCCGCAACATCACCCCGTCGTCGGCCGCCGCCATGGCGTCGGCGCGATGTTTGAGATTGACCTCGAACTGGCCGGGCGCGGCCTCCGACACCATGGTGTCGACCGGCAGCCCCTGCTTCTTGCCCATGTCCCAGATGTCGGAGAACACGGCCCGGAACTCGGTGAGATCCTCGAGCGCGTACATGTTCTGCGGGGTCGGCCCGGAGGTGGCGCGATAGACCGGCGCCGGCATGCCGTTCGGCATCGGCGGCGCCTTCGGGTCGAGCAGGTAGAACTCGAGCTCGATGGCGCAACACGGCGTCAGCCCCGCCGCCTTCATCCGGTCGACCACCTTCTGGAGACAGACGCGCGGATCGCCGTCGAAGGGCTCGCCGCGCTCGGTGTGCATCGACAGGAGGACCTGCGCCGTCGGCCGCTCCGCCCACGGCACGATCCTGAGCGATCCCGGCACCGCCCGACAGAACCCGTCGCGATCGCCGGTCTCGACGTGCAGACCGGTCTCCATCACCTCGCGACCCCAGACGTCGAGGCCGTACATCGAGACCGGGAAGTTGATGCCGTCGGAAAAGGCCTTCTTCAGGCTCTCGACCGGCGCCCACTTGCCGCGCAGCAGGCCGTTGGAATCGGTGATCAGATATTCGACCGCCTCGATGTCCGGATGGGCGGCGAGAAAGCGCTCGAGCTCACTCGGCGCCTGCGTCTCGCGAACCACCTTGGACCCGTCACTCAAGATCTTCACTCCACCACTCGGGGACAGGACCGGCTCTCCGTCGCCGGCGAGGTCGATCGCGCCGGCGCTCGCAGCGGCTCGTGAGCCGAGTTGCCGAGTTGCAAGTCGGCGAAATTGTGATCACATTGACCGGAGGCTGTCAATCGCGCCGCCGGCTCTCGGCCCGACCCCCGTGTCGGCTGCCGACCGGTTCTCCCGACCGTCCGACGGGACGGTGGGAGGGGTCGGTCGCGGGAGACGGCCCCGAGAGTTCGGAAGGAGTGAACGATGAAACGAGCCGTCGATCAACCTCCTCCCCTCGGCACCACCGTGACGGTGGATGACGAGAACGCGGTCGACGGCCCGTTGCACGATCAGGTCTACCGCCGACTGCGCCATGCCCTGGTGACGGGCCGCATCGTCCCCGGCCGGGCGGTGACGTTGCGCGGTCTCGCCCAGTCGCTCGGCGTCTCGCCCATGCCGGTACGCGAGGCGATCCGGCGGGTCTCGGCCGAAGGCGGTCTGGAGGTCGGCGCCAACCGCCGCGTCTGGGTGCCCGCGATGGACGGTGAGCGCTTCGACGAACTGATCCGCGCCCGCATTCTGCTCGAACCGGAAGCGGCCGTGCGCGCCCTGCCGCACATCGACCGCGAACGGCTGGAACGACTGCGCGACATCGACGATTCGATCGACGTGGCGCTGGAGCGCGGCGACGTCGAGGCCTACATGGCCGGCAACCATCGCTTCCACTTCGAGATCTACGCCGCCAATCCGTCGCGGGTGCTGGTGCCGCTGATCGAGAGCCTGTGGCTGCAGTTCGGCCCGTTCATGCGCTCGGTCTACGGCCGTCTCGGTACCGTCGCGCTGGTCGACCATCACGTCGACGCCCTCGACGCCATCATCGCCCATGATGCCGACGCTCTCGCCCGGGCGATCCGCGCCGACATCATGGAGGGCATGGAACTGATCGCCACCTCGGTGCTCACCGTCCCCGCCGCTGCGGACCTGCCCGAAGACCGCCGCCGCGCCTGAGGACGCACGTCGCCCGGTTGACGGATCTCGCAGCCTCCAGCAGAATGTGATCACATTTCCCGAGAGGTGGCCGATGGCCAAGAAGAAGAAGAGTTCCGGTTCGACGGCCGATCTGCGTGGCGTCGCCGACGCCGCTGCTGCCGCCGACTGGCTCGACGAACGTGGCCTCGAGGACATCGAATGCATCGTGCCCGACATGGCCGGTGTCGCCCGTGGCAAGATGATGCCGGTGGCGAAGTTCGTCGATGCGCCGATCATGTCGATCCCCGGCTCGATCTTCACCCAGACCATCACCGGTGAGTATCCCGAGGACGACGACAGTTTCCAGATCGATGCCGCCGACAGCGACATCCGCCTCGTCCCCGACTACTCCACCCTCTCGGTCGTGCCCTGGGCTTCCGACCCGACCGCCCAGATCATCCACGACGCCTATCACCAGGACGGCCGGCCGGTGGAGATCGCGCCGCGCCAGCTCTTGCGCCGCATCGTCGACCTCTACGAGAAGAAGGGGTGGAAACCGATCGTCGCGCCGGAACTCGAATTCTATCTGGTCGAGCGCAACCAGGACCCGGACTATCCGTTGAAGCCGCCGGTCGGCCGCTCCGGCCGTCCGGAGAGTGGCCGCCAGTCCTATTCGATCGCCGCGGTCAACGAGTTCGACGACCTCTTCGACGACATCTACGACTTCTCGGAAGCGCAGGGCCTGGAGATCGACACCCTCATCCACGAGGAGGGCGTCGCCCAGATGGAGATCAACCTGCGCCACGGCGATCCGCTGGCGCTGGCCGATCAGGTGTTCCTGTTCAAGCGCACCATCCGCGAGGCGGCGGTGCGCCATCAGATGTACGCCACCTTCATGGCCAAGCCGATCGCCGGCGAGCCCGGTTCGGCCATGCACATCCACCAGTCGGTGGTCGACATCGACACCGGCGAAAACATCTTCTCCAACGGCGACGGCGGGCCGACCCGCGAGTTCTTCCACTTCATCGGTGGCCAGCAGAAGTTCCTGCCCAACGTGATGTGCATCCTCGCGCCTTACGTGAACTCCTATCGCCGACTGATGCGCATGTCGGCGGCACCGGTCAACGTCCACTGGGGCTACGACAACCGCACCGTCGGCCTGCGTGTCCCCAACTCTTCGCCCGCCGCCCGCCGCGTCGAGAACCGGGTGCCGTCCTCCGACGCCAACCCCTACCTCGCCATCGCCGCGTCGCTGGCCTGCGGCTACATCGGCATGACCTTCGGCATCAACCCCGGCAATCCGGTCGAGGGATCGGCCTACGACCTCGATTTCGGTCTGCCGCGCGGCCTACTCGAGGCGGTCGCCCTGCTCGAGGACTGCGACGAGCTGGCCGAGATCTTCGGCAAGTCGTTCTCCTCGACCTACCGGGCGATCAAACAGGCCGAATTCGAGACCTTCATGCGGGTGATCAGTCCGTGGGAGCGGGAGTTCCTGCTCTTGAACGTGTGAGGAAACGGGTCGGTCGGCGATGCCCCGCCGCGGCCGAACCCCGGCGGGATCACCCGCCCCCACCTCCCCCCGTCATTCCCGGCGAGGGAGCGAAGCGACCGAGGGAAGGGGATCCGAGGGCGGTTCCGGCACCCGAACCGCCCCTGAATCCCCTTCCCCTCCGCACCCTCCGGGTGCTCCGGCCGGGGATGACGGCCGAAAGCGACCTGTCGCACCGCCGGATCGGCCGATCCGGCGAACGAGAAATCATGTGCCCGACCGGGCGAACCGAGCTTGACGGGAGACCCACCCCACGATGCGTCCCTCCAACCTCTACCCGACCGCCGAGCTGCGCGCCCTCGACGCCGACCACTATCTCCACCCCTTCACCGACTTCCACGCCCTGGCGAAGGAAGGCAGCCGCGTCATGGTGCGCGGCGACGGCGTGTGGCTGACGGACAGTGACGGCAAGCGCTATCTCGACGGCATGGCCGGGCTGTGGTGCACCAACATCGGCCACGGCCGTCGCGAGATCGCCGACGCCGTCCACGAGCAGATGCTGGAGCTCGCCTACTACAACTCCTTCTTCAAGACCTCGAACGCCCCCGCGATCCGGCTGGCCGACAAGCTGGCGTCGATCGCCCCGGCCCATGTCGCCAGGGTGTTCTTCTGCGGCTCCGGCTCCGAGGCCAACGACACCGTCTTCCGCATGGCGCGCTGGTACTGGTCGCTGAAGGGCCGGCCGGAGAAGACGATCTTCATCTCCCGCCGCAACGCCTATCACGGCTCGACCGTCGTCGGCGCCTCCTTCGGCGGCATGAAGCCGATGCACGGCCAGGGCGACCTGCCGATCCCCGGCGTCGTCCACATCGCCCAGCCCTACTGGTTCGGCGAGGGCGGCGACATGAGCCCCGACGAATTCGGCGTCTGGGCGGCGCGCGAGCTGGAGCGCGAGATCGATCGCCTCGGCGAGGACAACGTCGCCGCCTTCGTCGCCGAGCCGATCCAGGGGGCCGGCGGCGTCGTCATCCCGCCCGAGACCTACTGGCCCGAGATCCGCCGCATCTGCTCCGAGCGCGACATCCTCTTGGTGGTCGACGAGGTCATCTGCGGTTTCGGTCGCACCGGCAAGTGGTTCGGCAGCCAGACCTACGGCGTCGAGCCCGACCTGATGCCGATCGCCAAGGGGCTGACCTCCGGTTATCTGCCGATGGGCGGAGTGCTCGTCTCCGACCGCGTCGCCGAAGTGATCACGGCGGAAGGCGCCGAGTTCAATCACGGCTTCACCTATTCCGGTCACCCGACCTGCGCCGCCGCGGCGCTCGCCAACCTCGCCATCATCGAGCGCGAGAACCTCGTCGCCCGCGTCCGCGACGACATCGGCCCCTATCTGCAGGAGCGCTGGCTGAAACTCGGCGACCACCCGCTGGTCGGCGAGGCGCGGATGAAGGGTCTCGTCGGCGCCCTGGAACTGGTACCCGCCAAGCCGTCCCGCCGCGAGAAGTTCGCCGACACCGGCAGGGTCGGCACCATCGCCCGCGACATCTCGTTTTCGAACGGCCTGGTCATGCGCGCCGTGCGCGACAGCCTGATCCTGTCGCCGCCGCTGGTGCTCACCCACATCGAGGCCGACGAACTCGTCCGCCTCGCCGAGAAGACTCTGAACGACACCTGGATGGTGCTGAAGAAGGAGGGGCTGGTGAAGGGGTGAGGCCGCCCCTCCCCACCACCCCGAGACACCCATGCCCCCGACCGCCCGCCCCCACGCCCCGTCGTATTACGCCGCGACCGCTCATGCCGCACCGCCGCGTCCCGCACTCGCCGGTGCGACCACCGCCGACGTCTGCGTGATCGGAGCCGGCTACACCGGCCTCTCCACCGCGCTGCATCTGGCGAAGAAGGGCCGCTCGGTGGTGGTGTTGGAGGCGAACCGTGTCGGCTGGGGCGCCTCGGGACGCAACGGCGGCCAACTCCATTCCGGCCAACGCCGGGACCAGAAGACCCTGGAGAACTGGTACGGCGAGACCTGCGCCCGCCTGCTCTTCGATCTCGCCGAAGAGGCCAAGCGCACCGTCGAGGATCTGATCGCCAGCCACGCCATCGACTGCGATTGGCGCGACGGCCTGATCCACGCCGCCCACAAGCCGAGCCGCCACGTCGAGGCGATCCGCGAGGTCGAGCATCTCGTCGCCCGCTACGGCTACACCGGCACCACCCTCCTCGATCGCGACCGGCTCGCCGCCGCCATCGGCACCGACGTCTACTTCGGCGGCTGGCGCGACGGCACCGCCGGCCATCTCCACCCGCTGAACTACGCCCTCGGCCTCGCCCGCGCCGCAGAAGCGGCCGGCGTGCGCATCCACGAGGCCTCACGCGTCACCGAGATCGTCCGCACCGCGACCGGCGCCGGCCGCGTCGTCACGGCCGACGGCATCGTCACCGCCTCCGACGTGGTACTCGCCGCCAACGGATACCTCGACGGTCTCGACGCGGACGTCGACGCCCGCGTCATGCCGATCCGCAACTACGTCGCCGCCACCACCCCGCTGGGCGACTTCGCCGACCGGTTGATCCCCGGCCGCGAGGCGGTCTCCGACAGTCGTTACGTCGTCCACTACTGGCGGCTCTCCGCCGACGGCCGGCTGATCTTCGGCGGCGGCGAGACCTATGGCCACCGCGATCCGAAGGACATCGCCGGCTTCGTCCGCGGCCACATGAAGAAGATCTACCCCGGCCTCGCCGAGGTACCGATCGATCACGCCTGGGGCGGCACCCTCTCCGTCACCTTGAGCCGGATGCCGTTCTTCCGCCGCCTGCGTCCCGGCCTCTACACCGCCTGCGGCTATTCCGGCCACGGCGTCGCCATCGCCACCTTCGCCGGCAAGCTCCTGGCCGAGGCGATCGACGGCGACACCTCCCGCTTCGACGTGATGGCCTCGCTTCCCGTCCGCCGCTTCCCCGGCGGTCCGCTCTTCCGTCTGCCCTCGCTGGTGATCGGCATGAGCTGGTATGCTCTGCTCGACCGGTTGTGAACCGACGCGTGCCTCCCTGATCTCGGCGATTGCCGGACGGCGCGCGGACCCCCATGTTCGGAAGGCCCGTCCGAAGGTGCTCGGCGGCGGGCCTGCGGGAGACGCGGCGACCGAAACCGCCGATCCGCCTGCGACCACGAGCCTCGGAGATCGCCGATGAGCAACTCGTCCCGCGACGCGCTTCCAGCCGCTGCGCCGGCCTCGCCCCCGAGCGGAGGACGTTTCATGCGCTTTCTCAGGAACACCTTCACCATCTTCGCCGTTCTCTTCGTCGTCGGCCTGTTCTTCGGCGGCTTCTTCACCGTCGCGCCCGGCGAGCGCGGCGTGGTGATCCGCCTCGGCTCGATCCTGCGCGTCGCCGAGCCCGGCCTCCACTTCAAGATCCCCTATGTCGACCGGGTCCAACCGGTCTCGGTGCAGACTCACGTCATGCGCTTCGAGAAGGTGGAGAGCTACTCCAAGGACCAGCAGCCGGCCGACATCCGCGTCTCGGTCAATTACGAGATCCCGCCGGCCGCGGTCGCCGAGGTGGTGACCGAGTTCGGTGACGAACGGCAGATGGTCGACCGCCTGATCGCGCCGCGCGTCCATTCCGAATTCAAGATCGTCTTCGGCCAGTTCACGGCGGTGACCGCCATCCAGGAACGCGGCCGGCTCTCGGCGGAGGCCACCTCCACCCTCCAGCACGCCGTCCAGGGTCCGGTCCGCATCGTCTCTCTGCAGATCGAGAACATCGACTTCTCCGACGCCTACGAGAAGTCGATCGAACAGCGCATGTTGGCCGAGGTCGAGGTGCAGAAGCTGCGCCAGAACGCCGAGCGGGAGAAGGTCCAGGCCGAGATCACCGTGACCGTCGCCCGCGCCGCCGCCGACGCGGTCCGCCAGAAGGCGCTGGCCGATGCCGAGGCGACCCGCCTGCGCGGCGAGGCCGAAGCCGCCGCCATTCGTGCCCGCGGCATGGCGCTGAAGGAGAACCCCGGCCTCGTCGATCTCGCCGCGGTCGAACGCTGGAACGGGGCGCTCCCGACTCAGATGATCCCGGGCGGCGCCCTGCCCTTCGTCGGCCTGGGTGAGAAGGCGAAGTGAGCCGCCGAGCGTCTCACAACACGGCGTCCTGCCGCATCAGCTCCGCCCTCACCACCGCGACGTCGTCGCCGAGGACGGCAGCGATGCCGGCCGCGTGGCCGGTGGCGAAGGCGGTGCCCATCACCCGGACCGAGGCGTAGGCGGCCGGATCGGCCCCGACCGTCCGCCCGCCGAACCACAGATCGTCGACATCGGCCGACCGCAACGCCCCGAGCGGGATGCCGTAGGCGCCCGCCGCTCCGATCGGCCGGTACTCGACCCGCCCCGGGCCGCCGTGGATCTCCATCGGCCAGCCGCCGAGCGCCACCTCGTCGGCTGTCCGCGTCCCCGCCGCCAGCGCCGCCTCGCGCAAGGGTTCTCGCGTCGCCGCGTGCCGGCTCTCGCGGATGCCGATCGCCGGACCGGTGGCGACGATGGTCGCGCACTCGTAGCCCGGCGCGACGCGCCGCAAGGCCTCGACACCGCGCCGCACCACCGCCCGCCCGTCGCGTTCCGCTCGGGTCAGATCGGCGCCGTCGAGCCCGTTGGTCTCGACCTCGACCGCCAGCCACCAGATGTCGTCGGTCCCCGGCAGAATCGACACGAAGCCGCCGTCGGCGCGCAGTTCGGCGACGCCGAGCCGCCGTTCGATCGTCGCCAGTGCCGCCGCCCGCGCCGCCTTGTCGGCCCAGGCACCCGGCGCCACCCCCCCGAGACGGACGGGGTGGGAGGCCGGTTGGATCGGTCCGCCGACCCGATGGAGGGCACAGGGCGTCGCCCCGGCGGCGAAGGCGAGCATGGCGTCGCCCGAACAATCGACGAAGGCCCGCGCCGTCACCTCGCGCAGCCCGCGCCGATCGCCGAGCCGGATCGCCTCGATCCGCCGCCCGTTCACCGTCGCATCGATCAGTGAGGTGTGGAGGAGGAGATCGAGGCCCGGCACCTCCACCACCCGGTCGAGCGCCGCCTTGGTGGCTTCCGGATCGAGCCGGATGTTCCAGTTGCCGGTCGCCGACAGATAGGGCGCGACGTCGACGTCCATCCGCGCCAGTTCGGCGAGTGCCGCCGCGCCGACCCCACCGACCAGGCGTGCCGGCGGCACCCCGCCGCCCGGTCCCGGCCGCTGGGGGAAGAAGCCGCACCAGGCGAGTACCGACGAACGCGTCGCCGCGCCGCCGAGGAAGCCGCCCGCCTCGATCAGCGCCGTGCGCCCGCCCGCCCGCGCCGCTCCGATTGCCGCCGCCACCCCGGCGCTGCCGCCGCCGATCACCACCACGTCATAGGCGTCGGTTCCGGCCATGGCGTCAGCGCCACCCGAGCAGGCGGCGTTCGGCGACGCCGATGAGGAAGGCGACGATCAGCCCCAGTCCGGCGAGGATCAGGACACCGGCGATCAGCCGATCGGTCTGCATCAGGTTGCCGGCGGAGAGCACCAGCGCGCCGATGCCGTGCTCGGCGCCGATCATCTCCGCCGCGGTGAGCAGGATGATGCCGATCGAGGCGGAGATGCGGACCCCGGAGAGCAGCGCCGGCATCGCCCCCGGCAGCACGATCTTGCGGACGATGTCGCGGTTCGGCACCCCGAAACTCTGCGCCATGCGGATCAGCGACCGCTCGACCCCGTCGACCCCGCCGAAGGCGGCGATCGCCATCGGCGAGAACACACCGAAGGCGATGGTGGCGTATTTCGACGCCTCGCCGATGCCGAACCAGACGATGAAGAGCGGCAACAGCGCGATCTTGGGGATGGGAAAGAGCGCCGAGACCAACGGCAACGCCGTCGATCGTGCCAGGGTCGAGAGCCCGATGGCGAAGCCGACCGCGACCCCGAGGCTCGCCCCGATCGCCCAGCCGACGACGAGACGGCGCACCGAGGCGGCGAGATGACGCCAGATCTCGCCGCTCGCGACCATGTCGGCGAGGGCGCTCGCCACCTCCCCCGGCCGCGGCAGCGCCAGCGGCGATACCCAACCGCGCGCCGTCGCCACCCACCACAGAAGGACCAGCGCCGCGAAGGTGAGCGGCGCCGCGATCCGCCGGTTGCCCGGCGCGAAACCACCGCCGCGGAACGGCACCTCGCGCAGGCCCGGATCAGGCGACATCGATCAGCTCCCTCTCGGCGATCGCCGCCTCGTCACGGATCGATGCCCAGATCCGCCGGCTCGCCGCGACGAGGTCGGGGTGCCCCTCGTGCCGTTCGGCGAGCGGCAGGTCGATGGCGACGACGTCGCGGATCCGCCCCGGCCGGCGCGACAACACGACGATGCGGTGACCGAGTTGCACCGCCTCGGCGACGTTGTGGGTGACGTAGACCGCCGCGAACCGCGTCTCGGTCCACAGTCGCTTCAGATCGTCCATCAGGAGGTCGCGGGTCTGCGCGTCGAGTGCCGACAAGGGTTCGTCCATCAGGAAGATCGCCGGCTCGACCACCAGCGCGCGGGCGATCGCGGTGCGCTGCTTCATGCCGCCCGAGAGCTGTTTCGGATAGGTGCCGCCGAAGTCGACGAGGTCGACCCGCGCCAGTGCGTCGGCCACCCGCGCCGCCCGCTCCGCCGCCGTCATCGCCAGATGCTCGAGCGGCAACGCCACGTTCTCGGCGACACTGCGCCACGGCACCAGGGCGAAGTCCTGGAAGACGTAGGTGAGTGGATTGAGCGAGCCCGCCGGCGCGGCGCCCGACAGCAGCACCCGGCCGGAGGTCGGCCGCTCCAGCCCGCCGAGCAGCCGTAGCAGGGTCGACTTGCCGCACCCCGACGGCCCCAGCACCGCGACGATCTCGCCGCTGCCGATCACGAGGTCGACGTCGTCGAGCACGTCCAACGAGCCGTAGGTCTGCCGGACCTTCTCGGCGATCAGTTCCATGCGCACCTCGTACCGAAGGCCGAAGCCACCTGCGCCCCCGCCTTCGAAGGCACGCGAATTTCTCATCTGCACCAACGGCGCGAGAAATTCGCGCGAGAAACGTCTCGGTCGTTCCGATGCCCGATGCGGTCAGCGAACGGCCGGCCCGCTCACCGGGTGAAGGAGAGGTCGACGAAAGCCTTGGCGTCGACACCGGCGTCGACCAGTTTCTCCGACTTGTACCAGGCGATCTGCGCCTCGATGCCGGCGAGATCGAGTTTGCCGGTCGGATCGCAGTAGGGCGCCGAGGCGATCACCTTGGCGGCCCCCTCGGCCGGCGGATCGGAAGGATAGACGTACTTGGCGATCTGCGTCGCCGCCGTCGCCGCCGCCTCGTCGGCGACGCGCTTCCCGCCGGCATCGGACCGCATCAACGACGCACCGTAGTCGGCGAGACCCTTCTGGTAGGCCCGCACGAAGCGCTGCACCACGTCCCGCTTCTCCGCCACGGCCTTCGGCGCGGCGAAGAGGGCACCGTACTGGTAGTCGGCGATGTCGGAGAGCGCCGCGATGATCTTCGCCTCGCCGCGGTCCACCATCGGCCCGGCGATGTGGGTCGGCAGGATGGTCGCGTCGACCTGCGATGTCTTCACCGCCGCCACCATGTTGGGCAGCGACTGCAACGGCTTCATCGAGATCTTCGAAAGCTCGAAGCCCTTGGCTGCGGCGATCTGGCCGAACTGGTAGTGGAAGGTCGAGCCGACCTGCGAGATCGCCACCGTGGCACCGGCGAGCTTCTCCGGTTTGTCGAGGCCGCGGCCGAACGCTTCGTTCGATGCGACCAGTTGGTTGCCGATGAAGCCCTTCTTTTCCGCTCCCTGCGACGCGACGATCTTCAGCCCACCCTTGCCGGCGAGGTTGAGCGACCCGGCGGTGATGCCGGTGAGCCCGAACTCGGCGTCGCCCGAGGCGATCGCCACCGCGATCGGCTGCGCCGCCTCGAAGAACTTCAACTCGACCTCGAGCCCTTCGGCGGCGAAATGACCACGCTCGACCGCCAGGTAGAGCCCGCCCGAGGAGACGAAACGCAGAACCCCGACCGTCACCTTGTCGGCGGCGAACGCCGTCGATCCGAAGGCTCCGGCGAGGAGCCCCGCCGCGACACCCGCCAGCACCGTCCTGCGTCCCACCCGAGCCATCGTCCCGTCCTCCGCGATCTTCACGATCCCGATTTGTATCGAGCCGGCGGGAGGTTGGGAAGGGCGAGCGACGACGACGGCCCATCCCCGTGTCGAGGCCGATCGCGCACCTTCAAATCGATTGAAGGTGCGTATAGGTTCGGAACACGTGCCGGAACCGATCACGGAATCGCCGCGCCTTTCCGGAACGTACGGCTTCCCTGCCCCCGAACCGGATCGAGACGGCGAAGCGGCGGTCGCGACGAAGGGTCACGGCCTGCTCATGGACGGAAAGGACGCCGATGATCGGCTACAGCTTCGAGACCACGCCGCGGATCGTCTGCGACGTGGGCGCCGCACGGAGCCTCGGCGCCACCGCTGCCACCCTCGGCATCCGTCATGCCCTGCTGGTCAGCGACGCCGGCCTCCTCGCCACCGGCCTCCTCGACCCGATCGAGGCGAGCTTCGCGGCCGCCGGGGTGGCGACCACCCGATTCACCGACGTCCTCGCCGATCCTCCCGAGGCGGTCGTCCGCGCGGCGGCCGACTTCGCTCGGGCGGCAGGCGTCGACGGCGTCGTCGGCCTCGGCGGCGGTTCGTCGCTGGACACCGCCAAGCTCGTCGCCCTCCTCGTCGGCGCGCCACAGGACCTCGCCACGATCTACGGCATCGGCCTCGCCCGCGGCCCGCGCCTGCCGCTGATCCAGGTGCCGACCACCGCCGGCACCGGCTCGGAGGTCACCCCGATCTCGATCGTCACCACCCCCACCCACGAGAAGAAGGGCGTCGTCTCGGCCCTGCTGCTGCCCGACGTCGCCGTCCTCGATGCCGAGCTCACCCTCGGCCTGCCGCCGCGCGTCACCGCCATGACCGGCATCGACGCCATGGTCCACGCCATCGAGGCCTACACCACGAGGTCGAAGAAGAACCCGATCTCCGATGCCCTGGCGATCGCAGCGATGCGACTCCTCTTTCCGAACATCCGCCGGGTGATCGCCGACGGTGGCGACCTCGCCGGCCGCGCCGCCATGTTGCAGGGTGCGACACTCGCCGGCATGGCCTTCGCCAACGCTCCGGTCGGCGCCGTCCATGCGCTGGCCTACCCGATCGGCGGCCATTTCCACGTGCCGCACGGCCTCTCCAATGCCCTGGTGCTCGGCCCGGTCATGGCGTTCAACCGCCCCGCCTGCGACACCCTCTACGGCGAGATCGCCGCAGCGATTCTGCCGGGGACATCGGCCGCTGCGGATCTCGTCGCCGCGATGCGCGACCTCGTCGCCGAGATGCCGATGGAGCAGCGCCTGCGCGACGTCGGCATCACCGAAGACGACCTCGACCTGTTGGCGACCGACGCGATGAAGGTGACCCGGCTCCTGGTCAACAACCCGCGCGAAGTGACCCACGCCGACGCCCTCGCCCTCTACCGCGAAGCTTTCTGAGGCCATCCGATGACCGCCCGCGCCCGCCGAACCGAGACGCTCGCCGACTATCCCGCCCATCTGCCCATCCAGACGCGGTGGATGGACAACGACGTCTACGGCCACGTCAACAACGTCGTCTACTACTCGTGGTTCGATACGGCGGTGAACCGCTTCCTCATCGACGCCGGCGTCCTCGACATCGCCCGCTCCGAGGTGATCGGCCTGGTGGTCGCCACCGAGTGCGCCTATTTCGCGCCCGTCGCCTTCCCCGACGCGATCGTCGCCGGTCTGCGCGTCGCCCACCTCGGCCGTTCCAGCGTGCGCTACGAAATCGGCCTCTTCCGCGCCGGCGACCCCCACCCGGCCGCTGCCGGCGCCTTCACCCACGTCTACGTCGACCGACCGACGACGAAGCCGGTGGCCTTGCCGGAGATGCTGCGGGCTCTGCTCGAAACCATCGCGCGCCGGGAGACGGAGCCCTCCGACGCTCGCGACCGACACGGCGGCTCGCTTCCGAGCCCCGGAGCCCCCTCGTGACTTCCCTCACCGCGATCGGTCGAGCCGACCTCCGCGGTGACCGGTGGGAGATCGCGGCCCGCCGGCTCGCCGATCTCGTCCTCGCTTCGATGTCGGCCGGAAGGCGCCGGCGACGAACGTATGGGTCCCGAGATTTCGCGGCGGCCGTTCGATGAACGTGGGGTGAGTCGCGAAGGCGGAACTCGGGGGGGAGAGCGGGGACGCGCCGAATGTCGTAAGAACAGCGCCTCGGGTGAGGGGCGGCCGCCGCACCGGGCACGGACCCGCATCGATCCGAACCTCCCGAGGGTGACACGTCCACCGCCGCGACCCAGCACCCACTCGACCCGCCGCCCGCCTCAGTTCGTCGGTGCGATACGGGCCAGTCGGCGGAAACGTTCCGACACGGCGACGCAGGTGACGAGGTAGAAGATCCCGACGACGATGTTGGCCTCGAGCGAATAGGCCTGCCACTCGACGTCGGCGGTGGCGAGCCGCGAAGTCGCCATCAGATCGAAGAGACCGACGATGGCGACCAGCGAGGTGTCCTTGTAGCCGCCGATGATCGAATTGGTCAGCGCCGGCAGCGCCGTTCTCAGTGCCTGTGGCAGGACGACCAGACGTAGCGTTCGCCGATGGGTCAGCCCGATCGAATAGGCCGCCTCGATCTGCCCCCTGTCGAAATCGTCGAGACCGGAGCGCACGTCTTCGGCGAAATAGGCGGCGTGGAAGATGGTGAGCACCACGAAGATCGAGATCATCGACGAGACGTGCCAGCCCGGCGGCATCAGCAGCGGCAGGATGAAGACGCCGGCGAACAACACCGCCACCATCGGGATGCCGCGGATCGCCTCGATCCAGGCGATCGCCACCATCCGGATCACCACCGCCTGCGACTTGCGGGCGAGCGCCAGAGCGACCCCGATCGGCAGCGCCGCGACCATGGTGAAGACCGAGAGGAAGAGAACCAGCGGCAACCCGTTCCACCGCGTCGCATCGATGCGTGAGAGGCCGAAGACACCCCCCGACAACAGAACCAGATTGGCCAGGAAGCCGGCGAAGAAGAGTGCGGAGAGGCTCAGGAAGCCACCGCGCCAGAACAGTGCCACCGCGACGGTGACCAGCGTCACCACGGCGGCCATCTGAGCCCGCCAGCGATCGTCGAACGGGTAGGTGCCGGTCAGAATGACGTCGCCCTTGGCCCGCAGGAACGCCCAGCAGGCGCCGCCCGACGTCTTGCAGGTCGCCACGTCGCCACCGATGCCGACGGCGTCGATCACCAGCCAACGCACCGCGATCGGCACGAACCACACGAGGAACGCGACCGTCACCAGGGTGAGGAGACTGTTGACCGGCCCGTCGAAGAGATTGGCCCGTGCCCACTCTCGGACGACGACGTGGCGCGGCCGGCGGGGCCGCGTGTCGGCAGCGGGCAGGAGCGAGGGCGCGATGTCGGTCATGCCGTTTTCCCAGGCGGCCGCGACCAGGCGGCGAACCAGTTGAGCGCCGCGGCGATCGAGAGGTTGATGGCGAGGAAGACCAGCATGACCACCAGCATCAGCTCCACCGGCCGGAAGGTCTGATTGACCGCGGTGTTCATCACCCCGACGAGGTCGGAATAGCCGACGGCGAGCGCGATCGAGGTGTTCTTGATCAGGTTGAGATACTGGTTGCCGAGCGGCGGCACGATCACCCGGATCGCCTGTGGCAGCACGATCAGCCGCAGCACCCGGCCCGGCCGGAGCCCGAGGGCGGCCGCGGCCTCGCGCTGCCCCTTGTCGACCGAGATGATGCCGCCGCGCACGATCTCGGCGATCTGGCTGGCGTGATAGATCGACAGCGACACCCACAGGGCGGTGAACTGGACGGTGAGGTGTGCGCCGCCGGTGATGTTGAACCCGGTGAGCGCCGGCATCGACCAGCGGACCTCGACGAGGCCGGCGGCCGAGGCGAAGCCGGTGGCGAGGACGAGCCCGAGGGCCGCGGGCAGCGCCAGAGGGCGGCGCACGCCGGTCGCATCCTGATGCCGCTTCACCACCCGTGCCCAGATCCGGGTCGCGGCGCCCCAGACGACGGCGATCGCCGAGAGCGCCACCGTCCCGACCGGGATCTCGGGCCACGGCAGGTAGAGGCCGCGGTTGGCGAGCAGCGCCCCGCCCGGCAGTGTCCACGCCGCCCGCACCAGCGGCAGGCCGCGCACCATGGCGATGTAGAGCGCCAACAGGATGAGCAGCTTCGGCAGGTTGCGCAGCAGTTCGATGTAGATGCGCGCCAGGTTGCGGACGAGCCAGTTGCGGCTGGTCGAGGCGATGCCGATGGCCAGCCCGATGGCGGTGGCGAGGGCGAGCGTCGTCGCCGCGAGCAGAACGGTGTTGAGGAAGCCGACGAAGAGAACGCGGGCGTAGCTGTCCTTCGGCGTATAGGCGACGAGCTGTTCGGAGACGTCGAACCCGGCCTCGCGCGTCAGGAAGCCGAAATCGATGGCGACGCCGGAGGCGGCGAGATTGCGGGTGACGTTGAGATGGGCGAAATATCCGGCGGCGATCAACGCCACCGCCAAGGCCGTCTGCCATGCCGCCGAGCGGATGCGTCGGCGGGTGAACAGCGCCGGCCTCGGCGGCGGGCGTCCGGCGAGGAGTGCGGCGGAGGGCTCGGCGGTGGATGTCGCGGCCATCGCGGTTCCCGGTCGGTCCATCGGGCGACCGCTCGACGTATCGTCCGCGGCGCTTCGGAACACGAGCATAGGGGCATGTGACGAAATGGCAATTCGCCGGCGCGCGTCCCTCCTGGCGATCCCCGGCACGACCGGACGGCTGCACCTCTCCGCCTGCCCGGGCACCTGGGAGGGCGAGGCCGACCTCGCCGCGATCCGGCGCGACCTCGCACGCATCTCGGCGAGTGGCGCCGGCCTACTGGTCACCCTGGTCGAGGCCAAGGAACTACCCCTGCCGTTCGCCGACTGGCGCGCCGAGGTTGCCGCCGCCGGCCTCGCTCTCCTGCATCTGCCGATCGCCGACTACGGCGTACCGGACGCGGCCTTCGAAGCCGGCTGGCGCGATGCCGGCCTCGCCGAAAGGCTGGCGCAGGGCGAGACCGTCGCCCTCCACTGCCGCGCCGGCCTCGGACGCACCGGCACCATCGCCGCCCGCCTGCTGATCGGGATCGCCGGGCTCGACGCCGAGACGGCGGTCGCCCGGGTGCGCCGCGACCACGCCGCCGAGGCGGTCGAGACCGCCGCGCAGATCCACCACCTGCACGCCGTCGCCGAGGGACACTCACCGTCGGATTGAGAGCGTATCGACCCACGACCGGGAAGACCGTGGACGCATCGCTCCTTCTGCGTGGTCGCGCTTGTGGCGGCAAGTCGACCCGGCTTACTGTTCGATCGTCCATCGCCCGCGCGCGATCACCGGAGAGGTGTCAGATGTCGATCAGAACAGTCCTGGCGGCGGCGCTCGTCGCCACCGCCGTCGTGCCCGTCACCGCCGAAGCCGGCCCCGTCCTCGACCAGATCAAGAAGGACGGCAAGATCATCTGCATCGTCAATCCGAAGTCGCCGGGCTTCTCGGTGCCGGACGCGCAGGGCGTGTTCCAGGGCTTCAACGTCGACTTCTGCCGCATGGCCGCCGCCGCTATCTTCGGCGACGCCACCAAGGTCGACATCCGCGGCGTCGGCTTCTCCGACAGCCTGAAGACGCTGGTCGCCGGCGGTGGCCACATGGCGTCGCGCTCGATCACCGTGACCGGCACCCGCGACGCCGATCCGGGCCTCGCCTTCGTCACCACCACGTTCTTCGACGGTCAGGGCTTCATGGTGCCCAAAGCGACGGGGCTCAAATCGGCCAAGCAGCTCGACGGTGCCACCGTCTGCGCCGAGGAGGGCTCGACCACGCTCCTCAACCTCGCCGACTGGTTCGGCGAGAACAAGCTCAAGTACAAGATCGAGAACTTCACCGACATGAACGCCCGCCTGCAGGCGTTCTATTCCGGCAAGTGCGACGTCATGTCGAACGACTTCACCGCGCTCGCCGCCAACCGCCAGCTGGCGGAGAAGCCGGATGCCTACGAGCTGCTGCCGGAGATGATCTCCTCCGAACCGCTGTCGATCGTCACCCGGCCCGACACCGAGTTGCAGAAGACCCTGTTCTGGAGCTTCCAGGTGATGCTCGCCGCCGATCAGTTCGGCATCAACCAGAAGACCATCGGAGACGTCGTCGCCAAGATCGGCTCGCAGCCGGCTGCCGTACAGCGCGTCTTCGGCGACAAGGGCGCGGCGACCGACATGGCGGTGAAGCTCGGCATCCATCCGGGCTGGGCGGTCGAGATCGTCCGCCAAGTCGGCTCCTACGACGACGTCTTCGAACGCCATCTCGGCCTCAAGACCCCGCTCGGTATCGACCGCTCGAAGACCCCCAACCGCCTCTCCAAGGACGGCGGCCTGCTCATCACCTATCCGATCCGCTGAGCCGATCGAGCCACGACACGAAGAGAAACGGCGGCGCCACGGCGGCGCCGTTTCGCGTTTCGAGCGGTGCCCGCCGACTGCGGCGAGGTCCGGCGAGCCGATCGGGGAGGCGAAGGCCGCACGGGCTCGCCCGTCCTCACACGCACCGCCCGCCGTCCACCTCCAGCGCCACCCCGGTGATGAACGCCGCCTCGTCGGAGGCGAGCCACAGTGCCGCGTTCGCCATGTCGGCCGGCTGCGACAGGCGGCCGATCGGAATCGAGGCGACGAACTTGGCCCTGAGTTCCGGCGTGTCCTCGCCCATGAACAGGCCGAGCATCGGCGTGTCGCCGGCAACCGGACAGAGGCAATTGACCCGGATCTGCTCCGGCGCCAGTTCGATCGCCATCGCCTTGGTCAACGAGATCGCCGCGCCCTTGGAGGCATTGTACCAGACGAGGCCGGGACGCGGCCGGATGCCCGCCGTCGACGCGGTGTTGAGGATCACCCCGCCGCCGCCCTGGGCGCGGAACACCGGGATCACCGCCTGCGCCATCCAGTAGATCGCCTTGACGTTGACCGCGAAGATCCGGTCGAAGGTGGCGGCGTCGACCTCGAGCATCGGCCGATTGCGATGGGTGGTGCCGGCGTTGTTGACGACGATGTCGATGCGACCGAAGCGCGCCGCGGCGCCTTCGACCAGGGTCGCGATCTGATCGCCGTCGGCGACGTCGACCTTCACCCCGAGCGCCTCGCCGCCGATGGCGTCGGCGACCCGTTCGGCGCCCTCGCCGTCGAGATCGGCGATCACCACCTTGGCGCCTTCCGCGGCGAAGCGCTCGGCGATCCCCCGCCCGAACCCCGACGCCGCCCCGGTGACGATCGCAACCTTGTTCGCGAGCCGCATGGAACCTCTTCCTCCCCGTGATCTTCGTTCGTCGTCTCACCCGTGCGTCAGCACGATCGTCTTGGTGGCGGTGAATTCCAGCAGCGCCTCGAAGCCCTTCTCGCGGCCGTGGCCGGAGCGTTTGAAGCCGCCGAACGGCAGTTCCACCCCGCCGCCGGCGCCATAGCCGTTGACGAACACCTGCCCCGCCCGAATCGCCCGGGCGCACCGCATCTGTCGCGCCCCGTCGGCCGTCCACACGCCCGCCACCAGTCCGTAGGGGGTCGCGTTGGCGAGCTCGATCGCCTCCCCCTCGCCGTCGAACGGCGTGACGCACAGCACCGGGCCGAACACCTCCTCGTGCCAGATCGCCGCCTCGCGCGGCACCGGCGCGAACACCACCGCCTCCTGATAGAACCCGCCGGCCGGCGCGTTGGCGGCGATCGTACCGCGAGCCACCACCGGGATGCCCTGCGCTTCCGCCGCCACCACCCGCGCCGCCACCCGCGCCTTCTGCTTCGCCGAGACCAGCGGCCCGAGATCGAGATCGGCGTCGTGCGGCCCGGCGACGAGGCGCGAGAACCGCTCAGCGAGCCGCGCCACCACCTCGTCGAAGATCGACCGCTCGACCAGGATGCGCGATCCCGCCGAACAGGTCTGGCCGGCGTTCTGGACGATCGCCTTGACCAGAATCGGCAGCGCCGCCTCGAGATCGGCGTCGGCGAAGACCACCTGCGGCGACTTGCCTCCGAGCTCCAACGTACAGCCGACATGGTTCGCCGCCGCCGCCTGCTGGATCAGCGTGCCGACCTCGGGCGAGCCGGTGAAGGTGACGTAGTCGATGCCGGGATGGCCGGCGAGCGCCGCACCCGCCTCGGTACCGAGGCCGGTGACGACGTTGAAGACGCCGGCCGGGAAGCCGGCCTCGAGCGCCAGTTCGGCGACCCGGATCACCGAGAGGCAGGCGTCCTCGGCCGGCTTGACCACCAGTGTGTTGCCGGCCGCCAGCGACGCCCCGGCGATCCGACCGAGGATCTGGGCGGGATAGTTCCACGGTACGATCGAAGCGACGACGCCGAGCGGTTCGCGGATGGTCATCGCCGTGTAGCCGGTCGAGATCGGGATGGTCTCGCCCATCAGCTTGTCGGCCGCTCCGCCGTAGAACTCGAAGTAGCGGGCGAGCGCCGCAGCGTCGGCGCGGCCCTGACCGATCGGTTTGCCGGTGTCACGCGATTCGAGCTCGGCGATCTCCTCGCCATGGACGGTGACCAGGGCCGACAGCCGCATGAGGAGCCGGCCGCGTTCGGTCGCCGACGCCTTCGCCCACGGCCCCGCCGCGAAGGCGGCGCGCGCCGAGGCGACCGCCACGTCGACGTCTGCCGCTCGGCCACGCGGAATCGAGGCGAAGACGGCGCCATCGGACGGCGCCACCACGTCGAGTCGCTCACCGGCGATCGCCGCGCGTCGCTCTCCGTCGACGATACCGAACCACATCGCGACCTCGCCCGCCGCCGGTCTCGCCCGTTCCATCGTCTCGTCCCTCTCCGGTCTCACGCCGTTCGCGGCGATGTTAGAGCAGTTTTCGGCGCGGGCGAACCGCCCCGTCACGCCGGTCGCGGCCCGACGCGGACCGCTGCATCCCGCCCGGCTTCTGCCCTACTCGCGCCGTTTTGCCCGGCTCAAGATCTCGGCGACCCGGTCGGCGTGCCGGGAGGAGAGTTGGGATGAGCGAAAGCAATCTGCCGGTCCTGTGGGTCCCACCCGTGCCGCCGCAGGCGCCGGAGAACCGGCCGCCGCGTCCGAGCCGCCGTCCGCGGATGGTGGCGCTCGCCGCACTTCTGGTCGGCGTGCCGATCCTCGCCTTCGCCACCATGACCGATGCCGGCGCTCCGGCCCCGGCTCCCACGCCCCCGACCCGCACCGCCGCGGCACCGCCGCCGCCCACCGCGCCCGTCAAGGTGGCGCAGGCGACCCCCTCGGCCGGTCCCGCCACCTCCGGCGGCAGCCAGCCCTATCTCGCCGAACCCGTCGCTCCGGCCGAGCCGAGGCAGGAGCCGGCCCGCGACACCCCCGCCACCACCGAGGCCGAGACGCGCCCGGTCCGCGTCATCGACACCGCCCCCCGCGCCGCCGGCGAGCCCGCGTCCGCGGCGAAGCCCGACGTCCCGGCCCCTGCCGTCGCACCGGCGCGAACCGAAGCCGCCGTGAAACCCGTCGCCGCCCCGGGGAAGCCCGCCCCCGCAAAGGCGGCACCGGAGAAGATCGCCCCGCCATCGACCGCGCCCGTCCGCGAGGCCACCCCCGCGCCGATCCCGCCGTCGGTCGTGACCGCCGCACCGCCGCCGGCACCCGTCGAGGCCTCGCCCGCCGCGATCGCGGCGCCCGTCGGCGCGGCGATGCCGGCTCCTGCCGATGCACCCGTGAGCGGTCTGCGCAGCACCCTCGACGCACCCCCGCCGGCCGTACCGCCCACCGCCACACCGCCCACCGCCACACCGTCCGTCACCACGATCGCCCCGGCGGCACCCCCGCCGCCCGCCGGCGAGCCGGCGCGCACCGCTAAGCCGGCACCGGCCACACGCCCGGCGGCGCCGGTCAAGTCCGCCACCGAGGCCCCGCCGACCGGTACGCCGAAGCCGGCGAAGGCGCCCGAGCCGCGCCCGCCGACGGCGCCGCCAGCCACCGCCGGAACCGGTACCGGTGATTTCGCCGATCGGTTGGCCACCGTCCGCCGCGACGAAGCCCGGAAGCTCAGGTCTGCGCCGTCGACCGTCATCGAGGGTGACGACGGCGAGGTCGTCACCGCGCCGCGGCGCGGTTGGAGCATCTTCCCTTCCTTCGGCGACGAACCGGCGCCCCGCCCGGTCCTGCGCCCCTTCGACCCGCCACCGCGCCTCGTCGAGCGACCCACCGGCCATTCGAACTGCCACTATCACGCTTGGCCGACCGAGGAGATGGAGTTCCATCGCGACGTCCAGTGCCACTGGCACGGCAACGCCCGCGACACCAGCCTGCGTTACGTTCGCTGACCCCGGCGGACCAGCGGATGGGCCCCGCGTCTCACGGTGCCCACGGCGCCGGGCGCATCCGGAACGCCGGTACATCGACCACGCCCGCGAGCGACAGGACCCCGTCGCCCGCCCCCACCACATCCCGCACCAACCGGATCAGGTCCTCCTGCGGGAACGCCATCGGATAGAGCGCCTCGAGCGCCGCGAGATCCACCGGACGGCCGTCGCGTATCGAGGAGAACCGCGACATGCCGCTCGCGCGATCCGCGAGGTCCGCTCCGCCGGACCCCGTGTCAGAACTTCGTCCGCGCCCGCATCGCCTGGGCGAGGGTGCCGTCGTCGAGATAGTCGAGTTCGCCGCCGACCGGTACGCCGTGGGCGAGGCGGGTGACGGCGATGTCGCGCCCCTCCTCGGCGAGATGGGCGAGCTGGTCGGTGACGTAGTGCGCCGTCGTCTGGCCCTCGACCGTGGCGTTGACCGCCAGCACCACTTCGCGGATGTCGCCGGTGCGGCAGCGCTCGACGAGCGAGGCGATGGCGAGATCGCCGGGGCCGATGCCGTCGAGCGGTGACAGCACGCCGCCGAGCACATGGTAGCGCGCGTCGATCGCCCCGGCCCGCTCCAGCGCCCACAGATCCGACACGTCCTCCACCACCACCAGCACCGAACCGTCGCGTGTCGTGTCGCGGCAGATGGTACAGGGCTCGACCGTGTCGACGTTGCCGCAGACCGAACACACCCCGACGGTGTCGAGCGCCGCCCGGAACGCCGCGGCGAGCGGCGCCAGAAGGCTCTCCTTCTTCTTGATGAGGTGCAGCGCGGCGCGACGCGCCGAGCGCGGCCCGAGTCCCGGCAGCTTGCCGAGCAACTGGATCAGGCGCTCGATCTCGGCTCCGGCGACGTGTCTGGCCATGCGGTTCCTTCTCGTAGGACTGCGATTCGTCGAGGCTCAGTCTACTACGCCGAGCGCTTTCGCCGCGACGGATCGATCGACCGGTGAATCTCCCACCGCGCGCGAACCTGACGAGAAGCTGACAAAGTCGCCCGAAGTTCTCCCGGACTGCGGAATTTTGTCGTCACGATCGTGTGCCTCCTGTCGTCTTCGGTGCATCCGCCGTGAAATACTTCGGTTTCTCTGAACAAAAACTCGATTTTTTACGTTTCGTTGACGAACCGAGAGCGATCGTCATGAGACTCGACGACAGAGGAAATCGACATGAGCATGACGATCCCTCCCGCCGCATCGACGGCTGCACGTATTCCCGAGATGCGCGAGGGTCCCGGTCCAGATCGGGTGAACGACCACGACGGCGACGATGGTGCCGCCCCCCGCGCCCCCGCCCCACCGCCCGGCATGGGCAACATCGTCGACAAGACCGTGTGATACCGAGCCGGGCCGGACGAGATGGATCGAAGGCCGATCGGAGCACCCCGGTCGGCCTTCGCCGTTTTCCGGGGTCGGCTCCGCTGTGCGAATTCTCCGCCGACATCTCCCCTCGTCGGCGCCTGTACCGAACGGTACGGTTCTCCCCGGCGAATACTGTCCGCCGCCGAGACGTCGCCGGATCGAGATCGATTCGATCGTTTCACGACGTCGTTTCGTCAACTCTTCGGTAACGAATTCGGCGCACCATCATCCTCGGATCAACGGAAGAGGAGCTCTGATGAACCTTACGAAATCCTTCGGGAACGAGGTCGCGGACGGGGTCCTCGAGGACATCGCCGTGGACCCGCCCGAGCGGGTCGTCGACCATCGGCAGGACGGACCCGCCCGTTTCTGGGCGGACCCGCCACCGGGTCGCAACCGGATCGCCGCCTGACGGCGATCGACGACGGACACGAAGGCCGGTTCGGGCGACCGAACCGGCCTTCCACATTTCGAGCCCCCCGAGGACGGCGCCGCGTTCCGCGCCCCGTGCGCGGCACGCCTGCATCGCCCCGGTTGAAGTCGCCCGCCGACTTGCCTATTCGTCGGCCGCCACGCCGCGCTCACGGGTGGAACGGCCCGATCGGTGGCACGAGGAGATGCGGAATGGACGATGCGCGCTGCGACCTCGCCGAAGGCGTCGTCTTCGAACACGCCATCCCGGTGCGCGTCTACTGGGAGGACACCGATGCCGGCGGCATCGTCTACCACGCCTCCCACGTCCGCTTCTTCGAACGCGGCCGCACCGAGTTTCTGCGCGCTCTCGGCTTCGCCCAGGCAGATCTCGCCGCCGACGGCCCCGGCCTGCTCTTCGCCGTCCGCCGCCTGGAGATCGACTATCTCAAGGCGGCGAAGCTCGACGACCTCATCACCGTCACCACCTCGGTCTGCGACATCGGCGGCGCCCGCCTGACGATGAAACAGACCCTCACTCGCGGCGACGACGTGATCGCCACCGCCGTGGTGATCGTCGTCGGCATCACCCGCGAGGGCCGTGCCCGCCGCATACCCGACCATGTCCGCACCCTCTTCGGCCATCCACCGGCTCCCTCCGAGCAAGCCGATGCGGCACCGCCGAAGGCGTAACCGTTTCTTAACCTTGACAATGGCTTGCTGAGGAATGCGAAGGCTCTTCCGAGCCCTCGTTTGGTCATATTCCGTGGGCAGAAGAACCGTCACGGAGATCGGGGCCGGAGGATGCGGGGACGTACGCGCCACCGGATCGAACGACGACCGAATCGAGCCACCCGCGATCGCCGCGGGAAGCCTGCGTCGCTCGCTCGACCGCCGCGGTTCGGTTTCGCCCCGTCCCCGCCGAACTTCTCGTCCCTCGCCCGGCCGCTGCCGCGGTCATTCGTTCGCGCCCGATCGGCGACAAGGAACCGGATTCATGAACGCTGACGTCGCCCAGGTGGCGCTCGCCGCACCGAACGCCTCGATCTCGCTCCTGACGCTGTTCTGGTCGGCTCACATCGTCGTCAAACTGGTGATGGCCGGTCTCTTCCTCGCCTCGGTGTGGTGTTGGGCGATCATCGTCGACAAGATCGTCCTCTTTCTGCGCACCCGCCGCCAGATGGACCACTTCGAACAGGTGTTCTGGTCCGGCCAGAGCCTCGAAGACCTCTATCGGACCCTGTCGGCGCGCAACAACAACGGTATGCCGGCGCTCTTCGTCGCCGCCATGCGCGAATGGAAGCGCTCCCACGAGGGCGGTCGCCCGGCGATCGGCTCGCTCCAGCAGCGCATCGACAAGGTGATGGACGTCACCATCAACCGCGAGGTCGAGCGCTTCAACTCGAACCTCCTGGTGCTCGCCACCATCGGCGCCTCCGGCCCGTTCATCGGCCTGTTCGGCACGGTGTGGGGCATCATGACCGCCTTCCAGGGCATCGCCGCCTCCAAGAACACCTCGCTCGCGGTGGTCGCGCCCGGCATCGCCGAGGCGCTCTTCGCCACCGCCATCGGCCTGGTCGCCTCGATCCCGGCGGTCATCGCCTACAACAAGCTCTCCTCCGATGCCGGCGCCCTCGGCAACCGGCTCGAGACCTTCGCCGACGAATTCTCCGCCATCCTGTCGCGTCAGATCGACGAACGGCACGCGGCCTGAGACCGGGGAGGACGTGAGCCCATGGCTATGGCGGTCGGTGGAGCCGGCGGATCGGGTGGACGGCGCGGGCGCAGATCGCGAGCCCGTCGCGGCCCGATCGCCGACATGAACATGACGCCGTTCATCGACGTCATGCTGGTGCTGCTCATCATCTTCATGGTGGCGGCGCCGATGATGACGGTCGGTGTGCCGGTCGATCTGCCCGAGAGCCGCGCCAAGGCGATGGAGGGCCAGACCCAGCCGGTGACCGTCTCGGTCGACGCCCAGGGTCGCGTCTTCGTCCAGGATGCCGAGCTGAAGCTCGACGAGCTGGTGCCCAAGCTCAAGGCGATCGCCAAGAACGGGGTGGAGGAGCGCATCCTGGTGCGCGGTGACCGCACCACCGACTACGGCACCATCCTGCGCGTCATGGGCCGGCTCAACGACGCCGGTTTCAAGAAGATCGGCCTCGTCTCCCTACCGGAGACGGCGTCGCGGTGAGGAGCCTCATGCGTCCCGGCCTGCCCGCCTCGGTCGTCCTGCACGCCGCGCTGATCGCGTGGATCGTGGTCGGACTACCGTGGAAACGCGCCGCCGAGGACGCCGTCGTCGTCGACGCCATGCCGATCGAATTCGTCCCCGTCGCCGACGTCGCCGCCTTGAAGCTCGGCCAGAAGACCGCCAAGCCCAAGGACGAGATCACCCCGAAGGAGACGAAGCAGGCCGCGAAGGAGACCGAAGGCACGCGCGCCGGCACCGATGCCCGCGAGGAGCCGCCGCCGCCGGTCCCCGAGGCCAAGCCCGAGTTGCCGATGCCGCAGCCCAAGCCCGAGCCGGTCAAGGCGCCGGAGCCGATGCCCGAGCCACCGAAGCCGGAACCGGTCCGTCTACCCGAGCCCCGGCCGCAGCCGAAGCCCGAACCGGTGAAGGCCCCCGAGCCGAAACCCGATCTGCCCAAGGAAGCGGAGAAGGCCAAGGACCTCGGCGAGGGCAAGCTTCCGATCCCGAAAGAGCCGCCGAAGGACACGAAGGCGCTCGACAAGATCCTCGAGGATCAGAAGAAGCTCGACGACAAGAAGGCCGAAGAGAAGCGCCTCGCCGACGCCAAGGCGGCCGCCGACGCCAAAGCCAAGGCCGACGCGAAGGCGGCGGCCGACCGTGCCGCCAAGGCCGCCGCCGACAAGGCCGCGGCGGACAAGACGGCCGAGGCAGCCAAGGCCAGGGCGCAGTTCAACCCCGGCCAGATCTCCGACATCCTCAACAAGAACCGGACCGGCTCGTCCGCCGCGCCGGTGCAGCAGACCGCCAGCCTCGGCTCGCCCTCGGGGCGGCTGAACGTGGCGCGCATGACCCAGTCGGAGACCGACGCACTGGTCGGTCAGATCAAGCGTTGCTGGAACCCGCCGATCGGCTCGGCCGAAGCCGGCATCGGCGTCACCCTGCGCTTCTCGATGAACCAGGACGGCACGCTCTCGGGTCAGCCCGAGATCATCGAAGCTCCGGCTCACCCGCTGGGCCCGGCGCTCGCCGCCTCGGCGCGCCGAGCCCTGATGCAGTGCGGCCCCTACAAGATGCCTCCCGAGAAATACGCCGCCTGGCGTCTGGTGGAGGCGACCTTCAATCCCAAGGACGTCTTCTGACGCACCCCACGAGACGACACGACGAGGATATCGACGATGCCGAGCCACGAGACCTTCGCGACCCTCCCCGCGGTGCGTGCCGAGACGCCGCGGGACCGGCCGTGGCCACGGTGGCGGGCGACCGCACTGGCGCTCGTCGCATTCGCCGTCGGCCTCGTCGGCCTCGCCGGCGCGAGCCTGCCCGCCGCCGCCCAGTTGAAGATCACCGTCACCCCCGGCGCCGCCTTCCAGCCGATGCCGATCGCGGTGCCGAATTTCACCGGTGATCCGACGCTGGGCGCCCAGGTGGCGCAGATCGTCGCCCAGGACCTCAGGACCTCGGGCTACTTCAACGTCCTCGACCCGGCCTCCTATCTCGAGCGCGCCGTCGGCGCCGACGTGACGCCGAACTTCACCAACTGGCGCGGCATCAATGCCCAGGCGCTGGTCGCCGGCACGGTGACCCAGCAGGGTGGCCAGATCGTCGCCCAGGTGCGGGTGTGGGACGTCTTCGGCGGCTCCCAGCTCGTCGGCTCGCAGTTCGCCACCTCGCCCGACAACGTCCGCCGCCTCGCCCATATCGTGGCGGACGCGGCCTACTCGCAACTCACCGGCTTCAAGGGCTTCTTCGACAGCCGCGTCGCCTTCGTCGACGAATCCGGGCCGAAGTCGAACCGGGTGAAGAAGCTCGCCATCATGGACTGGGACGGCGCCAACGTGCGCTATCTCACCCGCGGCCAGGAACTGGTTCTCACCCCGCGTTTCTCGCCGTCTGGGCAGCAACTCGCCTACATGTCCTACGGCGCCGGCGACCCCAAGGTCTTCATCCTCAACGTCTCCTCCGGCGCCCGCCAGCTCGTCGGCGACTTCCCGTCGATGACCTTCTCACCACGCTTCTCGCCCGACGGCGGCACCCTCGTCTTCTCGATGCAGAAGGAGGGCGACGCCAACATCTTCTCGATGAACCTCGGCGGTCGCGGCGTGCAGCAGCTGACCTCGGGTGCGGCGATCGACACCTCGCCGTCGTTCTCGCCGGACGGCGCGCAGATCGTCTTCGAATCGGACCGCGGTGGTTCGCAGCAGCTCTACGTCATGGATCGTGGCGGCGGCTCGGCGCGACGCATCTCCTTCGGCTCGGGCCGCTACGGCACCCCGGTGTGGTCGCCCGATCCGGACAATCCGTTCATCGCCTTCACCAAGCAGGAGGGCGGCTCGTTCAAGATCGGCGTGATGAAGCCCGACGGCACCGGCGAGCGCATCCTCACCGAAGGCTTTCACAACGAGGGCCCGACCTGGGCGCCGAACGGTCGCTACGTCATGTTCTTCCGCGAGGAGGGCGGGCAGCCCGGCCTGTGGCTCGCCGACGTCACCGGTCACGTCCTGACCCGCATCCGCACCCCGGCCGGAGGCTCCGATCCGTCCTGGTCGCCGCTGCTCAAGTGACGGCGCCGCCGGCACTCGGCAGGTCGCGGCCACGCCGAGTGATGCCGATCGGCAACGGTGCGGTGTGAGATGCGCGAGCCTCCGATCGGCCGCGCCGGTGACACGTTTCGACCACGGTGACGCGGTCCATGGACCGTCGAGAAGGCCGCGATCGGTGCCCTCGCGCTCCGCGTCCGGCAAGGTTTCGTTCACCATGTTCCTGAACCTCGACTTAACCACGGAGCGTTAGGGTTACCGGCGAGTATCGGGATCTTCCGAAGGAGTCGTTCGCATGTGGAGTGAATTCGGCCTGGTCCGCGGTGTGAAGTTCGCCGCCGTCATCGCCACCTCGCTGACCCTGGCGGCCTGCGCCAGCCAGCAGGACAACGCCGGTGTGGGTGGCGCGGGTGGCGCCGGCGCCGCGACCCCGGGCAGCCAGCAGGACTTCGTCGTCAACGTCGGCGACCGCGTCTTCTTCACCGTCGACAGCTCCGAGCTGACGACCGAAGCCCGCGGCACCCTCGACCGTCAGGCCGCCTGGCTCGCCAAGTACCCGCGCTACACCGTCACGGTCGAAGGCCACGCCGATGAACGCGGCACCCGTGAATACAACATCGCGCTGGGCGCTCGTCGCGGCACCGCCGCGCGCGACTACCTGATCTCCCGCGGCGTCGCCTCGACCCGCCTGAAGACCATCTCCTACGGCAAGGAACGCCCGGTGGCGGTCTGCGACGCCGAGAACTGCTGGAATCAGAACCGCCGCGCCGTCACCGTGTTGAACGGCTCGAACTGATCCGCACCCGCGATCGAGAAGCCCGCGAACGGCGTCCCGCGAGGGGCGCCGTTCGGCGTTTCGCCATCCGGTCGCCGCGTCCTGCGCCCCGTCGCGACGCCGATGCCGCGACGAGGTCACGCGACCGACAAACTTTGGCCGAAACAGCCGGCTCATGTTAGGAGAACCCTCGTGTGGGACACCTCGTCGGTGGCCCTCGTGAGGAAAAGGAGCCGCGCCGCCGATGGTCGATCGGACATGCCCACTTCCACCCGGCGACGACCTCGCCGCCACCCTGTCCCCGGACGGCTTCGATCGGGCGGGACGACTGCTCGCTGTGCTCGTCGCCACCCTGCTTCTCGTCGTCGGCCTCGGCCTCGGCTCCGCCCGGGCCCAGGGCTTCTTCGGCGGCTCGGATGCCGGCGACCGGCGCAACGCCGAACTGTCGCTCAGGATCAACCAGCTCGAGACCCAGATGCGCGGCCTCAACGGCCAGATCGAGCAGATGTCGCACCAGATCCGGCAGTTGCAGGACACGTTGACGCGGATGCAGAAGGACTACGAATTCCGTCTGCAGGAGATCGAGGCCGGAGGTGCACGCGGTGCCAAGCCGCCGCAGAAGCGCACCGACCTGCCCGGCGACGGCGCCGCCCCGGCCCCGGCCCCCGGCGGTGCCCTGACGACCGCCGGCGTACCCACCGCGAACGGCGCGCCGGTCGAAACCGTGTCGCCGCCGGCCCCCGCCGGCCGCGGCGCCCCGCCCGCCCCGCTCGGCCAATTGAGCGGTGCCGACCCGATCGGTGGGCTGATCGGTGCCGCACCGTTGAACCTCGGCGCCCCCGGCACCGACAGCCGCGCCGTCACCGATCCGGCGCCCGCGCCGGTCCCGGGGGTCGACCCGCGCTGGTCCGCGGCCCAGCCGCCCGCCAACCCGCGGGACGAATACGACGCCGCCTACGGCTATGTGCTCAACGGCGAATACGAACTGGCCGAAACCAGCTTCAAGACCTTCATCGCCAATCATCCGACCGACAAGCGGATCGGCAGTGCCCAGTTCTGGCTCGGCGAGAGCTACTACGTCCGTTCGCGCAACAAGGAAGCGGCCGACGCCTTCCTGAAGAGCTACACTCAGTTTCCCGACGGCCCCAAGGCACCCGACAGCCTGTTGAAGCTCGGTCTCTCCCTCGCCGCCCTCGGCGAGAAGAAGGCCGCCTGCACCACCTATGACGAGCTCCTGGTCAAATACCCCAAGGCCTCGCGCGCCCTGCGCGACCGTGCCACGGCCGAGAAGACCCGTGCCAAGTGCTGAGGATGCCCCCGTCTCGGACGACGAAGCCGCGAACCTCTTCGCGCCGCTCCGAGATCGCGCCGGCCTGATCCTCGCCGTTTCCGGCGGCCCCGACAGTTCCGCCCTCCTCGTTCTCTACGCCCGCGCCCAGAGGCTCGATCCGACCCTGCCGCCGGCGATCGTCGCCACCGTCGACCACCGCCTGAGATCCGAAGCCGCCGACGAGGCGGCCTACGTCGCCGCCCTCGCCGCCCGTCACGACCTCGCCCATCGTACCCTGGTGTGGGTGGGCGCGAAGCCGACCACCGACCTCCAGGCCGCCGCCCGTCGCGCCCGCTACGCCCTCCTCGTCGACACCGCCCGCGATCTCGGCTTCGACACCGTGGTGACCGCTCATCACGCCGAGGATCAGGCCGAGACGTTCCTGGCACGGCTCGCCCGTGGCTCCGGTGTCGTCGGCCTCGCCGCGATGGCGCCGCGTCGCTCGATCGACGGTCTCGTTCTCGCCCGGCCCTTCCTCGACCTCCCCCGCGACCGCCTCCGCGCCACTCTCGCCGCCGCCGGCGAGAGCTGGATCGACGACCCCTCCAACCGCGATGCCCGCTTCGACCGGGTGCGTCTGCGCGCCGCCGCCCCCCTCCTCGCCGAACTCGGCCTGACCCGCGACCGCCTCGTCGCGACGGCGAAGGCGATGGCGGCGGTGGCGAGCGACATCGACCGGCGCTGCGACGAGGCGATGGCCGAGGACGGCCGTCTCCATCCCGCCGGCTGGGCCTCCCTCTGCGCCCATCGTTTCGCCGGCCTCGACCGACAGGATCGCGTCCGCCTGATCGGCCGCCTGATCCGGACGGTCGGTGGCGCCGATCACGCGCCGAAGCGTGCCGCCCTCGATGCCGTCGAGGCGGCACTCTCGGCGGAAGAGCCGACGAAGACGTTGCCGGCCCGCTCGCTCGGCGCCTGTCTCATCGAGAAGCGCGCCGGCCGCATCTGGATCGCGCCGGAGATCGGCCGCGGCGACGGGCCGCGGCTCGACCTCGCACCGGGTGGCCACGGTCGCTGGTACGGGCGGCGGGTCGAACTGGCGAACGACGCCCCGGGCCCGATCACCATCGCCCCGCTCGGCCGCGCCGGTCGCACGATGATGGCGGCCGTCGAGCCGCCGTACCTTCGCGACATCGGTGCCCCGTCCCCGGTCGCCGCTGTGATCGAGACCGCGCCGGCGATCTTCGTCGCCGGCGCCCTGGTCGCCTGCCCCGGATTGGGCTACCAGGGTGATGCGACGACGCGCTGGTCGGAGCTGGTGCGATTCTCCGCGATCGACACCGTTTTCGCCGCCACCGGTGGGGCGAGGGACGCGGTCCGGTAACGATTTCGTCAGAGGATCGCGCCCGAGCGAGCGCTCAGCCTTGGCACGGGCCGGTGTGAGACCTATCTTCGCCGGACGAGCCGTGGGTCGGATGCGCCGCCGGAAGCTGTCGGCGCGCCGAGATGGGAAACCCGATGAACGCCAATTTCCGCAATTTCGCCCTCTGGGTGATCATTGGTCTCTTGCTGATCGCGCTGTTCCAGCTGTTCCAGAACCCTGGACGGACGACGGGGACGAACGAGGTGTCGTTCTCGCAGTTCCTCGACGACGTCGAGGCCGGCAAGATCAAGCAGGTCGTGATCACCGAACAGCAGGTCAGCGGCGCCTACAAGGCCGGTGGCACCTTCCAGACCTACGCCCCCTCCGACGCCCGTTACATCGAGCTCCTGCGCCAGAAGGACGTCGCCATCGCGGCGCGCCCGGCCGGCGAGAGCTTCTCGCTCCTCGGCGCCCTGATCTCGTGGATGCCGATGCTGCTGATCATCGGCATCTGGCTCTTCGTCATGCGGCAGATGCAGGGCGGCGCCGGCGGCAAGGCCATGGGCTTCGGCAAGTCGAAGGCCAAGCTCCTGACCGAGGCCCACGGCCGCGTCACCTTCGAGGACGTCGCCGGCATCGACGAGGCCAAGGAGGATCTCCAGGAGATCGTCGAGTTCCTGCGCGACCCGCAGAAGTTCCAGCGGCTCGGCGGCCGCATCCCGCGTGGCGTGCTGCTGGTCGGCCCTCCCGGTACGGGTAAGACGCTCACCGCCCGTGCGGTCGCCGGCGAGGCCAACGTGCCGTTCTTCACCATCTCGGGCTCGGACTTCGTCGAGATGTTCGTCGGCGTCGGCGCGAGCCGTGTCCGCGACATGTTCGAACAGGCGAAGAAGAATGCCCCCTGCATCATCTTCATCGACGAGATCGACGCGGTCGGCCGCCATCGCGGCGCCGGCCTCGGCGGCGGCAACGACGAGCGCGAGCAGACGCTGAACCAGCTGCTGGTCGAGATGGACGGCTTCGAACAGAACGAAGGCATCATCATCATCGCCGCCACCAACCGGCCCGACGTGCTCGACCCGGCGCTCCTGCGCCCCGGCCGCTTCGACCGCCAGATCACCGTGCCCAACCCGGACGTCAACGGCCGCGAGAAGATCCTCAAGGTCCATGTCCGCAAGGTGCCGATCGCGCCGGACGTCGACCTGCGCATCCTCGCCCGCGGCACCCCCGGCTTCTCCGGCGCCGACCTGATGAACCTCGTCAACGAGGCGGCGCTGCTCGCCGCCCGGCGCAACAAGCGCCTCGTCACCATGGCCGAGTTCGAGGACGCCAAGGACAAGGTGATGATGGGCGCCGAGCGCAAGTCGATGGCGATGTCGGAGGAGGAGAAGCGGCTCACCGCCTACCACGAGGCCGGCCACGCCATCGTCGGTCTGACCGTGCCGGCGGGCCTGCCCGTCCACAAGGCGACGATCATCCCGCGCGGCCGCGCGCTCGGCATGGTCAAGTTCCTGCCCGAGGGCGACCGCTACTCGATGAAGTTCAAGGAATACACCTCCCACCTCGCCGTCGCCATGGGCGGCCGCGTCGCCGAGGAGATCGTCTTCGGCAAGGAGAACATCACCTCCGGCGCCGTCGGCGACATCGATCAGGCCACCAAGATGGCCCGCGCCATGGTCACCCGCATGGGCTTCTCCGACGAACTCGGCCTCGTCGCCTACGGCGACAACCAGGACGAGGTCTTCCTCGGCATGTCGGTCGGCCGCCAGCAGAGCGTCTCGGAGGCGACCGCCCAGAAGATCGACCGCGAGGTCCGTCGTCTGATCGAGGAGGCCTACGAGGAGGCCAAACGCATCCTCACCGAACGCCACGACGACCACATCCGGCTCGCCGAGGCGCTGCTCGAGTACGAGACCCTGACCGGTGACGAGATCAAGGACCTGATCGCCGGCAATCCGCCGCGCCGTGACGGCGGCGAGGAAGCCGCCCCGCCGCCGCGCTCTTCCGCCGTACCGCCCGCCGGCAGCCGGCGCGCCTCCGACGGCGGCGAACCCGAAGGGGGCCCGGTGCCTCAGCCGAGCTGACCCGACCCACCGGCTCTCCGGACACGGGCGCCCGCGACGACCTCGCGGGCGTTTCGCTTTCGCTCGCGGGATCTCCGGCGTGATGTCGCCGATCCGGCCGCCGCTCGTCCCACGGCGCCTGCCCTGCCCCCCTTCTGCCGCGATTTTCACCGCTCGCCGCGTTCGCACGGTGAATTTCCATGCAGTCGGCGACGTAGGGACAGGAAACCCCTTGCACGAAAGTTGGACTCGCCCTTGCATGGGCCGGGGAAGGCGCACCCGAGGGGCGGGCGCGCCGAGCCCGATCCCGGGGGGGTGTCCAACATGTCGGAATCGCTGTCCGCCGTCGACGAACGGCTACCGTTGCCGCGCCTTTCGGCGCTCGGCCTGCAACACGTGCTGGTGATGTACGCCGGCGCCGTGGCGGTGCCGTTGATCGTCGGTCGCGCACTCAAACTGCCGCCGGAACAGGTGGCGATGCTGATCAGCGCCGATCTCTTCGCCGGCGGCCTGGTGACGCTGCTCCAGGCCTGGGGCGTGCCCGGGGTCGGCATCCGCCTGCCGGTGATGATGGGCGTCACCTTCGCCGCCGTCGCCCCGATGGTCGCCATCGGCACCAATCCCGATCTCGGGCTTCTCGCCATCTACGGCTCGGTCATCGTCTCCGGCCTCTTCGGTGTGTTGATCGCTCCGTTCGTCAGCCGGCTTCTGCCGCTGTTCCCGCCGGTGGTCACCGGCACCATCATCACCGTCATCGGCATTTCGCTGATGCGCGTCGGCGTCAACTGGGCCGGCGGCGGCCTGCCGATGCTCAACAAGGTGATCGACGGGCAGACGGTGCAGGTGCCCAATCCCGCCTACGGCGCGCTCGACGGGCTGGCGGTCGCACTCTTCGTGCTCCTGGTGATCCTCGCCGTCACCAAATACGGACGCGGCTTCGTCGCCAACATCGCCGTGCTGATCGGCATCGTCGCCGGCTGCGTGGCGGCCGCGGCGTTCGGGATGATGAGTTTCGCCAAGGTGGCGGCGGCGCCGTGGTTCGGTATCGTCGTTCCCTTCCAGTTCGGCATGCCCAGGTTCGACCTCGGCGCCATCGTCACCATGTGTCTGGTGATGATCGTGGTGATGATCGAATCGACCGGCATGTTCCTGGCGCTCGGCGAGATGACCGGCACCCGGGTCGATCCCGACCGCCTGACTAAGGGCCTGCGCGCCGACGGTCTCGGCACGCTGATCGGCGGCATCTTCAACACCTTCCCCTACACCTCGTTCTCGCAGAACGTCGGCCTCGTCGGGGTCACCGGGGTCAGGTCGCGCTGGGTGGCGGTCGCCGGCGGCTTCATCATGCTGGCGCTCGCGCCTGATGCCCAAGCTCTCGGCCCTGGTCGAGGCGGTGCCGCAGTTCGTCCTCGGCGGCGCCGGCCTGTGCATGTTCGGCATGGTGGCGGCGACCGGCATCCGCATCCTCGCCAACGTCGACTTCAAGGCCCAGCGCAACAACCTGCTGATCGTCGCCATCTCGATCGGCTTCGGCATGATCCCGCTGGTGGCGCCGAAGTTCTTCGAGCACATGCCGAAGGCGATCTCGCCGCTGCTCGAGTCGGGCATCCTGCTCGCCTCGATCGTCGCGGTGATCCTCAACGCCTTCTTCAACGGCATGAAGGGCGAGGCCGACGCCCTCGCCGAGGCGACCGCCGCCGGCGAGGCCGCCGAGCACGTCTGAACCACCGACCCGGTCGAGGAGAACCCGTCCGCGCCAGACGCGGGCGGGTTTTCCGTCGTCCGACTTCGCCTTCTCGCCGCGGCGGTGCTATAGGGATCGCCGAAAGATCGAGAGTGACGTCCGGCCGTGGCGGCGGCGGACGTGAGGACCAGGGGACCGACGCACGATGGCGCGGAAATATTTCGGAACCGACGGCATTCGCGGGCGCGCCAACAAGTGGCCGATCACCCCGGACATCGCGATGAAGGTGGCGATGAGCGTCGGCCTCGCTTTCCGCCAGGGTGGCCACCGCCACCGCGTGGTGATCGGCAAGGACACCCGGCTCTCCGGTTACATGATCGAGATGGCGATGGTCGCCGGCTTCACCGCCGTCGGCGTCGACGTGTTCATGACCGGTCCGATCCCGACCCCGGCGGTCGCCATGCTGACGCGCAGCCTGCGCTGTGACTTCGGTGTCATGATCTCGGCCTCGCACAACGCCTACCAGGACAACGGCATCAAGATCTTCGGTCCGGACGGCTACAAACTCTCCGACGAGATCGAAATCGAGATCGAGCGGCTGATCGACGAGGACCTGACCAAGCGTCTCGCCGACAGCGCCGATCTCGGCCGCGCCAAACGAATCGACGGCGTCGACGACCGCTACATCGAGTTCGCCAAACGCACTCTGCCGAAGAACATGTCGCTCGCGGGCCTGCGCGTCGTCATCGACTGCGGCAACGGTGCCTCCTATCGCGTCGCTCCGGAAGCCCTGTGGGAACTCGGCGCCGAAGTGATCCGCATGGGCACCGAACCGGACGGCTTCAACATCAACCGCGACTGCGGCTCGACCGCGCCGGCGGCGCTGCAGAAGAAGGTCCACGAGGTCCGCGCCGACATCGGCATCGCCCTCGACGGCGACGCCGACCGGGTCATCATCGTCGACGAGAAGGGCCGGGTCGTCGACGGCGACCAGCTGATGGCGGTGGTGGCGGAGAGCTATGCCGCCGACGGACTGTTGTCGCGTCCCGGCGTCGTCGCCACGGTGATGTCCAACCTCGGTCTCGAGCGCCGTCTCGCCGGCCTCGGCATCGATCTCGTCCGCACCAAGGTCGGCGACCGCTATGTCGTCGAGGAGATGCGCTCGGGTGGCTACAACGTCGGCGGCGAACAGTCGGGCCACATCGTGCTCTCCGACCATTCCACCACCGGCGACGGCCTGGTGGCCGCGCTGCAGCTGCTCTCGGTGGTCAAGCGCTCGGAGAAGCCCGTCTCCGAGATCTGCCATCGCTTCGACCCGGTTCCGCAGGTCCTCAAGAACGTCCGCATCAAGGGCGGCCGCCCGCTCGACGACGAGGCGGTCAAGGCGACGATCCGCGCCGGCGAAGCCCGCCTCGCCGGTGCCGGCCGTCTGGTGATCCGCGCCTCCGGTACCGAACCGCTGATCCGCGTCATGGGCGAGGCCGACGACGCCGATCTCCTCGCTCAGGTGGTCGACGAGATCGTCGACGCCCTCGGCCGCGTCGCCGCCTGACCGATCCGCCGCCCGTCTGCCCGCCATACGACCCGGTCGAGGGTGGCTCTTCCACCCGGCCCGGGTTCTCTCCCCGTGTCGGTAAGATTTCGTTCATCATGTTTTCGGTGGTTAAAGAATACGGTTAAGTGACCCTTAATGTTTCCCTGCGATGGTCTCCTCGTCCCGATCGACGACATTGGTCGATCGATGCGTTTCGAGTGGGAACATCGCCATGCGCCACGTCCGGTTTCTGCTTCTCGCCTCGGCCGCGATCGCCCTTCCGGGGATGGCCGGCGCCGCGGACATGCCCTGGGGCCGCGGCCCCGCGGTGATCTCGGAGCAAGGTCCGACCGACGTGGAGATCGGGACGGGCTGGTACCTGCGCGGCGACATCGGCTACTCGCGCAGCACCACGCCGAAGATCTCCTACAGCCACGCCTCGACTGTGCTCTCCGACCCCAAGGTCGCCGACGGGGCGGTCTTCGGCGGTGGCTTCGGCTACAAGTTCAACGAGTGGTTCCGAACCGACCTGACCGTCGATTCGATCAACCAGCGCCGCATCACGTGGAGCCGCAGTGCCGGCTGCTACGATGCCACCTGCCCCACCGACGTCATGAACTCCGGACGTCAGGCGATCACCGCGGCACTCGCCAACGCCTACGTCGATTTCGGTAACTGGGCCGGTCTCACGCCCTATGTCGGTGCCGGCATCGGTGTCGCCTACGGCGGGACCAGCATCGACAGCTACACCTCGCCGGAAGTCACGTCGACGGTGCCTTCGGCCACCTATACCAACTATTCCCTGAAGACCTCGACACCCAGCCGCCTGTCGCTGGCCGCCGCCGGAATGGCCGGCGCCTCCTACACCATCGGCAGCGGCCTGATGCTCGACGTCGGCTATCGCTACCTGTGGGTCGACAACTCGGTCTCCGGGACCACCTCCTTCAAGAGCGTCACCGTCACCAACCCGGACGCCTCCGGCTCCGGCGGCGGCACGGTGACCCTCAACACTCAGGGCACCGGACGCCTGCGCACCGATGACCTCGGCTTCCATCAGGTCCGCGTCGGCCTGCGTTACTTCGTCTATTGAGCCGACGAAATATCGACCGGAACCCACTTCGCAGATCGCGAAAGGAAAGGACTCGTCTCGTCTCGCCCCATCTCGTGAATTCGGCATGGTTAGCGCGATGTTTCGAAGCCCTCGGGAGCTTTACGGGAAATTAACCACGATCGTGCTGACATCGGCGCGAGCCATACGAGAAGGCGGGATCGCTTCGGCGACCCGATGACCAGACGGGATCGAACCCATGACCAGGATCGCTACGCATCTCTTGGCCGGCATGGCCGGTCTCGCACTCACCGGGGTCGTTCACGCCGCCGATGTCGGTGGCCCTTTCCGTGCCCCGACGGTCGTCCAGCCGATCGCCGAGGTCGGGTCTTCGGGCGGTTGGTATCTGCGCGGTGACGTCGGTATCGGCATCAACTCGGTGCCGAAGTTCTCCTCGACCGGACCGGCCGGCATCGACGCCAATCCGGCGGCGTCCTGGCTCGCCCGCGGCATCAACGACACGCCCTTCATCGGCGTCGGTGTCGGCTACCAGTTCACCGATTATCTGCGCGGCGACATCACCGCCGAATACCGTTCGGCCACCCGCTTCCGCGCCAACGCCAGCTATCCTCGCGGCCCCGCCGACATCGCCTATCCCTACTACGACGGCGACATCTCCTCGACAGTCATCCTGGCCAATGCCTACGCCGATCTCGGCAACTACCACGGCCTGACGCCCTATGTCGGCGCCGGCGTCGGCATGGCCTACAACAAGATGGGCGACACCTATCAGCACACCTCGTTCCCGGCCTTCGGCACCTATGCCGACGGTGTGCTCGGTTCGTCGAGCAAATGGAACCTCGCCTGGGCCCTGCACACCGGCGTCACCTGGGACGTCAACTCCCGCCTGAAGCTGGAGATGGGTTACTCCTACAAGAGCCTCGGCGAAGTCGGCTCGCGCGAACTGCGCTGCAACGAAGCCGGCGGCGTGGTGACGGCCTGTAACGAATGGCTGAAGCTGAAGAACCTCGCCTCGAACGACCTGCGCCTCGGCATGCGGTGGCTGCTCAACCCGGTCGAGCCCCGCCCGATGCCGGCCCCGGTGGTGGCCAAGTACTGAGATCCGATCGTCTCGGACACGAAGGGCGCGGGCCGACCGGCTTCGCGCCCTTCGCCGTTTCCGCGCCGAGCGCACCGCTTGGGCCGCGGCGACATGCGACCAATTATCCGCCCCGACCGCCACTTCGTCATTGATTCCCGCCGCGCCGATCGTTACGAGCGACGGCGGGACACCCCTCCCCACCGAGGGGCGCCCATCTGAAAGGATGGTTCAATGACGACGAATGCCCGCCCGGCCGTGAAGCCGGCCTGCCCGAACTTCTCCTCCGGCCCCTGCGCCAAGCGCCCCGGCTGGACCGTCGAAGCCCTGAAGGGCGCTCTCACCGGCCGCTCCCATCGCGCCAAGCCCGGCAAGGCCCGGCTCCAGCTCGCCATCGATCTGACCCGTGAAGTGCTCGGCGTCCCCGCCGACTACAGGATCGGCATCGTCCCCGCCTCCGATACCGGCGCGGTCGAGATGGCGCTGTGGTCGATGGCCGGCGCCCGCGGCATCGACATGCTCGCCTGGGAGTCCTTCGGCGAAGGTTGGGTGACCGACGTCCAGAAGCAGCTGAAACTCTCCGACGTGCGTGTCTTCACCGCGCCCTACGGCGAACTGCCGGATCTCTCGGCCGTCGACACGAAGACCCGCGACGTCGTCTTCACCTGGAACGGCACCACCTCGGGCGTACGCGTCCCGAACGCCGATTGGATCGCCGCCGATCGTGAAGGCATCACCATCTGCGACGCCACCTCGGCGGCCTTCGCGATGGACCTCGACTGGTCGAAGCTCGACGTCGTCACCTTCTCCTGGCAGAAGGTGCTGGGCGGCGAGGCGGCACACGGCATGCTGATCCTCTCGCCGCGCGCGGTCGAACGGCTGGAGACCTACAAGCCCGCTTGGCCGCTGCCCAAGATCTTCCGCATGACCAAGGGCGGCAAGCTGATCGACGGCATCTTCGTCGGCGAGACCATCAACACCCCGTCGATGATCGCCGTCGAGGACTATGTCGACGCCCTCCAGTGGGCGAAGTCGGTCGGCTCGCTGAAGGGCCTCGTCGCCCGCGCCGACGCCAACACCAAGGTGATCGCCGACTGGGTGGCCGCCTCGAAGACCTTCGCCTTCCTGCCCAAGGTTGCGGCAACCCGCTCCAACACCTCCGTGTGCCTCTCGATCGTCGATGCCGACGTCGTCGCCAAGGGTCCCGAGGCGGTCGGCAAGGTCGCCAAGGCGATCGTGTCGCTCCTCGACAAGGAGGGCGTCGCCTATGACATCGGCGCCTATCGCGACGCTCCGGCGGGGCTGCGCATCTGGTGCGGCGCCACCGTCGAGACCGCCGACGTCGCGGCTCTGACGCAGTGGCTCGACTGGGCGCTGGCCGAGGCCAAGGCCGCGGCCTGATCACGTTTCGCTTCCCGGGGCGGTCGGTCGACCGCCCCGTCTCTTCCGCTTCCGACAGAGTCCGTGAGATGCCGCGCCGGCATCGTTTCCCGAGCGCGCATCTCGGCCACGAGGTGTCCCCATGGCTCCGCGCGTACTGATTTCCGACTCGATGTCCCCGGCCGCCGTCCAGATCTTCAAGGATCGCGGCGTCGAGGTCGACTACATGCCGTCGCTCGGCAAGGACAAGGAGAAGCTCGCCGAGGTGATCGGCGACTACGACGGTCTCGCCATCCGCTCGGCGACCAAGGTCACCGCCAAGCTCCTGGAGAAGGCGACCCGCCTCAAGGTGATCGGCCGCGCCGGCATCGGCGTCGACAACGTCGACATCCCGGCCGCCTCGGCCAAGGGCGTCATCGTCGAGAACACCCCCTTCGGCAACTCGATCACCACCGCCGAACACGCCATCGCGCTGATGTTCGCGGTCGCCCGCGAGATCCCCGCCGCCGACGCCTCGACCCAGGCCGGCAAGTGGGAGAAGAACCGCTTCATGGGCGTCGAGATCACCGGCAAGACGCTCGGCATCATCGGCTGCGGCAACATCGGTGCGATCGTCGCCGAGCGCGGCATCGGCCTGAAGATGCGCGTCATCGCCTTCGATCCCTTCCTCTCTCCCGAGCGCGCCGCCACGCTCGGCGTCGAGAAGGTCGAGCTCGAGGACCTCCTGAAGCGCGCCGACTTCATCACCCTGCACACGCCGCTGACCGAGAAGACCCGCAACGTCCTCTCCGCCGAGAACCTCGCCAAGTGCAAGAAGGGCGTGAGGATCATCAACTGCGCCCGCGGCGGCCTCGTCGACGAGGTGGCGTTGCGCGCCGCGCTCGACAGTGGTCACGTCGCCGGCGCCGGTTTCGACGTCTTCGTCGAAGAGCCGGCCACCTCGAACCCGCTCTTCGGCCACCCCAACGTCGTCTGCACGCCGCATCTCGGCGCCTCGACCAACGAGGCCCAGGAGAACGTGGCCCTCCAGGTCGCCGAACAGCTGTCCGACTACCTGCTCACCGGCGCCGTGACCAACGCCCTCAACATGCCGTCGGTGTCGGCCGAAGAAGCCCCGAAGCTGACGCCCTTCGTCCGTCTCTCCGAACTGCTCGGCTCCTTCGCCGGTCAGCTCACCGAAAGCGGCATCGTCGGCGCCCGCATCGAATACGAGGGCGAGGTCGCCGGCATGAACACCCGCGCGCTCGGTGCCGCCGTGCTCGCCGGTCTCCTCAAGCCGCAGCTCGACGCCGTCAACATGGTGTCGGCGCCGGTGATGGCCAAGGAGCGCGGCATCGCCGTCGAGGACGTGCGTCGCGGCGATCAGGGCACCTATGACAGCCTGATCCGCCTGACCGTTCGCACCGACAAGCAGGAGCGCTCGCTCGCCGGCACCGTCTTCGCCGACGGCAAGCCGCGTCTGGTCGAGGTCAAGGGCATCCAGATGGACGCCGAGTTCCAGCCGTCGATGCTCTACGTCACCAACAAGGACAAGCCCGGCTTCATCGGCCGCCTCGGCACGCTGCTCGGCACCCGCGACGTCAACATCGCCACCTTCGCCCTCGGCCGCAAGGCGGCAGGCGAGGACGCGATCTGCCTGATCGCCGTCGACGGCCCGGTGACCGACGCACTTCTGGCCGACGTGGCCGCCCTCGACGGCGTCGTCCAGGCCAAGCGTCTGGCGTTCTGATCGGTCGAGAGACGCGAGCGACACGAACGGCGGCGAGGGCGACCTCGCCGCCGTTCCGCGTATCTCCGGCCGTGGACGACAGGTCCGAGAGCACCTCTCGAAATGGCCGACGCAGGATCTCGAGTGCAACGGGCTCCCCTTCTCCCGCAAGGGGAGAAGGGGTCCCACGCCATCGGCGCGGACCGAGTCGACTGCCGCAGCGTCACCCTTCCAGCTCTTCCTTGAGCATCTCCAGCGCCAGCCACTCGTCCTCGGCGTCCGCCAGCGCCCGCGTCTTCTCGTCGACGGCGCGCGACACTTCGTCGAAGCGCTTCGGGTTCCGAGCATAGAGATCCGGATCAGCGAGCATGTCGTGCAGCTTGCCGAGATCCTTCTGCAACGCCTCGATCTTCCCCGGCAGGGTCTCGAGCGCGTGCTTCTCCTTGAACGACAGTCGGCGCTTCCTCGCCTCCGCCGGTGCGGACGCGGCGACCGCCTTCTCGGGCTTCGCCTCGCCTTGCGGCTTCTCCACCCTGCGCGCCGCGACACCGGTGCCGCGCTGGGCGATCATATCGGAATACCCGCCGGCATATTCGACCCAGCGCCCGGTGCCCTCGCTCATCACCACCGACGAACACACCCGATCGAGGAAGTCGCGGTCGTGGCTGACCACCAACACCGTGCCGGGATAGTCACCGAGCATCTCCTCGAGCAGATCGAGTGTCTCGAGATCGAGATCGTTGGTCGGCTCGTCGAGCACCATCAGGTTCGACGGCTTGGCCAGCGCCCGCGCCAGCATCAGCCGGCCACGCTCGCCTCCCGACAGCACCCCGACCGGGGTGTTCACCTGCTCCGGCGGGAACAGGAAGTCCTTCATGTAGGAGACGACGTGGCGCATCTCGGCGCCGACCCGAACGTTGTCGCCGACGCCGCCGGTCAGCGTCTCTTTCAGCGTCGCCGCCGGATCGAGTGCCTCCCGCTTCTGGTCGAGCGTCACCATCTCGACGCCGATGCCGATCTTGACGCTGCCCCCGTCGGGCGGAAGTGTGCCGGTGAGCAGCCCGAGCAGCGTCGACTTGCCGGCGCCGTTGGCCCCGACCACGCCGACCCGGTCGCCGCGGGCGATACGGGTCGAGAAGTCGACGACGATCGGCCGGTCCCATGCCTTGGCGACGCCCTTCGCCTCGATGACGAGCTTGCCCGACTGCTCCGCCTCGGCGATGCCCATCTTCACTTCGCCCTGCACCCGCCGCTCGGTCTTGCGCCGCTCGCGTAAGGACCCCAGTTCGGCGAGGCGGCGCTGGTTGCGCTTGCGCCGGGCGGTGACGCCGTAGCGCAGCCAGTCCATCTCCATGGCGATCTTTCGATCGAGCTTGTGGCGCTCCTTCTCCTCGAGCTCGAGCAGGTCGTCGCGCCACGCCTCGAAGGCGGTGAAGCCACGTTCCATCCGTCGGGTACGGCCGCGGTCGAGCCAGATGGTGGCGCGCGACAGATTTTCGAGGAAGCGCCGGTCGTGCGAGATCAACACCAGCGCCGACGTCATCGATTTCAGCTCGGCCTCCAACCATTCGATCGCCGGTAGGTCGAGATGGTTGGTCGGCTCGTCGAGCAGGAGCACGTCCGGCTCCGGCGCCAACACGCGGGCGATCGCAGCGCGGCGGATCTCACCGCCGGAGAGCGTCTTCGGGTCCTCGTCGCCGTGGAGCCCGAGATCCTCGAGCAGGCGCTGCGCCCGGTGGACATCGTCGCCGGGGCCGAGCCCGGCCTCGACATAGGCGAGCGTCGTCGAAAAGCCGGAGAGATCCGGCTCCTGCGGCAGATAGCGGATGGTGACGCCGGACTGGACGACGCGCTCCCCACCGTCGGCCTGCAGGATGTCGGCGGCGATCTTGAGCAGGGTCGACTTGCCCGAGCCGTTGCGCCCGACCAGACAGAGCCGATCGCCCTCGTGCACCATCAGTTCGGCGCCGTGGAGCAGCGGCGCTCCGCCGAAGGTGAGGGTGACGTCGCGGAGGGTGAGAAGTGGGGCGGCCATGGCGCTCCGATTAGCCGATCGGACCACGAAAGGCCATGGCCGAGGCGGGAAATCCGGCATCGTCCGCCTGGACCGGCAACCGGCGCATCGCCCGCCACCCCACCACCTCCCGGCATCTCGTCTCTCGCGGCGCCTCCCCGGCCCGACGCCCAGCCGCCTCCGCGGCCCGATGCCCCCGCCCCGGTGCTCCGCCCCGTGCCCCGCGCCGGTGCGCCGCCCCCGCCGTCCCCGATCCTCGCCGGTCCTTCCCCGACCATTGCCGCCCCTGCTCCCGCGCCGCCTTACCGATCTTTAATGAGATGCCTCTTGTAAAAGATATATCGGTGCCGACATGATCATTCATCGATATGTCGTTTGTTGGATATGTCGAACACATCGCGAAAGGATCGCTCATGACCCTCGAAACCGGCTCCCGTCCGTCCGAGCCCGCCCCCGGCGGTGCCGACCATTCATTCCAGAGCCGCTGCTGCCACGGCCGTGCGCCGTGGCCGGTCGCCGCCGCCGCCGTCGGTGGCGCCTTCTGGCTCTTCCCGCCGCTCGGCATCGCCGGCCTCGCCTATCTGGCGATGCGCAACCGCCACGGACACCGCCCCGGTCACGGCCGCGGCGACGGTCCGCCGCCGTGGGCCGGTCGCGGCTTCGGCGGACGTGGCCACCGTCGCTGGGGAAGCGGCAATGCCGCCTTCGACGAGGCCCGTGCCGAAGCCTGGCGCCAGCTCGAAACCGAGGCCGAGGCCTTCGATGACTTCCGTCGCCGCGAACGCATGGCGCGCGATCGCGACGTCTACGACCGCTTCCGGGCCGAACGGGCCGCACCTGTGAAGCCGGAAGCCCCCGCCACCGGCGATTGATCCCCCCGCTCCATCGGCGCCGATCCGTCCGCCCGTCGCGGCTCGACGACCTTCGCCACCGCGATGGATCGCGGAAGACCCGCCCGCGCCCCACCCCCGGTTCGCCCACGTGAACCGGGGGTGGGGCATTTGGCCTTCCCCGTTTCCCCCGCCCCCCCGAGCCGTGCTATCGATCGGGACGCGGGGCGCTACGCCCCCCGTTCGGAGACGATTCGACCCCATGCGCTCGCGCTTCTGTGGACCCGGTGACGACGACGAGACCGAGGGCGGCTTCGCCGGCCCCTTCGGTGGCTTCTTCGGTCGCCATCGCGGTGGGCCATTCGCCCGTCGCCGCGGCCGGCGCGTCTTCGATTCCGGCGCATTGCGCCTCGTCGTCCTCGGACTCATCGGCGAAGAACCGCGTCACGGCTACGACATCATCAAGGACCTGAAGCAACGTTTCCAGGGCGCCTATGCCCCGAGCCCCGGCGCCATCTACCCGATGCTGCAGCTGCTCGAGGACGCCGGCTTGGTCACCTCCGAAGCACACGGCCTGAAACGCCTCTACACCATCACCCGCGCCGGCCGCGCCTATCTCGACGAGAGTCGCGACGAACTCGATCGCATCCGCGCCCAGATCGACGAAGCCGCCGCCCCGATCGGCGAGGTGGCGATCGGCGACGCCATCCGCGATTTCCGCGCCGCCCTCTTCGCCCGAATGCGTCGCGGCACGCTCGACGAGACCCGGGCGCGGCGCCTGCGCGACATCCTCCTCGAGGCCCGCGACAAGATCGAGAAGCTGTGAGGAGCACGCTTCGGAATGCACGACGGACCCGCATCCCGCGTCGGCGACGGCCGCGCACGCGTCGTGTAGGAAGACCTCCACGCTCACTCGCTCGGATGTCCGGATGTTCGCCTCGCTGTGGATCGCCTTCACCGTCGTCGCCGCGGCCGCCCAGTCGCTCCGCAACGCCCTGCAGCGCGGCCTCACCGTCGAGCTCGGCACCCTCGGTGCCACCCACGTACGCTTCCTCTTCGGCCTTCCCTTCTCGCTTCTCTTCCTCGTTCTGGCCGTCGCCCTGACCGGTGCCCGTCCGGTGCCGGATCTCGCCTTCTGGGGGTGGGTGACACTCGGCGGCCTCGGCCAGATCGCAGCCACGGCATGCATGCTTCATGCGATGCGCGATCGCTCGTTCCTGGTCACCATCGCGCTGACCAAGACCGAGCCGGTCCAGGTCGCGCTCTTCGGCATCGCCTTTCTGCGCGAGGTTCCCGGACCCATGGTGGTGCTGGCGATCGTCGCCGCGACGGTCGGTGTCCTGGTCATGTCCTGGCCGAAACCGGGAGCCAAGGGCGGCCTCGTCGACGGCGAGGGCGGCCGTGGCGCGATGATCCGCGCCGCCGCGCTCGGCATCGCCGCCGGCGGCTTCTTCGGGCTGGCCGCGGTGTTCTTCAAGAAGGCGATCCTGACCTCCGGCACGATGAACTTCTTCGTCGCCGCTTCGACCGCGCTCGCCGCCTCGTTGGCGATCCAGACCGCGATCCTCACGCTCTGGCTGTTCGTGCGCGATCGCCGGGTGCTCACCGCGATCTTCCGCCTGTGGCGCCCGTCGGTCACCGCCGGCTTCCTCGGCGCCTTCGCCTCGCAGTGCTGGTTCGTCGGCTTCGCCACCGCCCCGGTCGCGGCGGTACGCACCCTCGGCCTGATCGAGATCTTCTTCGCCCAGGTCCTGTCGCGCAGCCTGATGAAGGAACGCCCGTCGAAGCGCGACCTCGTCGGCATCGCCCTACTGGTGATCGGCGTGGTCGCGGTGTTGCAGGCGTGAGGGCGCGGGCACGCCCCGCGCCCGCGGTGAGCGCCGTTCAGAACCCGCCGCTCGAATCGCCGCCGCTGTCACCGCCGCCGAATCCGCCGTCGGCACTCGACCCGGCGTCACCGCCGCCGAACCCGCCCGACGAGCCGCCACCCCACGAACCACCGCCACCGCCGTTGCCGCCACTCCACCAGTTGCCGCCGCCACCGAACGTGTCGCCGGATCGCCGGTGCGGCGCCTGATATCCGCCGAGGATCACCCTCCACAGCTCGGGGCTCGAAATGATGCCGCCGATGATGCCGCCGATGACGTTGCCGAGCATCGACTCGTTGTTGAAGGTGACACCCGGTCGGTCGTAGCCGGAGCGCTGGAAGCGCTCGCGCGTCTCTTCCAGTTCGGCGCGCCGACGGGCCGTTTCCCGGATCGTCGCCCGCGTCTCGGCCAGTTCGGCCTCGGCCTGGGCGATCGCCGCGCCGTAGTGTTCGATGCGCTGAACGATCTTCTCGTCTTCCGGCGTCGGGGTCTCGTAGGCCTGCGCCCAGAGCGTCTGGATGTCGGTCGAGGCGAGGCTCTCGGCGACCCCCTCGAGGGCGCGGGCGATCTCGGGATCGTCGCCACCGACCAGCGCGCCGTGGCTGGCATCGAGGGTGGCGAGATCGGCCTGCACCGAGGCGATGCCGGCATTGCCGGCGTCGATCTCCGCCTTGACCGCGGCGAACTCCGCCTCGAACTTCGCGATCCCGTCGGCTTCCAGCGCGGCGCGCTCGATCGCGGTACGCTTGGCCACCACTTCGGCGACCGCCGCCGCCTTCCGATCGGAATGCTCGCGCAGACGCAGCGGGATCTCCAGCAACATGGCGTAGTTGGGCCGCGCTTCGATGAAGCCGCAGACCTTCGCCACCTTGCGGTCGAAGAAGCGGGCGAAGGGGCCGGCCGTGTATTTCGACGTGCCGAAACCGTTGGCCCACAGGTACATGAAGAGTTTGTCGGCCTCGTAGGGTCTACCCTTCTCCGCCCGATCGGCTTCGGCCTGATCGGCCTTGGCGTCGGCCTTGCGGGCGATCTCTTCCGCCGCCGCGACCTTTTCGTCGGCGGAGATCCAGTCACGCTCGGAGGCCAGTCGCCGCTGCGTCTTCGCTCGGAGCTCGTCCATCCGACGGACGACGTCCTCGAGCTTGCCGGCGACGCCGTGGCGCTCCGCCTGGGCTTTCTTCAGCGACTTGGTCGCCGAGGCGCGGCGCTCGGCGAGCTCCTCGAGTGCCTTGCGCTTCTCGGCGAGCAGCTTCAACGCCTCGCGTTCGGCCCGGTCGAGCGTCCCGGTCACCTTCTCGCCCGAGAGCGCATCGAGGCGGACGCGCGCCAGCGCCCGATAGTCGTCCGCCTGTTCGAGGCGGAGCCGTTCGGCTTCCTGGGTGGCCGAGGCGAGCGCCGCGTCGAGACGGTTCTCGTCGTCACGGATGCCGGCGATGGCGTTGTCGATCTGGAGGAGGGCGTCGCGTCCGGAAATCATGATGTCACCACTTGGTGATGGTGCCGGCCTGGGCCGGCATGGTCCAACGGACGTCGATCTCGCCGCGACGCTTTTCGCCGAGGCGCGTGTTCTGGATGACGTTGTCGTCCTGCTTGTCGCGGGCGACCTGGTCGTAGGTCGTCTTCGGCACGCGTTGGCCCCACATCGTCACTTTGGCGACCGACTGGTCGGCCTCACTGGTGACGGTCCGTTCGAGCGCCCGCCCGTCCGCACCCACCGCCTCGACGATCAGGTAGTAGCGAGTGTCGGTGGCCCCGCCGCGCGGTGAGAAGTAGACGCCGGATCGGACGTCCTTGCGTGACACGATCCGCACCTCGTAGGCCTCGCGCAACGTCACCGTCAGCTTGTCGAGATCCGCGATCGCCACCTTGGCGGCGGAGACGTCCTTGCGCGCGATCGCCGCCTCGCCGATCCCGGCGATGTCACCGGCCTTCTTCGTGGCGTCCGCCACCTTGGCCTCGTCGAGCGCCGTCTGCTTCGCCTTGGCGAGGGCCGCCGGCAGGGTCTGGGTGATCTCGATGCGCGACGCCGTCGCCGCCCGCTCCCCCGCGCCGACGACGAAATACTGGTAGGCGCCGCCGAGGATGGCGATCGCCAGACCGGCCGAACCGAGGATCAGACTCCAGCGTTTGCGCTCCACCCACATCGTCGCGAGCGTCCGCGACAGACTCGGAGGCGTCGGCGTGTAGACGAAACGGCTCTCCTCGAGCGCCCTCACCCCCTGCTCGACGATGCTGTCCGGCACCTCGATGCCCTGGCCGGCGTAGATCTGCTTCAGCCGCTTGACCAGTTCCGCCTTGCGGACGTCGTCGTCGAGTTCCTTCAGCGCCAGGTTCTCCTGGTGCCGCAGCGTGTCGACGACGTCCATGGCGAGCATGAGGTCGTCGAGCTTCTGGGGCGCCGGCGGCGGCGCCGTGGGGGCCGCGGTCGCGATCGGCGAGGTCGCGGTGGGAGAGGAGGGAGCGACGTCGGTCATGGAGCCTGGGCCTCGGGAGCGGACCCGACCATGGGTGCGGTCGGGCAGGGCCGTTCGATCCGCCCGCCGTCACGCGAACGGCAGGACGATGAGGGGGAGGCCGGGCGACCCGGCCTCCCGACCGGGTCGATCACTTCGGCGCTTCGAGACTGTTGCCGGCGACGACGAGACGGGCGATGCGCTTCTTGCCGTCCTCGACCGCATCGCGGATCTCGGCCGAGTTCTTGGTCGAGAGGTCGCGCATCTCGGCGATGATCTCGGTCGACTTGACCTGGAAGTTGACCACCGAGTCGACCAGTTTCTTGACCGCGTCGGCGCGGATGGTCGGGCCGTAGCCGGCACGCACGGCCGCCTCCTGGACTTTGTCGCCGATCTCGGCCAGCGTCTCCAGGCTCTTCGACACGCCTTCCTTCATGGCGTTGAGCGTCTCGGTCGCCTCGTGCAGACCGAACATGCCGGTGAACGACGCCTTGAGCGCGGTCAGCACCGAATCGTTGGTCGAGAAGAAGCTCACCGCCTGCTGATAGACGCGCTCCTTGGCGTTGGTCGTCTGCATCAGACGCGCCATGATGACCTCGGAGGTGTTGTAGCCGATGGTCAGGTTGTCGGAGAGGTCCTTGGCGATCTGGTAGCGCTTCTCCTCGTCCTGGGTGCGGCGGACGTGCTCGTCACGGACCATCTCGAGCTTGGCCTTCTCGGCCGGCTCGCTGCCCTGGTAGGCGGCGACCGCCTGACCGGCGGTGTCGAGGGCGGCCTTGGCCCCGTTCCACTTGCTCTCGGCCGTCTTCAACACTTCGAGCGCCAGCACCTCGGCCTGCTTCAGCGCGCCGCGGAAGTCACGGTAGCTGTCGAGGATGATGCCTTCGCGCTCGATCTGGTTCTTGGTCTCCTTGGAGACTTCGAGATAAATCGAGCGGATCTTGTCGAAGCGGTCGGAGATGTCGCCGCGGCTGATCTTCATCCAGGCGTTGGTGGCGCGCTCGAAGATGTCGATCTTCCCGTCGGCGACCTGATCGACCATCTTCTTGGCGTCGTCGCGGATCGAGTCGAAGCCGGCGGTGATCTGCTTGTAGCGCTCGCCGATCTCCATGCCGGAGATCTGATTGCGCACCACCTCGTTGAACACCTCGGTCTGACCGAGGGTGCGGGTGATGACCACGATCTTGTCCGGCTCCAGGTCCGAGATCTTCTCGAGCAGACCGACGATCGGCGCATCCTGGGTCGCCGGCGGCGCCAGCCCCAGATCACGCAGCGCTCCCATGGCCTTGTCGAGATACTGCATCGGGGTCTTGATGATGACGTCGGACACGGGGAGATCTCCCTCACTCGAGTGGGGCGGCAGGACCGCCGAGGATGGACGGCGCCGGACCGGACGGTCGGCCGTCGCGACAGGTGGTGATCGCCGTCCCCTCCCGCCAGAGGGGGAGACGAGAAAGATGTGACGTCCCGGTGCGACGGTCTCGAGACGAGATCTCGGGCGTCGCCTTCCCTCGGGCGAGCGGGGAGAATGACACAACATCGAGGCCGGGGAAACGTCACGTCACCTCACGCATCCCACCGCATGTCCGCCTCGCGCCGGCGTGATGGCAAGCCGGGCCGGGTCGAGTATCTTCAATCGATTCGAGAATGAAAGCCCCGACCGCGTGCCCACCCTCGTCGTCCTCGTCTTCGGCTATCTCCTCTCCCAGTTCTATCGGTCGTTCCTGGCGGTGATCGCCCCGGAACTGGCCGCCGACGTGCATCTCGGCCCGGCGGAACTCGGCATGGTCTCGGCCGCATTCTTCGCCGCCTTCGCCGTGGTGCAACTGCCGATCGGCGCCTCGCTCGACCGTTTCGGTGCCGGCCGTACCGTGGCGGTCCCGATGTTGTCGGCGGTCGCCGGGGCCACCGTCTTCGCCCTCGCGCGCGAACCCTGGCACTCGGTCGCCGGCATGGCGCTGATCGGCTTCGGCTGCGCCCCCATCTACATGGGCGCCCTGTGGGTGATCGGCCGGACGACCACGTCGGCGCGGTTCGCCCTGTTCTCTTCGGTGATCGTCGGCATCGGCTCGCTCGGCAACCTCGCCGCCGCCACCCCACTCGCCGCCGCCGCGGCCGCCTTCGGTTGGCGCACCACCATGCTCGCCATCGCCGCCGCCACCCTCGTCTCCGCCGTCCTGGTCTTTCTGGTGGTGAAGGAACCACCTCCGGCGGAACCACACGCCGACGGCGCCCCGAAGCCGAGCATCGCCGCCGTCTTGGCGATCCGCGAACTGTGGCCGCTCTATCCCATCGCCCTCGTCTCCTACCCGATCGTGGTGGCGATCCGCGGCCTGTGGGTCGGCCCCTACTTCTCCCAGGTGCACGGCCTCGCCCCGGTCGAGCGCGGCAACGCGGTCTCCGTCATGGTTTTCGCCATGATCGCCGGCGCCTTCGTCTACGGCCCGCTCGATCGCTGGTTCGGCACCCGCAAATGGGTGGTGGTGGCGGGGACGGTGGCGACCATCGCCGGCCTCACCGCCCTCGCCTTCGCCCCGGCGATGCCGGTGCTGCCGGCCAGCCTGATGTTCGGGGTGATCGGCGGCATCGGCATGACCTACGGCGTGCTGATGGCTCACGCTCGCGCCTTCCTGCCGACCCCGGTGCTCGGCCGCGGCCTCACTCTGATGAACATGTTCATCATCGGCGGCGCCGCCATTCTGCAGCCGCTGTCCGGGATGTTCATGGCCAGGATGGCGAGCGGCGGGACGAGCCCGGCCGCCGCCCACGGCGCCCTCTACGGCGCCTTCGCCGTGGCGCTGACCGCGACGCTCGTCGTCTATCTCTTCGCCCGCGACGCACGGCCGAGCGCCTGAGGAGAACCGGGAAGTATTCGTTGATCGATACATGCGAATGTATCGATGAAAATACCACTTCGGGTTCGTCGTCGCTTGGATCGCCGAGTTCGACCCGAGGTCGTTGTGACCTCGTTTCCGGCATCGTTCTTCGTCACGCCCACGACAGCGCAAAGTTTTCTACGTCCCTTCGTGATTTCGCAATCGCGAACGGCGCGCACCGCGTCGCCATCTCCTAGAACGTCCGACGAGACCAACCGCCGATCCCTTCGTGCCACCACGGATCGCCGCGCCACATCGTTCGGGAGTTCGCCATGCAGATCGTCACCGCCAACCGACTGACCGATGGACGCGTCGTCTTCCGCACCGCCGAGGGTCGTTGGAGCGAGCACCTCGCCGTCGCCGCCGTCCTCGATCCGACCGCCGCTGCCGAAGCCGTCGTCGCCGCCGCCGGCGACGTCGCCGCCCGCCGCATCGTCGAACCCTACGCCGTCGAGGTGATCGTCGGCGCCGCCGGCCCGGTGCCGAAGACCATGCGCGAGCGCATTCGCGCCGGGGGCCCGACCTCCGGAACGGAAGCCGCCGCGGCCCGTCTCGCCCGCGCCGCCTGAACCGTCTGCCGAGGTCCGAGCCCATGTACGTCTACGACAGCTTCGATCGCCAGTTCGTCACCGCCCGCGTCGCGCAATTCCGTGACCAGGTCGCCCGCCGCCTTTGCGGCGAACTGACCGAGGAGCAGTTCCGCCCGCTGCGCCTGATGAACGGCGTCTATCTCCAGCTCCATTCCTACATGCTGCGCGTCGCCATCCCCTACGGCACGCTGTCGAGCCGGCAGTTGCGTACCCTCGCTCGCATCGCCCGCACCCACGACAAGGGCTACGGCCACTTCACCACCCGCCAGAACATCCAGTTCAACTGGCCGTCGCTGGAGAAGATCCCCGACATCCTCGCCGAGCTGGCCGAGGTCGAGATGCATGCCATCCAGACCTCCGGCAACTGCATCCGCTCGATCACCGCCGACCACTTCGCCGGCGCCGCCGCCGACGAGGTCGTCGATCCGCGCCCCTATGCCGAGATCCTCCGGCAATGGTCCTCGGTCCATCCCGAGTTCAGCTACCTGCCGCGCAAGTTCAAGATCGCCGTCACCGGAGCGCACGACGACCGCGCCGCCATCCGCGTCCACGACATCGGCCTCGAGCTGGTGAAACGCGGCGACGGCGCCGTCGGCTTCGTCGTCTTCGTCGGCGGCGGTCTCGGCCGTTCGCCCTTCCTCGCCTGGAAGCTGCGCGATTTCCTGCCGGAGCAGGATCTGCTCGCCTATGTCGAGGCGATCCTGCGCGTCTACAATCTCTACGGACGGCGCGACAACAAGTACAAGGCACGCATCAAGATCCTGATGCACGAGGCCGGCTGCGACACCGTCCGCGCCGAGGTCGAGGCGGAGTTCGAGCGCATCCGCCACGGCGCCCTGACGCTGCCGGCCGCCGACGTCGCCCGCATCGCCCGCCACTTCGCCCTGCCGCCGCTCACCGACCGACCGGCGGTGAGCGACCGCGAGGAAGCGGCGAAGGCGGCCGATCCGATCTTCGCCCGCTTCGTCGCCACCAACGTCACCCCGCACAAGCTGCCGGGCCACGCCTCGCTGACCATCTCGCTGAAGCCCATCGGCGGCGTCCCCGGCGATGCGACCGCCGACGAGATGGACCTCGTCGCCGATCTCGCCGACCGCTTCGGCCACGGCGAGATCCGCGTCTCCCATCGCCAGAACCTGATCCTGCCGCACGTCGCCCGTGACGACCTGCCGGCGATCCATGCCGCCCTTCTCGCCGCCGGCCTCGCCACCGCCAACGCCGGCCTCGTCGGCGACACCATCACCTGCCCCGGTCTCGACTTCTGCGCGCTCGCCAACGCCCGTTCGATCCCGGTCGCCCAGGACATCTCGCAGCGCTTCGCCGATCCGGCCCGCGCCGCCGCGATCGGCCCGCTCGACATCAAGATCTCCGGCTGCATCAACGCCTGCGGTCACCACCACGTCGGCGCCATCGGCATCCTCGGCGTCGATCGCAAGGGCGAGGAGTTCTACCAGATCACCCTCGGCGGCTCGGCCGACGACGACGCCCGTCTCGGCGACAGTGCCGGCCCCGGCTTCTGGCCGAATCAGGTGGCCGACGCGGTCGAGACCGTGGTCGACACCTATCTCGCCCGGCGCGCCTCGCCGGCCGAGACCTTCCTCGCCACCTATCGCCGCATCGGTCTCGCTCCCTTCAAGGAGGCGCTCGCCGATGTCGTCCGTTGACCTCGTCACCCGCGACCGGCGCCCCCGTCTCGCCGCCACCGAGGCGGCCCGCGCCGAGGCCGCCCGCCTCGATACCGTCCACGCCGGCCTCGCTGCCGAGGACCTGATCGACCTCGTCGTCCATCGCCTGTTTCCGGGACGGGTGGCGCTCGTCTCCTCCTTCGGCGCCGATGCCGCGGTGCTGCTCGACCTCGTCGCCGCGGTCGATCCCTCCGTGCCGGTGCTCTTCGTCGACACCGACAAGCTCTTCGGCGAGACGCTGCGCCACCGCGATCGACTGGTCGAACGCCTCGGCTTCACCGACGTGCGCACTCTGTCGCCCGACCCGATCGCGGTGATGGCCACCGACCCGCTCGGCGTGCTGTGGCATCGCGACGCCGACGCCTGCTGCCGCATCCGCAAGGTCGAGCCGCTCGCCCGCGCCGTCGCTCCCTTCGACGCCTGGATCTCCGGCCGCAAGCGCTTCCAGGCGACGACCCGCAGCCGGCTGCCGGCCTTCGAGCCCGACGGCCGGCGCATCAAGGTCAACCCGCTCGCCGCTTGGTCGCCGGCCGACCTCGCCGCCCATACGGCGGCCAGAGACCTGCCCGACCACCCGTTGGTGGCGCGCGGCTACCCCTCGATCGGTTGCATTCCCTGCACCAGCCCGGTGGCGGCCGGCGAGGACATCCGCGCCGGCCGCTGGCGCGGCAGCGAGAAGACGGAATGCGGCATCCACTTCGGTCTTGCGACCGACGAAGAGAACGGGAGCGGAATATGACCAGCCACGCGGACGTCTTCGCCAAGGGGCGCTTCGTCGCCGATCGCTGGGTGATCGTCGCCGACGACGCCACGCTGCCCGAGGGCGCGGTGCTCGTCTCGGCCGCCCGCTGGCGCGCCGAAGCGGCAACCCTCGCCGACCGGACGAGCCCGATCGGTCTCCTCCTCGACCCCGCCGACCGGCTCGACGACCTCGTCGCCGATCTGCCGCGTTTCGCCGCCATCGCCATCCGCTTCCCGAAGTTCGCCGACGGCCGCGGCTATTCCCTCGCCCGCCTGCTGCGCGACCGCCACGGCTACACCGGCGAGCTCCGCGCGATCGGCGACGTCCTGCTCGATCAGGTGGCACATTTCTTCCGCGTCGGCTTCGACACCCTGGCGATCGACCACCGGCCGACCCGCGCCCGCCTCCTCGCCGGCACCCCGGTCTGCCTGCCGCTGCACTACCAGCCGGCGCTCGAACCCACCACCGTCCCCGTCCCCGGCCGGCCCTGGCTCCGGGTGCCTTATCAAGACGCCTGGTGTGGTGTATGAGTATTATCTAATGTTTTCGCTCGCCCGGTCCGCATTGCGGATCGGCGAGCATGAATCGGTGCGGCGCGGGCTCTCCGGCGAGACCCGCGCCGGCCGTCGTCATCGCGTGAAGGTACGCGGGAACGGGACGGACGCCGATCCGGACGGTCGGTGCGAACGAGGAGGCACGATGGAGCAGGACATCCGGGCGTCGGTCGTCGAGGATCACCTCGGCGAGGACCCCTGCGACTTCTTCGACGACGGCGCGATCCGGATCCGCGTCACCGACTTCGACGGCCGAGAGCACGTCCTGCCGGCGGTCGACGGTTGGCGGGTGATGGAGGTGATCCGCGACTGGGGCCTGCCGATCGAGGCGGAATGCGGCGGCTCCTGTGCCTGCGGTACCTGCCACGTCTATGTCGGCGAGGCCTGGATGGGCAAACTGCCCCCCGCCACCGACGAGGAGATGGACCAACTCGATCTGATCTACGGCGTCCAGGAGAACTCTCGCCTCGCCTGCCAGATCCTCACCGCTGCCGACCTCGACGGCCTGGAGATCCGTCTCGCCCCCCGCAGCGAGACCGACTGACCCGCCACACCGCCGAGGGGCTGCTGCAACACGAGTGGGCTTGCCATCCCCCGGCGCCTCCCGGATAGATCGGACCGAGCCGACGCCCGGCGGCCCGCCCTTCCCGTCCGTTCGAAGCAGCGCCCGATGACCGACCGCTCCGCCCCGCCCCCCTTCGTCGTCCTCTCCCGCGAGACGATCTGGAACGGCTTCTGCCGGCTCGAACGCGTCGTCTTCGACTGCCCCACCGCCGACGGCGGCAGCCATCGCCACACCTTCGAGATCGAGAGCCACGGCCACGCCGCCGCGGTGCTGCCCTACGATCCCGTCCGTCGCAAAGCCGTGCTGGTGCGTCAGTTGCGCCTGCCCCAGGCGCTGGAGGGCGACGAGCCGATGAGCCTCGAGATCATCGCCGGCCTCCTCGATCACGTCGGCGAGCCGCCCGACGCCACCGCCCGACGCGAAGCGCTGGAGGAAGCCGGCCTCGACCTCGGCCGCCTCGACCTCGTCGCCGCCACCCGCTCTTCGCCGGGCCTGATGTCGGAGAAGGTGTGGATCTACCTCGCCGAAGTCGACCTCGGTCGCGCTCGCATCGCCGACGGCGGCGGCCTCGCCCACGAGGGCGAGGAGATCGAAGTGGTGATCCTGCCGCTCGCCGAACTGGCGGCGAAGGCCGACGAGGGGCGGCTCGACCTCAAGACGCTGTTCGCGGTGCAGACGCTGCGGGTGAGACGGCCGGAATTGTTCATCGAGACATAGCGGGGGATGAACGCCACGCGATGCACCGGCGACGTCCGCCGAGAACTCCCCCCTTGCATCTCCCCCCGCGATCCATGATATGAACCCCTCGGGAGGTCGGCGGTGGACGTTGTCACTCGCCGACCGGGTCAGGTCCGGAAGGAAGCAGCCCAGACGAGTCGGACGCGGGTCGCGCGTCGGCCTCCTTTTCGATCCGCCCGGCGCGGCCGGCGACGGACCAACCCCGGGACATCGACGAGGCGCACACCCCGCATGGACGGTCTCTTCCCGCCCGATGCCTCCGCCTCTGCTCCGAGCGGCGTCTACCGCGTCCTCGCCCGCAAGTATCGCCCGCAGAGCTTCGACGACCTGATCGGCCAGGAGCCGATGGTCCGGACGCTTTCGAACGCGTTTTCGACCGGCCGCATCGCCCAGGGCTACATGCTCACCGGCGTGCGCGGCGTCGGCAAGACCACCACCGCCCGCATCCTCGCCCGCGCCCTCAACTACGAGCTCCCCGGCGAGATCGACCGGCCGACCATCGCCATGACGCGCGAGGGCATCCACTGCCGCGCCATCATGGAGGGCCGCCACGTCGACGTCATCGAGATGGACGCCGCCTCGCACACCTCGATCAACGACATCCGCGAGATCACCGAGGCGTCGCGCTACAAGCCGGTGACGGCGCGGACCAAGGTCTACATCATCGACGAGGTCCACATGCTGTCGACGGCGGCCTTCAACGGCCTCTTGAAGACGCTCGAGGAGCCGCCGGAGCACGTCAAGTTCATCTTCGCCACCACCGAGATCCGCAAGGTGCCGGTGACCATCCTGTCGCGCTGCCAGCGCTTCGACCTCAGGCGCATCGACACCGACCTGCTCATCCGCCATCTCGCCCGCATCGCCGAGGCCGAGAGGGTCGAGATCGACGAGGAGGCGTTGCGCCTCATCGCCCGCGCCGCCGAAGGTTCGGTACGCGACAGCCTGTCGCTGCTCGATCAGGCGATCGCCCACGGTGAAGGCCGGATCGAAGCGGCGATGGTGCGCGAAATGCTCGGCCTCGCCGACCGCGCCCGCGTCATCGATCTCTTCGAACACGTGATGAAGGGCGACGCCGCCGCCGCGCTCGCCGAGATCCGCGCCCAGTACGACGTCGGCGCCGACCCGGTGGTGGTGATCGCCGATCTCGCCGACTTCGTCCATTTCGTCACCCGGGTGAAGCTCGTGCCGGCCGCCGCCGAGGATGCCGCGGCGACCGAGGACGAGCGCCGCCGCGGCCGTGCCTTCGCCGAGGGCCTGTCGCTGCGCGTCCTGTCGCGCGCCTGGCAGATGCTGCTCAAGGGCTACGAGGAGGTGAAGGCGGCGCCGAAGTCGCTGGCCGCCGCCGAGATGCTGCTCGTCCGCCTCGCCTATGCCGCCGATCTGCCGACACCGGACGAGGCGCTCAGGATGCTGCGCGAGGGCGCCGCGACCACCCCCGCGACCCCGCCGTCCACCCCGCGCGCCCCCGGCGGCGGCATCCAGTCCGGCCTCGGCTCCGCCTCCTTCGCCACGGCCCCCGTCGTGGCCCGCCCGGCGAGCGACCCCATCGCCACCGCCTCGGCCGCCCCCGGCCCCCGTCTCGTCGCCACGACCGAGCCGCAGGCGCTGAAGCCCACCCCGGCGCCACAGCCGGCCGTACGCCTGACCTCGCTCCACGACGTCGCCGCACTCGCCGCCGAGAAGCGCGACATTCGCCTGAAACTGGCGGTGGAGAAACAACTGCGCCCGGTCCGCTTCGAGGCTGGCCGCATCGATGTTTCGCCGACGAAGGACGCGCCTTTCGACCTCACCCAGGACCTCGCCCGCAAGCTCTCGGAGTGGACCGGCATTCGCTGGGTGGTGGCGCTCTCGCGCGACGAGGGCGGGCCGACCATCGCAGAGGAGCGCGAGGCCGCACGCGATCGTCTCGTCACCGATGCCCGCGCCGATCCGTTGGTGGCGGCGGTGCTGAAGCGCTTCCCCGGCGCCCGCATCGTCGACGTGCGCGTTCAGGCTGCCGAGGGCGAAGAGGCCGACACGTCGAGCGACGACGCCGCCCCGCCGGCGGACACCGACGATCCCGGCTGGAGCCCGGACGACTGATCCGGCACCACCCGTTCATTCGATCAGAGACGCGAGGACGTCCCATGGACTTCATGAAGATGATGAGCAAGGCCAAGGAGATGCAGGCCAAGATGGCCGGTCTCCAGGACGAGTTGGCGACGATCGAGGTGACCGGCACCTCCGGCGGCGGCCTGGTTTCGGTCACCATCACCGGCAAGGGCGAACTGAAGGCGGTCAGGATCGACCCCTCGCTTCTGAAGCCCGAAGAGGCGGAGATCGTCGAGGATCTGATCGTCGCCGCCCATCGCGACGCCCACGGCCGCGCCGAGGGCGCCATCGCCGACAAGATGGCGGCGCTGACCGGCGGCATGGGGCTTCCCGGCGGCTTCAAGCTTCCGTTCTGACGACGAACGGCATCACGACGCGAGCGCCGGAACACGCGAGGGCCGTAGGCGGTGATCGGCGCGGGCGAAAGCCCGTGACGCCCGATCGCGCCAAACGGCGCATGATGTGACCGCAGACCCGACCAGCCATTGACATCCTGTCGAACCCCGCCGACGCTTCGACGGGCTTACGATACTGTCATGTCCCGTCGGCTCATGAGTCCGGCGTCTTTCGACCCGAGTGACCTCCCGGCTCGATCGACCGGGGCGCTTCGGGGTCGTTCATCCGCGGATGAATCGGATCGGCGGGAGAACGTCGGCACAAGGTATCTCGAGGCTCCTCATTCCCGACCCGGATACACCGGCTCGCGCAGGAGATGGTCATGATCGGATTTCGAGCAGTGGTTTCCGTCGTCGCTTTCCTCATCTCGCCGGCCGCATTCGCGGCGCCGGCCGGACTGAACGCCGACTGTCTGCGGCAATATGATCTGTATGTGAGCAAGCCCGCACCCAAGGCCTTCGCCGTCAGTTCCAACGGATATTGTGGTTGGGCGTGGCGAAGCGTGTCTTCGCCGGCCGAATTCGAAAAGGCGAAGAACATGGCTCTCGGCTACTGCATGCAGTATGCCGGCACCAAGTGCCAGGTGGTCGAGACCGTGAAATGAGGTCTGCCGCGGGCGGTCGCGACGAGTGACGCGATCGCTCGGCGGGGCGGTCCGTCGTCCGCGCGAGCGGTGGGCTCCGGAGTGGAGCGTCGCCGGGTCGTCCGACCTCTCGCGACCACGAAACTCCGCGATCGCTCCCATCGGAATACCGACCGATCGGGAACGTGACGCCGACTGCGCGGCCGATGGACACCCCTGCCGACCCCGGCGGAGGGTCACGGGTCGCGCTGCCGTCACGCCTCGTCGTCGAGCATCAGCCCCAATTGTTCCGGTCGGCTCGCCGGCACCGGCAGGCCCATGTGGCGGAAGGCGCCCTGGGTCAAGAGCCGGCCGCGCGGCGTGCGCTGCACGAAACCCTGCTGGATCAGATAGGGCTCGACGATCTCCTCGATCGCGTCGCGCGGCTCGGAGAGCGCCGCCGCGATCGTCTCGATCCCCACCGGTCCGCCGTTGAACGACACCGCGATGACGTCGAGATAGCGGCGGTCGAGCTGATCGAGCCCGGCGCGGTCGACCTCGAGCCGGATCAGCGCCTTGTCGGCGATGTCGCGATCGATCGCCGCCTTGCCGGCGACCACGGCGAAGTCGCGCACCCGGCGCAAGAGACGCCCGGCGATGCGCGGCGTCCCGCGCGAGCGCCGCGCGATCTCGTTCGCCCCCTCCTCGGTGATGGCGAGCCCCATCAGCCGCGCGCCGCGTCGCACGATGAACTCCAGCTCCTCGACGGTGTAGAAGTTGAGCCGGATCGGGATGCCGAACCGGTCGCGCAGCGGCGTGGTGAGAAGGCCGAGCCGAGTGGTCGCGGCGACCAGGGTGAACTTGGCCAGATCGATCTTCACCGAGCGCGCCGCCGGCCCTTCGCCGATGATCAGATCGAGCTGGTAGTCCTCCATCGCCGGATAGAGGATTTCCTCGACCGCCGGGTTGAGCCGGTGGATCTCGTCGATGAACAGGACGTCGCGGTCCTCGAGATTGGTGAGCAGCGCCGCGAGATCGCCCGCTTTGGCGATCACCGGACCGGAGGTCGAGCGGAAGTTGACTCCGAGCTCGCGGGCGACGATCTGGGCCAGCGTCGTCTTGCCGAGCCCCGGCGGGCCGACGAACAGCACGTGATCGAGCGCCTCACGCCGATGTTTGGCCGCCTCGATGAACACCGAGAGATTGTCGCGCGCCGCCGCCTGCCCGACGAAATCGCCGAGTGTCTGCGGCCTGAGCGAGGCGTCGAAGTCCTCCTCGCGCTTCTCGCCGGAGATGAGGCGTCTGGGTGTGGTCATCGAATCGTCCGTCCGTCGCTCGCGCCGCGCCGCGACCCTCCCTAGCACGACCCTTGGGACGAAGCGAGAACACCGGACCCGAAGTCCCGACATCCCCCATCTCGCCGTGGCGAGAAATGCCTGTACCATGCGCCACCAGTTCCCTCCGCGGAGAGTCCCGTGTCACACCAGTTCCTCGCCCCCACCCTCGCGCTCGCCACCGCCGTCGTCCTCGCCGGACATTCCGGTGCCCGGGCCCAGACGGCGCCCGCCAAACCCGAGACCAGCGATCGCCTCACCTGTACCGGCCCCTTCGGCCGCGACGCCTCCCATGCCTCGATCACCGAGATCGTCGGCAAGGAGAACGTCGTCTTCACCGACGTCGACGGCGCCGAGGGCGAGAAGATCAAGGCGACGGTGCTGTTCCCCAAGAACGCCCAGCGCCGCATCGAACTGATCTGGGCCGACGAGAAGAAGCGCAAGGGCCTCGCCACCCTCTCCCTGTCGCCGGAATCGGCGTGGATCGCCCCGAACGGGGTCAGGATCGGCATGAGCCTCGCCGAGGTCGAGAAGCTCAACGGCCGGGCCTTCACCCTCTCCGGATTCGACTGGGACTACGGCGGTTACGTCACCGACTGGAAGGGCGGCGCCCTCGGTGCCGCGATCCCCGGCGGTTGCACCGTACACGTCCGCTTCACCGTGCCGGACGACGCGCCGGAAGGCCCTGCCTCCGAGGTCGCCGGCGACAGGGAATTCCCGTCGTCCGACAAGAACATGCGCGCGGTGAAACCGATCGTCGGCAGCCTCGGCTTCGGCTTCCCGCGGCAATGATGTCGCCGCGACGGGACGGTCGATGTCCCCCGCCGGCGGCCTCGACGTTCCATCCGCTGCCGTCGTTCGGCGATCCGGCATTCGGCGGGGCCACACGAGATCGCGCGCAGATGGCGCCCGCCGCCTGTGCGAGGTAACATGTCGGCGTCCACATCGCGAACCGGGATCACACCATGTCCCGCCCCTCCGCCGCCGTCGCGACGCTGCTTTTCGGTCTCCTCGCGGTGAACGCCGCCCTCGCCGGGACCGCGACGATGCCGCCGGCCGGCGGCCGTCTCGCCTGCACCCCGCCACTCGGCCCCCGATCCTCGCATACCGAGGTGATCGCCGCCTTCGGCAAGGCCGTCGTCACCTACCGCGAGGTCCATGTCGGCGAAGGCGAGATGGCCGGCGCCACCGTCGTCTTCCCGGCCGATCCCGCCCGGCGCATCGAGATCTTCTGGAAGGACGCGAAGAAGCGCACCGGCCTCGCCGATCTGCGCCTCTCCCCCGAGACCACCTGGGTCGCCCCCAACGGCCTGGCGCGCGGCATGACCATCGCCGAGGTCGAGAGGCTCAACGGTAGACCTTTCTCCCTCGCCGGCTTCTTCTGGGACAACGCCGGCCACGTCATCGACTGGAAAGGCGGCGCCTTCGACGCCGCCCTCCCCGGCGGCTGCACCGTCGCCGTCCGCTTCGATCTGCCCGCCGACGCCCCCGAGGCCGCGACCTCCCGGATCAACGGCGACACCGAATTCGCTTCCGACGACGAGAACATGCGGGCTGCGAAGCCCTTCGTCTCGTATCTCGGCTTCGCCTATCCCAGCCCCTGACCCCACGCCCCCCTTGTCCCGCGCCGCCCGCCTCATCGATCTCGTCCAGATCCTGCGCCGTCATCGCCGGCCGGTGACCGGCGCCGTGCTCGCCGCCGACCTCGGCGTGTCGCTCAGGACGCTCTACCGCGACATCGCCACCCTCCAGGGCCAGGGCGCCCCGATCGACGGCGAGGCCGGCGTCGGCTACGTGCTGAGACCCGGCTTCCTGTTGCCGCCGCTGATGTTCGGCGACGACGAGATCGAGGCGCTGGCGCTCGGCGCACGTTGGGTCGCCGAACACGGTGACCCGCGTCTCGCCCGCGCCGCCCGCGACGCCGTCGCCCGTATCGAGGCGGTGTTGCCGGCCGACCTGCGCGACCGCCTCGACGATGCCGGCCTGTGGATCGGGCCCGGCCGTGCCCGACCGCCCGAACCGATCGACGCCGACCTGCTGCGCCGGGCGATCCGCGAGGAGAAGAAGCTCGACCTCGCCTATGCCGATGCCGAGGGGCGCGTCAGCCGCCGTGTCGTCTGGCCGATCGCCCTCGCCTTCTTCGAACGCGTCCGTATTCTCGTCGCCTGGTGCGAGCTGCGCGACGGTTTCCGCCATTTCCGCCTCGATCGGATGAGCGAGGCTCGCCTCGTCGAGGTCCGCTATCCGCGCCGCCGCCGCGCCCTGGTTCGCGACTGGCGAGTGGCGCAGGGCGTCGGCCCGGCCGCTTGATCGCCACTGACGGAAACTGTCAGGAGCGTGTCGTAGAACGAGGCATCCGCAACCGGAGCCTCCCACCATGACCGATCCGAACCTCGTCATCCTCTACGTCCGCGACGTGTCCACGGCCCTCGCCTTCTGGAGCGACCTCCTCGGCCGCCCCGCGGTGGAGCAATCCCCGACCTTCGCCATGTTGCCGCTGCGCGACGGCATGATGCTCGGCCTGTGGAAGGTCGACGGCGTCGCGCCGGCCGCCACCGTCACCGGCGGCGGCACCGAGATCGCCGTCGCCGTCGCCGATGGGGCCGCAATCGACGCCATACATACCGACTGGTCGGTGCGAGGTCGTGTCATTCTGCAACCGCCGACCGACATGGATTTCGGCCGGACCTTCACCGCCGCCGACCCCGACGGCCATCGTGTCCGCGTCTATGCCCCGTCACCGTGAGGTCCCGTCGCCGCGCCGGGTGGCCGAACTCGGCGAGGTCGGCGGCGCGGCGCCTCATCCCGGGCCGACGATGTTTCGAAAAGGACGAAACACCGTCGGCTCGGTATTACGCGCGGTGCGACACCGTGTGCGTGAGACCCACGGGCCGCCGACCTCCCGTGAACCCGTCCTCAATCTTTCTCGGGCAACCTGGGCGCGACCTCTTCGATCGGATCCTCCCATGTTCGCCGACATCGCGGCCTTCCTGCTCGCCCCCCTCCACCGCCTGAGTGATCTCGGCGACCCCTTCTCGGCGGCCTCGCTCGCCGGAGCGCTGGTCTTCGCCGCGGGGGTGATGGCGCGCCGAACCGGTGCGGCACCGGGGCGTGGCGGCATCACGGCCGGCATCGCCCGGCTGCGCGCCTTCGCCCGTGCCGGCTTCGGCCGCCGGATCTGGACCCATCCCTCGGCGCGGCTCGACTATCGCCTGTTCGTCGTCACCTCGCTCTTCTACGCCACCGGCGTGGTCGAACTGGTGGTGACCTCGCACACCGTCGAGAGCTGGGTCTCCGGCGGTCTCGACCGACTGTTCGGGTCGGTCGCTCCCACGCCGGCGCCCCTCGCCCTGGTGGCGGCATTGACCGTCTGCGATTTTCTCGTCTTCGAACTCGCCTACTGGTTCGCCCACTGGCTGCTGCATCGCGTACCGGTGCTGTGGTCCTTCCATGCGCTGCATCACTCCGCCGAGGTGCTCACCCCTTTCACCGAATGGCGCCAGCATCCGGTTGAGCTCTTCCTCATTCCGGCGATCAACGCGGTGATGCTCGGCACCTTCTGGGGCCTGACCCACCACCTTTTCGGCGCCGAGGCGCAGCCGGTGTCGCTCATCGGCTTCAACGCCATTCAACTCGTCGCCGTCTTCACCGTCCTCCACCTGCGCCACACCCACCTGTGGATCACCGTGCCCGGCATCTGGGCGAAGCTCCTGCAGACCCCGGCGCATCACATGATCCACCACTCCGCCGACACCCGGCATTTCGACAAGAACCTCGGGCTCTTCCTGTCGCTGTGGGATTGGGTCTTCGGCACCTTGTGGGTACCGCGGCCGGAGGAGAAGACGACGCTCGTCCTCGGCCTCGGTGCCGGCAAGGGCCACCACGGCGTCGTCGACGCCTGGGTCTCGCCGGTGATCGAGGCCGGACGCACCCTGCTGCCGGTAAAGCGCCCACCGCATGGCGCAGCGGCCCCCGAACCCACCCGGCTCTCCGCCGCCGAGTGACCGCCCCTTCGCGCCGGCCCCTCGGCGTCGAGACCCGACGCGCCGCCGCCTCGTTCCGACGGCTCCCGCCCGCCCGGAACATGCGCTAGGATCGGCGACGTTCCGATCGACGTCCGGGAGGTCCCCCGTGTCGCTCCGCCTCGCCCTCCTCCTCACCGCCACGGCCTTCGCCATCGCCTGCGGGCCGGCCGGCGCCGCCGAAAAACCCTCTTTCGACTGCGCCACGGCGAAGAACGCCCGCGAGAAGATCGTCTGTCGCGATCCCCGCCTCGCCGCGTCCGACCGGGCGATGGCCGCGGCCTACGGCGATGCCCGCCGCTTCCTGCCACGCGACACCGCCGAGGTGCTGCGCAAGGATCAGGCGGACTATCTCGTCATGCTCGACGGCGGCTTCGACGCGCAGATCTGGTTCAAAGGCAGCGTGCCCGAGAGCCGCGCCAAGGTGGAAGCGGACCTGCGCCGGGTGCTCGCCGAGGATCGCGAGACCATCGACGGCCTGAGGACGGTGATCGACGACCGTACCGCCATGCTGCGCGCGTTGCGCACCGACGTGGCCGGTTTCGTCGGGCGCTGGAAGACCGCTCGCGCTACCCTGGTGGTCGAGCCGCGCCGCAACGGCGCCCATGTCGTCCACTATGCCGAGCCGTCCTACGGCTGGCCCAAGTACGAGTGCTACTTCGACGGCACCGGCCGGGTCGACGGCGATCGGCTGATCGTCGAATTCGACCCCGAGACCGGTCCCGACGCTCTGCAGCGTGGCCGGCTCGTGGTCACGCGTTCCGGCCCGTTCCTCGACGCCCTGGAGACGACCGACGAAACCAGGACCGGCGACGATCGCGAATACTGGATCTGCTCCCACTCGCCCGAGGTGAAGGGCCGCTTCTTCGCCGTCGGCGGCGAGGCACGCTGACCCCGGCGGGTCAGGGCTCGGCCGGCGGAACTCCGATGGACGGCAGCCGCCGTCGCCCCCCGGGCGCCGGACCGATGACCTCAACCGAGTGCCAGCTCCTTCAGACCGAGGCGGATGAGCTTCTCGGTGGTGGCATCCTCACCCGCCGTCTTCGCCGCGGCGGCGACCGCGGCGCTCGCCTGGAGCTGCGGATAGCCGAGATTGACCAGCGCCGACACCGCATCGGCCAGCGGCTTCGGTGCCGTCTTCTCGGCGAGCCCGCCGGAGAGACGGACCAGCGCCGGATCGACCGAGGCGAAGCTCGGTGCCTTGTCCTTGAGCTCCTGGGCGATGCGCTCCGCGAGCTTCTTGCCGACCCCGGTCGCCCGGCACAGCGCGGTGACGTCCTTGAGGGCGATCGCCGAGGCGAGTTCGGAGGGGCGCAGCGCCGCGAGGAGGGCGAGCGCCACCTTGGTGCCGACCCCCTGCACCGTGGTCAGCAGGCGGAACCACTCGCGCTCGTCGGCGTCGGCGAAACCGTAGAGCCGGATCATGTCCTCGCGCACGATCGTCTCGATGGCCAGCACCGCCGCCTCGCCCGGCGAAGGCAGATTCTGCAGGGTGCGCGACGAACAGAAACAGACGTAGCCGACCCCGTGCACGTCGAGGATGACGTGGTCGTCGCCGTATTCGTCGACGATGCCCTTGAGCTTACCGATCATCCCTCACCCTCCGGCGATCCGCAGCGCCCGGGCGAGCGTCTGGCGATGGTGCGCGTGGCAGATGGCGACGGCGAGCGCGTCGGCCGCATCGGCTCCTTTCCAGACGGCGCGCGGCAGCAGCAGTCCGACCATGTGCTGGATCTGCTCCTTTTCGGCGTGGCCGGCGCCGACCACCGCCTTCTTCACCGCGTTCGGCGCGTATTCGGCGACCGTGAGCCCGGCCTTCGCCGGCACCAGCAGCGCCACGCCGCGCGCCTGACCGAGCTTCAGCGTCGACGTCGGATTGGTGTTGACGAAGGTGTGTTCGACCGCCGCCTCGTCCGGCGCATGGTCCGCGATCACCGCGGCGAGCCCATCGTGCAGCTCGACCAGCCGCTCGGCGAGATCGTCCTTGGCGGTCGAGGTGATGGTGCCGCAGGCGATGAACGACAACCGATTGGCGACGACCTCGATCACCCCCCAGCCGGTGCGCTGGAGGCCGGGATCGATACCGATGATTCGAACGACCGAGGACATGCCGCGACGCTACATGTTCTCGGTTCGTTTCGGAAGGGGTGAAAACGCCGACGGGCGCCGGAGACCTCTCTCCGACGCCCGTCGAAATCCGCACGACGACGTCCCACCCGCTCACATCGCGGCGAGCTTTGCCATCACCTCGTCGGAGATGTCGAAGTTGGTGAAGACGTTCTGCACATCGTCGTCGTCTTCGAGCATACCGATGAGCTTCATCAGCGTCGTCGCCTTCTCCTCGTCGACCGGAACCGTGTTCTGCGGCCGCCAGTTCGGCTTGATCGATTCCGCCGGACCGAGCGACGCCTCGAGCGCCTTCGACACTTCCGACATCCCCTCGAAGGTCGTCAGGATCGTGTGGGTCTCCTCGTCGGAGATGACGTCGTCGGCGCCCGCCTCGATCGCAGCCTCCAGTACCGCGTCGGTCGAACCGGCGGCGGCCGGATAGACGATCTCACCGACCCGGTCGAAGGAGAAGGAGACCGACCCGGTCTCGCCCAGCGCCCCGCCGAACTTGGTGAAGGCGGCGCGCACCGCCCCGCCGGTGCGGTTGCGGTTGTCGGTCAGTGTCTCGACGATGACGGCGGTGCCACCCGGGCCGTAGCCCTCGTAGCGCACCATCTCGTAGGTCTCGGCGTCGGAACCGGAGGCCTTCTTGATCGCCCGCTCGATGTTGTCCTTGGGCATGTTCTCGGCGCGGGCGTTGAGGATGGCGAGACGCAGCTTGGCGTTCATCGCCGGATCGCCGCCGCCGTCCTTGGCGGCCACCGTGATCTCGCGGGCGAGCTTGGAGAAGAGCTTGGAGCGGACTTTGTCCTGCTTGCCCTTCCGATGCATGATGTTCTTGAATTGTGAATGTCCGGCCATGGTCTCGTCTCTCGGTCGGTCCTGCGCCCTGCGCCCGGATCTCGTCTCACGTCTCGTTCGCCCCGAACGGACCCAGGGTCCGCCGGACACGGCGACGACGACGCGGATCGCTCCGGCGGGGCCTGTCGCGAAGTCGGAAATCGGCAGTGCTTATAGGCGCCTCCGCCCCGGAAATCCAGCCGGGAGCGGTTTCGGTGGTTTCTACGGGAAAATACGGTCCATTGGTCGAATGCCCTCGACTTTCTTTACGGCACGGTAACTGCGCACCGCCATCGTGGAACACATATTCCAGACATTGGTTCCCCTGGCCGGGCCCATCCGAGAAGGTCCCGGATGAAGAAAGGAAGAGGAAGATGTTCGGCCTGTTCGCCAAGCGCGACACGACCAAGGAATCCCCCGGCGAGGCCACCGATCCGCTCGGCGCCGCGACGTTGCGCGCCATGCTCGATCAGATGCCGGTCAACGTTCTGCTCGCCGATCCGACGACCGGCGACATCGTCTTCGTCAACCGCACCAGCGTCGAGACGTTGAAGACCATCCGCCACGAGCTGCCCGCCGGCGTCGATCCGGAGAAGCTCACCGGCCGTTCGATGGACATCTTCCACAGGAACCCTTCGCATCAGCGCCGCATCGTCGCCGATCCGAAGAACCTGCCGTGGCGCGCGCGCATCGAGCTCGGCAAGGAGACCCTCGACCTGCGCGCCTCCGCCATCCGCGGCGCCGGGGGGGCCTATCTCGGCGCCATGGTCACCTGGGCGGTGGTCACCGGCCTCGCCGACGCCGTCGAAACCTTCGAGACCCGGGTCAAGGGTGCCATCTCCACCGTCTCCGACGCAGTCGGCTCGCTTCAAGGGCACGCCGCCAGCATGTCGCGCATCGCCGGGGAGACCGTCGCGCAGGCGAGCACCTCGGCGAACGCCGCCGAGACCGCTACCAACGATGTCGAGAGTGTCGCCGCCGCCGTCCACGAACTCGACGCCTCGATCGCCGAGATCTCACGCCAGGCCTCGATCTCCGCCGATGTCGCCCGCGGTGGCGTCGTCCATGCCGGCGACGCCCGCGACAAGGTTCAGCGGCTGACCGAAGCGTCGGAACGGATCGGCCACGTCGTCGGCCTGATCCAGGACATCGCCTCGCAGACCAACCTGCTCGCCCTCAACGCCACCATCGAGGCGGCGCGGGCCGGCGAGGCCGGGCGCGGCTTCGCCGTGGTCGCCTCCGAGGTCAAGAGCCTCGCCGGACAGACCACCAAGGCGACCGAGGAGATCACCGGTCAGATCCAGACCATCCAGGCCGCCACCCGCGACGCCGTCGCCTCGATGGCCGAGATCTCGACCACCATCGACCGCATGAACGAGGTGGCGAGCGGCATCTCCGCCGCGGTCGAGGAACAGTCGGCGACCACCACCGAGATCGCCCGCTCGGTCGCCGACGCGGCCACCGGCACGCGCTCCGTCGCATCGACCATGGCGAGTCTCCAGAATGAGGCGCACGAGACCGGACGCTCGGCCGAAAGCGTCGCCACCGCCGTCGCCTCGACCGGTCACCAGACCGAGGTCATGCGCGTCGAGATCGATCGCTTCATCGAGATCATCAGGAAGATCTGAGCGTCTCGCCACCCCCCCGAGACGTCGACGGCCGCCCGCAAGGGCGGCCGTCTCTCGTTCACCGCGAGCAGGTCCCGGTGCCGATCCTTCGAGCCGCCTCAGAACCGTGGTTCGCTCTGGGAGAGCCGGCCGCCGAGGCGGATCGGCTGGATCACCCGCGCGAGCCCCGAGACGTCGTCGATCTCCACCGCCACCCCGCACAGGGTCGCCTCACCGCCCGCCGGCTCGAACCGAGCTCGGCCGATCTTCGAGGTGAAGCGGTTGAGTGGCTCGTCCTTGTCCATGCCGATGACGCTGTCGTAGTCGCCGCACATGCCGGCGTCGGTCATGAAGGCGGTGCCGCCCGCCAGGATCTGATGATCGGCGGTCGGCACATGGGTGTGGGTGCCGACCACCAGGCTCGCCCGGCCGTCGACGAAATGCGCCATCGCCTGCTTCTCGCTCGACGCCTCGGCATGGACGTCGATCACCACCGCGTCCGCCTGATCGCGCAGCGGGCAGGCGGAAAGCTCGCGTTCCACCGCGAAGAACGGGTCGTCGAGCGGGTCCATGAAGACCCTCCCCATGACGTTCATCACCAGCACGCGGGCGCCGTTCCTCGCCACGTAGAGGTTGGCACCACGCCCCGGCGTGCCGGCGGGATAGTTGACCGGACGCAGGAGCTTCGGCTGGCGCTCGATGAACACCAGCGCCTCGCGCTGATCCCAGGCGTGGTTGCCGAGGGTGATGACGTCGGCGCCGGCGTCGATCAGGTCCTGGGCGATCTCTTCGGTGATGCCGAAGCCGCCGGCGGCGTTCTCGCCGTTGACCACGACGAAGTCGAAGCGATGAGCGTCGACCAGTCCGGGCAGGCGGTCGACCACCACCTTGCGGCCGGCGCGGCCGACGACGTCGCCGAGGAAGAGCAGTCTCATGCGTGGTCTCCGCGGGGCTCGATCGGCCCGTCTTCGGTGAGGATCAGATCGAGGCGGCGATCGTGCGCCTCTTCGGGAACCCGATCGACCCGCTGGGTCGAAAACGCGATGCCGATGCGCCGGACCGGATGCGACCGCTCCAACCGTTCCAGTGCCCGGTCGTAGAAGCCGCCGCCGTAGCCGATGCGTCCACCACGGTCGTCGAAGGCGGCGAGCGGCATCAGCAGCACCTGCGGGTCGACCTCCGCCGCCGTCGCCGGCGGCTCCGACAGACCGAAGGCCGCCGGCACCAACCGCTCGCCCGGCGCCCAACGGCGGAACACCATGGTCACGCCGTCGCCGGTGAGCGTCGGCAGCGCCAGCGGATGGCCGCGCGCCGCCAGCCGCGCCATCGCCGGCCGCGGGTCGATCTCGCTGCGGATCGGCCAGAAACCGGCGATCACCGCGCCCGGCGGCAGATCGAGCCCGGCGGCGAGATCGGCGATGCGGACCGCCGCCGCGGCGCGCAGCTCGGCCGCGAGCCCGTCGCGGCGCGTCAACGCGGCGCGGCGCAGGTCGGCCTTGAGAGACGCGAGAAGATCGGCGGCGCCGTCGGCGGGCGTGTCGGTCAACGGCGGAACCGGGTCGGGTGGAACAAGGAAACGAGCGACGAAGCCACCTCGAGCGATGGAGAAATCGATCCCGGGAAACCTACAACGTAGGTGGGCGCCGTGTGGAAAGACCCACGGGTCGATCCAGGTACAGCTCCCGTTCGGATCGATAAGGCCCCGGGGATGCAGTCTCCTGTCGCACCGCGCAGCCTCGTCGCGATCGAATATAGGACGCATCGCCGAAGATCGCCATGGGGACGCGACGGGTCCCGACCGGGACCATCGCCGGCACCGCCGCCGGGCGCGGTCCTCAGCCCTTCGGATCGAGTGCCCGGGCGAGATGTTCGATGCGGCCGACCGCCTCGTCGATGCGTCGGGCGATCTCGGCCTCGACCTGATCGCGCCGCTCGATCACCGCCGCCCGCGTCTCGCGCAGCGAGCGGTTCTCCGCCTCGAGGCTCTTCAGCTTGCGCTGCGTCTCCGAGAGCTCGTCCATCACCATCACCGCCGCCATGACGGTGAGACGCTGATCGCCGATCTCGCCGAAGGAGCCGCGCAGCGAGTGGATGGTGTCGTCGAGACGCTGGGCGAGACCCTGCAGATGCGCCTCCTGACCGTCCTCACAGGCCATGCGATAGATCTTGCCGTTGATGGTGACGCTCACCTGAGCCATCGTCGCGCCGCCCTCACCCACCATGTGCGTCCAGGACGGCGCGGATCGACTCCATCGCCGCGACCAGGCGCCGCGACACCTCGCGATTGGTGTCCTCGAGCCGGGTCGAGCGGGCCTTCTCCTGATCGAGGTCCTGGACGATGCGCGATCGGTCTTCGCCGAGGCGGACGATCTCCTCCTCCAGCGTCGAGGCCGAGCGATCGACCTCGAAACGCCGCTCGGCCGCCGCCTCCAGCCGCTCCATCGCCGCCGTCAGCCGCCCCAGCGCCGCCTCGAGGGCAGGTGCCTGAACCATTCGACGTCTCCCGCCTCCCCCGCCGCGGTGCCCACGCTCCTGCCGCCGTCTCCCCCCCGGAAGACGGCGCGGCAACGGCCTTCATGAGGCTCATCGCCGCAGGGCGCGCGCGATTTTCGGCGTCTGCGATCGACCGCACCGACTCGGCGCGGGTCACGTGGGGCGAATTTAGGCTTCGCGGAAACCTGTGGTCAATGGCGACGAGCCCGCCCGGAAATTTCAATAGTTGCAGAAATTTCATTTTCATCGAGAAGGGCTTGTATTCACCGGCTCGCGGAGTCGGCTCGGCACTTCCCTTGCGTCGCCTCGCCGCGGCGTCGGCATGTTTCGTTCGCTCCGGTTCCCGCCATCCAACCGATTGAAGTCGAGGGCGAACGGGGTCCGCCGGATTGACACACCCCCCTCGCCTGCTATCAGTGCCGCGAGCCGCGAGCGAAGCGGGATTTCGTCGTGCCGACGGCGGATCTGCAGGTTTCGGAACGCGGAATTCGCAATCTGTTTCGCGCGTGCAGCGATTTTCTGTTGCTGTGCAGCGAACAGACGAAGATGTCCCCGGCGCCATCGCGACGGACAGATCTCGCGGCGAACCCGCGAGGCCCGACCGCAGCGACGACGAGGTCGATCGTGACATCGGTTCTTCACGGAGAAGACGTCACTTCGTCTTCCCGAAGAGCCCTGTCGGACGGAACGGCCGCAGCCGTCCGGAGAGGCCTCCGGAAGGAGCGGCGACGAAGGTATTCGAGAGGAGAGCATCCATGGCGGTACGTGTTGCCATCAACGGGTTCGGTCGCATCGGTCGCAACGTTCTGCGCGCCATCGTCGAGTCGGGTCGCACCGACATCGAAGTGGTCGCCATCAACGATCTCGGCCCGGTGGAGACCAACGCGCACCTGATGCGTTACGACTCGGTCCACGGTCGCTTCCCCGGCAAGGTCGTGGTCGCCGGTGACACCATCGACGTCGGCCGCGGCCCGATCAAGGTCACCGCGATCAAGGATCCGACCACGCTTCCCTGGGCCGACCTCGGCGTCGACATCGCCATGGAGTGCACCGGCATCTTCACCGCGCGCGACAAGGCGGCGATGCACCTCACCGCCGGCGCCAAGCGCGTCCTGATCTCGGCCCCCGGCGAGAACGCCGACCTCACCGTCGTCTACGGCGTCAACCACGACAAGCTGACCAAGGACCACCTGGTGGTCTCCAACGCGTCGTGCACCACCAACTGCCTCTCGCCCTTCGCCAAGGTGATCAACGACACCATCGGCATCGAGAAGGGCATGATGACCACCATCCACTCCTACACCGGTGACCAGCCGACGCTCGACACCATGCACAAGGACCTCTACCGCGCTCGCGCGGCGGCCCTCAGCATGATCCCGACCTCGACCGGCGCCGCCAAGGCCGTCGGCCTCGTGCTGCCGGAGCTCAAGGGCAAGCTCGACGGCTTCGCCATCCGCGTGCCGACCCCGAACGTCTCGGTCGTCGACCTGAAGTTCATCGCCAAGCGTCCGACCACCGTCGCCGAGATCAACGACGCCATCCGCGCCGCCGCCAACGGCCCGCTGAAGGGCATCCTCGGCTACACCGACGACAAGAACGTCTCGTCGGACTTCAACCACGATCCGCACTCGTCGGTCTTCCACATGGACCAGACCAAGGTCATGGACGGCACGCTCTGCTCGGTGCTGTCCTGGTACGACAACGAATGGGGCTTCTCCAACCGCATGGCCGACACGGCCGTCGCGATGGGCAAGCTGATCTGATCGCCCGCATCGCAACGAAGGGCCGGTTTCGACCGGCCCTTTTTTCTCGTCAGAACTTTCGGGGAGTGAGCTCATGAGCGCCTTCAAGACCCTCGACGACGCCGACGTGAAGGGCAAGCGCGTCCTCGTCCGCGTCGACCTCAATGTGCCGATGGAAGCGGGCAAGGTCACCGACGACACCCGCATCCGCGCCGTGCTGCCGACCATCACCGAGATTTCGAAGAAGGGCGGCAAGGTCGTCCTGCTCGCCCACTTCGGCCGCCCGAAGGAGGGTCCGGAGGCGAAGTACTCGCTCGCCCAGATCGTCGACGCCGTCGCCGAGCGTCTCGGCGCCCCCGTCGCCTTCGCCGCCGACTCGGTCGGCCCGGTCGCGGCGGATGCGATCGCGAAGTTGAAGGACGGCGACGTCCTCCTGCTCGAGAACACCCGCTTCTACAAGGGCGAGGAGAAGAACGACCCGGCGCACGTCGAGAAGCTCGCCGCCCTCGGCGACCTCTACGTCAACGACGCCTTCGCCACCGCCCACCGCGCGCATGCCACCACCGAGGGTCTCGCCCATCATCTGCCGGCCTTCGCCGGCCGCTGCATGCAGCAGGAACTCGACGCGCTGACCAAGGCGCTCGAGGCGCCGCAGCGCCCGGTCGCCGCGGTCGTCGGCGGCGCCAAGGTGTCGTCGAAGCTCGAGCTGCTCGGCAATCTGGTCAAGAAGGTCGACTACCTGATCATCGGCGGCGGCATGGCCAACACCTTCCTCGCCGCCGAAGGCGTTTCCGTCGGCAAGTCGCTGTGCGAGCACGACCTCGCCCCGACCGCCCGCGAGATCGTCGAGAAGGCGAAGGCCGCCGGTTGCACCGTCGTCCTGCCGGTCGACGGTGTCGCGGCCAAGGAGTTCAAGGCGGGCGCCGCCAACCGCGTCGTCACCAACGGCGACATCGCGGCGGACGAGATGGTGCTCGACGCCGGCCCGGCCTCGGTCGAGGCGGTCGTCGACCTGCTCGCCTCGCTGAAGACGCTGGTGTGGAACGGCCCCTTCGGCGCCTTCGAGATCGAGCCCTTCGACGCCGCGACCAACGCGGTGGCGCGGGCGGCGGGCGACCTCGCTGCGGCCGGCAAGCTGACGGCCGTCGCCGGTGGCGGCGACACCGTCGCAGCGCTCAACCACGCCGGTGCGGCGGAGAAGTTCACCTACATCTCCACCGCCGGCGGCGCCTTCCTCGAGTGGCTCGAAGGCAAGGCCCTGCCGGGCGTCGAGTGCCTGCGCAAGGCGTGAGACCCTACGCATCGTGAACCAGAACGGCCCGGGCTCACGCTCGGGCCGTTTCGCGTCCCGGGAGAGTGAAAGCGGCCCTCGCCATACCCCTGCCCTTTTCCCCGGCGAATTGACAATCCGGCCGGGACGCGCTCGAAAGAGGCCCGCCTGCCGCTCGCCGTTCTCCGAGGATCAGACCCCGTGGCCCGCCTCTATCTCGTCACCCCGCGCGACGTCGACGTCACCACCTTTGCCGCGGTGCTCGACGAGACCCTGGCGGCCGGCGACGTCGCCTCGCTGCTGATCGCCCTCGACGGCGGCTCGGACATGACCCGCCAGCGCGTCGCCGAGATCCTCACGCCCGTCGCCCAGAAGCACGGCGTCGCCGTCCTGGTGCGCAACGACACCCGTGCCGCCGGCCGAGCGAAGGCCGACGGCGTCCATGTCGACACCGGCATGGCCGATCTCGAAGCCGCGCTCGACACCTTCCACCCCGCCGGCATCGTCGGCGTCGGCAATCTCGCCACGCGCCACGAGGCGATGGAGGCAGGCGAGACCGAGGTCGACTACGTCTTCTTCGGCGATCTCGATCGCCCGGAGTTCGCGGAAGGAAATCCGCGCGCCCGCGAACTCGCCGAATGGTGGGTGCCGCTGTTCGAGCCGCCGGTGGTGGTGTTGGCCGGGTCCGACCTCGCCTCGCTCGACGCCGCGCTCGCCACCGGCGCCGAGTTCGTCGCCCTGCGCGATGCCGTCTGGCTCCACCCGCAAGGTCCGGCGGCCGCGGTCGCGGAGACCTCGCGCCGCCTCGCCGCATCGACCTGAGGCCGGACATGCCGCGCCGCTCCCGCACTCTCGCGTTCGCCCTCGCCCTCGCCACCGGCCTCGCCCTGGTCGCGCGGCCGTCGCCACTCGAAGCCGCACCCGAGAAGCCGACCACCACGGCGCCGAAGAAGGCGACGGGAAAGCTACAGGCGAAGGGCCCGCCGGTGGCCCCCGCCCTGCCCACCGCCGTCTTCGCGCCCCTCCTCACCGATCTGCCGAAACCCGACGTGGCGCCTTCGCTCGTCGGCCCCACCCTCGGCGACGCGCCGACGGTAACCGCCGAGGACCCGACTGCCGATCCGGTCTTCGCCGCCTTCCAGCGCGGCCTGTGGGTCAAGGCCTTCGCCCTCGCCATCCCCCGCGCCGAAGCCGGCGACGCCGCCGCCATGACCATGCTCGGCACCCTGTTCGAGACCGGTCTCGGCGTGAAGATCGATCAGGCGAAGGCGGCGAACTGGTATCGTCTCGCGGTCGATCGCGGCGACCGCGAAGCCGCCGCGGCGTTGGCGCAGATGTATGTCGAGGGGCGCGGCGTGACCACGGATCTCGGCCGCGCCGCCGAACTCCTGCGCGCCGCAGCCGCCAAGGACCAGCCCGTCGCCCTCGTCAATCTGGCGTTGATGCACCTCCGTGGCGAACTGCCGGCCCGCGACGGCGAGGACCCCGCCGACCTCCTCGGCCGCTCCGCGACACAGGGCAACGTCGAAGCCCAGTACACGCTCGCCTCGGTCCTCGCCGACGACAAGAACCCGAAGCGTGACCCCGTCGCCGCCGCACGATGGATGCGCGAGGCGGCGATGGCCGGCTTCGAGGCGGCGGAGGTCGAATTCGGCCTGATGCTCGCCAACGGCAAGGGTGTGACGAAGAACATCGACGACGCCTTCGTCTGGCTGCGCCGCTCGGCGTTGCGCGGCAATCCGATCGGCCGCAACCGGCTCGCCCGCATGTATGCCGTCGGCCTCGGCGTCGCACCCGATCCGGTCGAGGCCTGGAAATGGCATTCGCTCGCCAAGCGCCAGGGCCTGTCCGACCTGTGGCTCGAGACCCGCTTCGCCGACATGCCGGAGGCCGAGCGCAAGCGCGCCGAGGAGATGGCCGACGTCATCGCCGGTGCCGCGCCGCCACCGCCACCGCGCCCGGCGGACGAGGAAGACGCCTCCCCGTCGACGAGCGACTCGGCACCGGCTCGCCCCTGACGCTTTCCGCCTTGACCCCCCGGCCGTTTCGTGGTGACGAGAGGCCGATCTCGCGGGCATCGCCCGCCGCGCCGTCGATCGGCGCCTCCGACCACAGGATCGTCTCATGGCCCGCTCGGCACTCCTCAACGTCATGGTCGATGCCGCTCGCAAGGCCGGCCGTTCGCTGACCCGCGACTTCGGCGAGGTCGAGAACCTCCAGGTCTCGCACAAGGGTCCGGCCGACTTCGTCTCCGCCGCCGATCGCAAGGCCGAGCAGATCGTCCGCGAGGAACTCGCCAAGGCGCGTCCGACCTGGGGCTTCCTCGGCGAGGAGGGTGGCGTGACCGAGGGCTCCGACCCGAGCCACCGCTGGATCGTCGACCCCCTCGACGGCACCACCAACTTCCTGCACGGCATCCCGATCTTCGCCGTCTCGATCGCCCTGGAGCGGCAGGGCCAGCTCGTCGCCGGCGTCGTCTACAACCCGGTGATGGACGAGCTCTACGTCGCCGAGCGCGGCTCCGGCGCCTTCATGAACGACCGCCGCCTGCGCGTCGCGGCGCGGAACGACATGAAGGCCTGCGTCATCGGCACCGGCATCCCCTTCATCGGCCACGGCGACCACCCGATGTTCCTGCGCCGCATGGGCGTCGTGATGGGTGAGGTCGCCGGCATCCGTCGCTGCGGCTCGGCGGCGCTCGATCTCGCCTGGGTCGCCTCCGGCCGACTCGACGGCTTCTGGGAGATCCCGCTCAATCCCTGGGACATGGCGGCGGGTATCGTGCTGATCCGCGAGGCCGGCGGCTTCGTCTCCGACCTCGACGGCCGCGACCGCATCTTCGAGACCGGCGGCATCGTCGCCGGCAACGAGACCGTCCACCGCCGCCTCACCGCGCTCCTCGCCAAGGCGTGAGGCTCACACCTCTTCGCCCTCGATCCGCATCTTGAGTGTCAACGTCTCGAGCAGGTCCTTGAGGGTCAGGAGCCCGACGAGACGGCCGTCGACATCGACCACCAACAGCCGCGAGCGGCCGGACCGGCGCATCGTGTCGAGCGCAGCCCGCGCCGACAGCTCGGGCGCGACCGTGCCGCCGCTCGAGATCGGTTCGGCGACCTCCATCACCGAGGTCGACGGCCAGGCCTCGCGCGGCACCTCCGACAACGCCCCGACCGCCACCAGTCCCCGCGGCCGCCCCGCCCCGTCGATGACCGGATAGGTGTCGTGGCGGGTGCGGTAGACCACCTCCTCGACGAAATCGGCGAGCGACATCCCGACCGGCACCGTCACCGGATCGGGCGTCATGAAGCGCGCCACCGTGGCGTCGCCGAGCATCCGCCGCGCCGCCAGATCGAGCCCCGAGGCGATCGCCGCCGAGCGGATGAAGAAGCCGATGAGGATCGTCCACAACCCGTCGCCGAGCCGCCCGGCGAGGATCTGCAACACCCCGAGCGCCGCGAGACCCATGCCGAGACCGGCGCCGATGCGCGCGGCGAGACGCGTCGCCCGATCGTGATCACCGTTCTTCAACCACAGCCCGGCGCGCAGGATGCGACCACCGTCGAGCGGGAAGGCGGGCAGGAGATTGAAGATGCCGAGCACCAGATTGAGGCTGGCGAGATAGCGCAGCAGCATCTCGATCGGCAGTTCGCTCGAGGACAGCCCCGCCGTGGCCAGCGCCCCGAGCTCGAGCAGCCCCGCCAGCGCGAAGGAGGTGGCCGGTCCGGCGGCGGCGACCAGCAGTTCGGCGGTCGGCGAGGTCGGCTCGTCCTCGAGTTCCGCCGCGCCGCCGAACATGTGCAGGGTGATGCCGCGCATCTCGATGCCGAAACGGCGCGCCACCAGCGAATGGCCGAGTTCGTGCAGCACGATCGAGGCGAAGATGCCGACGACGGCGAAGAAGCCGAGGATCCAATAGGTCGACGCCGGCAGGCCCTCGTGCACCGAGGGAAAATAGCCCGAGGCGAGCGACGCCCCGACCAGCACCGCGATCAACAGGAACGACAGGTCGAGACGGATCTCGAAGCCGAAAATGCGGAAGAGGGTGACGCCGCTGCCGAACATGTCGAACTCTCCGCGCTCGTCACGCCGGAGAGCTCCGGCGCTCACGGGCAGGCGCAGTCGCAGATGACGCGATCGAGACTGCCGAAGGATGGTCTACCACCTCTCGACATCGAGACGAAGCCGCACTTCGGCACCTCGATCCAGCTGTCGCATTCGCCGTCGATCGGCTCGGAGACGACGATCAGCCCGTCCGGCCGCTCCGAGATGTAGAGCGACGGCGGCCGCGGGTCGGACGACCAGCGGAACGCCCACAGCCGCTCGCCGTCGGAGAGACAGGCGGCGAAGCGGAAGGCCTCGCGGATGCCGGCCTGATTCTGGATGTCGAGGACGAGGCGGATGGTGCGGGCGATCGCTGCGACCGGATCGTCGTCGAGCCCCTGGCCGAGGGCGGCGAGAAAGAAGGCCTCCGAATCGGTCGAGCCGGCGCGGCGGGCATAGAGATCGTCGGGGATCAGACCTTCCACCCGGCGCCGGATCGCCCGGTGGCCGCCGATCTGGCCGTTGTGCATGAACATCCACTTGCCGTGGACGAAGGGGTGGCAGTTGACGCGGGCGACCGCCGACTCGGTCGAGGCGCGGACATGGGCGAAGAACAACCCCGAGCGCACCTGGGCGCAGATCGAGCGCAGGTTCTCGTCCGACCACGCCGGCAGCGTCTCGCGATAGCACCCCGGCTCGGCGCGTTCGCCGTACCAACCGAGGCCGAAGCCGTCGCCGTTGGTGGTGGTCTTGCCCATCGAGGCGGCGAGCGCCTGATGCACCAGCGAATGTTCCGGCCGGCAGACCAGATCCTCGAGCAGGATCGGCCGCCCGCTGTAGGCGAGAATGCGACACATGGAGCGACGGCCCTCTGAGGCCCGGTGGATTGCGTCGAACGCCGATTATGAGGAACGAATTGTTAACGAATGGGTAACCACGAGTAAACCGTCATACGCCGCATGACCGAGGCGCAAATCGAATCCACCGTGGGTGTGGCGACGCCGGCGTCGCCCGGCGCCGCCCGAGGCGCCCTCTTCCTTCTCCCGCCAGGAGAGAAGGGGCGCCTCGCGGCGACTCGCGCGCCACCTTGTCGTCCGGCCGTCGTTCGGCGAGAGCGCCCCGCGCCGCCGCCATCCCGCGCCTTGCCCCTCGCCCCCCGCCTCGCTACATAGGGCGCGACCGGCGAGAGACGGCAGAAAACGGGGATTGCCCGTGAGCCGTCGCCCTCTCCCCCACGAGATCCCGCGGGCCACCCCCGCCGAACGAACCCACCGAGGATGCGAGCCCCCATGGCCTCCTACCAGTACATCTATTACATGCACGGCCTGTCGAAGACCTATCCGGGCGGCAAGAAGGTCCTCGACAACATCCACCTGCAGTTCTTCCCCGATGCCAAGATCGGCGTCCTCGGCGTCAACGGCTCGGGCAAGTCGACGCTCCTCAAGATCATGGCCGGGATCGACAAGGAATTCACCGGCGAGGCCTGGGTGGCGCAGGGCGCGACCGTCGGCTACCTGGAGCAGGAGCCGCAGCTCGACCCGAACCTTTCCGTCGTCGACAACGTCATGATCGGCGTCGCGCCGAAGAAGGCGCTGGTCGATCGCTTCAACGAGATCTCGATGCAGCTCGCCGAGGACTATTCCGACGAGCTGATGGAGGAGATGACCAAGCTGCAGGACCAGATCGACCACGCCGGTCTCTGGGACCTCGACAGCCAGGTCGAGATGGCGATGGACGCGCTGCGCTGCCCGCCGGCCGACGCCGAGGTCACCGCACTCTCCGGCGGCGAGCGCCGCCGTGTCGCGCTGTGCCGCCTGCTGCTCTCCGCCCCCGACCTCCTCCTCCTCGACGAGCCGACCAACCATCTCGACGCCGAATCCGTCGCCTGGCTCGAAGCCCACCTGCGCGACTACAAGGGCGCCGTGCTGATCGTCACCCACGATCGCTACTTCCTCGACAACGTCACCTCGTGGATCCTCGAGCTCGATCGCGGCCGCGGCATCCCCTACGAGGGCAACTACTCGGCGTGGCTCGGCCAGAAGCAGAAGCGCATGGAGCAGGAAGGCCGCGAAGAGGCGTCGCGCCAGCGCTCGCTCGCCCGCGAGCAGGAGTGGATCGCGGCGTCTCCCAAGGCGCGGCAGGCCAAGTCCAAGGCCCGTATCCAGCGCTACGAGGATCTGGTGCAGAAGGCGGCGGCCAAGCAGGTCGGCGCCGCCGAGATCGTCATTCCGGTGGCCGAGCGCCTCGGCAACAACGTCATCGACTTCGAGCACCTGTCGAAGGGCTACGGCGACCGCCTGCTGATCGACGACCTGACCTTCAAGCTGCCGCCCGGCGGCATCGTCGGCGTCATCGGCCCCAACGGCGCCGGCAAGACCACCCTCTTCCGCATGATCACCGGCCAGGAAACCCCGGACGCCGGCGGCATGAAGATCGGCGAGAGCGTCAAGCTCGGCTACGTCGACCAGTCGCGCGACGCCCTCGATCCCAACAAGACGGTGTGGGAGGAGATCTCCGGCGGCAACGACGTGATCTATCTCGGCAAGCGCGAGATCAACTCCCGCGCCTATTGCTCGACCTTCAACTTCAAGGGCGGCGACCAGCAGAAGAAGGTCGGCGTGCTCTCCGGCGGTGAGCGCAACCGCGTCCACCTCGCCAAGATGCTGAAGTCGGGCGCCAACGTCCTGCTCCTCGACGAGCCGACCAACGACCTCGACGTCGAGACGCTGCGCGCGCTCGAAGAGGCGCTCGAGGACTACGCCGGCTGCGCCGTGGTCATCTCGCATGACCGCTGGTTCCTCGACCGCCTCGCCACCCACATCCTCGCCTTCGAGGGCGACAGCCACGTCGAGTGGTTCGAGGGCAACTTCCAGGACTACGAGGCCGACAAGGTCCGCCGCCTCGGCGCCGCCGCCGTCGAGCCCCACCGCATCAAGTACAAGCCGCTGACGCGGTGAGGGACATCGTCGGGTGTGTCCACGACCCGAAAAACGTAAAGACCCGGCGAGATCGCGCTCGCCGGGTCTTTCGGTGAAAAGGGCTCTACGGCAATCGAAGTGCCGGATGCTCCACCCGACGCCCCCAATATGAGCAATGAACGATACATTAACATCTCTCGATGACGAGGTGTAGCCCGCCGGATGTGCAACCTGATGGCTTTTACATCACGCGTACCGCGACCTTCGGCCGCGTCCGGGCTACTCCGAAGCCGAGAAACATGCTACGTCGCCGCCTCGCGCCGCGCCTGTCTCCGAGCCCCGACATGACCGACCTCACCCGCCGCCTGCCCGCCTCCTGCTTCTCTTACGTCGACGGTGACCTCGCCCTCGACGGGGTGAAGATCGCGGACATCGCGGTCCAAGTCGGCACGCCGTTCTATCTCTATTCGGCGAAGCGCCTGCGCGGGAACTGGCGCCGCCTCGCCGATGCCCTCGCCCCCCAGAACGTCTCGATCCACTACGCGCTGAAGGCCAACGCCAACCGCGCCGTCGTCTCGGTGCTGGCCAAGGCCGGTGCCGGCGCCGACATCGTCTCGGGCGGCGAGCTGACGCGAGCGCTGGACGCCGGCATCCCCGCGAGCAAGGTCGTCTTCTCCGGCGTCGGCAAGACCGATGAGGAGATCGCCCAGGCGCTCGACGCAGGCATCCACCAGCTCAACGCCGAGTCCTACGAGGAGCTGCACCGCATCGACGAGATCGCCCGCGCCCGCGGCGTGGTGGCCGACGTGGCGCTGCGCGTCAACCCGGACGTCGACGCCGAGACCCACGCCAAGATCACCACGGGCAGACGAGACAACAAGTTCGGCGTCGATGCCGATCGGCTGTCGCGCCTCGACAACGAGCTGAAGGCGATGGCCAACGTGCGGCTCGTCGGCCTCGCCGTCCACATCGGCTCGCAGATCCTCTCGACCCGACCCTTCGCCGCGGCCTATGCCCGCGTCGCCGAACTGACGCGTGAGCTGCGCGCCCGCGGCCATGCGCTGACCCGGCTGGATCTCGGCGGCGGCTTCGGCATTCCCTATCAGAACGAGCTCGGTATCGACCCGGCCGACCTCGCCGCCACCATCCGCGAGACGGTCGGCGATCTCGGCTGCGAGCTCGCGGTCGAGCCGGGGCGCTCGATCGTCGCGGATGCCGGCGTGTTGGTTTCCAAGGTGGTCTTCGTCAAGGACGGTGGCTCGCTGCAGTTCGCGGTGCTCGATGGGGCCATGAACGACCTGATGCGCCCGGCGATGTACGACAGCCACCACGACATCGTGCCGGTCCGCGCGCCCGCCGCGAACGCCGCGCCGATCGAATACGATGTCGTCGGGCCGATCTGCGAGTCGTCCGACACCTTCGCCAAGCGCCGCAAGCTGCCGCCGCTCGCCTCGGGCGATCTCGTCGTTCTGGCGACGGCGGGGGCCTACGGCGCCACCATGTCGGGCACCTACAACGCCCGGCCGCTGATCCCGGAAGTGATCGTCGACGCCGGTCGCTTCGCGGTGACCCGCCGCCGCGTCACTGTCGAGGAACAGCTCGGCTGGGAGAACGTGCCGACGTGGTTGTGAGATCGAGCATACGACGTTTCGACCCGTTCGAAGCTTCGTGAACTCGGTATCACCCCTCGACCTTCAACACCTGGATGAAGGCTTCCTGGGGGATCTCGACCTTGCCGAACTGACGCATCCGCTTCTTGCCCTCCTTCTGCTTGTCGAGGAGCTTGCGCTTGCGGGTGGCGTCGCCGCCGTAGCACTTGGCCGTGACGTCCTTCCTGAGCGCGCGGATGGTCTCGCGGGCGATGATCTTGCCGCCGATCGCCGCCTGCACCGGGATCTGGAACATGTGCGGCGGAATGACGTCCTTGAGCTTCTCGCAGATCGCCCGGCCGCGGCTCTCGGCGCGGGTCTTGTGGACCAGCATCGACAGCGCGTCGACCGCCTCGCCGTTGACCAGGATCTGCATCTTGACCAGATCCGATTGGCGATAGTCGGTGATCTGGTAGTCGAAGGAGGCGTAGCCCTTCGACACCGACTTCAGTCGGTCGTAGAAGTCGAACACCACCTCGTTGAGCGGCAGGTCGTAGACGACGAGGGCGCGCGAGCCGGCATAGGAGAGATCGGCCTGAATGCCGCGCTTGTCCTGGCAGAGCTTCAGCACCGAACCGAGGTAGTCGTCCGGCGTCATGATGGTGGCGCGGATCCAGGGCTCCTCGATCTCTTCGATCTGGGTGACCTCGGGCATGTCGATCGGGTTGTGCATCTCGAGCACCGACCCGTCGCGTAAGCCGATCTTGTAGACGACCGACGGCGCGGTGGCGATCAGGTCGAGATTGAACTCGCGCTCCAGCCGCTCCTGGATGATCTCGAGATGCAGGAGGCCGAGGAAGCCGCAGCGGAAGCCGAAGCCGAGCGCGGCCGAGGTCTCCATCTCGTAGGTGAAGCTGGCGTCGTTGAGGCGGAGTTTCGCCACGGCGGCGCGCAGGTCCTCGAAGTCGGCGGCATCGACGGGAAAGAGGCCGCAGAACACCACCGGCTGGGCCGGGCGGAAGCCGTGCAGCGCTTCGGCACAGGGCTTGCGCTCGTCGGTGATGGTGTCGCCGACCGCGGTGTCGGCGACTTCCTTGATCGAAGCGGTGATGAAGCCGACCTCGCCGGGGCCGAGCTCCGGCTGGTCCTTCATCTTCGGCGTGAAGACGCCCATGCGCTCGACCTCGTAGGTGGCGCCGGTGCCCATCATCCGGACCTTCTGACCCTTTCTCATCACGCCGTCGACGACGCGGACGAGTACGACGACGCCGAGATAGACGTCGTACCAACTGTCGACCAGCATCGCCTTCAAGGGCGCGGTCTCGTCACCCTTCGGAGCCGGGAGCCGGGCGACGATCGCTTCCAGCACGTCGGGGATGCCGAGGCCGGTCTTGGCCGAGATCGGCACGGCGTCGGAGGCGTCGATGCCGATGACGTCCTCGATCTGCTCCTTGACCCGGTCGACGTCGGCCGCCGGCAGGTCGACCTTGTTGAGGATCGGCACGATCTCGTGGTGATTGTCGATCGCCTGATAGACGTTGGCGAGCGTCTGCGCCTCGACGCCCTGGGAGGCGTCGACCACCAGCAGCGAGCCCTCGCAGGCGGCGAGCGAGCGGGAGACCTCGTAGGCGAAGTCGACGTGCCCGGGCGTGTCCATCAGATTGAGGACATAGGTCTCGCCGTTCTTCGCCTTGTAGTCGAGACGGACGGTCTGCGCCTTGATGGTGATGCCGCGTTCGCGCTCGATTTCCATGTTGTCGAGCACCTGCTCGACCATCTCGCGGCTCTCGAGACCGCCGGTCATCTGGATGAGCCGATCGGCCAACGTCGACTTGCCGTGGTCGATGTGGGCGATGATGGCGAAGTTGCGGATGTGGTCGAGGGGCGTCGTCATGGCGCCGTGGATACCAGCGCCGCCGGCCGAAAGAAAGGCCGTTCGTGCCGGAATCCGGTCGTTCGGCCGTCGCGGCGTGCCGGGTCGGAGCGCCGACGGCGTCGCCGCAACGGTCGAACCCTTAAGGGACTTTGCGCTTCCTGCATCCGAATATCCGTATATTCTGATCGTCCCGCCGTCCGACGCCGCCTCGACCGAAGCCGAGCGAAGACGTGGACCGACGGGAACGCGCGGTGGGCCGACGCGCGCGGTGACAACGAGAGGTGCGGCACGTACGCCCCTCCGAAGAACGACGGGAAGGACATCCATGCTCATGAAACGAGCGGTTCTCGCCACCCTCACGGTCCTCGCCTTCGCCGCGCCGGCGGCGGCCGCGAGCGCCGACGGCCTCTACAAGCGCCCCAACGGCACCACCGCCAAGGTGTGGACCTGCGGCGGCAAGCTCTGCGCCACGGTGCAGGAATCGAACTTCAACATGTTCATGTCCGGCATCGCCGCGGCCGGCGAAGGCACCTGGAAGGGCGACATGAAGCATCCCGACATGCCGGGCTTCATGACCTTCAACGGCACCGTCACCACCACGGCGAAGGGCCTCAAGGTCCAGGGCTGCGCCGTCGGCCAGTCGATGTGCGACGCCGAAAACTGGACCAAGCAGTGATCGGACCGATCCGAGCGTGATCCCACCGGGATCGACGGCGACGGCCGCGGCGGACGTTCCGCGGCCGTTCGCGTTTCCGGCCCGGTAGGGCGCGACGATTCGGCAGGGTCGCACCGCCGGGCTCGTGCGCCGCCCGGAGGGCGATCCGCGCGGCTCAGGCGCGGCGTGGACGCAGGCGGATCATCACCTCGACGCCGACGATCTCCATACCTTCGGGCGGTTCGGGCAGCCGGGCGACATCGACCGCGTCCATGGCCACGTCGGACATCTCGCCGCCCGTTTCGTTCCAGAAGTGGTGATGCGGCGCCGTACGGGTGTCGAAGAAGGACTTGGCGCCGGAGACGGCGAGCTCGCGCAGGAGGCCCGCCTCGGTGAACTGATGCAGCGTGTTGTAGACGGTGGCGAGCGAAACCGACGCGCCGGCGTCGAGCGCTTCCGCATAGACCGCCTCGGCGGAGACGTGACGATCCGGTCCACCGAACAGCAGGCCGGCGAGCGCGACGCGTTGGCGGGTGGGACGCAATCCGGCGGCGCGCAGGATGTCGATCGCCGCGGCTCGCGTCGTCGCCGCATCGTCGGAGCGACCGACCGCCGAACCGATCGCATCCATGTTCAGGGTCTCGCCGCGCATCGGCCGGCTCCTCGTCGTCTGATCGAATGAAGTATGATAATAGGAAGCATTCGCAACAAATGCAAGTCGGCACGCGGTTCGATCGGCGCGATCGTGCGAGGCGGTTCCGGTCGTGACCCGTGTCGAGAAGCCCGTCCCCGTCTCCCGGTGCGACCGAAGACATCCTGCGAGGGCGAACGAGGCAGCACCGCGAACCGGCATCGACGAGCGACGGCGGATGGAACGGCCGGCTTCCCTCGTCCGAGCTTCGCCGGCCTTTCTCGCAAAGCGACCGTCGCGCCAGGCGAACGGACCAGAAATCGGTCGAGCCCGCTGCCCCGAATCCGGCCATCGTCCCCGGCGGGTGCGAGCCGAGGGACGGAGATCCGCCGGCGGCGCGACGCGTCGAGGCGACGCTGCATCGTCCTCACCTCCGCCGCGCGTCCCGACCGGGACGACGACATACGGGCCGGCCGAATTCCGAGTCCGTTCCGAAGCCGGGTGTCCGGCGCGTCGACGTCCGTGACCATCGGCGACGACCGACATCGACGACGCAGGCGGTCGACAGGACGTGCGAAAACACGAGATCGGCCGGACGGACGGCCGATTCCGGTCGACGAAACGCGACGGTCGTGACGGCACTTCGACGGCGAAGCGAAATCGCGACGAAAGGACCGCATTCCGAAGAGCTGCGGATCTTCCGAGGCGTCGGTGGACATGTTAGGAAGACGCCGACTTCGAGGGTTCGTGCCGACCGAGCGACGGCACGGCCGGGTGTGGGTCGACCGCGAACGGCGGCGACAAGGAAACGGACGAGACGATGGTCGAGCGACGCGGGAGTTTCGAATACGAGGATCTGCTCGCCTGCGGTCGCGGCGAGTTGTTCGGTGGCGGCAATGCCCAGCTGCCGCTGCCGCCGATGCTGATGTTCGATCGCATCGTCGAGATCTCCGAGACCGGTGGCGCCAACGGCGTCGGACTGGTGCGTGCCGAATTCGACATCCGCCCCGATCTCTGGTTCTTCCCCTGCCATTTCCAAGGCGACCCGGTGATGCCGGGCTGCCTCGGCCTCGATGCGCTGTGGCAGCTGACCGGCTTCTTCCTCGGTTGGCTCGGGCTTCCCGGCCGCGGCCGAGCGCTCGGCGTCGGCGAGGTCAAGTTCTCCGATCAGGTGCTGCCGACCACCAAGCTGGTCGAGTATAGGGTCGATTTCAAACGCGTCTTCAAGACCAAGCTCAAGCTCGGCATCGCCGACGGCCAGTTGATCGCCGACGGCAAACCGATCTACGAGGTCAAGGACATGCGCGTCGGCCTGTTCCAGGCCTGATCGCCGACGACGCGGCGGAGCGGGGCGGACGACCGTCTCGGCGCCGGGGCGGATGGCGGGTCGGTTCCTGCGAGACGTGCTAGAGTGATCGAAGAGATCCGCCGCGGTCGCCGCGGCGGGTCGTCGAAGCGCAGCCGGTGGGCGGCGTGGGGGACAACGCGTGCGGACGCCGGTGGGCGGACGCCGGTATCTTAGAAGGTGCGAACGTCATGAGGCGGGTCGTCGTCACGGGTATGGGCATCGTTTCCTCGATCGGGAACGACACGCAGGCGGTCACTGCCTCTCTGCGGGAGGCGAAGTCCGGCATCGTCCGCGCCGAGGACTACGTGAACCTCGGCTTCCGCTGCCAGGTCCACGGCACGCCCAAGGACCTCGACGTCGCCGCCCTCGTCGACCGTCGCGCCATGCGCTTCCACGGCGGCGGCACCGCCTGGAACCACATCGCCATGGATCAGGCGATCGCCGACTCCGGCCTCGACAAGTCCGACATCTCCAACGAGCGCACCGGCATCGTCATGGGCTCGGGCGGCCCGTCGACCAAGGTCATCGTCGAGGCCGCCGGCATCACCCGCGACAAGGGCGGCCCGAAGCGCATCGGCCCCTTCGCGGTGCCGAAGGCGATGTCCTCGACCGCCTCGGCGACGCTCGCCACCTGGTTCGAGATCAAGGGCGTCAACTATTCGATCTCCTCGGCCTGCGCGACCTCCAACCACTGCATCGGCAACGCCTACGAGCTGATCCAGTGGGGCAAGCAGGACGTGATGTTCGCCGGCGGCTGCGAGGATCTCGACTGGACCCTGTCGGACCTGTTCGACGCCATGGGCGCCATGTCGTCCAAGTACAACGACACGCCGTCGACCGCCTCGCGCGCCTACGACAAGAACCGTGACGGCTTCGTCATCGCCGGCGGCGCCGGTGTGCTGGTGCTCGAGGAGCTGGAGCACGCCAGGGCCCGCGGCGCCAAGATCTATGCCGAAGTGGTCGGCTACGGCGCCACCTCCGACGGCTACGACATGGTCGCCCCCTCGGGCGAGGGTGCCATCCGTTGCATGCGTCAGGCGCTCGCCACCGTGAAGACGCCGATCGACTACATCAACCCGCACGCCACCTCGACCCCCGTCGGCGACGTCAAGGAGATCGAGGCGATCCGCGAGGTGTTCGGTGCGACCTGCCCGCCGATCTCGGCGACCAAGTCGCTGACCGGCCATTCGCTCGGCGCCACCGGCGTGCAGGAGGCGATCTATTCGCTCCTGATGATGCAGAAAGGCTTCATCTGCGAGAGCGCCAACATCCAGGAGATCGACCCGGCCTTCGCCGACATGCCGATCGTCCGCAAGCGCATCGACGGCGTGACCCTCGACACGGTGCTGTCGAACTCCTTCGGCTTCGGCGGTACCAACGCGACACTGGTGTTCAGCCGCGCCGGACTGTGATCGCCCGCCGCTCCACAGGGGCGGCCGGGACCTCCATACCGCTCCCCCGGAGCGGCTCGGACTTCCCTGCCGCTCCCCCGGAGCGGCTCGGGCTTCCACAGCCTTTCTCGGGCGGGTTCTCCGCTCGCCCGAAGAGATCGTCATTCGTCTGCAACGGAACCGTGACATCGCCGCCCGGCGCCACGGGCGACATCCGCGAGGAGACCGCGGGTGGACCGGGGATGGTTCGAGAGAGATTCGAAGGAGCATCGATGAGCGGGATCATGGCGGGAAAGCGCGGCCTCGTGATGGGGGTCGCCAACGACCATTCGATCGCCTGGGGCATCGCCAAGAAACTCGCCGACCACGGCGCCGAACTCGCCTTCACCTATCAGGGCGAGGCCTTCGGCAAGCGTCTGAGGCCGCTCGCCGAGAGCGTCGGCTCGAGCTTGGTGTTGCCCTGCGACGTCGAGGACATCGCCTCGGTCGACGCCGTCTTCGCCGAACTGAAGGAGACGTGGGGTTCGATCGACTTCCTCGTCCACTCGATCGGCTTCTCCGACAAGAACGAGCTGAAGGGCCGCTACGCCGACACCACCCGCGAGAACTTCTCGCGCACCATGGTGATCTCGTGCTTCTCCTTCACCGAGATCGCCAAGCGCGCCGCGGCGATGATGCCGAACGGCGGCTCGATCATCACGCTCACCTACGGCGGCTCGACCCGGGTGATGCCCAACTACAACGTCATGGGCGTCGCCAAGGCGGCGCTCGAGAGCTCGGTGCGCTATCTCGCCATGGACTTCGGGCTGGAGAACATCCGGGTCAACGCCATCTCGGCCGGTCCGGTCAGGACGCTCGCCGGCGCCGGTGTGGCGGATGCTCGGCTGATGTACAATTTCCAGAAGCGCAACTCGCCGCTCGGACGCACCGTCAGCATCGACGAGGTCGGCGGCACGGCGCTCTACCTGCTCTCCGATCTCTCCACCGGCGTCACCGGCGAGGTGCACTTCGTCGACAGCGGCTATTCGATCGTGTCGATGCCGCGGCTCGAGGAACTGAAGCTGCAGGAGCGGCGCGAGAGCGAAGAGGCGTCGAAGTCGCCGGCGGAGTGATTCGCCGCGCCGGCACGGGCGGGTCCGCCGCCGGGGGGTTCGGCATGAACGATCCCGACCTTCGAAAGACCGGCCTCGCGGCCCTGCCACGCGGCATCTGGGTGCTCGGCTTCGTGTCGATGGCGATGGACGTCTCCTCGGAGATGATCCACGCGCTGCTGCCGGTCTATCTCGTCACCGTGCTCGGCGCATCGACGCTCGCCGTCGGCTTCATCGAGGGCATTGCCGAGGCGACCGCTTCGATGGTCAAGATCGTCTCGGGCACGCTCTCCGACCGGCTCGGCACGCGCAAATGGCTCGCCGCGGCCGGCTATGGCCTCGCCGCGATCACCAAGCCGGTGTTCCCGCTCGCCCCGTCGATCGCCTGGGTGACGGCGGCGCGCTTCGTCGACCGCATCGGCAAAGGCATCCGCGGGGCGCCGCGCGACGCCCTCGCCGCCGACATCGCCCCGCCACGGATGCGCGGCGCCGCCTTCGGGCTCAGGCAGGCGCTCGACACGGTCGGCGCCTTCCTCGGACCGTTCCTCGCCATCGCGGTGATGTGGGCGAGCGGCGGCTCCTACGTCACGGTGTTCTGGGTGGCGGTGGTGCCGGCCTTCGTCGCCGTCGGCCTGATGGTCTTCGGGGTCGAGGACGTGCCGACGCGCGACGGCGGCGATCCGGCGGACGCGGCGAACGGCGGAGCCGTGCTCGGACGAACCTTCTGGTCGGTGGTGGCGGTCGCGGCGATCTTCGGTCTCGCCCGCTTCTCCGAAGCCTTCCTGGTGCTGAAGGCCGCCGCCGTCGGACTGCCGGCGATGCTGGTGCCCTTGGTGCTGGTGGTGATGAACGTGGTCTACGCCGCCGCGTCATACCCGGCCGGGGCGCTCTCCGACCGGGCGGGGCGCACGACCCTGCTCCTCGCCGGGCTGGCGGTGCTGGTCGCCGCCGATCTCGCCCTCGCCTTCGCCGACGGCCTCGCGCTCGCCGGGCTCGGCATCGCTCTGTGGGGCCTGCACATGGGGCTCGCCCAAGGGGTGATGACAGCACTCGTCGCCGACGCCGCTCCGCCGTCGCGGCGCGGCACCGCCTTCGGCATCTTCAACTTCGTCACCGGTGTCGCGGCGCTGGCCGCCAGCCTTCTCGCCGGCGGCCTGTGGGACGCCTTCGGAGCGCAGGCGACCTTCCTCGTCGGCGCCGGCTTCGCACTCCTCACCGCGGCGACGACCGCGATGCTGCAGCGCACCCATGATCGGAACGGCGAAACCGCGAAACAGCGCTGAAATCCGCGCGAATTTTACGTCAGCATCATTGACCTTTATCGGGTGCGCGCCTAGCGTGACGCACCCTCTCGTGCGATCGAGCACCGAAATCGATCGATCGCATGTCGCAAGTGAATTTCTCACGGACCGACACCTGTGGGACATTCGCATTTCTTCGGTGCGTGGGCCGCTCGGTGGTGCCGCGCATCGGTCTCCAGCAGCCGGTGATGTTCCCATGTCCGCGGTCGATTGGTCCCATGTCTTCGCCACCCGTTCGGAGCGTATGCGCGCCTCCGAGATCCGCGAACTCCTCAAGCTGCTCGACCAGCCCGACATCATCTCCTTCGCCGGTGGCATCCCCGATCCGAAGCTCTTCCCGGTCGAAGCGATCCGCAAGGCGCAGGACGACATCCTCGCCGACCCGGTGACCGCGGCACAGGCGCTGCAGTATTCGGTGTCGGAAGGCTTCGCGCCGTTGCGCCGCTGGATCGTCGACTTCATGGGGAAGAACGGCGTTCCCTGCGGCCTCGACAACGTGCTGATCACCTGTGGCTCGCAACAGGGTCTCGACTTCCTCGGCAAACTGTTCCTGTCGCCGGGCGACACGGCGCTGACCGAGGCGCCGACCTATCTCGGGGCGCTGCAGGCCTTCAATTCCTACGAGCCGCGCTACGACCGGCTGATCCTCGACGGCGGCAACACCACTCCGGCCGCCTATGCGAGTGCCGCAGCGGCGAACGGCGGGCGGGTCAAATTCGCCTATGTCGTGCCCGACTATGCCAACCCGACCGGCATCACCATGTCGGTGGAGAGCCGCGACAAGCTCCTGGCGCTGGCCGAGGAGCTCGACGTGCCGGTGATCGAGGACAGCGCCTATCAGGCGCTGCGCTTCGACGGCGAACCGCTGCCGTCGATCCTGTCGCTCGACATCGCCCGCAGCGGCGGCGACATCGAGAAGACCCGCACCATCTATTGCGGCACCTTCTCCAAGACGCTGGTCCCGGCGCTGCGCGTCGGCTGGATCGTCGCGGCCCAGCCGCTGATCCAGAAGCTCGTCCTGATCAAACAGGCGGGCGACCTCCACTCCTCGACCCTCAATCAGATGGTCATGGCGCGCGTCGCCGAGACGGCCTACGAGGCCAACGTGGCACGGGCCATCGCCCTCTACCGCGGCCGTCGCGACGCGATGATGGCGGCGCTCGACGCTTCGATGCCGAAGGGCGTCTCGTGGACGCATCCCGAAGGGGGTCTGTTCGTCTGGGTGACGCTGCCGGAGGGCCTCGACGGAGCCGAACTGCTGGCGCGGGCGATCGCCGAAGAGCGCGTCGCCTTCGTCCCCGGCAAGGCGTTCTTCGCCACCGACTCCATGTCGAACACCATCCGGCTCAACTTCTCCTCACCGACCGAGACACAGATCGCCGAGGGCATCGGCCGGCTCGGCCGGCTGGTGGCGCGGATGGCCGGAGACGCCGCTGCGGCGTGAGGCACCTTTCGAAGGGACGACCATGCCGATCGGCCATCTCCTGCTCGCGTTGTTGGTCGTCGCCATCTGGGGCTTCAACTTCGTCGTGGTGAAGGTCGGCCTCGTCGACGTGCCGCCGCTGTTCCTGACGGCGCTGCGCTTCGTCTTCGCCGCCTTCCCGGCGATCTTCTTCGTCAAGCGGCCGGCGATCCCGTGGCGGCTGTTCCTGGTCTTCGGCCTGGTCTTCGGGGTGGTGAAGTTCGGGCTGCTGTTCGTCGGCATGAAGGCGGGGATGCCGGCCGGTCTCTCCTCGATCGTGCTGCAGATGCAGGTGTTCTTCACCATCGGCTTCGCCTGGATGGTGCTCGGCGAGCGGCCGTTGCCGATCCAGATCCTCGGCGCGGTGGTGGCGATCACCGGCATCGCCACGATCGGCGCCGCCCGCTGGCAGGGGGCGGCCTTCCTGCCGTTCGCTCTGGTGATCGCGGCGGCGGCGGCCTGGGGCGTGTCCAACATCCTGATCAAGAAGGCGGGGCGCATCGACATGCTCGCCTTCGTGGTGTGGACCTCCCTCGTACCCGTCCCGCCGCTCCTCGCGCTGTCTCTGGTGTTCGAGGGGCCGCAGGCGATCGGCGCGGTGATGGCTCATCCGTCGTGGACGGCGATCGGTGCGGTCGCCTATCTCGCGGTGCCGACGACGCTCTTCGGCTACGGCGTCTGGAGTTTCCTGCTGTCGCGCCACCCGGCGGCGACGGTGACGCCGCTGGCGCTGCTGGTTCCGGTGGTCGGCATGGGCTCGTCGGCTCTGGTGCTGGGCGAGCCGTTCGGCGCGACCGAGATGGTCGGTGCGGCATTGGTGTTCGTCGGGTTGATCACCAACGTGTTCGGGCCGCGGATCGGGGTGTGGCTGCGGCGGTGAGCGAGCGGCTCGCTCCGAGGCACCACCCCGGTGGGACATCCCCACGGCGAAAACGAAAAACCCCGGCCGCGAGGCCGGGGTTCGCATGGCGGGACGTCCGTCCGGGATCGATCAGAGACCGAAGCCCTTGAACTTGTCTTTGAACTTGGAGATGCGGCCACCGCGGTCGAGCAGCTGCTGCGAACCGCCGGTCCACGCCGGATGGGACTTCGGGTCGATGTCGAGGTTCAGCGTGTCGCCGTCCTTGCCCATGGTCGACCGGGTGAAGAACTCGGTGCCGTCGGTCATCACCACCTTGATGGTGTGGTAGTCGGGATGAATGCCCTGCTTCATCGGTCTGCCCCGTCTCGCGCTGATCGGCCCGGCGCCGGAGGCGGCGCGACGAGGATCGATCGGAATGGCTCGGCGACGAAAAGCGAGGCCGCGGGCATGGAGCCGCGGCCGTCTCGTCGGTTCGGGCGTCTCCATAGCCCATCTCGCGTCCGGGAACAAGCGCTCGTCGACGGAGAAATTCGGCGCGCCGGGCGGCTTTTTCACCGCTTCGTGTCACCGGAAGGCCCATCGCCGGGCTTGATCCGAAGCGCCGTTCGGGCCATGGAACAGCGATCTCGGGGACCGCGCCGTACCAGGCCCCCCGGGAGGCGAAGTAAGAAGGGCCGAACGGCCCCAGGGCAAGGACCGACGACCCGTGCGCAGATCCGCTTCCGCCGACGCGGCGACCCCCACCGACGCCGCGGCGCGTCGCCGTTCGGTCGCGCCGCTCAAGGCGCTGCTGCCCTTCCTCGCCCGCCACAAGGGCCACGTGATCGCCGCCTTCGCCGCGTTGGTCGCGGCGGCCGGCGTGACGCTGCTCCTGCCGCTCGCCATCCGACGGATGATCGACCACGGCTTCTCGGCCGCCGACGGGGCCTTCATCGATCGCTACTTCGGCATGTTGGTGATCCTCGCCGGTGCCTTGGCGGTCGCTTCCGCCACCCGCTACTACCTCGTCACCTGGCTCGGCGAACGCATCGTCGCCGACCTGCGCGCCCAGGTCTTCGACCATGTGACGAAGCTCTCGGCCGATTTCTGGGACCGCTCGCAGTCGGGCGAGATCGTGTCGCGGCTCACCGCCGACACCACCCAGATCAAATCCGCGGTCGGCGCCTCGGCCTCGATCGCGTTGCGCAATCTCTTCCTTTTCATCGGCGCGGTGGCGATGATGATCGTCACCAGCCCACGGCTCTCCGGCCTGGTGCTGCTCGCCATTCCGGTGATCGTGCTGCCGCTCGTCGCCTTCGGCCGCAAGGTGCGCGCCCGCTCGCGCCACGCCCAGGACACGCTGGCTGAGGCCGCCGCCTTCGCCTCGGAGAGCATCGGGGCGATGCGGACGTTGCAGGCCTTCACCAACGAGGGTTCGGCCATCGCCCATTTCTCGCACGCGGTGGAGAGCGCCTTCGGCGCGGCGCGCGCCTCGACCCGGGCGCGGGCGTGGCTGACCGCGGTCGCCATCTTCATCGTCTTCGGCTCGGTGGTGGCGGTTCTGTGGATCGGTGCCACCGACGTACTCGCCGGGCGACTCACCCCCGGCTCGCTCTCCCAGTTCGTGCTCTATTCGGTCTTCGCCGCCGGTGCCCTCTCCGAACTCAGTCAGGTCTGGGGTGAGATCGCGCAAGGCGCGGGCGCGGCGGAACGCCTCGGCGAACTCCTCGCCGAAAAGCCGACCATCACCGCGCCGACGAACCCCGTGGCGCTGCCGCTGCCGCCACTGGGCGAGGTCGCCTTCGACGGCGTTCGCTTCGCCTATCCCGGTGCACCGGATCGCGTCGTCCTCGACGGCGTCGACCTGCGGGTACGGCGCGGCGAGAAGGTGGCCCTCGTCGGCCCGTCGGGAGCGGGCAAGTCGACGCTCTTCCACCTGCTGCTGCGCTACTACGACCCCCAGGGCGGTCGGGTGACGATCGACGGGGTCGATGTGGCGAGTGCCGATCCGACGGCGGTGCGCGACCGTATCGCCATCGTGCCACAGGACACGGTGATCTTCGCCGACACGATCATGGAGAACATCCGCTACGGCCGACGCGACGCCTCCGACGCGGATGTGATCGCCGCGGCGAAAGCGGCACTGGTCGACGAGTTCGTCGAGGTCTTGCCCGAGGGCTACGCGACGAAGGTCGGCGAACGCGGCGTCACCCTTTCCGGTGGCCAGCGTCAGCGTCTCGCCATCGCCCGCGCGGTGTTGCGCGCCGCGCCGATCCTACTCCTCGACGAGGCGACCAGCGCCCTCGACGCCGAGAGCGAGGCGACCGTCCACACCGCCCTCTCGCGCCTGATGGTCGGCCGCACCACTCTGGTCATCGCCCATCGTCTGGCGACCGTTCTCGAATGCGATCGCATCCTGGTGCTCGACGGCGGCCGGATCGTCGAGGAGGGCACCCACGAGGCACTGGTGGCCGAGGACGGCCTCTACGCCCGTCTGGCGCGACTGCAGTTCCAGGGTGGCGCCGGGACGGAGGTCTGATACCGAGTTCGCGAAGTTTCGAACAGGTCGAAACTTCGTGAACGAAGGCGAGCCCGAACGGGCGTCGCCCGGTCGGACCGTAACGCTCACGAAAGTCGGACGAGTCCGAATTTCATGAGCCCGGTATGACCTCATCCCTGTCTGTAGGAACTGTCGGAGTAGGAGGTTTGAGGTGGCCCCGCCCCGTGGGTAATTCGCTGAGCTTGGGTCGACCCGAGAGAAGGACGATCCCGATGGCGGGGAAGCGGAAGCGGTATTCGGCGGAGGTCGTGGCCCAGGTCGCCTTGGAAGCGGTCCGCGGCGAGGCAACTGAACCGCCTTCCGGCAGACCTCGCCGATCGCCGTGCCTTCCTCTGCCAGCCGCAGGATGAAGGCCACATGCGCTTCCGTGAACTTCGACCTTCTCGTCGTCGCGCTCCGTCGTCCGGCCGGTCCTGAATTGAAAATTTCCAGCTCCGGTTGGCGGAAGAAACGGGCAGCAGGTCACCGGTCGCGCGCACCATCCTTCGCCTCCGGCGGACCGTGCCGAACGGCGCCTTCGTGCCACGATCGCCGGCGGGCGAGCACCGGCGGAAAAGGTCCCTTCCGGCTCGGGGGCGTTCACGGCCTCGACCGGCGGAGCCGCGCCGGACCCGCCGCACATCCTGCTTCGCGCTGCGCGCGCCTCACCCCCCGTGCGCCGTCGGATGATCGTCGCGAACGCCGGATACGACGACAGCCTCCCCCGAAGACACACGATCGGTCGGCGCCGACATGTCCGACGCCCGACCGATCCTTCGTTCGGGTCCTTCGTGCCCGATCGCGACCGTCCGTTCCCGAATGTCTCCGGAAACGGATCGCCGTGCCGCGGGCGGTCACGCCGACCGGACGACTCTCACGATCGGCGTCACGTCGTGACGATCACCACCAGTCCCAGGGCATCCAGCTGCCGCCGTCCCATGGACCCCAACCGCGACGGCCCCAGGGCCCGCCGCCCCAGCCTCCGCGACGATAGCCCGGACCCCAGTAGGGATCCCAGCCGCCGTAGGGGCCGTAGCCGTAGTAGGGCGGGGCATAGCCGCCATAGGGATAGCCGCCGTAGGGATATCCGCCGTAGCCACCGTAGTAGGGATAGCCGCCCCACGGATAGGCGGGGGCGGGAGCGGGTTGCGCCGCTGCGGGTGCCGCTGCGCCAGCCGGCGGCGCGGACTGCTGCTGCGCCACCGCGGCCGTCGCCACGATGCCGATCGCCGCCGCCAAGGCGATCGTAGTCGACCTCGAAAACTTCAGTTCGCCCATGACCTTCCCCCTGTCTCTCCGTGGCAGAGCGGTGGCCGTGATCCGATGATGAGTCCGGCGTTCGCCACCACCTTCGTCCGATATTGCGCCCTCCCGCCGCTCGGCGGCAAGGAGACGAAATATCAAATTAGAATATACTCATGTATTCGGTCTCTGCGAAATCCGGGAAAATCCCGAGGCGCGGAAAAGCGCGGTGAACCACCTTCGCCGTCGACGCCCATGGAACGTATCGCCGCACCGTCATGCAGGTCGTCGTGGTCATCATGACTGAAATTCTTGTGGGGCACCGCCTCAATACGCCGGGATGCACGAGCGCGCATCCACCGGCAGCGTCATCGCCGGCAGCATCGGGATCGCGATGCTGTAGTCATAGACGATCGCCACCGATTGGCCGCAGGCCTCCTTGGTCACCGTGAACCGGCTCGGCTCCACCGTGAGACCATAGGCCTGCATCGCTGCGAAGGTCTGTGTCGCGGCGACGTCGACGCAGGTACTCGACCCGATGGCGGCGCAGCGCGCCGACATGTCCACCGCATGAGCGAGGCCGAGCACCGTCCACAGATAGAGGCTCAACTGCAGGATACCGACCGCCACCATCAGATAGAGTGGTGCCGTCATGGCGAATTCGACCGCAGTCGTTCCACCGCGACACCGAGTCAGGCGCTCGATCGTCGTCATTGCAGCCTCACGATCGCGGTCGAGCTGAGTGGGAAGCTGTCCGGAAACAGAGGGAACGCGATCGGCGGCACATAGGTCGCCGAAGCCGTGACCGCCACGTAGGTCCCGGCCGTCGATCCGTCGGGACAGAAGCTGTCGCAGCTCGCCGTGGTGACACCGCTGCCACCGGCACAGCCGCAATAGCGCTGCGGTGCCGGAGCCGCGGTGATGGCGATGCTCTGCGACACCGCCGCCACCTGGGCGGAGATCCCCGACGCATCGAAGCCACGCACCAGGGCGTACTGCAGTCCGGCCCGCGCCGCATCGTCGACCTGCATGGCGCGATAGAGGCCGAACCCCAGATCGGTCAGTCCGACCATCGTCGTCATCAGGAACGGCGCGAACAGGGCGAACTCCACTGCGGCGATGCCGCGACGATCGCCGTCGATCCCGCCCGCCGCCGACCTTCGACGAGCGGCGCCCACCCACGAGCCGAACACGGAAGTCCACTTCATCGGTCTCACTCACCCAGTTTGGCGTTGACGATGCCGAAGTTCTTCACCGGATAGGTGCCGCACTTCGCCGCGAGCGTCGAGTTGCCGGTGAAGGTGATCGTGTCGGCGATCATCTTGGTGCAGGTCGTGGTGCTCACCGCGCCGCCCGCATAGATCAGCGCCCCGGTCGGCACGTAGATCGTGCCGGCGAGCGTCTGTGTGCCGCCGCCGTTGAGCTTGTAGGAGGTGCCGACCGGCGCGTTGCGATCGCCGATCATCACCAGCCCGGCGGTCCACCCGAGGGTCGGCGCGCTCAGATCGACGACGGCACCGCCGTTGATCGAGGCGGTCGCATAGTTCTTGCCGGTCGACGAGGTGAGCACGATCGTCACCCCCGTACCGGTGAGCGTGCCGCCGCCGTTGACGGTCAACGCCCCCTGGTCGAGGTAGTAGACGCCGGGCGCCAGCGTCGCCGTGGCGCCGGCGTTGATCGAGAGACCGCCGCAGTAGACCCCCGGCGTCAGTGCGGCCGTGGTTTTCACCGTGGTGTTGTGGGCGCTGCAGGCACCGAGGGTCGGCACCGACAGCGCCGCATAGGGATCGACGACCGGCGAGATCCCGGTGTTGATCCCGGCGCTCACCGAGAAATGGGAGACGCCGGAGACGGCCCCGACGGTGTTCACCGACAGGCTGGTGACGCTCGACGAACCGCCGGCCGACACCGCGCTCGAACTGGCCGAGTTGGCGATCAGGCTGCAGTTGGCGAGCGTCACCGCGGTCGACCCCTGCGCGGCGATCGCCCCGCTCGCGACGCGATTGAGGGCGATGGCGCAGCCGTCACCGGTGTTGCCGAGCGCCACCGCCCGACCGATCACCGTCGGCGCCGATTCGGTCCAACTCGCCGAGAACAGGCGTTGCTGCTCCTGCTGGACGATGACTTCGACGGCATAGCTCTTGCCGCTGTATTTCCCCGACGTCGGCGGCCAGTTGACGGTGACCGTCTGACCCTCCGTCCCGTTGTCGAAGCCGTAGGCCGCCGCCACCGCACTCGCCTGACGCGCGATGCGGTCGCTCTGGCCGGACGACACCATCGTCCCGGCACTGACCGCCGCCGAATCCGCCGCCTGCTGCGCCCGCTGGTGGGAATAGACCCACAGACCGTAGTCGGTGCCGAGCCCCACCGTGCCGATCGACACCGACAGCAGAATGCCCGTCATCGGCGTCGAGCTGCCGCGGACGTCGGCGACGATCCGGCGCATCGCGGTGAGCGTCGACCACACGAGCATGTCGACCGAAACAAACGAATACATGGCTCACCTCCCGACCACTGGGCACGGAACCGAGATCACCTCCGAGGTGCCGGTCGGGAGATTTGAGTATCAGAATCCGAATGATCGGTTATCGACCATATGAACATTATATGGACAGGCGAGTTGAACTGATATACGAGCGAGAACGATTATGACATCGAAATTCGATGACGACCATTTAACTATAATTTTAAGATGAGCGACGAGCGATCCCGTCCTTCACTCGCCGGGGCGGGAGGACCCGGCATCCGCCGGCCCCTCTCGTCGCCTCACTTCACCGCGACCGCATAATCCGCCATCGGCGGCACCACGTCGATCAGGCCGCGCGCCTTCAGGAATGCCGCCAGCCGTTCGGTCCGGCCGACGTCGAGGGCGCCGGGGCGCTTGGCGAAACGCGGCAGCGTGTCGAAGAAGGCGCGCCGGTTCAGTTCGTCGTCGAGCTTGGCGTCGGAACGCTTCACCACCTCCCAGGCCTCGCCCGGGTGATTGGCCATCCACAGCGTCGCCGCCTCCACCGCTGCGACGAAGCGCGGCAGACGCGGATCGGCCGCCTTGGCCTTCGCCGTCACGTAGATCAGTTCGTCGTAGGCCGGCACGCCATTCTCCTCGGGGAAGAAAGCGAGCCCCTTCTTGCCGGCGAGTTCGAGTTCGGTCGCCTCGAAATTGCGGAAACCGCCGACGACCGCGTCGACCTGACCCGACACCAGCGCGGCGGTGAGGGCGAAGTTGACGTTGATCAGCGTCACGTCGGCCAGCTTGACCCCCGCCGTCTCCAACATCGCCCCGAGCACCGCGTCCTCGAACCCGGCGACCGAGTAGCCGATCTTCTTGCCCTTCAGGTCGGCGAGGCTCTTCACCGGTCCGCCGTCGAGCGCGATCACCGTGTTGAGCGGCGTTTCCACCAGCGTGGCGAAGCGCACGATCGGCAACCCCTCCTTGACCGCGAGATGCAGCTGCGGCTGATAGGACACCGCGATGTCTCCCTGGTCCGCGGCGACGAGGCGCGGCGGCGCCGACGGATCGGCCGGGGCGACGAGTTCGACCTCGAGCCCCTGCGCCGCGAACATCCCGTTGTCGCGGGCGATGATCAGCGGCGCATGGTCGGGATTGACGAACCAGTCGAGCAGAACGGTCAGCTTGTCGGCGGCGGCGGCCGGAACCGCCGAGAGCGCCACGGCGAGGGCGGCGGAAGCGAGAAGGCGTCTCATCGGATGGGGTGGTCCTTGTTCGAGGGGGGGGATCACAGCAGCGAGGCGCCGCTCTCCGGCGCCCAGGGCGCCCAGCGGCGGGTGAGGAGATCGACGGCGAGGCGCAGGGTCAGCGCCATCACCGCGACGAGAACCAGGGCGGCGAACATCACGTCGGTCTGCATCCGGGCGTTGGCGTGCATCATCATCAGCCCGAGCCCCGACGAAGCGCCGACCCATTCGCCGATGATCGCGCCGATCGGCGCCAGCGTCGCCGCCATGCGCAGTCCCGACACCAGCCCCGGCATCGCGCCGGGCAGGCGGATGTAGCGGAAGGTCTGCGCCGTCGTCGCCCGGTGGAGCCGGGCCAGATCGAGCAGACCCGGATCCGCCCGCGCCACGGCATCCGACAGGCTCGAGGCGACGGGGAAGAAGATGACGATCGCCGCCATGACGATCTTCGAGGCGAGGCCGAAGCCGAGCCACAGCACCAACACCGGCGCGATGGCGAAGACCGGCAACGCCTGCAGGACGATCACCGCCGGTAGGACGACCCGCGCCGTCCACGGCACCAGTCCGGTGACCGCCGCCGCCGCCACCCCGAGGCCGACGCCGAGGCCGAGCCCGACGAGAATCTCACCGCCGGTGACCACCGCATGGCCCATGAGCTCGGGAAACCGCGCCACGAAGGCCGCCGCCACCCGATCCGGGCCGGGCAGCAGGAACGGCGGCGGTGCGGTGATCGCCACCAGCACCCACCAGGCGACGAGGAGCCCGCCGAGCACCGAGATGAGCCGGCCGAGGAACCCGGCGAGACCGGCCCCGACGCCACCGACCGTGCCGGAGCGCCCGACGCCGTTCGCGGAAACCGAGCCGAGACGGCCGACGGCCGCCGGATCACTCAGGCGGTTCGACATGGGGATCTCCACGGTCGCGCCGCGGTGGGCGCGGGACGGCGGGGAGATCCGGAGAGCGGTGCGACGGCGGTCATGAAAAGTCCCGTCCCTTCGCCGGCATGACCCGGATCAGGTTCGAAGGGTTCGCCGCGGCGTGCGGCATCTCAGTTCTCGGACGAGAACACCCCTCGGAACGGGCGAACCATGACGGATCGGCGACGGTTGTGCAAGTGCGCCGACGCCCTCACCCGACCACGTGTTCGGGGCCGGGGAAGCGGCGTTCGCGCACGTCGCTCGCATAGGCGGCGACCGCCTCCTCGATCGCCTTGCCGACCTCGCCGTAGCGGCGCACGAACTTCGGGGTGAAGTCGGCGAAGAGGCCGATGAGGTCGTCGGTCACCAGCACCTGCCCGTCGCAGGCCACCGAAGCGCCGATACCGATGGTCGGGATCGCGACCACCTCGGTGATGTCGCGGGCGACGGTCTCCACCGTCCCCTCGATCACCATGCAGAAGGCGCCGGCCGCCTCCACCGCCCGGGCGTCCTCGACCAGCCGGCGCGCCGCCTCGGCGTCGCGGCCCTGGGTACGGAAACCGCCCTGGGCGTTGACCGACTGCGGCAGCAGCCCGATGTGCCCCATCACCGGAATGCCGCGCTCGGTGAGAAACCGGATGGTCGGTGCCATCTCCACCCCGCCCTCGAGCTTCACCGCCTGCGCACCCGTCTCCACCATCACCCGCGCAGCGTTGCGGAACGCCTGTTCCGGGCTCTCGTGGTAGGTGGCGAAGGGCATGTCGACGACGACGAGGGCGCGGGTCGAGCCGCGCACCACCGCCCCGGCATGGGCGATCATCATGTCGAGCGTCACCGGCAGCGTGCTCTGGAATCCGTAGACCACCATACCCAGGCTGTCGCCGACCAGGATCAGATCGCAGTGACGATCGAGAACCGCGGCGACCGGGGCGGAATGGGCGGTGAGGCAGACGACCGGTGCTTTGCCCTTGGCGGCACGGATGTCGCGGATCGTCCGCCGCTTGACCGGACGGATGGCGCTCATGGAGATCTCCTCTCGGGTCGATGTCGACCGAATGACCGCGGTCGCCGCCGTGGTTCAGCCGCCCTGGCCCCAGGCGGCCACGGCATCAGCCACCGCCTGATCGCCGGCGCCGGCCTTCTCGAGCGTCAGGATCGCCCGACGGCCGCTCTCGTAGAGAATCGGCACGTCGACCCAACCGCGTTCGCGGATCATCTTCAGATTGCGGACACGCTCCTGGTCGGGCGCCGCCAGCGCCACCCAGAAGTAGTTGTCGGCGACCTTGGCGGCGGCTCCGGCGAGCGGATCGCCGCGCGCCTGTTCGGTCGTCTTCATGATCAGCCCGGGGACGTTGCTCACCGACTTGCCGTCGAAATCGCCGGGCAGCGTGAACTTGAGTTCGATCAGATGGCTCGCCGGGAAGGACGCGTCGGCGTTCGGCCGCATCTGGAGGGTGAGAACGAAGCCGCGATCGGGAATCTCGATCTTCGCCTCGAGCCGGGTGGCGCCCGGCTTCGGATCGGTGGGATCCGGCACCACGTGCCACACCACCTTGCCGGGCGAGATCTGCGCCTGTCCGCCGCCCGCCTTGCCCTCCTCGTAGAGGATGGCCTTCTGCGCCACCAGGGGCACCGCCTGCGGGGCCGGCGGCTTCGCCGCCTCGGGCGCGGGCGCTACCGGGGCAGCGGACTGCAACTGCGGCGCCGCGGTCGTCGGCGTGATCGACTGCGTCGGCACCGGCTTCACCGGATTGCTGGCGCGAAGGGTGGCGTCGTCGTTCGCCAGCCGGTCGTTCGACTTGGGCGCCAGCTTCTCGCCACTCTGGCGTTGCGCCATGTCGACGATCGGTGTCCGGGATCCGCCGAAGAAGGCCGAGATCGCCTCCTTCTGGCTCCACAGCGCCACGATGCCGATGCCGATCACCAGGATCGCGACGCCGATTCCGACCAGGAGCGGCAGCCGCGACGCCGGAGCGTCGCCGGAGGCGGCTTCGCGGCGGCGGCGGCGGCGCTTCTCCGTCTCCGACTTGCGCGCCACCGGCACCGCCTCGCGCCCGAAGGCGGGCGGCGCCGGGGTTTCGGGCGCGGCTTCGGCGAGCGCGTCGCGTGCCTGACGGCCGAGTTCGGCCGTCGCCCCACCGAGGGCACCGGCCTCGTCGACGGCGCGTTTCAACACCCCCGTCGCGGCAGGAGCCGTGGCCGGCGCCACGACGGCGGGCTCCATCCGCGGCGGCGTCACCATCGCCCCGGGGGCCACCGTCTCGACCGGCGAGCCGGGCGGCGGCGGCGCCGGCGGGCGGACGACGGGCGGCGGAGGCGGTTCGGGTACATGGGCCGTGGCGGCGTCGGTCGTCGACGGCGCCGGGGTCGGGGCCGCCGGCGGTGCGGCGACGTGCGGCTGGCGCAGCAGGCCCTTGGCGGCTTCCGACTCGACCTTGCGGATGGCGTCCTCGAGCTGCAGTCGCTGCTGCGTGATCTCCGAGGCCGTGAGCGGCGGATCGAACGACTTCAGCTGATTGACGAGGGCCGTGCGCGCCTTCTCGTAGACCGCGCGCCGAGCCTCCCCGGTCGGGGAGGGCAGAGCCGAGATCGCCCGTTTCAGGATCGCATGATAATCAGCCATCACCCGCCTCTGAGAGACCCGTCCGGAGAGCCCGCCACTCTCCGCATCGAGCCGCCGGACCGCATCGGGTCCCCGCGTCGTCCCACGTTTCGCTCGACACGGCGATCATCTCGCCGCTCCGTACCGATCGCCGGGAAAGCGAACGTAACCACACCGCGCGGAAAACGGAACCACCCGTCCGCGCCGATCCCCTCGATTCCCGTCACGGCCGGTCGGGCCGTGCGCCGGCGTACGTCGGACGAAGCCGAAGAACACCGGCCGAATGTCAGTCCTGGAACGGGTCCTGGACCAGAATGGTGTCCTCACGCTCCGGCGAGGTCGACAGCATCGCCACCGGCGTGCCGATCAATTCTTCCACCCGCCGCACGTATTTGACCGCCTGCGCCGGCAGATCGGCCCAACTGCGTGCCCCACGGGTGGAATCCTTCCACCCCTCGATGGTCTCGTAGATCGGCTCGACCCGCGCCTGTTCCGATTGGGACGCCGGGAAATGGTCGATTTCGCGACCGTCGAGGCGGTACTTCACGCAGACCTTGATCTCGTCGAGGCCATCGAGCACGTCGAGCTTGGTCAGCGCGATGCCGTCGATGCCCGAGACCTGGACGGTCTGGCGCACCAGGACGGCGTCGAACCAGCCGCAGCGACGCTTGCGCCCGGTCACCGTGCCGAATTCGTGGCCGCGGGTGCCGAGGAACTCGCCGATCTCGTCCTTGAGCTCGGTCGGGAACGGTCCTTCGCCGACACGGGTCGTATAGGCCTTGGTGATGCCCAGCACGTAACCGATGGCGCCGGGGCCGAGGCCGGAGCCGGTCGCCGCCTGCCCCGACACGGTGTTGGAAGAGGTGACGAAGGGATAGGTACCGTGGTCGATGTCGAGCAGCGCCCCTTGTGCGCCTTCGAACAGGATGCGGTCACCGGCGCGGCGACGCTCCTCGAGCAACCGCCAGGTGACGTCCATGTAGGGCAGCACCTTCGCCGCCACTGCGTTCAACTCGGCGATCAGCGCCTCGGCCGCCACCTCCGGCTGGCCGAGACCACGGCGCAGCGCATTGTGATGGGCGAGCAGCCGCTCGATCTTCGCCGGCAACGTCGCCGGATCGGCGAGATCGGTGAGGCGGATGGCGCGGCGGCCGACCTTGTCCTCGTAGGCCGGGCCGATGCCGCGGCCGGTGGTGCCGATCCTGGTGCCGGAATTCGACGATTCGCGCGCCTGATCGAGCTCGCGATGCACCGACAGGATCAGCGTGCAGTTCTCGGCGATGCGCAGCGTCGCCGGGCTCACCGTCACGCCCTGGTCGGCGAGACGCCCCATCTCCGCGACCAGCGCATGTGGATCGAGGACGACGCCGTTGCCGATGACGGCGAGCTTGCCCGGACGCACCACGCCCGAGGGCAGCAGCGACAGCTTGTAGGACACCTCGTCGATGACCAGTGTGTGGCCGGCATTGTGACCGCCCTGGAAGCGGACGACCACGTCGGCGCGCTCGCTCAACCAGTCGACGATCTTGCCCTTACCCTCGTCGCCCCACTGCGACCCGACGACTACGACGTTGGCCATCTCGCCCTTTCCTGCTCCGGAGACCCCGGACGTCCCGACTTCGACGCGCCCGTCTCGCCGCACCGATCGGTGACGGCCGAATCGGTGCCGGCGCGTTCCTGCTTCATCCACGCCGAAACGACGGGAACCTCGACCGGCCCGCTCGGCGCGCGGACTATAGACGCATTCCCCCGTCGGCGCGACCCCGGTCGAACCCGTGCTCCGGAGGTCGCGAACGGCGGGGGCGGACGATGGAGCGATCGCGCGCGGAGACGTGCGAAATGCCGCATCACTCGTCAAAAATACGCGGGTTCGTGTCAACCGAACGGTAACCCAGCGCCTCTTAACCTCGACGGCGACCGTCGATCCGGGCATCCGGCGGCGTCACTCGTATTCGTGGCGGTCGCGCGACCACATTCCGGAGTTCGGAGCCGATGCGCATCCTGCTGGCGGACCCGAGCCGCATCGGATTGAAGCTGATGACCAAGATGCTCGTCGACGGCGGGCACGAGGTCCTGCCCTTCACCGACGGCACCGCGGCACTCGAGTGCCTGCGCGGTGACGAGACCATCGACGTGTTGCTCACCAGTTTCGAGGTACCGGGCATCTCCGGGCTCGAGCTGTGTTGGGAAGCGCGACTCATCGCCAATTCGCGCCATCCGATCTACGTCGTCGCCATGTCGTCGAGCCACGATCGCGACCGCCTGATCGAAGCCCTCGATTCGGGCGCCGACGACTTCATCACCAAGCCGCCGGTCGCCACCGAGCTCTTCGCCCGCCTGCGCGCCGCCGAGCGCATGACTCGCGCGCAGCGCGAGTTGGTGCGACTGGCCACCATCGATCCGCTCACCGATCTGCCCAACCGCCGCGCCTTCTTCGATCGCGCCGGCGAGGCCTGCCTGCGCAGCGGGTCGGCAGCGCCGCTGTCGGTGGTGATGTTCGACATCGATCACTTCAAACGGGTCAACGACACCTGGGGCCACGACGCCGGCGATCTGGTGCTGAAGGCCGTCGCCGACGTGGTTCGCCGCCGCACCGGCTCCCCCGCCCGCCTCGGCGGCGAGGAATTCGCCATCCTGCTCGACGGCTGGGATCTGCTCGACGCCTACCACGAGGCGGAGCGGCTGCGCGTCGACATCCAGTCGACGCCGATCGAGATCCCCGGGGGGGTATTGGAGGTCACGGTCTCGCTCGGGGTCGCCGAACATCTCGGTGGACACACGGTCGACCAGTTGATGAAGAACGCCGACGTCGCCCTCTACGCCGCCAAGACCTCCGGGCGCAATCGCGTCGTCGCGGCCCAGAGCACGATCGCCGGCGCCAGCGACTCGATCGAGACGAGCGAAGCCCGCACCATCTATCTCGCCTGCTGAGCCGGGCGACGCGCCGCGCCGTCGGACGCAGGTCTCCCCGTCGTCGTCACGTCTTTACAAGCGCCGGCCCCTCGGGTCTCCTCCGCCCTCCACCGGATCCGGACGATGACGGGCGACGCGAATTCCACCTCCCGGCGTTTCTTCGATCGCCCCTACCTGTTGCTCACCCTCGCCGCGGCGCAATGGGCCGGCAACGTCGTGGCCGGCCGGCTCGCCGTCGGCGAGATCCTGCCGATGCAGCTCGTGGTGCTGCGTTGGGGCATCGTCTTCGTCGCGCTGGCGATCCTCAATCGCCGCGCCTTCGCCGCCGAATGGCCGGCGATGCGCGGCCGCCCGTGGTTCCTGGCGATGCTCGGAGTCACCGGCTACACCGCCTTCACCGCCTTCTTCTACGCCGCCGCCCATTTCACCACCGGCGCCAACATGTCGATCATCCAGGGGTCCTTCCCCCTGTTCGTCTTCACCATGGCCTGGGCGGTGCGAGGCCGGCCGATCGGCGCGGTCCAGGCGCTCGGCATCGTGGCGGCGGTCGGCGGCGTGCTGCTGGTGGCGATCCGCGGCGATCTCCGGGTGCTCGCCACCTTCGCCTTCAACCTCGGCGACCTGTTCATGCTCGCCGCGACGGTGGTCTACGCCGTCTACACCATCGGGCTCGAGGAACGCCCCCGGGTCTCCTCGCTGTCCTTCTTCACCGTCATGGCCGGCGTCGCCTTCGCCACCTCGCTGCCGCTGGTGGCGATCGAAGCGCTGGCCATGCCCTTCCACTGGCCGACCCCGACCGGTTGGGCGATCACCGCCTATGTGGCGATCTTCCCCTCCTTCCTCGCCCAGATCTTCTTCATCCGCGGCGTCGAACTGATCGGGCCGGGCCGGGCCGGCGTGTTCATCAACCTCAACCCGGTCTTCGGCGCCGCCCTGGCGGTGATCCTGCTCGGCGAACGGGTCGGCTGGTACCAGGGCGTCGGCCTCGCCCTGGTCATGACCGGCATCGTCGCGGCGCAGAAGCGCTGACCGGTACGTCCGGTCCGAAATCGGGTGGCGTCGAATCGTCCGACGCTCCACGTTCCGACCGGACACGCCACCGGAGACCCGCGATGCCCGCAGCCGCCTGGGGAATGCTCCTCACCCTGTCGCTCCTGTGGGGCGGATCGTTCCTGTTCATCCGCGTCGCCGTCGCCGAGATCCCGACCCTCACCGTGGTGCTGGCGCGGGTCGCCATCGCCGCCGGGGTGCTGCTCGTCGTCGCCCGCCTGACCGGGGTCGCGATGCCGCGCGACCGCCGCGCTTGGCGCGACTATCTGGTGATGGGGCTGCTCAACAACATGATCCCCTTCGTCCTCATCGTCTGGGGACAGCGCACCATCGGTGCCGGTCTCGCCTCGATCCTCAACGCCACCACGCCGATCTTCGGCGTGCTCGTCGCCCACCTCTTCACCACCGACGACAAGGCGACGCCCCTCAAGGTCGTCGGCGTCGCCGTCGCCTTCGTCGGCGTCGCGGTGCTGATCGGCGTCGACACGCTCACCGGTCTCGGCGACCATCTCCTCGCCGAACTCGCCTGCCTCGGAGCCGCCCTCTCCTACGGTTTCTCCGCCCTGTGGAGCCGGCGCTTCCGCGGCCGCCCGCCGATCATGACCGCCGCCGGCCAACTCACCTGCTCGACGCTGGTGCTCGCCCCGTTGGTGCTGCTGATCGACCCACCCTGGCACTACGCCGCACCCGGCGGTCCGGCGATCGCCGCGGTCGCCGCCCTGGCGCTCGCTTCGACCGCACTCGCCTACATCCTGTTCTTCCGCCTGACCACCGCCGTCGGGCCGACCAACACCATGTTGGTCACCTTCCTCATCCCGCCGAGCGCCATCCTGCTCGGCTGGGCCGTCCTCGGCGAGCGCCTCGCCGCCCAGCATCTCGTCGGCGTGGTGCTGATCGGCCTCGGCCTCGCCGTCATCGACGGCCGCCTGGTCCGCCGGCCCGAGACCTCGCGAAGTCCGACGTGAAACGGAACCGCCGCCGGCAGGTCCTGTCGGCGGCGGTCGATGATTCACCGGGGTGACGAGTGGAGATCGCTCTAGCGCTCGTCGGAGCCGAAGGCCCGCGTCAGCAGCCCGAGCTGTTCGCCGACCGGATTGGGCGCCGGGGTCTCCGCCGCCGCCGTCTCTTCGGTGTAGATCGCTTCGTCGAGCCGGCGGATGCGCTCCTGCAGGCGCTGCGACCGATCGACCAGACCGCGCAACGTCTCCGGCACCTCGTCCCAACCCGGCCCGCTGCGGCTCGACGACGGCCCGTCGATGCGGACCTTCGACTTCTCGAGCCCCGCCTGTTCCTGGGTCATCTCGCCTTCGTTGACCGCCCTTTGCAGCAGCAGCCAGGAGGCGAGCTGCATCAGCCGTGTCGTCAGGCGCATCGATTCGGTGGCGTAGATCAGCGAAGCCGCACGCGACAGGCCGCGGGACTCGGCCCGCCCCGGCCCGTCGAGATAGGACGCCGTCTCCTCGACCAGTTGCATCCCTTCCCGGAACAGGGTGCGGAACGTCTCCGAACCGGCGAACCGCGATGCGAAGTCGATGGTCTCGCCGCGCAGTCCGTCGCTGTCCGGGGTGGTCTCGTGGTTCATCTCGGCCGGCCTCCTGGTCGAAATCGTCGCATGGGACGCGTCGGCGGTCCATGGGCGTCGCCGCGGCATCTCGCCGGCGAGCAATCCCGATGCCGCGTCCGCCTCCGGCGCCGTCTTTCCTCGATGAATAGCACAGCGGGGTTAACGCTCGATCACACAACGGACCCTTCCGCAAAAAAGAGAGCCGCGCTGTGGCGCGGCTCGGCGGAAGTCTACAGGGAGGCGTCGAACAGAGTGGCGAGAGCCACTCGGATCCAGCTGTCTGGATACTGCACAGGATGAAACGGAAACCCTAATGAACCATGAATAGATGTCTCGCGATGCGATCCGACGGTATCGCGACGAGACACCGACGTCGGCGACGCAGGCCAGCAATGTCCCGAGCGGGTGGCTCGCCGGTGGAATTGTGCGGTGCGGAGAGATATTTCTCGCAGTGCGGGATGCGATCGCAAAAAAGCCACGAGTGATCCCCACATCTCCCGCAGCGGCGACGGCGGCATCCGTCTGGCGCGGTGAAGGTCGGTATTCGTCTCTCCCGAAACGGAGACACCGAATCTTCACCATCGCACCGGATGAAACCGCCAAGTCGTGGCCGGTTCGGCCCGAGTTAAGGCTCGAGCAATCACCGGTCGATAACGTTCGATTCAAAGCCGAACGACCTTCGTAGGGAAGGTGCGGCGAATTCTCGAGGTGTCTCGATCATGTATGCCGGGCAACGTGTCCATCCGGATGAACTCATCGGCAAGGCTCGCCTGAGCGTCGCCGAAATGACCAATCTGATCGCCGCCATGGTCTCCGACCTGCCGTCGGTTCGCTCCGTCGCCGTCGACGACGCGGGTGGTGAGATCAACGTCGATCTGGTGACCGGAAAGCGTATCGGTATCGCTGCCATTCCCGTCGCCCGGGCGATGAACGAGTCGATGAACAGCCGCCTGCAGGCGCTGGACGACCTGTTCAAGCGCTGCGCCGCCTGACGGCGCGACGACGGTCGCGGACCTCTTCGACGGCGGGCCTCGGCCCGCCGTCTTCGTTTCGGGCCGGTTCACCCCTCCGTTCGCCGCCACTCGAGCTTCAGCGTCGCGAGCCCCGAGCGCGCATTGACGCCCCGCCCGATCTCCCGGAAGCCCTGCCGAACGTAGAAGGCCACCGCCCGTGGATTGTCGGCGTTGACGTCGAGAACGATCTTCTCCGGTGACAGCCGCCGCGCCTCGCCGATCAGCGCCTCCGCGATGCCGGCGCCCCACTGGTCGGGATGGACGGCGATCTGATCGAGGTAGCCGCTCGCCGGATCGATCAGCACGAAGCCGACGACGTCGCCGGTCTCGACGATCGCCACCCGCACCACCGCCCCCTTCGCCCGGGCCGCGCCGAGATGATCGACCAGCCACGGCCGCCGCGCCTCGAAGTCGATCGACGGCAGCGTCTTCACCCACGACGCCACCCACAGATCGACCATCTCGGGGAGATGGCCGTCGCTCATCGCCAAGATGCCGCGCAGGGTCCGCCCCAGGATCCGCCGCTTGGCCAGCCACGGCTTGCGCCGCTTGCCGGCGATGCCGGGCGGAAAGCGCGGGGGCTCTGCCGCGACGGGTCTAACCGCGCGGGGCTCGTCGCTGGCACCGGTGTCGTCGCGTCGATCGACCATGCCCCCTCCTCGATCAGCGGTCGGTGAGGCGGATCTCGATACGCCGATTGCGACCGTGGACCTCCTCGCTCGTCCCCTCCTCGACCGGTTGGAACTCGCCGAAGCCGGCGGCCACCAGATGCTTCGGCGACACCCCGTCCTCGATCAGCCGCCGAACGACGGCGATGGCGCGCGCCGCGGAAAGCTCCCAGTTGGAGCGGAAGCGCCCACCTGCCGCGATCGGCCGCGCATCGGTATGGCCGTCGACCCGGAGCGTCCACGTGACCTCCGGCGGGATCTCGCGTTCGAGATCGAGGATCGCCTGGGCGAGCCGGTCGATCGCACCGCGCCCGGCCTCGTCGATCTGGTCGGAGCCGACCGGGAAGAGCACCTCCGACTGGAACACGAAGCGATCACCGACCACCCGGATGCCCGGCCGGTTACCGAGGATCTCCTTCAGCCGCCCGAAGAAATCGGAGCGGTACTGCTGGAGCTCCTGTACCCGTTGGGCCAGCGCCAGATTGAGCCGCTTGCCGAGATCGGCGATCTTGGTCTGGCTCTCCTTGTCGCGGCTCTCGGTGGCGTCGAGGGCCTGTTCGAGCGCCGCGATCTGGCGGCGCAGAGCCGAGATCTGCTGATTGAGCAGTTCGACCTGGGCGAGGGCCTGTTGCGACAGCCGCTTCTCGGCATCGAGCGCCGCATTGGCGGAGGCCGCCGCGCCACCGCTCGCCGTCGCCGCACCATCGCGTGCGGCGAGCAGACCCTGGAGCCGGGCCTTCTCGTCCTCGGCCGCCGACAGCCCCGCCTTCAGCCGCGCCACCTGATCGTCACCCTCGGCTTTGCCGGCCCGTTCCAGCGACAAGAGCTCGGTGAGTTCGGCGATCTGACGGTTGAGCTTGGAGAGCGCGGTGTCCTTGCCGGTGATCTCACGCGACAGGAAGTACTGCGCCAGCATGAACACCGAGAGCAGGAAGATGATGACCAGCAGCAGCGTCGACAGGGCGTCGACGAAGCCCGGCCAATAGTCGATCGTACCTTCGCGGCGGCGGCGGGCGAGACGCATGGCGCTCACGCTCCCGGCCGGCTGCGCGGCGGCTCGTCACGGTCGGCGAGGGCCTGGGCGATGCGCTCGAGCGCCACGCGGGTACGCTGGTTCTCCTCCGCCTGGGTGACGATCCAGTCACGCAGCTGGTTCTGCTCGGTGCGCACGTGGGCGACGAGGCCGCGCAGCGATTCGGAAAGATCGACCAGTGCGGCGGAGGTGTTGCGGTTCGAGCCGCCCTCCTGGGCGACGCGGGTCAGCCGGTCGACCGAGGCGCGCAGTTGTTCGGCGATGCCGCGCCCGCTCGCCCCGTCGCCGTCGAGATCGAGTTCGGCCTCGGTGGAGAGCCAGTCCTCGAGCTCGTTGTAGAAGCGGTTCTGCGCCTGGGAGGCCTGGAGATCGAGGAAGCCGATGATCAGCGACCCGGCGAGGCCGAAGAGCGAGGACGAGAAGGCGACGCCCATGCCGGAGAGCGGCTTGGCGAGACCGGTCTTCAGATCCTCGAACACCGCGCCGATGTCGGTCGCCCCGACGTTGAGCGACTTCAGCGTGTCGCCGACCGCCGACACCGTCTCGGAGAGGCCGGTGAAGGTGCCGAGCAGGCCGAGGAACACCAGCGTGCCGCCGATGTACTTGGTGATGTCGCGGGTCTCGTCGAGGCGCATGCCGATCGAATCGAGGATCGAGCGCATCACCTCCGGCGAGATGCCGGCCACCCCGCGATCACCGAGCAGCGCCGCCATCGGCCCGAGCAGCCGCGGTCGGCGGTCGGCGTCGAAATCGGGCTCCCGCCGGCGGAAGGCATTGGCCCAGCTCACCTCGGGGAAGAGGCGGATCACCTGCCGCACCGCCAACACGATACCGAGCGCCAACACCATGAGGATGAAGCCGTTGAGCCCGGGGTTGGCCCAGAAGGCGAAGACGATCTGCTTCCACAGGATCAACGCGACGAAGCCGGCGATCACCAGGAAGATGACCATGCGCCACAGGAACACCTGGGGGCTCGACATTCGGTGTGAATCGTATCCGCGCGCCATCACTTCGCCTCGCTCCGAACCATGCGCAGCATGACCCCTTCGCCGGTGTCGAGACAAGCAGCCGATTGCGTCGAAGCCACGACAGTTTGACAGGACGGCGACACGCACCACACGCCACCGCGCCGGGCGCGGAACGAAGGCTCGCCCGCACTCCCGGAATTCGGGCCTGTCCGCAGTCCATGCGCCGCGCCTCAGTCCGCGCAGCCGACGAGCCGCACCGCCTCGCCGTCCATCGCCCGGCCGAGGATCTCTTCGGCGGTGCGGCAGACGCCGTCGACGCAGATCCGCCAGTCGGCGGTCGCCCCCGAACGCGCCAGCCACAGCTCCGCCACCGCCGGTCGCCGCGGCCGCCACACCCACCGGCCGTCGACGAGCCGAGCGTCCTCGCCCGGCTCCATGCCGGCGCCGGAGCCCCGCACCCGCGCCTCGACGATCTCCAGGCCGGCCGGCGTCGCCCGCCACACCTCCTGCCATTCGATCTTCTCGACCGAATGGGTCCAGGCGAGGGTGAGGAGGCCCGCCGCCACCTTGGCGCTCGTCCCGCCGGCGAGGAGGCAGACGCCGCTCATCCGCCCGAGACCGCGGCACGATCCCGCGCCTGCCACCAGTGCCCGGCGACCACCGCCGCCCCGAGGCCGAAGCCGAGCAGGTCGCTCCACGGGAATTCGACGACGAGGGCGCCGGCGGCGACCAGCACCGCCGCCCGCTCCAGGATCGCCAGTGGCCCGAACAGCCAGCCGATCAGCCCGGCACCGAACAGACCCATGGCGAAACCGGTCTTGACGAAGGCGAAGATCACCGCCCCCCAGAAGCCGAGATGCACCGCCATCGGGTCGCCCGGCTGCATCATCAGCGCCGGGGCATAGACCGCGGCGAAGGGGATGACGTAGCCGGCACCGGCGATGCGCATCGCCTCCCAACCGATCTTGTCGGGGTTCTCGCGGGCGATCGGCGCGGCGGCGAGTGCGGCGAGCGCCACCGGCGGCGACAGGTCGGCCATGATGCCGAAGTAGAAGGCGAACATGTGGGAGACGATCAGCGGCACCCCGAGCGTCGCCATCGCCGGGGCGGCGAGTGCGGCGACGATGATGTAGGTCGGGATGGTCGGGATGCCGGTGCCGAGCACGATCGACAGGATCATCGTCAGGATCAGCGACAGGAACAGGCTCTCCTTGCCGATCCCCACCACCCAGGTGCCGAAGGTCGTGCCGAGGCCGGTGAGCGTGAAGGTGCCGATGATGGTGCCGACGATGGCGCAGGCGACGCCGACCGACAGCGCCGTCTTGGCACTGTCGGCGAAGCTGTCGCGGCAGAGGTAGAGCGTCTCGCGGCCACCGCGGGAGAACGCCAGCCATACCGCCAGCACGCCGATCACCGCCACCACCGGCGTCAGGCCGAACTTCGGGAAGCTCGCGGCGACGAGGCCGAGGCCGATCCAGAACACCGCCCGCATCCACAGCGCCGGGAGACCCGCCGCCGCACTCGCCCCGAGGATCAGCACCACGGTGAGGGCGAGGCCGAGGGTGCCGGCGAAGAGCGGAGTGAAGCCGTGGAACAGCATGAACACCAGCGCCGCGAGCGGCAGGGCGAGGTACCAGCGCGCCTTCAGCGCGGCGAGCGCGCTCGGCACCTCGGTCATGCCGGAGAGCCCGTGCTTGCCGGCCTCGAGATGCACCATCCAATAGGCCGAGGCGAAGTAGAGCACCGCCGGCAGCACCGCCGCGGTGACGATCGCCGAATAGGGCACGTCGAGCGTCTCGGCCATGATGAAGGCCGCCGCTCCCATCACCGGAGGCATGATCTGCCCGCCCATCGAGGCGGTCGCCTCGACCCCGGCGGCGAAGGCGCGGCGATAGCCGAAGCGGATCATCAAGGGGATGGTGAACTGGCCGACGGTGACGACGTTGGCCACCCCCGAGCCCGAGATCGTCCCCATCAGGCCGGAGGAGAACACCGCCACCTTGGCCGGGCCGCCGCGGGCGCGGCCGAACAGGCCGAGCGACACGTCGGTGAAGAGGTGGATCATCCCGGCCTTCTCGAGGAAGGAGCCGAACAGGATGAACAGGAAGATGTAGGTCGCCGAGACGTTGACCGGCACGCCGTAGATGCCCTCGGTGCCGAAGGTCATCTGCTCGATCACCTGATCGAAGCCGTAGCCGCGGGTGGCGAGCGGGCCGGGGAACCACTGGCCGGCGAAGGCATAGACGAGACAGATGCCGCACATGATCGGCAGTGCCGGCCCCATCAACCGCCGGCAGGCCTCGAACACCAGCAGGATGAGCAGAACGCCGACCACCAGATCCTTGGTGTCGAGATCACCGTAGCGCAGGATCAGCGCATCGTGCTGGATCCACTGGTAGAGACCGACCGCGAAGCCGAGGACGCCGAGAGCCCAGCCGGTCGCCAGTTCGAAGTGCGAACGCGACCGGAAATTGGCGATCAGTCCGAAGGACAGCAGCAACAGGAAGCCGACGTGGATACCTCTCACCGCCAGCGACGGCAGGATCGGCCAGGCCGAGACGAAAATCTGGAAGGCCGAGAAGAGAAGCGCGATGGTGAAGGCGACAAGCGCCGGGTTGCCCTTGCCGAATCCGGTCGGGAATCCGTGTTCGAAGGTGTCGAGGGCGCTCGGCGGCGTGGTCGTCTCGGTCATCGTCGGGCTCCGGTGAGAGCGGATCACGGTCGGCGAAGGCGGGTGTGGTGCGGAAGATCTCCGGCGAGGGCACCGGACGGTTCGGCCCGAAGGTCGCCCCGCTCTTTCTTCTCCCCTCGCGGGATAAGGTGGCCGTAGGCCGGATGAGGGGAACGTGCCTCTCCACCAGCCTCGGCAGTCGCGGTCTCGGCCCGATTGCCGCTTCGCGGCGCCCCCTCATCCGGCCCTACGGGCCACCTTCCCCCGCGAGGGGGGAAGGAAGATGAGGGCTCATCCGAGGGCCGAGATGACGGCGAGCGCCGGAGTTGCGATCGGCGCGTCGTGGGTCGCGAACCATCGATCCTCGACCCCCTCGCCCTCACCCCCTCACTTCAACACGCCCTTCTCTTTGAAATAGCGCGCCGCGCCGGGATGCAGCGGCACCGGCATGCCCTCGACCGCACCGGCGAGCGAGATGCTCTTGGCCGCCTGATGCGCCGCGGTGAGCTTGTCGAGGTTCTCGAAGGTGAGCTTGGTCATCTGATAGACGACCTCCTCCGGAACGTCGGCATGGGTGACCAGGAAGTTGCCCACCGCCGCCGTCGGCACCGCCTCCGTCTGGCCCTGGTAGGTGCCCGCCGGAATGGTCACCGGCACGTAGGGCGCGCCGATCTTCTTCACCGTCTCGGCATCGACCGCGACGATCGTCGTCTCCACCGAGGTCGACAGGTCGCGGATCGAGGCGACGCCGAGACCGGCCGACTGCAGGGTGGCGTCGAGTTGGCGGTTCTTCATCAGGTCGACCGATTCGGCGAAGGGCAGATACTCGACCTTGCCGAGATCGGTGTACTTCAGGCCGTAGGCGGCGAAGATGGCGCGGGCGTTGAGCTCGGTACCGGACTTCGGCGCGCCGACCGACAGGCTCTTGCCCTTGAAGTCGGCGAACTTCGTCACTCCGCTCGATTTCAACGCGACGATCTGGATGTAATTCGGATAGATGGCGGCGATGCCGCGCAGCTTGTCGAGCTTGCCCTTGAAGCCGACCTCGGTGTTGCCTTCCCACGCATCGCGCAGACTGTCGCCGAGGGTGAAGGCGATCTCGCCGCGGCCCTGCTGCAGCAGGTTGAGATTCTCCACCGACGCCTTGGTCGCCTGCACCTGGATCTTCACCCCGGGAATGGCGCCGTAGATCTGCGACAGCGCCACGCCGAGCGGGTAGTAGACGCCCGAAGTCCCACCGGTCAGCACGTTGATGAAACCGTCGGCCCGGGCCGGCGAGGAGACCGTCGCGGCAGTGACGACCGCCACGGTGAGCGCGGCGAGGCGAAGTCTCGAGAGCATCGTGTTTCCTCCTTACGTCTTTCGGCGGAGCATACCGTGTCGCTTCCCGAGGTCCACCCCCGATCGCGTCTCGCCGGTGCGGATCGGACGCTCGCCGAGATCGGGCACCGCCGGTCATCGCGATTTTGACACGCCTCAAGGAATGAGAAACGACCGTCGGGTTATGGTTCGCCATCGAACGACGCGCCGTTGGCGCGAAGGTGACGGATCCCGGTTCCCGAAAGGCGGCTCCTCTCATTCGCGGCGGCGAATTCGCCTTGCGCGCACCGGAGGGGTGGACATGAACGAGATCTCGCACGTGGAAGACGTCGCCGACCAGCCGAGCCCATCCGCGGCCGCCGCTCCGGTGACGGCCGCCCCCACCCCGAAACCCGCCGGGAGCGCCAAGAAGGCCCGCCCGACCAGGGCACCGGCCAAGGCGCCGCCGCGCACCGATGCCACCCCCGCCCCGGCCGAACCGGAAGCAGACGACGACGGCCTCGAGGACGTCGTCATCCCCGATCCGGCGGCCTTCAAGAAACTCGAGAAGGCGCCCAAGGCCGATGGCGGCGCCACGCGCCATCTCCTCGCCGAGATGCGTCACGATCCCGAAGCGATCGCCCACGTCTTCGAGAGCGGCGAATACCCCTACAAGACCAAGATGCGCACCAAGGTCTACGAGGCGCACAAGCTCGAACTCCAGCGCGAACTGCTGAAGCTGCAGCGCTGGGTCGAGGAGACCGGCGAACGCATCATCATGCTCTTCGAGGGTCGCGACGCCGCCGGCAAGGGCGGCACCATCAAGCGCTACATGGAGCATCTCAATCCGCGGACCGCACGCGTCGTGGCGCTGCAGAAGCCGACCGAGCGCGAGAAGACCCAATGGTACTTCCAGCGCTACATCGCCCACTTGCCGGCCGCCGGCGAGATCGTGATGTTCGACCGTTCCTGGTACAACCGCGCCGGCGTCGAGCGCGTCATGGGCTTCTGCTCGCCGACCGAATATCTCGAATTCATGCGCCAGGCTCCCGAGTTCGAGCGGATGCTGACCCGCTCGGGTATCCGGCTGGTGAAGTACTGGTTCTCGGTGACCCGCGAGGAACAGCGCCGCCGCTTCGACAGTCGCGAGCACGACCCGCTGAAGCAGTGGAAGCTGTCGCCGATCGACCGCGCCTCGCTCGACAAGTGGGACGACTACACCGAGGCGAAGGAGGCGATGTTCTTCTACACCGACACCGCCGACGCGCCGTGGACGATCATCAAGTCGAACGACAAGATGCGCGCCCGGCTCGAGTGCATGCAGCACTTCCTCACCACCATGCCCTATCCGCACAAGGACAAGGGTATCGTCTCCGGTCCCGACCCGCTGATCGTCGGCTCGACCGAGCACGTCATCGGCCGCGACAACAAACTGCTCGGCAAGGCGCTGCACCCGGATCTGAAGCGCGGTCGTTGAGACCGCGACATCTCGCGGCGCCGCCCTATCAATCTCGGCCCCGGATCGGTTCCGGGGCCGATCCGTTCCGTTCGGGGGGCCTCCTTGTCCACCATCACCAACGTCGTCTTCGACTTCGGCAACGTCCTCATCCGCTGGGACCCGAAGCGACTCTACGGGCAGTTCTTCTCCGATCCGGCGAAGCGCGACTGGTTCCTCGAGGAGATCGTCGCCGACGCCTGGAACCGCGAGATGGACCGCGGGCAGCCCTTCGCCGAGGGCATCGCCGAACGGGTGGCGGCCTTCCCCGAATGGGAGACCGAGATCCGGGCCTGGAGCGACCGATGGCACGAGATGGTGCCCGGCGCCATCGAGGGCACCGTCGCCATCCGCGCGACGCTCAGGGCGCGCGGTGTGCCGCTCTATGCGATCACCAACTTCTCCGCCGAGAAATACGCCGAGGTGATCGTCCGCTTCCCCTTCCTCGCCGACTTCGTCGACACGGTGGTCTCGGCCCACGAGAAGCTGCTGAAGCCGGATCCGGCGATCTATCGGCTGCTGATCGAGCGCAACCACCTCGATCCGGCCACCTGCCTGTTCATCGACGACGTTCCCGCCAATGTCGAGGGCGCCCGCGCCGTCGGCATGGCGGCGGTCCACTTCGTCTCACCGGAACGGCTCGCCCTCGACCTCGCCGCCCACGGCCTGCCGGTCGACTGACGGTTCAAGGGTCACGGCGAAGGACGCCTCGATCTCGTCGCGCCAACCCTCGATCATCGCCGCGAAACGCACCGCGCCGAAGTCGGCGAGGAAGGCCTCGCCGGCCGCCGTCAGGGCGGTGTAGTCGTAGCCGACCGCCACCGCGGTCCGCTCCGGCGCGATCCGGCGGCAGGCGATGTCGACGAAGCCGAAGCGCGAGGTCGGCGTCACCCGCGCATAGCGGACACGATGCGCCTCCGGGCGAAAGAGCACGCAGCCCCACAGCGTCGTCTCGTCGTCGTGGAACGTGCGGAAGACCATCCCCTCGCCGACCTCTCCGTCCGCCGGATGGAGATACTCCGGCGCCCAGCCCGGCGCCCACGCCTCCTCCCCCCTCGGGGTGAACAGCGGGAACACCGTCTCGATCGGGCGCGCGATCTCGATCGTGTGGCGGCGCTCGATACGAGTCGCGCTCATGGACCCGCCTCCTCTTCCAGGCGATGAGCATCGGCCGCCGTCAGGTCGAGACCGTAGATCGCCTTGAGCCGCGCGATCACGTCGAGCGTCTCCGCCGAGAACGGCGCCCTGCCCTCGAACGCGTGAAGCACGATGCCCTCGACGAGGTCGCCGAGGCCGATGTCCTTCGCCTCCGCCAGCCCTTTGAGGACCTTGACGAGGCGTTTCTCCAGGCGAATGCCGGTCTGAACGCGTTCGATCTTCATGGTACCCATATACCATGGTACCTATTTCCGCGCAATCGGTGCCGGGCCGTGGTCGTCGATCGTCGTCGCCGACCTTCCCCCCGACGCCCCCGTGGTCCACTCTGCCGGCAGCGCATCGAGACGGAATCGGACATGGCCGGAACGGCGATCGACATCGCGGTGATGAAGGATGTGCTGGTGGTGCTCGGCACCGCCGGTGTCGTCGTGCCGCTGATGCACCGCCTCAAGGTCGGTTCGGTGCTCGGTTTCCTCCTCGCCGGTGCGGTACTCGGACCCAACGGCCTGGCGCGCTTCGAGACGGCCCTGCCGTGGCTCGACTGGTTCACCGTCGACAAGCGCGACGAACTCGCCGGCATCGCCGATTTCGGCGTCGTCTTCCTGCTCTTCGTCATCGGCCTCGAACTGTCGATCGCCCGTCTCGTCGCCATGCGGCGGCTGGTCTTCGGACTGGGACCGCTGCAGGTCGTGGTCTCGGCCGCGGTGATCGGCGCCATCGCTCTGGAATTCGGCCAATCTCCTGCGGCGGCGGCGGTTCTCGGCGCCTGTCTGGCGCTCTCCTCGACCGCGGTGGTGGTCGAGGTCCTCGCCGAACAGAAGCGACTGACCTCGACCACCGGCCGTACCACCTTCGCCGTCCTGCTGTTCCAGGATCTGGCGGTGATCCCGCTGCTCTTCATGGTCGAGACGCTCGGCGGCGGCATCGACTCGGGGCGCTCCGTGTGGCTCGATCTCGGCTTCGCTCTGCTCCAGGGCTTCGTCGCGGTGGCGGTGATCGACGCCATCGGCCGCGCGCTGCTGCGTCCGCTGTTCCGCGTCGTCGCCGAGACCCGCTCGGTCGAGCTCTTCATGGCGGCGATCCTCTTCGTCGCCATCGGCACCGGGGTCGTCACCTTCTTCGCCGGCATGTCGATGGCGCTCGGCGCCTTCGTCGCCGGCCTGCTCCTCGCCGAGACCGAATACCGCCGCGCCATCGAAGCGACGATCGAGCCGTTCAAGGGGCTGTTGCTCGGCGTGTTCTTCTTCTCGGTCGGCATGAGCGTCGACCTCGACTTCCTCGCCGCCCATCCGCTGTCGATCGTCGGCGGCGCCTTCGCCCTGGTGGCGATCAAGGGCACGGTGACGACCTTCGGTGCCCGTCTTTTCGGCGTACCGCCGTCGCACGCGGTCAAGACCGGACTGCTGATCGGGGCCGGCGGCGAGTTCGCCTTCATCGTCGTCGGTCTCGCCGCGACGCTGAAGATCCTCGACGCCACCACGGCCACCTGGGTGATCGCGGTGGTGTCGCTCTCCATGGCGGCGATTCCGCTCTTCGACATCGTCGGCCGCCGTCTCTCCCGCGAGATGGACCGCCGTGTTCCACCCGACCCCGCCCTGCTCGCCATCCCGCCGGAGGATCTCGCCGTCCGCGCCCTGATCGTCGGCTTCGGCCGGGTCGGCACCCTGGTCGCCGCCATGTTGGAGGAGCACGGTATCACCTACGTCGCCGCCGATCGCGATGCCGGCAACGTCGTCGACGGGCATCGCGCCGGCAGACCGGTCTATTTCGGTGACGCCACCAATCCGCTGTTCCTGAGGAGCTGCGGCGTCGAGACCGCCGCCGCGGTGATCGTCACCATGCACGACGCCGCCGGCGTCGACGGTGTCGTCGAAGCGGTCCGCGGTCTACGGCCCGACGTACCCCTGGTGGTACGCGCCCGCGACGCGTCCCATGCCCGCAGACTCTACCGCAAGGGCGTCAGCGACGCGGTGCCGGAGACGATCGAGGCGAGCCTGCAACTGTCGGAAGCCGCGCTCGTCGGCCTCGGCGTCGCCATGGGACCGATCATCGCCTCGATCCACGAGAAGCGCGACGAATTCCGCCGCGACCTGACCCGGGCCGCGGCGAACGCACCGGCAGCCTCCGAGAGTGCGCGTAGAGGCGGCACCTTACGCGGGCGCCGCTCTGCCCGCGATCGAGGCGGACCGCCCATCTCCTGACGTTGTCGACCACGCGACACCGTGATCTCTTCCACGACGAACGCCCTCGAAATGGTAACGGTTCGAGGTGTAGAAATTTCTTGCCGATTCGATCGCGAGGGAATCCAGATGCCGACCGTTCTCGTCGCCGGCGCCGCCGTGCAGGATTTCATCTACCGCTTCGATGCCGCGCCGGCGCGCGGCACCAAGGGGCGGGCCAAGGACTTCATCTCGATCGGCGGTGGCTCCGGAGCCAACGCCGCCGTCGCGGTGGTGCGTCTCGGCGGCAAGGGACAGGTGCTCGCCCCGCTCGGCGACGACCTGATCGGCGAGATGATCGTCCGCGGACTGATCACCGAGGGCGTCGACACCTCCAAGATGTTGCGCATCGCCGGACGAGAATCGCCGGTGTGCTCCTCGATCGTCGACGGTGACGGCGAGCGCACCATCCTGACCTGGCACCCGCCCCACATCGCCCCGCCGGTGATCGACGACCCCGACGCTCTGGTCGCCGACGTCGATGCGCTGCTCACCGACGACCGCTATCCGACCCTCGCCGTACCACTGCTCGAAGCGGCCCGCCGCCGCGGCATTCCCGGCGTCCTCGACGGCGACCGCGCCGAGGGCGACGCGCCGCAGATGATAAAGGCCGCCTCGCACGTCGTCTTCGGCACCCCCGGCCTGCGCGGCACCTCCGGCATCTCCGACCCGACCAAGGGCCTCCTGGCGCTGCGCGGCATGACCGACGCCTTCCTCGCCGTCACCCTCGGCCCCGGCGGCGTCATGTGGCTCGACGGCGACCGGGTACGCCGGATGCAGTCCTTCCCCATCCACGCGGTCGACACCCTCGGCGCCGGCGACACCTTCCACGGCGCCTTCGCCCTGGCCCTCGCCGAGAAGATGGCCGAGCCCGACGCCCTGCGCTTCGCCTCCGCCGTCGCCGCCATCAAGTGCTCCCGCTTCGGCGGCCGCGCCGGCGTGCCGACCCGCGCCGAGGTCGACGAATTCCTGGCGATGCACCCCGCCGGGTGAGATCGCACGCCGAGCCGAAACGACGACGGGGGCCGTGTGGCCCCCGTTTCGTTTCCCCCGCACCGTCGCGAAGACCGCCGCCCCTCACCCGCCGGCGGCGCGGATGCCGAGCCAGACGATGGCGATGGCGGCGACGAGGCAGGCGAGCGCCAGAGCGATCGACCCCGGCGTCGCGGCGCGCGCATCGACGTAATTTCCGGCGGGCTTCGCGCCGGTCACCATCGCCGGCACCAGCCTTTCCTTCTTCACCACCGCGTGGAACACCACCGCGGCGACATGCAACACGATGCAGATCATCAGCACGTCGAAGAGCTTGTGGTGGAGCTTGTGGGCGAAGGTGACGGTGGCGTCCGACACCGTCTTGGCGAGCGGGCCTTCGACGATCATCCGGTCGACATCGGCGTTGAAGAGGCCGGTCACCGCCATCGCCGCCGGCAGGACGAGCAACGCCAGCACCATCCAGGCGCCGAGCGGGTTGTGGCCGAGATAGTGCCCCTCGCGGCCCTTGAGCAGCGCCAGGCCGTAGCCGATCGTGGTCGCCGGCGACGGCACGAAGCCGCGGAAGAGCGCCGTCGAACCGCCGACGAAGCCCCACAACACCCGGAACACCACCAACGTCAGCACGATCCGGCCGTTCAGCACGTGGACCGTCGGATTGCCGCCGCCGATCTTGTCGCTCGCCCAGGCGACCGCGATGGTCACCACCAGAGCCCATTTGAACAGCCGGGTCGGCAGATCCCAGGCCGGCACCTTCGTCGTCGGGGTCGTGTCGGTCATGGCGTCACTTCTTCACGCGGAAGTCGTCGTGGCAGGCCTTGCAGTTCGCCACCACCTTGGGAAAGGTCGCCTTGAGGCTCGCCTCGTCGGAGATCGCGCTCTCCGCGGCGCGCGCGTCCGCCGCCAGCTTGGCATAGATCGCCAGAAAACGCTCCTTCTCCGCCCAGATGCGCGGCGAGGCCTCGGTCTTGCCGGTGCGCGCATTGTCGGGGAAGAGGTCCTTGAGTTTGTCGGCGCCCTCTGCTTGCGTCTTCAGCGCCGCCTTCACCTTGGCGAGTTCGAAGGGCGCCTCGCCCTTGAGCATCGCCGCCACCGGACGCGTGTCGTCGCCGATCCCCTTGAGGATCGCCTGCCGCGCCTCGATGGCGTCCGCCGCCACGGCCGACATCGCCGTGATCACGAGAAGACCGCCGGCCAGGATCGTCCATCCCCGCATTCCACTCTCTCCGTCGCAGCCTCGCGCCGCGGTGTCGCTCGGCGCCTTCCCGATCGGAATCGCAGATTCCGTCCGACGCGACCAGTGAAATCCGCGTGACGGAACCGTCTCAGGACTTCTGATAGTCCTTCACGTCGGTGAACTTCAGCATCTCCCAGCGATCCTGCTCGTACTTGAGCGAGAAGGTCGAGGTGGCGAGATGGACCGGGTCGCCGTCGAGGTCGGTGCAGTTGGCCGAGGTGTCCCGACGGGAGAACTCCTCGATCTTCGCCGGTTCGTCCGATGTCACCCAACGGGCGACGGCGAAACGCGTCGTCTCGAACGAGATCTCGAGGCCGTATTCGGCCGAGAGCCGCTCCTTGAGCACGTCGAGCTGCAGGTTGCCGACCACGCCGACGATCGGCTGCGAGCCGTCGCGCGGCTGGAACACCTGGACGACGCCCTCCTCCGCCATCTGCTGGAGCGCCTCCTTGAGCTTCTTCGCCTTCATCGCGTCGCCGACGCGCACCCGGCGCAGGATCTCCGGCGCGAACGAGGGGACACCGCGGAAGACCAGATCCTCGCCCTCGGTCAGCGTGTCGCCGATGCGCAGCGTCCCGTGGTTGGGAATGCCGACGATGTCGCCGGCGAAGGCCTCGTCGGCGATCGAGCGATCCTGGGCGAAGAAGAACTGCGGCGCCGTCAGTCCGATGGTCTTGCCGGTACGGACGAGCTTCGCCCGCATGCCACGCTGCAGCCGCCCCGAACACACCCGCATGAACGCGATACGGTCACGGTGGTTCGGGTCCATGTTCGCCTGGATCTTGAAGACGAAGCCGGTCATCTTCGGCTCGTCCGCCTTCACCGCCCGCGACGCGGCGTGCTGCTCGCGCGGCGCCGGAGCGAAGCGGCCGAGCGCGTCGATCAGGTCCTGCACGCCCATGTCCTTCAGCGCCGAGCCGAAATAGACCGGGGTCAGATGACCCTCGAGGAACGACTGCGCCACGAACGGCTTCGAGGCGCCTTGCGCCAACTCGACCTCGTCCTTGAACTGGGCGAAGTCGCCCGGCGGCAGCAGCGCCTCGATGCGCGGATCGTCGGGGCCGGAGACCGGAATCGCCTCCTCGGCGTCCTTCAGACGGATCGTGTCGTCGTCGAGGTCGTAGGTGCCTGCGAAAGCCTTGCCGCGGCCGATCGGCCAGGACTTCGGCGTGGTGTCGAGGGCGAGCGAGTTCTCGATGTCGTCGAGAAGCTCGAACGGGTCCATGGTGTCGCGGTCGCACTTGTTGACGAAGGTGACGATGGGGATGTCTCGGAGACGACACACCTCGACCAGCTTCAGGGTGCGCGCCTCGACGCCTTTGGCGGCGTCGAGCACCATGACGGCGGCATCGACGGCGGTCAGCGTCCGGTAGGTGTCCTCCGAGAAGTCCTCGTGGCCGGGCGTGTCGAGCAGGTTGAACACCCAGTCGCGGTACTCGAAGGTCATGACCGAGGTCATCACCGAGATGCCGCGCTCCTTCTCGATCCCCATCCAGTCCGACCGCGTCTGCCGCCGATCGCCCTTGGCCCGCACTTGGCCCGCGAGCTGGATGGCGCCGCCGAACAGCAGCAGCTTCTCGGTCAGCGTCGTCTTGCCCGCGTCCGGATGCGAGATGATCGCGAAGGTACGGCGACGGGAGACGGGATCGGCGGTGTGCGACGGCACCGGATGATGGGCGGACATGGGGCTCTCGGGAGATCTCCGGCGCGGCCGTTCCGCGCGAGTGCCGTGGAAATGCCGGGGAAGGGCGCGGGTGTCAACCGCCGCGGCGTCCACTCGCGTCGGGTTCGTCGGCCGAAACGGCCGGTTCGAGCGCCTCGTCCTCGCCATCGTCGCCGCAGACCAGCCGCCAGAACTCGAAGGTGCCCGAACAGGCCGCGCCGTCGTCGATCAGGCGCCAGTCCGGGGAGATCAGCCGCGGCAGATCGGGGAGCGGCCGGCCCTCGGGCCAGGCGGCGCCGCCGATGATCAGTTCGCGGAGCGTGGCCGGGAATGCGGCCGGCCACAGCGTCGCATCGCCCACCGACACACCGACCAGGGTCTCGAGCGCCGGGAAGCCGGAGAGGTCGAGCCGCCGCAGCGCCGACGCGGTGCCGATGTCGAGGACGGCGAGCCGCGGCAGAACCCCGAGTTGCGCGAGGTCGCCGATCGGCGTCTCGCCGAGGTCGAGGTGCCGAAGCGCCGCCGAGCCGGCGAGCGGCGTCAGATCCGTGACGGCGGTGCGGTCGAGTTTCAGCTCGGCGAGAGCCGGGAGACGCGCCAGGGGCGAAAGATCATCGACCGCGGACCGGGTCAGCGACAGGTGTTCGAGCCGCAACGCGCCGGCGAGGGGCGCGAGATCCCGCACTCCGGTTCCGACGAGATCGAGCCACCTCAGCCGCGGCAGGCTCGCCACGAAGCCGAGACCGGTCAGTTCCGCCCGGTCGCGGAACTCGAGCATCTCCACCCGATCGGCGAGCTCCGGATCGATCGGCCGCCCGGAGAGGATCGCCTCACGCAACGTGCCGTCGCGATCTGCGAACGCCCTCACCTCGGCACGGATGCGATCGTCGTCGCTCACACCGGCGCCATCGCCTTGGCGCCCTTCATCACCGCCTCCTGCACCTTCTCGAAGGCGCGCACCTCGATCTGGCGGACACGTTCGCGGGAGATGCCGAATTCGGCGGAGAGTTCCTCGAGCGTGATCGGATCCTCGGCGAGGCGGCGTGCCTCGAAGATACGGCGCTCGCGCTCGTTGAGGACGCCGAGCGCCGAGGCGAGCAGCGCCTTGCGACCGTCGAGTTCCTGGGTTTCGGCGAGTTTCGTCTCCTGGTCGTCGGAATGATCGACCAGCCAGTCCTGCCACTCTGCCCCCTCCTCGTCGGCGCGCACCGGCGCGTTGAGCGACGCGTCGCCGCCGAGACGGCGGTTCATCGACACGACGTCCTCCTCGGTGACGCCGAGCTTGGTGGCGATCTTCTTGACGTTGTCGGGATGCAGGTCGCCCTCGTCGAGCGCCTGGAGCTGGCTCTTGACCCGGCGCAGGTTGAAGAACAGCCGCTTCTGGTTGGCGGTCGTCCCCATCTTCACCAGGGACCACGAACGCAGGATGTACTCCTGGATCGCCGCCTTGATCCACCACATGGCGTAGGTGGCGAGCCGGAAGCCCTTCTCCGGCTCGAAGCGCTTGACCGCCTGCATCAGGCCGACGTTGCCCTCCGAGATCACCTCGGAGATCGGCAGGCCGTAGCCGCGATAGCCCATGGCGATCTTGGCCACCAGTCGCAGATGCGAGGTGACGAGACGTTCGGCGGCCTTGGGGTCCTGGTGCTCGCGCCAACGCTTGGCGAGCATGTATTCCTCTTCCGGCTGCAGCATCGGGAAACGGCGGATCTCGTCGAGATAGCGCGAGAGACCGCCTTCGAGCGAAGCGAGTGCGGGAAGGGACGTCGTCTGGGCCATGGCAACAGCGCCCTCGTGATGGTTCGGGATCGGAGGAGCCGTTCCCTGGAAGACCCCCGTCCGGGCGATCCCCCTGTTCATCCGGTGCCCGCCCCTGCGGCACACCGGACGACGATCATATCGCGACTCGTGGCGAAATCGCGACGGATTTCGCGATCACGATGACGGGAGGGTGAAGACGGACGGCGCGACGTGTCAGCGCGGCCCCGGCCACAAGCGGTCGGGCCCGAAGGCGGCGACGTCGGCGAGGAGTTCGATGAAGCCGGTGACGGCGTGATCGATCGCCGCCTCGCCCTTCTGCGCCGTCGCCCGGATCGCAGCGCCCATCGCCCCGGTCGGGTTGAGGTCCTGCGCCTTCCAGCCGAACTGGCTCGGCCCATAGGCGCGCAGATGAGCGAATTCCTTTTCGAACTGCATCTGCGCCGAGGGGAAATCGGCGAGAAGCTCGAAACGGACGAGGTCGGGGCGCAGCGCTATCACCATCGAGGTCTCGATGTCGCCACCGTGGATGCCGTATTTGCGTTCGCGCTCCTCGAACAGCCCGTGCGGCCGGCCGAAGCGCGACCACGAGGTCGCGACCGCCAGCATGTCGTGGCGTACCCGGAGTTCGCGGATGACCAGATCCATGATCGGCACGTTGCCGCCGTGGGCGTTGACGATGACGAGTTTCCTGAGGCCCGCCCGCGCCACCGAGGCGCCGATGTCGAGCCAGACGTCGGTGACCGTCTTCCAGTCGAGGGTGAGAGTGCCCGGCGAGGAGACGTGCTCGAGCGACCAGGCGATCGCCTGCACCGGCAGGAACACCGCGGGCAGGTTCGCCGGCAGCCGCTCGACGGCGCGGGCGACGTGGCCCTCGGCGATGATCGTGTCGGTGGCGAGTGGCAGATGCGGCCCGTGCTGCTCGATCGCCGCGACCGGAAGCACGGCGATCCACTCGGCGACGTTCGGCCGGCGGAAATCCTCGGTAGTCAGCTCCGACCAGTGGCGCCGTGGCGGCATGGGGTACCTCGCCTTCCTCACAGGTCGACGCCCGCGTTTCCCGTCAGGCGCCGAGGGCACCCTCCCTTCTCCCCTTGCGGGAGAAGGTGCCCGACCCACGGCCGGCGAAGATCCCCCTCACAGGAACCGCTTCGCCGCCTCCCCATGTTCCCACCTGAGACGTGCCACGTCCACATCGACCGGCATCCCGTCGACGATCTTCCATGTCCCCGCGATCATCACCCGGTCGGCCCGATGCGCCCCGCACAGCACCAACGCGGCGAGCGGATCCCCCGCCCCGGAGAAGCGCAACTCGTCGAGGGTGAACAGCGCCAGATCCGCCTCGAGCCCGACGGCGATGCGGCCGATGTCGCTCCGCCCCAGACACCGCGCAGAACCCTCGGTCGCCCACCTCAGCGCATCGAGATGGGTGACGGTCGCGTCATGGGTCAGCCGATTGATCATCAGGGCGTGGCGCACCCCCTCCATCAGGTTGGAATTGTCGTTCGACGCCGAGCCGTCGACCCCGAGCCCGACCGCGACCCCCGCCGCCTCCAGTTCCCGCGTCCGGCAGTGCCCCGAGGCGAGCACCATGTTCGAGGTCGGGCAGTGGCACACCCCTACCCCGTGCCGCCCCAGCCGCCGCATCTCTTCCGGCGAGAAATGGATGCCGTGGGCGAGCCACGTCCGATCGCTCATCCAGCCGACCTCCTCGAGGTAGTCGACCGGCCGGCACCGGAACTGCGCGAGGCAGAAGTCGTTCTCGTCGTTGGTCTCGGCGAGATGGGTGTGGAGCCGGCAGTCGTGCTTCGCCGCCAGCGCCGCCGTCCTGGTCATCAGCGATTTCGTCACCGAGAAGGGCGAGCACGGCGCCAGCGCGATCTGCGTCATCGACCCCGGCTTCGCATCGTGGAAGAGGGAGATCACCCGTTCGCTGTCGGCGAGAATGGTGTCCTCGTCCTGCACCGCGGCCTTCGGCGGCAGTCCGCCGTCCTCCACCGACAGGTTCATCGAGCCGCGCGACACGGTCATGCGCAGGCCGAGCGCCCGCGCCTCGTCGACCTCGATGTCGACCGCGTCCTCGAGCCCCTTCGGGAAGACGTAGTGGTGATCGGCCGCCGTGGTGCAGCCCGACATCATCAGCTCGGTGCCGGCGAGTCGCACCGCGAGGCGGAACGTCTCGGGCGACAGCCCCTTCACCCAGATCGGATAGAGCGCCTTCAGCCAGGGAAAGAGTTCCTTGTTGATGGCGTCCGGGTGAGCCCGGGTCATCGTCTGATAGACGTGGTGATGGGTGTTGATCAGCCCCGGCAGCATGACGTGGCGCGCCGCCTCGAACACCGCCTCGACCGGCGCCGACGGCTCGCGCCCCCGCCCGATCAGCTCGACGATCCGGCTGCCCTCGACCACGACGCCGCGCTCGGCGCTTTCCGCCAGGATCGCCAGCGGATCCTTCAACCACAGACGCATGATGCCACCTCGATCTCTCGGCGCCGAGACTAGCGGAACAACGCTGACCGTGCACCGGGTGGGCGCCCCATCGACCCGGTCCGTCGCCTCGGCTAGGCTCGCCCCGCCGAACCACGAGCCCGCGATGCCCGACGCCCCTTCTGCCGACGCCCCCGCCGTCGTCTTCGACCGCGTCTCGAAGACCTTCGCCAACGGCCGGCGCGCCCTCGCCGACGTGTCGCTCACCGTCGCCCCCGGCGAATTCGTTTCGCTGATCGGTCCCTCCGGCTGCGGCAAGTCGACCCTTCTGCGTATCGCCGCCGGGCTCGAGACCGCCGACACCGGTCGCGTCCTCCGCCCCGAGCGCGATATCGGCTTCGTCTTCCAGGATCCCACCCTGATGCCGTGGGCAACGGTCGCCGACAACGTCGCCCTGCCGCTGCGTTTCGCCCGCACCCCGGAGCGCGACATCGCCCCCCGCGTCGCCGAGGCGCTCGCCCGCGTCGGCCTCGCCGAGGTGGCGTCAGCCGTCCCGCGTGAGCTTTCCGGTGGCATGCGGATGCGCACCTCGATCGCTCGCGCCCTGGTGACGCGGCCGCGCGTCCTGCTCCTCGACGAGCCCTTCGCCGCCCTCGACGAGATCGGTCGCTTCGCCCTCGATCTCGACCTTTCGCGCCTCGCCGCCCGCGAAGGCTGGACGGTGATCTTCGTCACGCACTCGGTCTACGAGGCGGTATTCCTGGCGTCGCGGGTGGTGGTGATGGCGGCGAACCCCGGCCGCATCGTCGCCGACGAGGCGATCGCCTTCGACCGGCCGCGCGACGAACCCCTACGTGACCGCGCCGACTACACCGCCGCCTGTGCCGCGATCTCGGCCCGGCTGCGCGCCGCCGCCGGTCCGCCGGAGGCGCCCGTCGACCGCGACGTCGCGACGGGATAGTCTGTCGGCGAAGGTCGGTCGCCGCGGCGGTCGTCACGATCGTCATGAAACCGTTATGGTTCTCGGTTAGGGGTCTCACATGACCTTTCAACACCGCAAGTCCGTCACCCACCGTCTCGCCATGGCCGCCAAGGCGCATCGCGCCCGCTCCGGCGTCCATCTGGCGCGCATCGGCCTCCATGCCGGCCAGGAGGCGGTGTTGAAGGCCCTCGCCGACGAAGACGGGCGCACCATGAGCCAACTCGCCCAGGCTCTCGGCGTCCAACCGCCGACCGTCACCAAGATGGTGTCGCGTCTCTCGGCCCAGAACCTCCTGAAGCGTGTCCCCTCCGAGACCGACGGCCGCCTCGCCCGCGTCCACCTCACCGACGAGGGCCGCGCCAAGATCGACGAGATCGACCGCATCTGGAAGCGCATCGAACGCGAGTCGCTCGCCGGCTTCGACGACAAGGACCGCAAGAAGCTCCGCAAGCTGTTGCGCGCCGTCGAACGCAACCTGACGCTCCGGCTCGACGCCCCCGACGAGGTCGAGGTCGCCGAGGAGAGCGAGGACGATCCGGAAGAGTGAGCCTCCGCCCCGCTGCCCCCTCGCCGCATGGCAGCCATCCGTAGGTGAACGTCGCGTCACGCTGGACCCGGCCCCCTCGGGAAGATACGTAGATTCCACCGTCGAGGCGCGGACCCTCCGCTTCGCCGGCCGTCGCGGCGCCGGTTCGGGCGAGGACGTCGGCGGAGGGCGAGGACGACACGGGTGACCGCGAAGGAAACGACCGCGCCCGCCCCGCAGAACGCGGGGCCGGCTCCCGCGCGACGGCTCGTCGGCATCGCCCTGATGATGGGCGCCCTCGTCTGCTTCACCGCCATCGACACCTCGGCCAAATGGCTGTCGCGCTCGCTGCCGGCGCTCGAGGTCACCTTCTTCCGCTATCTCGTCGCCTTCCTCCTCTCGGCGATCGTCTTCAACCCGGTCACCGCGCGCCACGCCTGGACGACGCGCCGGCCGGCCCGGCAGATCCTGCGCGCCCTGTTCCTGCTCGGCTCGACGGTGTTCAATTTCATGGCCTTGCGCCATCTGCAGCTCGCCGAGACCATGTCGATCGTCTTCGGCGTGCCCTTCCTCGTCGCGGTGCTTTCCGGACCGTTGCTCGGTGAAAGCGTCGGCGGCATGCGTTGGGCGGCGATCGCCGTCGGCTTCCTCGGCGTACTGTTGGTCACCCGCCCCACGCCGAGCCATTTCGACCCGGCGATGGGCTGGGCTTTCGCCGCCGCCGGTTGCTATGCCGGTTATGTCATCGTCACTCGGATGTTGTCGGGTCTCGACTCGGCGGCGAGCCTGCTGCTGCTGCCGGCCGGCGCCGCGGTGGTGATGCTCGCCCCCTTCATCCCCTCGATCTGGGTGGCCCCGACCGGTCTCCTCGACTGGGGACTGCTGACGCTCACCGGAATCAGTGGCGCCACCGGCCATTTCCTGCTGATCCTCGCCTACGGTCGCACCCCGGCCTCGGCCCTGTCGCCCTTCATCTACGTCCAGATCGTGTGGATGACACTCTCCGGCTGGCTGGTCTTCGGTGACATCCCCGGCCCCTGGACGATCGCCGGTGCCTCGGTCGTCGTCGCCAGCGGCCTATGGCTGGTCCAGCTCGAACGGGGGCGACGAAACGTCGCCGAGAACCCGCCGGGTTGAGCCGCGTCGAACCGCGAGATCTTCCCCGAGTGCAGGTATGTTGTTGCGAGAGACCGCCGGTTCCGGCACAACGAACCCGGGCGGCGCGTGGCGGCGCGCCCGACGAGCCGAATGGACGGTGTGATGGAAAGTGGTGGAGCGACGCCCAAGCGGCGACTGACCCTGGCGATGATCGCGGAGAAGCTCGACCTCTCCACCGCGACCGTGTCGCTCGCGCTGCGCAACTCGCCGCTGGTGGCGGAGGAGACGAGGAAGCGCGTCCACGCGCTCGCGGAGGAACTCGGCTACATCTACAACCGTTCGGCCGCCTCGCTCCGGACGGCGCGCACCAACATCGTCGGCCTCGTCGTCCACGACATCCTCAACCCCTATTTCGCCGAACTGGTCGCCGCGGTCGAGAACGAACTCGGCCGCCACGGCCAGACCGTCATCCTCTACAATCACGGCGACGACCCGCTGCGTCAGCGCGTCTTCCTGGAGACGCTGCTGCAATATCGTGCCGACGGCATGATCCTGTGCCCGGCCGCCGGCTCCAAGGCGATCGACGTCACGCGCATCGTCGATGCCGGCCTGCCGACCGTGCTCATCGCCCGCGAGCTCGCCGATCTTCCCGACGTCCCGGTCATCCGCGGCGACGACCGCACCGGACTGCGCCGCGCGGTGGAGCATCTGATCGGCCTCGGCCATCGCCGCATCGCGCTGGTCGGTGGCCAACAGGATAGTTCCTCCGCCTCCGAGCGCCGCGCCGGCTACGAGGATGCGCTCGCCGCCGCCGGCATCCCCGTCGACCCGGCGCTCGAGTTCCCCGCCGCCGCGAGCCGACGCGCCGGCCGCGACATCTGCGGCGAGGTCCTCGCCGCCCATCCGACCGCCGTCGTCTGTTTCAACGATCTCCTCGCCTTCGGCCTGATGATGGATCTGAAGCGCCGCGGCATCGACCCCGGCCACGACATTTCGCTCACCGGCTACGACGACATCGACGAGGCCTCGGTGTGGTCGCCGGGACTCACTTCGGTGTGGAACGGTCAGCAGGAGGTCGGCCGCCTCGCCGCGCTCACCCTGCTCGATGTCGTCTCCGGCCACCCGCCGGCCGAGATGCGCGTCCTGGTCGAGCCGGAGTTGCGCATTCGCGAGACCACCTGCCCGCCGAAGGGGTGAGACGAAATTCGAACGATCCGTTCGGATCTCGCATTCCGATCGTCGAAAAAGCCTGTCCGAACGAAGTCTTTCTGCGAGTTGGGTCCGGCGTCGCAGAAGCGATCCGTCGGATCCCCCGTGCGGCGGCAGCGCCCGACGGCGCAATACGGCTTCGCCTGTTGCGCCCTACGTCTCTCGTGGCCCGTAGGGTGCATAAGCGAAGCGTATTGCACCATCCCGACGTCGCCCCTCACCCGCAGTCCGCCACCAGACCGACCGCTTCGATCGCCGCCACCAGCGCCGCCTCGTCGTTGTCGGAGGTGTCGCCCGACATGCCGCATCCGCCGACCAGACCGCCGTCCTGATCGCGGATCAGCACGCCGCCCGGCACCGGTACCGCGCCGTTGGCGTCCGAGAGCAGACCGGCGAGGCCGACGAAGAAGTGCGGTCGCTCCACCGCGATCGAGTTGATACGCCGGCCGCCCGAGCCGAACTTGACGCAGATGTTGGCCTTGCCCAGCGCCACCTCCCACCTGAGGATCGGGCAGCCGTCCTCGGCCGCCGCCGCCTTGAGCGAGCCGCGCGCGTCGAGAACGACCACCGCCATCGGCTTGAAGCCGCGTTCGCGAGCCACTTCGAGGGAGCGGGCGGCGATGGCCTGGGCAGTGGCGAGAGTGAGTTCGGTCATGTGAGGCATCCGCATCTGGAGGGTGGACGATGGAGGGATGGCGCGCCGGTCGCGTCCCCGTCGCCGCCATCCTGACCGGATCGGCGCCGATGGGGCAATTCAATTCGAGCCGCGGCTCATCGGAATTCGCCGCTACCGACCCGCCCGGCGAGCTTCGCGGGCATCGGCCCACCGGTCGCCCAGTCGATGAGTTCGACGGTGTGGAGGATCGGCGTCGCGGTGGCGGAGGCGATCTGCATGATGCAGCCGATGTTGCCGGCGGCGATCACCTCGGCCCCGGTGGCGGCGATGTTCGCCACCTTGCGGTCGCGCAGGCGACCGGCGAGATCGGCCTGCAGGATGTTGTAGGTACCGGCCGAGCCGCAACAGAGATGGCTCTCCGGGATCGGCACCACCTCGAAGCCCGCCTTCGCCAGAAGCTCCATCGGCAGCGTGGTGATCTTCTGCCCGTGCTGCATCGAACAGGCCGAGTGATAGGCGAGCCTCGGCCGCTTTTCCGCCACCACCGCTCCGGCCAGGTCGAGCTCCGCCAACACCTCCGAGACGTCGCGGGCGATCGCGGCGACCTTCGCCGCCTTCACGGCGAGATGCGGGTCGTCGCGGAACATGTGACCGTAATCCTTGACCGTGGTGCCGCAGCCGGAGGTGTTGACGACGATACGGTCGAGCCCGCCCGCCGCGATCTCGGCCGACCAGGCCTCGATGTTGCGCGCCGCGTGGCCGTGGCTGCGCTCCACCGCGCCCATGTGATGGTCGAGCGCGCCGCAACAGCCCGCCCCTTTCGCCACCACCACCTCACACCCCAGACGGGTCAGCAGACGGACCGTCGCCTCGTTGATCGCCGGATCGAGCGCCGGCTGGGCGCAACCATTGAGCAGCGCCACCCGCATCCGCCGCTCGGCCTTGGCCGGCACCACCTGCGGCGTGTCGATCGACGACGGCCGGGTCAGCCGCGACGGCATCAGCAGCAGCGGCGCGGCGAGCCGCTTCGGCAGGAGGCGCGCCACCGGCCGGACCAGCTTCGCCCCGATCAGCGCCAGCCGGAACAACGTCGGCCGCGTCAGCACGACGGCGAGGCCGCGGCGGATCACCCGGTCGAGCAGCGGCCGCCGAAAGGTCTTCTCGACATGAGCGCGGGCGTGGTCGACCAGATGCATGTAGTCGACACCCGATGGGCACGTGGTCATGCAGGAGAGGCAGGAGAGGCAGCGATCGAGGTGCTTCACCGTCTCGGCGTCGGCCGGCCGGCCTTCTTCCAACATGCCCTTGATCAGGTAGATGCGACCGCGCGGGCTGTCGAGTTCGTCGCCGAGTTCGACGAAGGTCGGGCAGGTCGCGGTACAGAAGCCGCAGTGGACGCACTTGCGCAGGATGGTCTCGGCGAGCGCCGTGTCGGGGTCGGCGAGGAGGTGGGGCAGGAAGTTCGTCTGCATCGCCTCAGATCCCCTCGACCATCCGCCCGGGATTGAACAGCCGATCGGGATCGAAGGCCGCCTTCACCCGCTCCGTGAGTGCCGCAAGAGCCGGCGGCTGCGGGTGGAACGGCGCGACCGCCGCTCGAACCGTCTCCGCCGCCCGCACCAACGTCGCATGTCCCCGAACCGCATCGACGGCCCGGCGAACGATCGCGGCGCCGGCGTCCGCCGAGGGCTCGATCGCCATCCAGATCAGGCCACCGGCCCAGTCCCAGAAATGCGCCGCGATCGGCAGACCGGACTCCCGCATCGTGTCGACGACCGTCCCTCCCTCGCTCGGCGCCACCGAGATCCGCCAGATCTGGGTGTCGCCGCCGGCGATCGGCCGCGCCTCGCCGAGATCCGCCCACAGGGCGCGCGAGGCGTCCTCGCCGAGGACCTCGATCGGCCCGCGACCGCACCAGCGCGCCATCAGATCCGCCTCGCGGCCGGCCACCGACACCGCCGGCCCCTCGAGCCTGAGCAGCGTCGCCGACATGTCGCCGAACGGTCCGTGGCACCCGCTGGGCAGGTGCGCGAGACAGGAGACTTCCTGCGGGCTGCCCGAGACCTCGCGCAAGATGGAGAGGCCATCGCGATCGCCGAGACCGAGGATCGCCACCGTCTCCTCGGTTTCCGCCCGCGGCAACACCTTGAGCGTCACCTCGGTGAGGACGGCGAGCGTGCCGAACGATCCGGCGACGAGCTTCGACAGGTCGAAGCCGGTGACGTTCTTCATCACCCGGCCGCCCGACTTGAACGCCTCGCCGAAGCCGTTGACACCCTTGAAGCCGAGCAGATGATCGCGGGTCGAGCCGACCTTGAGCCGCCGCGACCCGCCCCAGCCGACGCCGACGAGACCGCCGATCGAACCGGCACGGGGCGCGTGACCGAAGAGCGCGGTGTGTTCGACCGGTTCGAAGGCGAGTTCCTGGTTCGCCCGGGCGAGCGCGGCGTGGATCTCGGCGAGCGGCGTCCCGGCCCGCGCCGTCAACACCAACTCCGACGGCTCGTGCAGGGTGATGCCGGTCAGGCCGGAGAGATCGACGCGATCCACAGCGCCGACCGGCCGCCCGAGCCCGCGTCGCGTGCCGCGCCCGACGATCTCGAGCGCCGTTCTCGTCGCGCGCGCCGCACCGACGATCTCGACGAGGTCCGCCTCGTCACGGGGGGTGAGGATCGCCATGCCTCAGAACCTCGGAATGTCGGGGAAGGGCAGCGCACCGGCGCGCACGTGCATGAAGCCCATCTCGGCACAGCGGTGCAGCGTCGGGAACACCTTGCCCGGATTGAGCCGGTGGTCGACGTCGAAAGCACATTTGACCCGTTCCTGCTGGGCGAGATCGATGTCGGTGAACATCTCGCCCATCAGATCGCGCTTCTCCACCCCCACCCCGTGCTCGCCGGTCAGCACCCCGCCGACCTCGACGCAGAGCCTGAGGATGTCGGCGCCGAAGGTCTCGGCCTTTTCGATGTCGCCCGGGATCGAGGCGTCGTAGAGGATCAGCGGATGAAGATTGCCGTCGCCGGCATGGAAGACGTTGGCGACCCTGAGCCCGTGCTTCGCCGCCAATTCGTCCATGCGGGACAGCACCTTCGCCAGCTCCTTGCGCGGGATGGTGCCGTCCATGCACAGATAGTCCGGCCCGATCGCACCGACCGCCGGGAAGGCGTTCTTGCGTCCGAACCAGAAACCGAGCCGCTCCGCCTCCGACGACGACACCCTGACCGAGGTGGCGCCGCGCCCGCGCGCGATCTTCGCCACCTCTTCGGTGAGATGGTCGACCTCGGCCGGCGTGCCGTCGAGTTCGACGATCACCAGACCCTCGGCATCGCGCGGATAGCCACAGGGCTTGAACGCCTCGGCCGCGTCGATCGCCGCCTTGTCCATCATCTCCATGCCGCCGGGGATGATGCCCTCGGCGATGATCGCCGCGACGCAGTCCGCCCCCTCCGCCACGGTGGGGAAGCCGAGGAGCACGCCGCGCGCCACCTGCGGCTTCTGCAGGATGCGCACCGTGACCTCGGTGATCACCCCGAGCAGGCCCTCCGAGCCGGTGATCACCCCCATCAGGTCGTAGAGATCGGCGTCGAGATGCTTGCCGCCGAGGCGGATCACCTCGCCGCCCATCAGCACCATCTCGAGCCCGAGGAGGTTGTTGGCGGTGAGCCCGTACTTCAGGCAATGCACCCCGCCGGCGTTCTCGGCGACGTTGCCGCCGATCGAACAGGCGATCTGCGAGGAGGGATCCGGGGCATAATAGAAGCCCCGGTGCGCGACCGCGTTGGAGATGGCGAGATTGGTCACCCCCGGCTGGACCACGGCGCAGCGGTTGCCGAAATCGACCTCTAGGATGCGGTTGAACTTGGACATGCCGAGCAGGATGCCGTCGGCGAGTGGCAGCGATCCACCCGAGAGCGAGGTCCCCGAGCCGCGCGGCACCACCTTCACCTTCATCTCGTCGGCGAGCCTCATCACCGCCGAGGCCTCCGCCACCGTCTCCGGCAGGACGACGACCAGCGGCGGTTGGCGATACATGGTCAGCGCGTCACACTCGTAGGCCGAGAGCTCGCGTTCGAGGTGGATGACGTTCCCCGGCCGCACGATCGCCTGCAGCCGCGCCACGATGTCGTCGCGCTTGTCGAGGATCGCCGGCTCGGGCAGGGGCATCTGCAGGGACATCGCCGACAGCCTCTTGTGCGATGGGGCGTGGTCAGGTTTCCTTACCACGATGTGACGAAAGCGTCGACGGGGCCGAAGGGGCGGCCGAGTTCGACGATGTCGCGGGGGACGCTCGCGGTTCTGCGTCCCCTCCCGCCACCGATCGGACCGAGGAGATACCGCCCTCCGGCTCGGTATGTCTCCGGCCCGAACAACGCCTCGAAGGCGGGGTCGACCCGGTGGGTCCCGTCCCGTGTGACACTGCACGCACGAAGTTCAGGCCCATCTCGTCATCGACGATGCGACGACGCTCCATCTGGTCCCCTCCCAGTTCGCAATCGGGCGGACCCGTTTTCGAACGGCGAGAACGATGGGGCACCTCCCCTGCTAAGGTGGGGGAAGGCGCGCGGCGGCCCCTCACGGCAGGACCCGTGCGCGGCCGACGGCCGATCGGAGGGGGCCCCTCAGCCTCCGGCCTCGATCTCGCCGATCAGCCGCTCGATCTCCTCGATCACCCGGTCGCGCGCGGCGTGATGGGGCATGTGGCCGATGTCGTCGAGCCAGACGAGGCGCGAGCCGGCGATGTCGGCCGCCAGTCCCTCGGCATGGATGTCGGCGCGGACGATCGGGTCGTGAGTGCCGGAGACGATCAGGGTCGGGGCCGTGATCTCGGAATAACGCGGCGACAACGCCGTGACGTGGGCGTGGAGGCGGTAGACGTCTTCGGCGTTGGCTCGCCATTCGGTCGGGCGTAGCACCAGATCCGCGCCGATGGCCCGACGATAGTTCGCCGGCGCAGGATCGGGGGCGAACACGCCGGCGATCGACTTGTCGATCAGCAGTCGGCCGACGACCGGCACGACGAGGCTGTCGAACAGGGTACCGACGACGGGAGCGGCCGAGAGCCGATAGAGGATGTCGATCACCGCGCCGGGCCAGGGGTGGCTCGCCGGAGCGAGGAAGACCAGCCCCGCGGCGCGATCGGAGTGGTGGACGCCGAAGGCGGCGGCGACCGAACCGCCCCAGGAGTGACCGACGACGATCGCCCGGTCGATCCCGAGGGCGTCGAGGATCTCGGTGACCACCCCGGCCTGCGTCGTCGGCGCGGCGTCGGCGGCGCCGTGGCGGCTCGACCAACCGTGGCCGGGGCGATCGAAGAAGACCAGACGATGACGCGGGAAGGCGTCGGCGAAGGCGAGCATGGGATCGCGGGCATTGCCGCTGGCACCGTGGACGAAGACCAACGGCGTCGCTTGCGCATCGGTGCCGGCCCGGTCGACGACATGGACGGTACGCTCGCCGAGGGTGAGTCGTTCCCCGACCGGCGGATGCGCGGTCTCCGCGACTCGACGCGAGATACCGGACGCCACGGCGGCGCCGGCGGGCAGGAGCAGGGTGGGAGCGAGCCAGGACAGGGTCATCGCGGGCGCCCCGAATCGATGGTCGCACCCGCGGGTTCCGGCCGTGTCCACAGGAAGACCGAGACGGCGGCGAAGATCGCCGCCTGGATGAGGAGGATGGCGAGCGACAGGCCGGTGAGTGCGCCGACGACCAGTGTCGCCGCCATCACCACGCCCGACAGGCGTTTCACCCGCCGGGCGACGGCCCCCTCCCGCCGCCAGTCGGTGATCAGCGGGCCGAAGCGGGCGTGGTCGATCAGCCATGCCTCGAGCCGCGGCGAAGAGCGCGCGAAGGCCCAGGCGGCGACGAGCAGGAAGGGTGTGGTCGGCAACAACGGCAGGACGGCGCCGAGAACGGCGAGGCCGGTCGCCACCACGCCGACGGCGAGGTGGAGACTACGCAGCACCATCGCCGCCTCCCACGGTCGATCTCGTCGATCCGCTCACAACTCGCGTCCCTCCACCTCGACGGTGAGTTTCTCCAGTCGATCCGCCGCGACCGCCGGATTGCGCGGATCGATCTCGGCGAGCCGGCGCAGCCACTTCAGAGCCTCCGGCTTACGGCCGGCGGTCTCGAGAATCGAGGCGAGAACGGACATGGCGCCGAAATGGCGCGGATCCATGGCGAGAGTCGTCGACAGATCGGCGATGGCACGGTCGATGTCGTGCCCGGCGAGGTGGACGAGGGCCCGTTCGAGCCGGGCATTCGGCCATTTCGGCGCCACCACGATGGCGGCGTCGATGAGATCGAGCGCCAGCGTCCGATCCCCGGAATGTGCCGCGGTCGCGGCGCGGGTCGAGAGGAGATCGGCGGTGTCGCTGCCCGAGCGATGCCACTGCGCTTCGATACGGCCGCGGGCGCGGGCCGCGGAGGCGTCGTCGCGGGCGGCGGCGAGGGCGGCGAAGTAGAAGTCGAGCGCCTGCTCGGTCGAGTTGGCGGACGCTTCGGGGTCGGCGGCAACCGGCGGACGCGACCGACGGGTCTCCGCCACGTTCGGCGTCACGGCGGAAGCGAGAGCGAGCCCGGTGGCGAGGACGACCACCGCGCGCCGTCGGCCGCGCCGAAGGAGGATCGCCGGAGATCGCCGCAGGGGCATGAACGAAACGAGCCGCATGAACGGATCTTGATCTCCGTTCCGCGGCTCGTCGAGAGGCATCGGTCCCGCCGGCGTTCACACGCCCGCGAGCCGCCCGTCGATCAACCCTGACGCGCCTTGAAGCGCGGGTTGGTCTTGTTGATGATGTAGACGCGGCCCTTGCGGCGCACCAGACGGTTGTCGCGATGGCGCGTGCGGAGCGACTTGAGCGAGTTCTTGATCTTCATCGTCGGCGACCCGAGGTTGATCCGAGGCGAGGCGCCGATCGGCGGCCCGGCCGGATGCCGAAACCACGGGAACCCGCCTCGGGGCTCCCCGCGGACAACGGCGAGGAACAATGAAACGAGCGCGGAGAGGCCCGCGCTCGCTCGAATTCGGCCGGGACCATAGGCATCACGCCCCCTCCTGTCAATCGCTTCGCGCTGCTCTTTCCGCCCGTTTTCGCGGTGAGGCGGAGGTGGCGGAACCACGGCCGGCGACGGGTCTGCACCGGAGTCGATCGGGGTACGGCGCGGCGCCGGCCCTCATCTGCCCTTTCGAGATGAACCATTCGTAAACCATGATTTCGGCGTTCACCTTCTCTTAACGGTGAACGTCAACCAAATGTTTTCCGTAAACTTCGAGAGAAAATATTGCCGAGTGAAACAGAATTGACGCGGGGTTAGATCTGGTCGGACGGCGAAACGATCAGGACCGATACGATGCCCGCACCCCTTCCGCTGCTCGCCTGGACAACTGCGACGATTGCCATGCTGGCGCTCGCCACTGCGCCGGTCGGCGTGACGGCGGAACTGGCACTCGGCTCGGCGGTGATCGTCGCCATGTTCGCGGTCAAGCGGATCGGATCGGGGCCGATGCAGCGTCATGCCTACCTGGCGCTCGGCACCCTCATCGTGCTGCGCTACGTGTGGTGGCGCACCACCGAGACGCTGCCCTCCACCGACGACCTCGTCGGCTTCTCGGCCGGGGTGGTTCTCTACGCGGCCGAGATGTTCTGCGTCGGTATGCTGTTCATCTCGCTCTTCGTCATCGCCGATCCGCTGCGGCGGCCGCCGGCGCGGCGGATGAAGCCGGAGGCCTGCCCGACGGTCGACGTCTTCGTGCCGTCCTACGACGAATCGGCCGATCTCGTCGCCGCCACCCTCGCCGCCGCCACCACCATGGACTGGCCGGCGGACAAGCTCAGGGTCTACCTGCTCGACGACGGCGGCACCGTGCAGAAGCGCTCTTCGCCCGATCCGCTGGCCGCTGCGGCGGCCGAAGCGCGTCACCACGAGATGAAGGCGCTCGCCGAGAGCCTGGGCGCCACCTATCTGACGCGCGAGAAGAACGTCTCCGCCAAGGCCGGCAATCTCAACGCCGCGCTCGCCCACACCGCGGGCGACCTGATCGCGGTGTTCGACGCCGATCACGCGCCGACCCACGACTTCCTGCAGGAGACGATCGGCCACTTCGCCGAAGATCCCCGCCTCTTTCTGGTACAGACCCCGCACTTCTTCCTCAATCCCGATCCGATCGAGAAGAACCTCGTCACCTGGGCGCGGATGCCGTCGGAGAACGAGATGTTCTACAGCGTCATCCAGCGCGGTCTCGACCGCTGGAACGCCGCCTTCTTCTGCGGTTCGGCCGCGGTGCTGCGCCGGACGGCGCTGGAGGAGGCCGGCGGCTTCTCCGGCATCTCGATCACCGAGGACTGCGAGACGGCGCTCGACCTGCACGCCCGTGGCTGGACCTCGCGCTTCGTCGACAAGCCGATGATCGCCGGACTGCAGCCGGAGTCGCTCGCCCAGTTCATCGGCCAGCGGTCGCGCTGGTGCCGCGGCATGGTGCAGATCCTTCTCATGAAGAACCCGCTGTTCAAGGGCGGGCTCTCGATGGCGCAGCGCATCGCCTATCTGTCGAGTTCGCTGTTCTGGCTGTTCCCGTTGCCGCGGGCGATCTTCGTGCTCGCGCCGCTGCTCTACATCTTCTTCGGAGTGAAACTCTACGTCGCCAATGCGCAGGAGTTCGTCGCCTACACGGTCATCTACATGATCGTGAACATGATGATGCAGAACCACCTCTACGGTCGTGTGCGCTGGCCCTGGATCTCGGAACTCTACGAATACATCCAGATGCCCTATCTCGTCCGGGCGATCGGTTCGGTGGTCATGAACCCGAGGAAGCCGACCTTCAACGTCACCGCCAAGGGTGTGGTCACCGAGGAGGCGCGCCTCTCCGAACTGGCGAAGCCCTATTTCGCGATCTTCGCCGTCCTCCTCGTCGCCTCGATCTTCGCCTTCCAGCGTTTCTTCGCCGAACCGGAACTGAACGACCTGATGTTGGTCGTCGGGCTGTGGAACACCTTCAATCTGGTGATCGCCGGCGTGGCGCTCGGTGTCGTCGCCGAGCGCCCCGAGCGGCGACGGGCGCAACGGCTCGACGTCGCCCGCAAGGCCGAACTCGTCGTCGGTGATGCGGTGGTGCCGGTGGTGGTCGAGGACATCTCGATCGGCGGCGTGCGCCTGCGGCCGCTCGGCGCGCCGCCCTCCGGCCGCGAACTCGCCGGAGCGCCCGGCATGCTGATCGTCGAGACCGCCTGCGCGACGCGTCCGGCGCGGATCGCGGTCCGGGCGCGGCGGATCGGTGCCGACGATCAGGGCGTCTTCTGGGGGATGCAGTTCGATCGGCTGTCGAGTGCCGAGCATCGTGCCGTCGCCGACGTCATGTTCGGTCAGGCCTCGGTCCTCGACCGTTTCCGCGAGCGCCGGCGCGCCGGCAAGAGCCTCGTCGCCGGCACGATGCAGTTCCTCGGCTGGGCGGTCGGAGAGACGGGCCGCGCCATGAAACTGGCGGTACGACCGAAAGGCCGCCGCCGGGACATCGCCGCACCCGGCGACCTGATCCCGCTCGCCGTGCGGGACGACGAGACCCGCTTCGCCTGACCCCGCCGACCGTCGCCGATCCGATCGGAGCCGACATGATCGCTCGCCTCGCCACCCCCCTGATCCTCGCCACCCTGGTCGGGCTCGCCCTCGCCACGGGGCCGGCCGCGGCCGGCAGGGCGCCGACCACGCTGAAGGGGCTCGCCGAGACCGCGGCCGGCGACGGTCGGGTGTTGCGGCGCCTGCCGTCGACGATGCACGCGACGCGGCTCGCCGGCGAGGTCGACGCGGTCACCTTCCCGGTCTGGGCGACGGCGGCGGAAGCCGCGAGCGCGACGACGCTGCGCCTCACCCACGTGGCCGCGGTGTCGGTGATGCCCGAGGCGTCGCGCCTCACGGTCACGCTCAACGACCGTTCGCTGTCGGAGGTGGCGATCGGCGCCGGTGGCGGACCGCGCAGCGGTGATTTCACGGTTCCGGCCGGGCTGCTGAAGCCGGGTTGGAACGCCGTCCGTGTGAGCGTCGATCAGCGCCACCGTGTCGATTGCTCGATCGCCTCGACCTGGGAGCTGTGGACCGAGATCGACCGGGCGCGGTCGGGTCTGGTCTTCCCCGCCGGCCATCGTCCGGAGCGCCGCGGCGTCGCCGATGTCGCCGGCCTCGCCCCCGACGAGGCGGGGCGGGTGACGATCCGGCTGGTGATGGCGGGCGAGGTCGATCCGCGGCAGTTCGAGCGCGCGTTGCGGGCGGCGCAGGCGCTGGCACTGATCGGTGGGTTCCTCGATCCGGTGGTGACCGTGACCCGCAAGGTCGAAGCCACACCGGGTCTCGACGTGGTGATCGGGCGTTCCGCCGGTCTCCTCGACGGCGCCGGTGCCGGACTCCAAGCGGGCGGCATCGTGGTGCTCGACGACGGAGCGGTCGATCACCTCACCGTGGTCCTGCCGGGGTCGGACGCCGAAGTCGACCGGGCGCTCGAAAAGCTCGCCGATCTGGCCCGCCGCCCGACCGAAGGCACCGAGGCCGGTCTCGAGGCGCGCGCCGGCGTCGGCGGGCGGGCGATCGCGTCGGGGGAACGGGTACGCCTCGCCGATCTCGGCGCGGTGTCGCGGGAGTTTTCCGGACGGCTGTTCCGCGTCGGCTTCGATCTGCGCCTGCCGGCGGATCTCTACGCCGCCGACTACGCCAAGGTGCAGCTGCGTCTCGCCGGCGGGCTGGCGCCGGGGCTCGACCGGTCGGCACGGCTGACGGTGCGGGTCGACGGCCGACAGGCGGCGGGCGCGCCGCTGGTGGCGCCGCGTGGCGAGGTCTTCGACGGGCGGACGCTGTCGATCCCGCTCTCCGCCTTCCGTCCCGGTCACAACCACGTCGAGATCGAGGCGGCGGTGCCGGCCGCGGCCGATGCCGCCTGCGATCCGGCGGTGCAGATCGACGGAGCGGCGCGCTTCCTGTTCGTCGATCGCAGCGAACTGGTGTTTCCGAACTTCGCCCGTCTGGCGCGACTGCCCGATCTCGGCGCGACGGCGGCGGGTGTCCTCGGGCGGCTGACGCCGGAGGCGCGGCCGACGCTGCATCTGCCGCATCCCGATGCCGCGGCCCTGTCGGCGGCGGCGACCTTCGTCACCCGCATCGCGGTGGCGGCGGATCGGATCGAGCCGCAGGCGGTGACCTTCCGCAATCCGCCGGTCGACGCACCGTCGGCGATCGTCGTCGGGACGCTCGCCGATCTGCCGGCGCCGGTGGTGGCCGCGGTCGGGCTGGAGGCCGCGCAGGTCCGCGCCGCCTGGACGCGCCGGCCGGTCGACCAGCAGGCGACGGTCGCGCCGCCGCGGACGGCGGATGCACTCTCCCGTCGCATCGCCGGTCTGACCGGCGTCGGTGTCACCGGTGACGTCGACCCGATCGTCACCGGCTCCCTGCCGGGGCGCGTGCCGACGATCATCCAGGCACCGCGCGATCCCGATCTGGTCGAGCAGTGGCGCCGGTCGATGGAATCGCCCTGGTCCCCGGCCGCCCTGGCGCGGCGGGCCGGTGTCCGATTCGAAAAGCTCTTCGATTTCCTGCCGACGATCGGCGGCAACCGGTCGCTCGACGGGTTCACCCCGACGCCCTCGACCGGTCTGGTGATCGCGCAGGCGATGTCGCCGGCCGGCGGGGCCTGGACGCTGGTGACGGCGCCGTCGTCTGCCCTGCTCGTCGATGCGGTCGCCACCGTCACCGGTGGGGAGGACTGGGGTCGGCTCGCCGGCGCGGCGGCGTCCTGGGATCGGGTCGAGGAGAAGGTGGCGACGGTCGCCGCCGGACACGTCGGCTTCCTCGCCACCGCCGGATTCGACTTCGCCAACCTGCGACTGGTCACGGCGGCGCTGGCGAGCGACTACCCCTACGTCTACATCTTCGCCGCCTTCCTGGTCACCGGAGCGCTCGGCTTCGCCACGGCGCGGCTCCTGCCCCGCATCGCACCGGTGAAGTCATGACGTCGCGGCTCCCCACCACCCTCCGCCTCGCGCTCGCCACCGTTCTGGTGGTCGGCTCGACGCTCGCCGCCTCGGTCGCGCCCGCCGGTCCGGTGCCGGCGGCGGCGATGGCAATGGCGCCGCTCGCGAAACCGGCGCGCGGGCTCAAGGGAACCTTCCCGGTGCCGGCGCTGTGGGCGGCGTGGAAGACGCGGTTCGTCACGCCCGAGGGTCGGGTGATCGACGATGTCGCCGGTGGCGTCAGCCACACCGAGGGTCAGGGCTACGGCATGTTGCTCGCGGTCGCCGCCGACGACCGCGAGACCTTTCGCGCCCTGTGGTCCTGGACCCGCGCCAATCTCTACCTGCGCAAGGACGGTCTCGGTTCGTGGCGCTGGCAGCCGGGCACGAAGCCGCACGTGCGTGACCCCAACAACGCTGCCGACGGCGACGTACTGATCGCCTGGGCCCTGATGGAGGCCGGCGAGGCCTGGGGCGATGCCGCGGCCACCGCCGCAGCGCGGCGCATCGCCCGCGCCGTCTTCGCCGAAACGGTGATCGCCACCCGCTTCGGGCCGACGCTGCTACCCGGTGTGAGCGGTTTCCGGGCCGGCGACCGCAAGGACGGGCCGGTGGTCAATCCCTCCTACTGGGTGTTCCCGGCCTTCGCCCGCCTCGCCGAGGCGACGCCGGATCTCGACTGGCGCGGGCTCGCGACGAGCGGCGAGAAGCTTCTCGCCGAGGCGCGCTTCGGGCCCGCCGATCTCACCGCCGAATGGGTGTCGCTCGCCGGGCCGGCACGGCCGGCCGACGGCTTTCCGGCCACCTTCGGCTACAACGCGGTGCGGGTGCCGTTGCATCTGGCGTGGAGCGAGGGCGGGCGGCGCGAGCGACTGGCACCCTACATGGCACGGTGGAGCGGACGGGGCGAGCCGACCGGGGCGATGGCGGTCGTCGATCTGGCGAGCGGGCGCGACGGCGAACCCTTGGCCGATCGCGGCTATCGCGCCGTCGCCGGGGTGGTCGCCTGTGCCATGGAAGGCACGCACTTCCCCGACGACCTGCGCGGCGCCGATGTCGACCACTACTACCCGACGACGTTGCGCGCCCTGGCGCTGATCGTCGTCGCCACGAGGTATCCGACATGTTGGTGAGACGCACCTCCCTGCGGCTGGTGCTGGCGGCCACGACGATCGCCGTCGCGACGACGGCCGGAGCCGCGCCACGGGCGATCGAGTGGACGGGTACGATCGGTTCGACGGCGATCACACCGGAGGACGCGGAGCGTGCCTTCGCGCGGCCACCCGTCGACGCCGCCGCCGATCCGGTGGTCAGGGTCGACGAGAGCGCACTGCGCTACTACGTCGCCCAGCACGCCACGGCGCGGGTCGAGGCGGAGATCCGCCGCCTGCGTGCCCTCTATCCCGGTTGGGAACCGCCGGCCGACCTCCACCGGCCCGCCGGGGCCGGAGAGGATCAGGCGCTGTGGGACCTCTACGGCAAGGATCGCATCGACGACCTGAAACTCGAGATCGATCGGCTCATGGTCCGCCGCCCGGGATGGCGGCCGTCGCCGGAGATGGTGGAGAAGCTCCGGCGCAAGGAGATGCGCCTCGACCTCGTCGCGGCGTCCGAACGCGGCGACTTCGCGGCGGTGACGCAACTCGCCGCCCGCGAGCCACTGTTGATCGACGGAGCCGACCTCGACGTGATCTGGCGGGTGGCGGAAGCGACGGCGGCGACCGCGACGAAAGAGCGCGCACTCGACCTCTATCGGCTGGCGATGAGCGCTTCCCCCGGCGCCGAGGAGCGGCTGGCGACGGCGCGCAAAGCGATGGCGGTGTTGGGGCCGGACGGCGTGGCGCCGCTCGTCGCCGAGGAACGTGCCGGCGAGTTCGAACCGCTGCGCCTCGATCTCGCCCGCGCCCGCATCGGCGCGGCGGCGAAGCCGGGGGCGGGCGTCGCCCCCACGGCGGACGATGTCGCCCGCCTCGTCACGGCGGCGCGGGCGGCGGATGCGGCACCCGGCGATGCGGCGCTGCTCGGTTGGTACGATCTGTCTCGCGGTGACGCGGCGGCGGCCTTCGGCTGGTTCGAGATCGCCCGCAGGCGCGGTGGTGATGCCGACGCGACACTCGGTGCGGCACTCGCCGCCGATCGCGCCGGACGGCGAGCGCAAGCCCGCGACATCGCCGAGTCGAAGGCCGACGACCCTCGGATCGGGGCGCTCTACCTCGATCTCGTCATCGCCGACCTCACCGGAGCGAAGCGCATCGCGCCCTCGCCGGAGCGGCTCGGACACCTGACCCGGACGATCGAGCGGCTCGAGTCGGGCGAGGCGGCGCAGGCGCTCGCCTGGTTCGCCCACGATGCGCGCCAATACGAGGCGGCGCGCGCCTGGTTCGCCAAGGCGATGGCGTGGCGGCCGTCGGCGAAATCGGCGGAGGGTCACCTCCTGGCGCTCAAGGCGCTGGGTGACCGAGCGAACTTCGACAAGCTCGCCGTCGACTACCGCGAGCGTTTCGCCGATCTGGTCCCGGTCCCGGGTTTCACCACGGTCGCGGCGACGAAGCGCGGCGGTCCGGCCAAGAAGTCCTGTTCCGCACTGCTCGCCGGCACCGGTTCGCATGCGGCGGACGATCTCGCCGGACGACATCGGCCGGCGGCGGACGCCCTCGCCGCCGGGTGGTGCCTGATGGATCTCGCCCGCGGCGACGAGGCGATCGTCGCCTTCGAGCGCGCCGGCCGCGATCCGCGTCTGGCGAGCGAGGCCGCCTACGGCCGGTCGCTGGCGCATCTGAGGGCGGGACGAACCGATCAGGCGGCATCGCTCGCTGCGAGCGGCGGTCTGACCGCGGCGCGGCGCGAGGAGATCGGCCGCATCGCCCTCGCCCAGCAGGCGATCGCCCGCTTCGACGCGCGGGATTGGCGGGGCACCCTGGATACCCTGGATCGCCGCCGCCTGCACACCGCCGAACCGCGTGACCTCGCCACCATGCGGGGCTGGGCCCTCCACCATCTCGGTCGCACCACCGAAGCGCATCAGGTGTTCGCGGTTCTCGACGCGCAACTGTCGACGCGCGAGACCCGCATGGGTGTCGCCACCACCACTCTCGGCCCGACCGCGAGGAACTGACCCATGACCGGACTGCGACCGCTGCCGCTCGTTCTCGTTCTCGTCCTCGTTCCGCTCGCCGGCTGCGCCGAGTTCGCCGACCGTGGGACGACGTCCCCCTATGCCACCGCCTCGGTGTCACCCTCGCTGGCGCGCGAGGTCGGTGCCGATCGGGCTCTGGCGCGACTGCCGGACGAGGCCGGGGCGGTGGTGACCGTCACCGAGCGTCGCGAGCCGGACCGCCTCACCCAGACGATCGCACTTTCCGGCGACGCCGCGACGGCGGGCACCAACCGCATCCGCGTCGTCGCCGCGACCCGAGATCCCGGGCGCCTTCGGCGACCGACCGAAGAGGCGATCACCGCCGAGATGGAGGCCGAATTCGCCGGTCTCGACATGCGGCCGTCGTCCCGGTCGATCACCGCGGCGGGTGGGCCGATCGGGGTCGCGACCGGACGATCGACGGAAGGTGCGACCTGCGTCTACGCCTGGCAGGAGATCGACGCCCGACCGGGTCGCGGTCCCGACGGCATCTTCGCCAGCGAAACCGTCGACGTGTCGGTACGGGTACGGCTTTGTCGGCGCGACCTGAGCGAGGACCGCGCCGTCGCTCTGGTCGAGGGGTTACGGCTACGTCCCGACGTGGCGCCGCTCGGTGGATGGAGCGTCGCGGGAACGAGTGGAGTCGACGCATTGGCGAGCGCCGGCTACGGCCCGCCGACGGGGAGCGGGACACGCCGAATCCCGCCGATGGTCGCCGCGCCCGCCGCCCCGATGCGGAACGACGACGTGACGGCTGCCGCGGCGCGGCCCGTGTCGTCCGCCCGGCGTGCGGCGACGGCCGGTGCGCCGGTGCCGGCCTCGGCCGCGGCTTCGGATTCGGTGCCTGCACCCCTGGCGGTTCCGGCCGCCCGTACGACCGCCGCCGCCCCCCCGGCGTCGTCTACCGCCGTACCCGCCATCCCGCTGCCTTCGGGTGGATGACCTCTCGCCGAGGCCGTGGTCGGATCCCCCTGCGACCGCCTCGGAACGAACGGACCCTCTCGGTCGGACCCGATCGGGAGGGTTCGTCGTTTCGGAAGGGGGACCGGCGACCCTTCAACGGGCCGGGATGTCGGTGGGATCGATCCGGCGACCCTGGCTGACGAAGGAATAGCTCTGGTTGGCGAAGTCGCCGATCATCACCGCCTCGATCACCGGCTCGGCGATGGCACCGTCGGCACTCCACCCGACCACGAAATTGGCACCCGTCCCCCCACGAACGTCGTTCTTGGCGACGAAGATCTCGACCGTCCCGAAGGGGCGGACGGCCACCGGGGTGGTGAGGTGGTTCTCCACCAGCCGGCCCGAACCGTCGAAATAGTCGATGCGGCGAAGAACGAGCGGGTGCTTCTCCGAGGCGTTGTGGATGGAGAGCGTGACGGCGAAGTCGATGCGCGTCCGTCCGTCGCCGGCGAAGATGCTCGAATGGGTGGGGACGTAGATCTCGCCCGCGACCACCGGTGCGGCGATGGTGGCGCCCTCGATCAGAGCGGCGCGCGAGGAAGCGAGCGGATCCCGCGGCGTCTGAGCGGCGGCCGTCGCGTGGAGCGACACGACGACCGCCAGACATCCCAGGCCACGGCGAAGACGGGTCGACGGCATCGATTTCTCCTCCTGCGCCGCCATCCTTACGCCGGCCCGGCTCGCACTGTCGACCCCGAACGGCCACCCCTTCGAGCGGGACTCATACCGAGTTCACGAAGTTTCGACCTGTTCGAAACTTCGTGAACGAAGGCGAGCCCGAACGGCGTAGGCCGGTCGGACCGTAACGCTCATGAAATTCGGACGAGTCCGAATTTCATGAGCCCGGTATCAGGTCTCCGGGCGGTGGCCGCCGATGGCACGGGTGACGGCATCGGCAGCGCGACGCACCACCGGGCCGAGGCGCTCGATGCGCTCGGGCTCGAGCCGGCCGCTCGGGCCGGAGATCGACAGGCCGGCGATCGCCTCACCGTTCTCGTCGAAGATCGGGGCGGCGATGCAACGCATGCCGCGCGAGCGCTCCTCGTCGTCGAGCGACCAGCCGCGACGGCGGATCTCGTCGAGGTCGGCGAAGAGACGCTCGGCATCGGTGACGGTCGCGTCGGTGAAACGCGGCAGGCCCTTGTCGCGAACGAGACGCTCGACGCGCTCGCGCGGCATCTCGGCGAGCAGCGCCTTGCCGATGCCGGAGGCGTGGGCGTGCCGGCGTTCACCGGCACGGAAGAAGGCCCGGATCGGCTCGGCGCTCTCCACCTGCGAGATGAAGACGACGTCGCCACCCTCGAAGATGCCGATGTTGGCGGTCTCGCCGGTCGCCTCCATCAACTCGCGCATCATCGGGCGACCCATGGTCGCCACCTTGAAGCGGCGGTGGAAGGCCTGGCCGACGCGGAAGGCCTCGACGCCGATGGTCCAGGTCTGATCCTGCTCGCCGCTCTCGACGAAGCCGTGGGCGGCGAGCGTGGTGAGCAGGCGATGGACGGTGGAGGGCGGCAGGCCGCTCGCCTGGGCGAGGGCGGAAAGGGTCATGCCGTCGGCGCCGGCGACGAGTTCGAGCAGGCCGAGGGCGCGGTCGAGCGCCTGGACGGAGGCCGCCGGCGCCTTGCCGCCACCGCCTCCACTGCCGCGCGGGCGGCCGCGCATCGCCTTGCCGGGTCGTGCCGTCTTCATCTCGGGTCCTCGTTCGGCAGGCAGGGAAGCAGAAATGGAAAATGTTTTCAACGAAAACCGGCGGATATCGGTGAAACCCGACTTCATCGTGTCAAAACAGCTACTTGTTAGAATTTTAGATAAAATGAAAAAAGTTTCCAGAAAAATTGACCCCGAGCGTTCCGGGGGGCATTCTTCTCGCCATCCCGATCCCTGACCGTCCATCGCCGTCGGAGTGTTCCATGACCGCTTCTCGTCACGCCCACGTCCGTCTCGCCGACCTGATGGTCGATTCCGGCCTCGCCGCCTTCGTCGCCGACGAGGCCTGCCCGGGCACCGGGATATCGGCCGAGGCCTTCTGGGCCGATTTCTCGCAGGTGGTGGCCGAACTGGCGCCGAAGAACGCCGCGGCGCTGGCGAAGCGCGATGCGTTGCAGGCGGAGATCGACGCCTGGCACGTCGCCCATCGCGGCCGGCCGCACGACCCGATGGCCTATCGCGCCTTCCTCGAGCGGATCGGCTATCTTTTGCCCGAGCCGCCGGCGGCGGCCATCGCGACCGGCAACGTCGACGACGAGATCGCCCGGATCGCCGGGCCGCAGTTGGTGGTGCCGATCAACAATCCGCGCTACGCGCTCAACGCCGCCAACGCCCGCTGGGGCAGCCTCTACGACGCCCTCTACGGCACCGATGCGCTGGGTGATGCGCCGAAGGCGGGCGGCTACGATCCGGCGCGGGGCGCCCGCGTCGTCGCCGCCGCCAAGACCCATCTCGACACCATCGCACCACTCGCCACCGGCGGCTGGGCCGACGTCGTCGGCCTGACGGTGGAGAACGGGGCGTTGCTCGTCTCGCTCGCCGACGATCGCATGTGCGGCCTCGCATCGCCGCAGGGCTTCGCCGGCTGGCGCGGCGAACACGAGCGGCCGAACGCCATCCTGCTGCGCCACAACGGCCTCCACGCCGAGGTGGTGATCGATCGCGCGACGACGGTCGGGGCGAGCGATCCGGCCGGCATCGCCGACGTGATCCTCGAGTCGGCGCTGTCCTCGATCATGGACATGGAGGACTCGGTCGCCGCCGTCGATGCGGCCGACAAGGTGGCGGTCTATCGCTCGTGGCTCGGGCTGATGACGGGGACGCTGGAGGAGACCTTCGACAAGGGTGGGCGGACGATGACCCGTCGCCTCGCGCCCGATCGGAGCTACACCGCACCGGACGGCTCGCCGCTCGTCCTGCACGGCCGCGCCCTGATGCTCGCCCGCAACGTCGGTCACCACATGACGACCGACGCGGTCACCGACGCCTCCGGCGCGGAGATCCCCGAGACCTTCCTCGATTGCGCCATCACCGCGCTGATCGCCCGCCACGACCTCCACGGCACCGGCGAGTTCCGCAACTCGCGCGCCGGCTCGGTCTACATCGTCAAGCCGAAGCTGCACGGGCCGGCCGAGGTGGCGCTGGCGAACGAGCTCTTCGGCCGCATCGAGGACATGGTCGATCTGCCGCGCGACACGCTGAAGATGGGCATCATGGACGAGGAACGCCGCACCACGGTGAACCTCGCCGCCTGCATCGCCGCAGCATCGAGCCGGGTCGTCTTCATCAACACCGGCTTCCTGGATCGGACGGGGGACGAGATCCACACCTCGATGGAGGCGGGGCCGGTGGTGCGCAAGAACGAGATGAAGGGCTGTGCCTGGATCTCGGCCTACGAGAACGCCAACGTCGACGTCGGCCTGAGGATGGGCCTGCCGGGGCGGGCGCAGATCGGCAAGGGCATGTGGGCGGCGCCGGACCGGATGGCCGACATGCTGACCCAGAAGATCGGTCACCCGCGCTCGGGCGCCAACACCGCCTGGGTGCCGTCGCCGACCGCGGCGACGCTGCACGCGCTGCATTATCACGAGGTCTCGGTCGCCGGGCGCCAGACCGAGATCGCCGGGCGGGCACGGGCGAAGCTCGAGGACATCCTGACCATCCCGCTCGCCACCTCCAACTTCGCCCCCGACGCGGTGCAGGAGGAGCTCGACAACAACGCCCAGGGCATCCTCGGCTACGTGGTGCGCTGGGTCGACCTCGGCGTCGGCTGCTCCAAGGTGCCGGACATCCACGACGTCGGGCTGATGGAGGATCGGGCGACGCTGCGTATCTCGTCGCAGCACATCGCCAACTGGCTCGCCCACGGCATCACCACCGAGGCACAGGTGATCGAGACGATGAAGCGGATGGCGCTGGTGGTCGACCGCCAGAACGCCGGCGATCCGCTCTATCGGCCGATGGCCCCGGCCTACGACGGCCCGGCCTTCCGCGCCGCGTTGGCGCTGGTCTTCGAGGGCCGGTCGCAGCCCAACGGCTACACCGAGTTCCTGCTGACCAGATTCCGACGCGAGGCGAAGGCGCGAGGGTGATCGGGCGACGTCGATCGCGGCGACCAGACCGGTCGCCGTCACGACCGGCGGTGTGGGCAGGAGGAAACGGATCCTCTCCCGCCGTACCACGTCTACGGTCATCGTCGTCGCCCCTCCGTCCCACCGATCGACCGGCGCGAAGGGTGTTCCGATCACACGATCGTCCCATCCGCTGTCTCGGGTGGACGCGCCGCGCGCCGATGACCGTCTGCGATCAGGGATTTCGAGCGGCCGGCGGCGGCGATGCGCCCAACAGGAGGCGCACCAGATCGACCTGACGATTCGTCCCGGTCTTACTCATGATCGAACGGACCTGTTTGCGCACGGTCTCGGTCGATACCCGAAAGTCGGTTGCACAACCATCGATGGTCCGCCCTTCGGCGAGGGCGCGGGCGATGCGCGCTTCCGCGGGACTGAGATCGAAAAGCCCCGATATGATCTCGACCGGCGGCGCAGCCGGGGTACGGACCGGGGTGATCACCACGATCTGGCTCGCACCGGAAAACACGTCCAGCGCCGATCGGCACACCGGCAGAACGTGTATGATCAGTGGAGCCTCGCTCGCCGTCCCGGCGATCGGAATCGACCGGACCCGGCCTGCCGGCGCCGAAGATCGACCCACGATCCGGTTCGGCAGACCATCGAGTTCCACCTTCCTGAATGTCCGCTCGACGCGCGGCCACAACGCCTCCCAGTCGGAGTTGGCGGCCATGATCTTTCCGCTGCCCCCGAAGACGGCCGCGGGAACGCCGAGCGCGTCCATGGCTGCGGTCATGGACCGGGCTCTTTCGAGTCCGAGTCTCGCCGAGAGGAACGCGGCGCGCGCCAGATGGGGTCGATACCCGTCGAGCACCGAGACATGGGACCTGTTGTGCGGACCGTCGTCGGCCTTCCGAGCGAAGTCGAAGATGACGAGGTCCATCGTCGGCACGTTGACGAAGGTCCCGACCGTCCATCCCAGCCCATAGGGATGCAGGAAATGGCGATAGAGCGGATCGACTTGCAGTTCCTCGAGCGAGCACAGATCGATATCGCGGAGGAAGCCCTGATGTCGTCTGGCCAGCGCTCTTTGAGCCCTGACGTTCTCGTACCGGCTGCTTTCGCCTCGGGCGAAACTCTCGTAGGTCGGGGCGTAGGTTTCGGTCCAGATCCCTCGCGGCCTCTGATCCGGGTCGAGCGCGATGATGCCGCCCGCCCAGCTCTCCGAGATCCGCGCCACCTCGTCCAGAACCGACGGCCATCGCTCCGGCACGAGCGCGGCCTCGTAGATCTCGTCGACCAGACGATCATCGACCCCGGCCATTCCGAGCGCCTCCCCGCCTTTCCCACAATTGTTCTTCTTGATTCTTCACGCGAACGAACCCGTGCGGCAATCCCGGATCGAACCGGAACACGAGGGCGATGTCCACCGAACCACCCGTCGATACCTCCCCGACGACGATGATCGTCCGCGTCGCGACGCGTGCCGGCGCGGTTCCGAAACGGCTCACGAAGACCGCTCCCCCCCCCCCGCCCCGGGTGAGGAAGAGCGGGAGCCCCCTCGGCCGCTCTCACAATGCCCCGGACCCGTCCGCTCCGACGAAGGCGATGCGCAACATGTTGGTCGACCCGGGCGTGCCGAAGGGTACGCCTCCGACCACCACCACGCGCTGACCGGGGCGAGCGTATCCTTGCGTGAAGGCGGCGCGGCAACCGCGATCGACCATGTCGTCGACGTCGCGCGCATCCTCGGCCACGACACAGTGGATACCCCACACCAGGGCGAGCCGCCGCGCCATCGCCGGCGAAGCGGTGAGCGCGATCACCGGCACGAACGGCCGCTCACGCGCCGCACGCAGACCGGTCGAGCCCGACTGGGTGAGGCAGACCATGGCGGCGACGTTGAGCGTCTCGCCGATCGAGGCGGCGGCCGAGGTGATGGCGTCGGCGCCGGTTGCCTCCGGTGCCGGTCGTTGCGGCGCCACGATCGACCGCCAGGTCGGATCGTGCTCCGTCGCCTCGGCGATGGCGTTCATGGTCCGAACCGCCTCGATCGGATACTTGCCCGCCGCACTCTCCGCCGACAACATGATCGCGTCGGACGCCTCGTAGACGGCGATGGCGACGTCGGAGACCTCGGCCCGGGTCGGCACCGGTGAATTGATCATGCTCTCCAACATCTGGGTGGCGACCACCACCGGCTTGCCGACCTTGCGGCAGGCCCGGTTGATCTGCTTCTGCAGCGCCGGCACCTTCTCCAGCGGCATCTCCACGCCGAGGTCGCCACGTGCCACCATGATCGCGTCGGACAGATCGATGATCTCGGCGAGCCGCTCGATCGCCTGCGGCTTCTCGATCTTGGCCATGATCCCGGCGCGGTTCTTGGCGATCTTGCGCACCTCGGCGAGATCCTCCGGCCGCTGCACGAAGGACAGCGCGATCCAGTCGACCTTCTGGGCGAGCGCCGCGTCGAGATCCTTGCGGTCCTTCTCGGTCAGTGCGCCGATCGGCAGGTCGGTGTCGGGCAGGCTGACGCCCTTGCGGTCGGAGATGCGCCCGGCGACTTCGACGGTGGCGACGATCGCCGTGCCGTCGAGCTTGGCGATGCAGCGCAGCTTCACCTTGCCGTCGTCGATCAGCAGATGATGGCCGACCTCGACCGCCTTCAGGATCTCCGGATGGGGCAGGTGGACCCGGGTCGCATCACCCGGGCTCGGATCGCTGTCGAGCGTGAAGGTCGCTCCCGCTTCGAGGTCCACCGGACCCGAGCCGAACCGACCCACCCGGAGTTTCGGTCCCTGCAAGTCGGCGAGAATGCCGATCGGCCGACCGACCTTGGCCTCGACGGCGCGGATATCGGCGACGAGCGTGGCGAGTTTGGGGTGGTCGGTGTGGCTCATGTTGATGCGGAACACATCCGCACCCGCCAGGAACAACTGCTCGATGGTGGCCGGGTCGGAGGACGCCGGTCCCAGGGTCGCCAGGATCTTGACCCGTCGATTGCGCTTCATCTCGTCACTCTGTCGATGCTCGTATGGTAGCCCCTCTTAGACCCGCGCGCGCCGTCTGCACAGGTGGAAAATGTCGCGACCAGCAAATTCTTGCATCTTGTTGCAGATATTGCAGACGGTCATCGGATATGGGCGCGTTTCGGACCGCATCGGCACGGCTCCGCCCTGCCGGCAGGCGCGACGCGCCGGCTTCGACCGGCCGAGTGAAGTGACCTCGCGAAGTTCTCTCCCGTGCCCGAGGCATGAGAGATTCGTCGACGACGCTTCATCGGCCATCCGTCACGCTCGACGGCTTCACTGTCCGGTGGCGGCCGACGCGCGGCCCGGTTCGGTGAGCTGCACCGTCCAGGTGCGTTGTTCGCCGGTGTCGATCTCGAAGAAGCCGGTGCGCTCGAAGCCGCGCTTCAGGCAGTCCTCGATGCCCTTGATGGTGAAGGTCTTCTCCTGGGTGCACATGAACGAGCGGCCGCTCCATTCGCCACCCCGGTCGTAGTCGACGGCGTAGAGATAGTAGTAGCGCGACACCAGCGGCCCGGCGAGCAGCGTCTCGCAGGAATTGGCCGCGAGGTTCCACCACCCCTCGGTCTTCCACGAATCCTCGTCCTTGTAGCCGACGGCGATGCCGACCCGGCTCGAGGTCTTGTTGCAGATGCGCAGGTCGGCGAGGGCGGGGGTCGCGGCCACGGCGACGATCACCAGAGCCGCCGCCAACACCGCCGCACCGCGCGGACCGGCGAGCATCGCCGATCGGCGGTCGAACGCGTCGGAGGGGAAACGGGGCGTCATTCGTTCTCGTCTTCTCGACCCATCGGGTTCACGTTGGCCAGCTTCGCGGCGTCCTGTCAACCGTCGTGGCACGGCGACCGCTCGACCGGCGGGCTTCCGCCGATCGGATCCTGTCGGAGGAATCGGGCGACGCCGCGACCGCGCATCCGGAACCGGAACGAGCCGAGGCGATCCCGTGTCATCTCCCGCCACCGGTCTCCCGCGGCCGAGCGATCCAGATGCCGGCGAGGATCGCCACGCCGCCGGCGATCTGCCACACCCCGAGGGTCTCGCCGAAGATCGCCCAACCGAAGAACGCCGCCGCCAAGGCTTCGAGGAAGATCACCAGCGACGAGAAGGCGGCCGACAGATGGCCGAGCGCATAGGCGAGCAGCCCCTGCCCGCCGACATGGCTGACCGAGGCCATCAGGACGAGCGCCACCACACCGGAGAGCCCGGTGGGCAACCAGGCGTTCTCGGCCACGGCGGCGACGAGCCCGAGGCCGAGCGAGGTGACCAGCGACGAACGGAACAGGATGACCCCCGACGACGCCTCGCGCCGCGCCACCCGCACCGCCAGGAAATAGAGGCCGAAGCCGACCGAGGTCGCCACCCCGTAGAGATCGCCGATGAAACGCTCCGGCGCCAATTGCAGGCTGGAGCCGACCAGAGCCGCGCCACCGAGGATGCAGATGGCGAGCCCCGCCACCATCACCCGCGTCACCTTTTCGCCGATCACCAGCGAGAACAGCATCACCCACACCGGCGCCATGGTGGCGAGCAGCGTGGCGTTGGCGATCGTCGTCTTCAGCACCGCCAGATGCCAGAAGAACAGATCGATGGTGAAGAACACCCCGGCGAGGATCACCGCTCGCGTCCAGCCCGGATCGCGCGGCGCCTCCGCGCCGCGCCGCTCGAACCGCGCCCAGGCGGCGAGCAGCGGCAGCGCCAGGAACACCCGGTAGAAGGCCGAGGTGAAGGGGCCGACCTGCGCCTCGCGCACGAACACCGGCGAGATGCCCATCGCCACCGCCGCCGCCACCAGCGCGACGAAGGCGAGGAACGCGACCGAGCGCGGTTCGGACGAGCGAACGGAGGAGTTCATGGGCGAGCGGCGATCGTCGACGGAGAAGGGCCGACACCGGAATGTCGGAGGCTGGTCAGGCATCCTGCGAACGCCTACGATCTTCGTAAGCCCATCGCAGCCGAAGGTCCATGACGCCCGTGCATACCGCTTCTCCCGTCACGACCGGAACCCGTTCCGACGCCTTCGAGATCGTGCCCGGCTCCGCCGCCGCCGGCCTCGTGCTGATCGCCGATCACGCCTCCAACCACGTTCCCGCCGATCTCGCCGACCTCGGCCTGCCGCGATCCCAGTTCGAGCGCCACATCGCCTACGACATCGGTGTCGCCCCGCTCGTCCGTGCTCTCTCCGCCCGTCTCGGTGCACCGGCCGTGCTGTCGTGCTTCTCGCGCCTGATCATCGATCCCAACCGCGGCGACGACGACCCCACCCTGGTGATGCGGCTCTCCGACGGCGCGGTGATCCCCGGCAACGCCCGTCTCGACGCGGCCGGACGGCAGTCCCGCATCGACCGCTTCTGGCGCCCCTACGACGACGCACTCACCGCCACCGTCGACGCCGCCTTCGCCGCCGGTCGACCGCCGATCCTGTTCTCCCTGCATTCCTTCACGCCGATCTGGCGCGGTGTGCCCCGCCCCTGGCACTGCGGCGTGCTGTGGGATGCCGACCCGCGCCTGCCGGAGTTCCTGCTCACCCGCCTGCGCGCCGATCCGGCGCTGGTGACCGGCGACAACGAGCCCTACGACGGCGCCCTCGAGGGCGACACCATGTATCGCCACGGCACCCGCCGCGGCCTCGTTCACGCCATCCTGGAGATCCGCCAGGATCTGATCGGCGATGCCGCCGGCGTCGCGGCCTGGGCCGATCGACTGGAACCGATCCTGCGCGAGGCGACGGAACGCGCCGATTTCGCCGAGCCGCGCCTCTTCGGGTCGCGCTGCGGACCGGTCACGCCCGCCTGACCCCGTCCCGCCGCTGAGAGATCCGCGGGCCGGCGGCAGGTTTTCCCCGCTCTTCGGCCGGCCGCGACACCGCGACTTGACCCGAACCCGGGACTCGGGGATTCATCCCCCGCCCGGCCGCACCGGCCGCCCGATTTCACCGTGGGGTCTCGTTTCCCCACGCCGTCTCGTCCCCGCTTCTCGGGAGATCCCCATGTCCGATCCCGCCGGCGTCGCCGCCGACCAGTTGAAGTCCTTCGTCGAACGCATCGAGCGCCTCGAGGAGGAGAAGCAGACCATCGCCGACGACATCAAGGACGTCTACGCCGAGGCCAAGGCCAACGGCTACGACACCAAGATCCTTCGGCAGGTCATCCGCATCCGCAAGCAGGACAAGTCCGAGCGCGAGGAGATGGAGGCGCTGCTCGAGCTCTACATGCAGGCCCTCGGCATGGGCTACGGCCGCGTCTCCGACTGAGGCCTCCGCCCGAGGCCGGGCGATCGATCTCCCGCCCGAAACGACGAACGGCGCCCCCTCGGGCGCCGTTTCACGTTCCCCACCGCTGCGACGGGCATCACTCGGTTGAGACGGGCCTCACTCGGTGGATCGCACCGCAAGCGCCACGATCGCCGGGCCGGTGAACCGCCAGGCCCGAAGTTCGTCGACCGACGCGCCGAAACCGCCGGCGAGCGTCGAACTCGGCTTGTCGAAGAGCGCCGCGAGGTTCTGCTGGTCGGGATGACGCAGGTGGGCGAAGCTCTCGCCGGCGACCGACCCGGAACCGTCGTAGAGCTTGAGCTCGGACGCCCGATCGGATTTGCCGATCGGCACCGGCGCCGTCAGCGACGCCATGCGGTCGGTCTTGCCGGCTTGGAACGCGGCCCGCGCCAACGCCGCGGCGGTGGCCGACGACGGCGCCCCGAAGCGTGCGGCGGCAGCGGCCGGATCACGCGCGTCGGCCCCGAGCGAGGCCGTCTGGTAGGCGCCCGCCGCTCGTGGCGTCGCCGCGGACGGCGGCACCGAGGCGGTGGCGAACCCTCCGACCTCCGGCCCCTTGGCCGGCGCGTAGCCCAGCGCGATGGTCGGTTCGTCACGTTCGCCGGTGAGCGACGAGAAGGCCTGCGCCGCATCGCCCGCCCCTTCGAGCCCGGCGACGCGCAGCGGCCCACCCGGACGCGGACGCGGCAGGGCGACGGCGAGGGGCGTCCCTCGCGACGGATCGGCGACCACCGTCATCGCCCGCTCCGACCCCGGACGGGCCGTCGGCAACGGCACCGCGATCGGCGTACCGCGTGACGGCTCGACGGCGACGGCGGCGAGTTGCTGCGACGCGAGTGGCGCCGCTTCGCCGGCCGGCCGGCCGCTCGGGCCGCGGACCCAACCGGGCGGGGTCGTGTCCGCTGCCGGACCATAACGTGACGGCAGCGGCTGACCGGCGGCCGCGATCGATCGCGGCGAGGGCTGCGGCATCGGCAGTCCGACCAGCGACCCCTTGGCCGCCACGGTCGGCATCGCCGCCGCGGCCGGCGCCACCGATTGGCGCTCCGTCGGCAGTTCGACCTCGGCGAGCCGTACCTGCGGCTGCACCGGCTTGGGGCTCGACCGATAGACCGGCACTCCGCCGACACCGGGCGGTGTCTCCTCGGCGCGCGCCACCACGGTCTTCGACGACGGCAGCGGTCCCTGACGCAGTTCCTGGACCCGACGCGGCGCCGGAGCGGCACCTTCCTCGTCCTCGTCGCTCGCCGCCGAATGGGAACCGGACGACGACGATCCGCCACCGAACAGCGCGGCGAGCAACCCACCACCCGACGACGACGAAGCCGACCCGCCGCGCGACTTGCGCGCCTCGGCCTCGGCGAGTGCCGTCTGGTAGCCCGAGAGCGGGGTGCCGTCGGCCGGCAGATGGGCGGTCTTGCCATCGGGGAAGAGGCGCACCAGTTGCTCGCGGGTCATGCGCGGCCAGGCGCGCACCGACCCGGTGTCCATGTGGACGAAGGGCGAGCCGGACGTCGGGTAGAAGCCGACGCCACCGTACTGCTTCTTCATGCCGATCTCGCGCAGATGCGAGAGGTTCACGTCCGGCAGATAGAAGTCCATCGCCTTGCCCAGCATGTGCTGGGAGAACTTGGCGACGCCGCGCGAGCGCGAGCGCAGGGCGTTGTTGGTGGTCGGCGAGCGATAGCCCGAGACGATGTGGATCGGCTGGCTCGAGCCACTGTCGCGATAGACCTCCCAGACGAGGTCGAACAGCGACGGATCCATGCGCGTCACTTCGTTGCGGCGCCAGTCGCGCAGCATACGATTGAGTTCTCTGAGCCCGTTCTGGTCGTAGACGCCGTCGCGCTTGAACACGATCGAAGCGCGTTCCTGCGTGTGGGTGTTGATGAACGACAGCGAGCGGACTTCCGCCAGGGCGGCGCCGGACGATCCCGCGACGAGACACGTTCCGGCGAGGAACCTCACCACCTTGCGGCGTTTACCCATCGACATGCGCCTCGACCGACCCTCGGGAGTCTTTTCACGGAACGTCGCGAGATGAAAGACCGAAGATGGCCTTTCGGCGGCGTACCGTCACCACGGCCCACTTTCTCCGGAAACGGTTAATGAATCTTTTACCTTGACCGCCCCGGATCGGGAAGTTGTCTCCCCGGTATCCTTGGCGCACGAGGATAGGACTCCGCGCCGCGGTCGCAAATACGTAGGAACCGCCAGAAGAAGTGGACGTCGGTCGCCGAGCACATCTCGCCGATACGGGATCGACACGGAACGGGCGAGACGATCGCACCCCGGCACCTTCACCGCATCACAGCTCCAGCAGTCGCTTCACCCGCGCGTCGTGACCGTAGATGTCCGGCCGGGTCTGCAACTGACCGGCATCGTCGACCCAGGCGGTGAAGTAGGTGATGTGCACCGGCACCAGACGCTTCAGGTTGATGGTCTTCTCGCCACCGCCGATCATCTTCTTCAGCTTGGCACCGTCGAGTTTTTCCGGCTCCTCCGACAACACCGCGTCGGCGAAGGAGAAGGGCTCGTGTACGCGCACGCATCCGTGGCTGAGCGCCCGGAACTTCTGGGCGAACAAGCTGCGCGACGAGGTGTCGTGCAGATAGACCGCATGCTGGTTGGGGAAGAGGAACTTGATGTTGCCGAGCGCATTGCCGTCGCCCGGCCGTTGCCGGATGGTGACCTTCGAGGCGTCGACCGTCGACCAGTCGACGGTGGTCGGATCGACCCGGTGGCGCCCGACTTCGACCTCCCAGCCGCCGCGCGCCAGCGCTCCGCCGGCGGTCGACTGCGCCTTGCCGATCATCTCTTTCTTGACGATCGAATAGGGCACGTTCCAGTAGGGATTGACCACGACGTGGCGCATGTCCTCGGAGAAGATCGGCGTCGGATTCGACGGCTTGCCGACGATCACCTTGGCATGGTGGATCGATCGGCCGTCCTTCATCACGTCGAGGTGGAAATCGGCGGTGTTGACGAAGACGTGCATTTCGCCGAGATCGTGCGGCAGCCAGCGCCACCGCTCCATGTTGGAGACGACGTCGGCGATCCGCGCCGTCGTTCCGGTCTTCTCGTCGTTGAGCGCCGACACCGTCTCCCGCCCGACCTTGCCGGTCGGGGCGAGGCCGCGGTCGCGCTGGAACGTCATCACCGCCTCGGCCAACGTCGGATCGAAGACCTCCGCATCCGAGACCACGCCGGTGACCCCGAGCCGTTCGCGCAGCAACGCGACGCGGGCGTCCTTCTGACCGGGTTTCAACAACGGCCCGGCCGGAACCATCACCATCGGTTGGTCTTCGCCGGCGGAGCGCAGCTCGGCGAGCAGCGCCTTCAATCGGAGGTATCCCGGATGCGGCGGCGCGTAGGCGGCGAGCACGTCGGCGACGGCGGTCGTACCGGCGAGGCGGTCGAGCACCTCGCTCGCCTCGGTCTTCGGCGCCTTCGGCGTCACCAGTTCGTGCACCCGGCGCGGTTCGAACCGTCCGCTCTGCAGATGGCGGGCGTAGCGCACCACCGTCAGTCCGAACTCGATCTCCGCCTTGGCCCGCGCTTCCGGCGAGAGCCCGGCTCCGACCAGCGGCAGGCGATAGGCACGCGGCTCGAGCCCGTCGACGTCGGCGCGCGCCAGCACCGTCCGAACCGCCCGCCCGCGATCCGTGGTGCCCAGGGCATCGACGAACAGCGGTAGGAAGGCGCGGTTGGCATGGAAGGCGAGAAGCGCCGCCCGATCGGCCCGCTCCTCCACCGTGCCGGCGCGCGGTTGGATCTCTTCGAGAGCCGCCTTCAGCGCCGCGGCGGCCTGCTCGGCAGCGAGCGTGGCGGCGATCGCCGCGTCGGTGTTCACCGTCGACGGCACGGCCGGCACCGGAGCCGGGGTCGCGACGACCGAGGGCGTCGGAGCGGCGGGCGTGGCGACGGCGGGCGGCGGCGTGGCGACCGAGGCGGTGCCGGCCGGCTCGGCCTTGACGGGCTCGGCCGTGGAAGCCGGCGCGGTGGTCGCGGACTCGGCGGGTTTCACCGTCGGTTCCGACGCGGTGGAATAGGACGGAGTCGACGCCGGATCGACGGCGGCGACGGCGGTCGGTGCCGTATCCACCGGCACCGCACCGGCGGTGACCGGGGCGGACGTCGTGTCGGCTGCCGGCGCTACCGCGGCCGTGTCGGTCGGCTTCGTCGCCTCGCCGACCGGCGCGATCTCGGCGGCCTTGTCCGGCGCTGCGACGGCATCGGTCGGCGTCACCGGAGTCGGCGCGACCGCAGCCTCGACCGGAGCGGCCGAAGGCGCGACCGACGCTTCGACCGGAGCGGCCGAAGGTGTTTCGATCGGAGCGGCCGCGGCCGTTCCCGAAGGCTCACCCGACGCGGCGGGTTTCTCCACCGCAGCCGAGCCGGCCGCCGCGGATCCCTCCGTCACCGCGGCCGGCGTCACCGACGCGGTCGCCGTCGACTTCGTCGGCTCGCTCTTCGCCGCCGGGGCCGCCGTGGGCGTCGCTTTCGCGCGCAGGGGCTCGGGCGCCGGCTTCGGCTCGGTGAGACCACCCGTCGACGGCGCACGAACCTCGGTGAGGCCGCCGGTGCTCGGACCCGGGGTGATCGCGAAGATCGCACCGGTCAGGATCCGATCGACCATCTCGTCGGTGACGCGATCGCCGGCGCGTGCCGCATCGATCATCGCCGCGGCGAGCACGTCCTGATCGACGACGAGGTCGGCGGTCGAGCCGATCGGCATCTCCTGCCTCGCCGACGTCGGCACGAACCCGGCCTCTTCGCCGAAAGCCGGTCCGTAGGCGGTCGTCGCCAGGATCGTTCCCACCAGGAGAGAGGACCAGCCGGACGATGTCATGTCGTGCGCTCCCCGGACGCGTCGCGAGTCGAGATCGGGACCATGGAAGAATGTTACGCGACGTGAGGAACAGTCGATACACGAAGCCGCGAGCAGTTGCTCGCGTTCCGGATCACTCCGCCGCCTCCACGTTCGCCCCTTCCTCCAAACCATATTCCTTGAGTTTGCGATAGAGCGTCGAGCGACCGATTCCGAGCCGTCGCGCCACTTCCGTCATCCGTCCACCGTAATGATCGATGGCGACGCGGATCATCTCCTCTTCGATCGCGGCGAGATCGCGAACGTGGCCGGTCTCGTCGAGCGACCGCAGGAAACCGAAGGGCGCCGGTCCGGAGCCGGTAGTGAGCCCGGCCGGGTTCGGCGACCAACCCGACATCGCCGCCTCGCCGGCCCCACCTGCGACGAGCCGCGGCAGCGACGAGACCTGAGCCGACACCGACTCGCTCGTCGCCGTGACGGCCGGGCCGGTGACGAACACCGCCCGCCGCCCGTCGATCGCCACCGGACCGACCTGCGCGGCGATCTGCGGGAATTCGTCGACGCCGAGCAGATCACCGTCGGAGAGCACGACGGCACGGAACACCGCGTTCTCCAGCTGACGGACGTTGCCCGGCCAGTCGTAGCGCTCGAGCAGCGCCATCGCCTCGGCCGAAACGCCGATGATCCGTCGGCGCCCCTCTTCCGCCGCGAAGCGGGTGACGAAGGTCCGGACCAACTCCGGAATGTCCTCCTTGCGCTCCCGAAGCGGCGGCACCCAGATGGGGAAGACGTTGAGTCGGTAGTAGAGGTCCTCGCGGAATCGACCCGCCTTGGTGAGATCGAGCAGTGAGCGATTGGTCGCCGAGATCAGGCGGAAGTCGACCTTGACCGACTTCCGCGCCCCGACCGGCTCGATCTCGCCCTCCTGGATGGCGCGCAGGAGCTTCACCTGGATCTCCGGCGGCAGCTCGCCGACCTCGTCGAGGAACAGCGTGCCGCCGTGGGCCTCCTGGAACTTGCCGACGTGGCGGTCGACGGCGCCGGTGAAGGCGCCCTTCTCGTGGCCGAACAGGATCGACTCGACGAGGTTCTCGGCGATGGCCCCGCAATTCACCGTGACGAAGGGCCTGGCCCGCCGATCCGACGAGCCCTGGATGGCGCGGGCGATGAGCTCCTTGCCCACCCCGCTCTCCCCCTCGATCAGAATCGGGATCTGCGAAGCGCTCGCGCGTCGCCCGAGGCGGATCACCCGCTCCATCGCCGGTGACGAGGTGGCGAGATCGTCGAAGGTGAGGGTGCCCGAAACCGTCCGCCGCGTCCGGACCACTTCCTCCTCGAGCGAAGCGAACTTGAGCGCGTTGACGACCGACACCTGCAGCCGTTCCGGCGAGATCGGCTTGACCACGAAGTCGAAGGCGCCCGCCCGCATCGCCGAGACCACCACGTCGATGCCACCGTGACTGGTCTGCACGATCACCGGAACGGCGATCTCCGCCTTGCGCAACTCGCCGAGCACCCCCATGCCGTCGAGATCGGGCATCACCAGATCGAGAATGACCAGCGAGATCGTCCGTCCCTCCGGCGAGGTCAGAACCCGCAGGGCCTCGACCCCACTGTCGACGACCACCGGCGAATGTCCGAAGCGGCGGACCGCCTCTTCCAGGAGCCGTCGCTGGATCGGATCGTCGTCGACGACGAGAATGCGCTCGCCCATGTCTTTCCCTGTGCTTGATGCGGTGTCTCGAATCGAGTCGATCGTCGCGGCACGAGGTTGATCAGAGGTTAACGGGCCCGTTCACGCTGGGACGGAACCGGCATCGCACCGGCGTCCTCCCCGCGATCCACCCGGACGGCAGCGTCACCGCACCGCCACACCGCCCCCGCCCGCACCACCTTCACCCCGCCCGTCGTCACGACACCGCCATCTCGACGGTTGAAGCCGCTGCGGCTCTCCCGATATGGAAGGGGATCGCCGCGCGTCGCTCCGCGACCGCCGCCGCCCTTCGTTCGGAGCCGCGCCACCTCATGAACCGCCTTCCCACCGTCGTCCGCGATCAGAACGCCGTGCCCGCGGCTTCCCCCTTCGGTGCCCTGCCGGAATGGAACCTCGCCGACCTCTACCCCGCGATGGACGGCCCGGAACTGACCGGCGATCTGGCCCGCGGTCTGGCGGATGCCGAGAGCTTCGAGGCGAGGGCCAAGGGCCGACTCGCCGGTCTGGCGGCCGGGGGCGACGCGAGCGCTCTCCTCGCGCTGGTGAAGGACTACGAGGCGCTGCAGGATCGGCTCGGCCGCATCGGCTCCTACGCCGGCCTCGTCTACTGCGGCGACACCACCGATCCCGTCCGCGCCAAGTTCTACGGCGACATCCAGGACCGGATCACCAGAGCCTCGACCCATCTGCTGTTCTTCGAACTGGAGCTGAACCGCATCGACGACGCGCGGATCGACGCCCTGATCGCGACCGACGCCGGCCTCGCCCACTACCGCCCATGGCTCGAGGACATCCGCAAGGAGAAGCCGCACCAGCTCTCCGACGAAGTCGAGAAGCTCTTCCACGAGAAATACGTCACCGGCGCCGCCGCCTGGACCCGCCTCTTCGACGAGACCGTCGCCTCGCTGCGGTTCCACGTCGGCGGTGAGGACCTGCCGCTCGAGGCGACGCTGTCGCGCCTTCAGGACGCCGACGAGACGAAGCGCCGCGAGGCGGCCGAGGCACTGGCCGTGACCTTCAAGGCCAACCTGCGCATCTTCACCCTGATCATGAACGTGCTGGCCAAGGACAAGGAGATCTCCGACACGTGGCGCCGGTTCGCCGATCCGGCGGACGCCCGTCATCTCTCCAACCGGGTCGAGCCGGAGGTGGTCGCCGCCCTCGTCGAAGCCGCCCGCGGCGCTTTCCCGCGTCTGTCCCACCGCTATTACGCGCTGAAAGCCAAGTGGATGGGAAAGGAGCGCCTGGAACACTGGGACCGCAACGCCCCGCTCGCCACCGCGCCGGCACGCACCATCCCCTGGGACGAGGCGCGCGACACCGTGCTTCGTGCCTACGGCCGCTTCTCGTCCGAACTCGCGGCGCTGGGCAAACGCTTCTTCGACAACCCGTGGATCGATGCCCCGACCCGTCCCGGCAAGGCGCCCGGCGCCTTCGCCCACCCGACCGTGCCCTCGGCGCACCCCTATCTCCTGGTCAACTACCAGGGCAAGGTGCGCGACGTGATGACGCTCGCCCATGAGCTCGGTCACGGCGTCCACCAGCTCCTCGCCGCCCCCAACGGCGCGCTGATGGCCCCGACGCCGCTGACGCTCGCCGAGACGGCCTCGGTCTTCGGCGAGATGCTGACCTTCCGGGCGCTGCTGGCGGATGCGAAGTCGGTCGCCGAGAAGCGGGCGATGCTCGCCTCCAAGGTCGAGGACATGATCAACACGGTGGTGCGTCAGATCGCCTTCTACACCTTCGAGCGCAAGATCCACGCGGCGCGGCGCGACGGCGAACTGACCGCCGACGACATCTGCCGCTTCTGGATGGAGGTGCAGGGCGAGAGCCTCGGGCCGTCGATCCGCCTCGGCGAGGGCTACGAGACCTTCTGGGTCTACATCTCCCACTTCGTCCATTCGCCCTTCTACGTCTACGCCTACGCCTTCGGCGACTGTCTGGTGAACTCGCTCTACGGCGCCTACGAGAAGGCGCCGCAGGGCTTCCAGGAGAAGTACTTCGCCCTTCTCTCCGCCGGCGGCACCCGCCACCACAGGGAGCTCCTCGCCCCCTTCGGCCTCGACGCCACCGACCCCGGCTTCTGGTCGATCGGCCTCTCGGTCATCGAGGGCCTGATCGACGAACTCGAGGCGCTCGGCTGAGGCCTGCGTCGGCGGAATACCTCACCGGGAATCTTTTCGTCGCACCCCGCCGCGCCCCTTGAAATCGCCCTGCCGCGGGGTCAGATCGTGCGAGCCGTCTCGTCCGCGGGTCGGCGCGCGAGCCTCGCGCGCGGCGGACGTGCGCCTTTCGAGCGCCCGGCGGCTCTTCCCGGAGGACAAGCCATGTTCGACGCCACCAAGCTCCTGGAACAGCTGCTCGGGCCGCAGGCCGCCGCCACCGCGCAGGGCTACATCGACCAGGGCACCAAGGCGGTCGAAGGCTTCGTCGGCTCCGACACCATCGCCAGAGGCAAGGACCTCCTCGGCCAGGGCCTCTCCTCGCTGGAGGCCACCGCCACCGAGTATGTCGGCGCCGAGAAGATGGAACAGGCCAAGACCCTGGTGAAGGAGAACCAGCTCGCCACCGGCGCGGTGCTCGGCGGTCTGCTCGGCCTGATGGTCGGCACCGAGAGCGGCCGCAAGGCGACCGGCGCCGCCGTCAAGGTCGGCACGCTCGCTGCCCTCGGCGGTCTCGCCTGGAAGGCCTATCAGAACTGGCAGTCGAGCGCCTCGCCGACCGGCGACCCGGCCGCCGCGCCGCAGGTCTCCCTCGATCCGGCGACCGAGCAGAAGCTCGCCGCCTCGACCATCATCGCCATGATCCAGGCCGCCAAGGCCGACGG
>ERZ1645187.11-NODE-11-length-182052-cov-103.676857_pt1:2500-182052 | contig 182052 bp, 162 predicted proteins | sample MGYA00575352_ERZ1645187 | MGnify/ENA primary metagenome ERZ1645187 (study PRJEB40837, sample SAMN11349314) | freshwater sediment metagenome | isolation source: river sediment | host: Sediment | place: India: Wazaribad , New Delhi | collected...
AATGATGCGGCGCGCGCTCGTCCGGTCGCGCGTTCCTGCGAAAATACCGGCAGTCGAAACAGGCGCCGAATGGACGCCCGCCGTTACGGGCGACGGCGCCGACCAGCGTGCGGCGCAGAGCGGCGGCGAAGGATCCGGATTCGGCTCCGAGGGCGGCTTCGATGTCCCGGGCGAGCGTCAGGACCGGATCGCGCTCGAGCGCCTGTTCGGCCAGTCGCGTCAGGGCCAAATGAATGCTGCGCCCGTCGGTCGGGCTGGGCTGCTTTTCGACGAACCCTTTGTCCTCGAGCGCGATCAATGTCCGCGAGACGGTGCCGCGGGTGGAGCCGAGGTAGTCGGCCAGCGCGGCCGGCGTGCGGGAGAAGCGGTTGGCGCGCGCGAGATATCGCAGGGCCTCCCACTGCGCCGGGTTGAGGCCGCCGGACTGTTCGTCGGCGCGCGCCAGCCGCTCGAGCCGATCCAAGATGAGCGCCGCTTCCAGAGCGTGATCCGAAATCATAGTTGCCAGTCGAAATCATATTGACGCGCGCGTGCGCGCGATGAATAATAGCGACTGGCAATCATATGGCAAGGATGGAAGGAGGTCGTCATGAACGTCGCTGCGATTCCCGGTTATCGGCTCGGCGATCCGCAACTGCCGAAGTCGCCGCTCACGCCCGACGACCTTGCGACGCTGAAGGTCTCGCTGCTGTTCGGGGACGACGACATCGCGGCGCTGCGCAAGGCTCACGGCATCGTCGCGGACCAGATCGAGGACATTCTCGATGTCTGGTATGGATTCGTCGGCGGCACGCCGCATCTGCTCGCCTATTTCAGCGATCCCGCGACCGGCCAGCCGGTCGGCGCCTATCTCGACGCCGTGCGCAAACGCTTCGGCCAGTGGATACTCGACACGTGCCGCGCCGAATACGACGCCGCCTGGCTCGCCTATCAGGACGAGATCGGACGACGCCACCATCGCACCGGCAAGAACGCGACGGACGGCGTCCGCGCCGCGCCGCACATTGCGATGCGCCACCTTCTCGCGCTCGTTTCGCCCATCACGATCACGATGAAGCCCTTCCTGGCGAAGAAGGGGCATAGCGCGGAGGAGGTCGAGGCCATGCAGGCCGCCTGGGCGAAAACCGTTCTGCTGCAGGCGATTCTGTGGTGCCGGCCCTATACAAGGGACGGGGATTTCTGAGCGCGCACGGCTCCAGCTTGCGGCCGGCCGGCCGGAGGACCAAAATTGGCCGGTTGGGAGTGCTGCATGACGCGTGCGCAGGAGAGCGGAGTTCCAAAGACGGTCGGCGTCATTCGCGTCGGCATAGGCGGCTGGACCTACGAACCGTGGCGCGGCGCGTTTTTTCCCGAAAGTCTCGCGCACAGGCGCGAGCTCGAATACGCCAGCCGCAAGCTCACCTCGATCGAGATCAACGGCACGTTCTACCGAACGCAGACCCCATCCACGTTCGCGAAATGGCGCGACGAAACGCCCGACGATTTCGTGTTCTCGGTCAAGGCGCCGCGCTATGTGGTGCAGAAGCGCGCTCTGGCTGAGGCCGGCGAGTCGATCGCACGTTTCTTCGACAGCGGCCTCGAGGAGTTGGGGACGAAGCTCGGGCCGATCCTCTGGCAGTTCGCTCCAACGAAGAAATTCGACGCCGCCGATTTCGGCGCCTTTCTGGATCTGCTGCCGCGCGAGCTGAACGGTCAGCGCCTGCGTCATGCGCTGGAAGTGCGCCACGAAAGCTTCATGACGGAGCCGTTCGTCGCGCTTGCGCGCGCACATGAGGCGGCGATCGTCGTGGCGGCCGATTCGCCCCATCCGCAGATCGGCGATCCAACAGCATCGTTCGTCTATCTGCGCGTGATGGGCGCGCAGGAAAGCAAGCCGCTGGGCTATGGCGCCGCCGCGCTCGACGCCTGGGCCGCGCGCGCGCGGGCGCTTTCGCGCGGGCAGGAGGCGCAAGGCATCGACACGGTCGCGCCGCGCGCGGGCGACGGCGCGGCGCGCGATGTGTTCTTCTATTTCATCAGCGGCTTCAAGGCGCGCAATCCGCTGGCGGCGATGGCCCTGCTCGAACGGCTGTAAACGACCGGCTTTTCGACCTCGTGCGAAAATCTGATAGATATCGCGCGACGACGAGACGCGCGGGACAGATACATGGACGCCATCGATCGCAAGATTTTGCGCGAGTTGCAGGCCGATGCGAGCATTTCCATCGCGGAACTGGCCGACCGCGTCGGCCTCTCGCAAACTCCGTGCTGGAAGCGCATCCAGAAACTGGAGCACGCCGGCGTCATCCTCGGCCGTGTCGCGCTGCTTGCGCCCGAGAAGCTCGGACTTGGATTGACCGTGTTCGTGTCGGTCGAGGCGCCCGACCATTCGGAGGCGTGGCTGCGAAAATTCGCGGAGGAGGTGGCCGCCATGCCGGAAGTGATGGAATTCTATCGCATGGCCGGCGACGTCGACTACATGATGCGTGTGGTGGTGGCCGACATGGCGGCCTACGACGCCTTCTACAAGCGGCTGATCGGCGCCATTCCGCTCAAGAACGTCACCTCGCGGTTCGCGATGGAGCGGATCAAGCACACGACCGCCTACGCCATCGCGCAGCCGCCCAAGAGCTGAGAGCGGCCCGGCGTGCGCCGCCCGAACGAGATCGATTTCTGGCGAGGTTTCGCGCTCGTCACCATCTTCGTCAATCATGTGCCGGGCATCGCGTTCGAGCGGTTCACCACGCGCAATGTGTCGATTTCCGACAGCGCGGAGCTGTTCGTGTTTCTCGCAGGCTGGTCGCTGCGGTTCGTGGTGCGCGCGGCGGGCCCCGCCCTGTCGCGGTTCGACCTGTCGGCGCGGCTGTTCGGCCGCGCCTTGCAGATCTACGCGGCGCAGATTCTCATCACCATGATCGCGCTGGCGCTGATCGCCGGCGCGGCGCTGTGGCTGGAGCAACCGTTCCTGCTCGAATGGCACAATGCGGCCGCGGTGTTCGAGGCGCCGGTTCATGCCCATGTCGGGCTGGTCGCGCTCACCCATCAGCTCGGCTATTTCAACATCCTGCCGCTCTATGTCGTGCTGATGCTGGCCGCGCCCGCGTTGGCGCTGCTGGACCGCGTTTCGCCCTGGTTGCTGTTCATCGTTTCGGGCGCGGTGTGGGCGGGGGCGCTTGCGGCCGGCGTCAACCTGCCGACCTGGCCGGTGGAAGGGCGCTGGTTCTTCAACCCGCTGTCGTGGCAGTTCATCTTCGTCCTGGGCTTTCTGGTCGCGCGGCCGGACGCGGGGCCCGGCGCGCTGGTGCGGCGCGCCCCGGTCCTGCTGCGCGTGCTGGCGCTGCCCGTCGTCCTGGCGGGAGCGGTCGCAGCCTTCCATGTCTGGTCGCCCAACCCGGCGCGCGTGCCCGAGCCGCGCCTGTTCTTCCTGTTCGACAAGACGTTTCTGTCGCCGGCGCGCCTCGTCCAGTTTCTGGCGCTGGTGGCGCTGGTTTCCGGGCTGTGGCCCCGGCTGCCGAAGGCGTTCGCGCCGGTTTCAGCCTATTTTTCGCAGCTTGGCCGCAATTCGCTCAACGTTTTCTGCGTAGCGTCGCTGTTAAGTCTGGCTGCGCAGATCGGCCGCTTCGTCTGGGGCGCCGGTATGATGGTCGATACGGTCGTGCTAATGATCGGTCTGGCGGGAATGGGGTTCGGCGCGTGGATTTCGGAATGGCGCGAAAGATCGCGAGCCGGATCGCCGGCGCGGCCTTGAGCCTCGGCTTCCTGTCCGCGCCGGGACTGATGGCGCAGGACGCGCCGCCGCTCAGCCCGCAATGCCAGGCCCCCTCGGCCGACATCGCCGCGCCGGCGCCGCTGCCAAACGTCGCCGCCGCGCTGGCGCAACGCAGGATCATCCGCATTCTGGCGATCGGTTCGTCGTCCACCTACGGCATCGGCGCCACATCGCGCTCGCGCAATTATCCCGCACAGCTGACGGCCATTCTCGAACGCACGCTCAAAGGGGTGGACGTGGAGATCGTCAACCGGGGCGTGTCGGGCGAGGTGGCGGCGACGACGGCGGCGCGGCTGCGCAGCGAGGTGGCGCTCGAAAAGCCCGATCTTGTGCTCTGGCAACTGGGCACCAACGATGCGCTCGCGCGCGTGCCGGTGGAGGAGTTCGAGCAGACCGTGCGCTCCACCATCGAATGGTTGAAGGACAGCCAAATCGACGTGGCGCTGGTCGGCCTGCAATACACGCCGCGATTCTCGCGTGACGAGAATTATCGCGCGGTCCGCGACGCCCTGCTGCGCATCGCCTCGTCGGAAAACATCCTCTACGTGCGGCGCTTCAGCGCCATGCAGTTCATCGCGCAGGCGCGCAACGCGCCGCCCCAGGTGACGAACGACGACCTGCATCTCAACGATCTCGGCTATCGCTGCATGGCCGAGCACATCGCCCACGCCGTCATCGCCAATCTGTTCGTGCGCCGCTTCCGGCCGAATACCGACGCAAACGGCGGACCGTAACGCGCGCCGTCGCTCGCGCGATTCCGCTTCCGGTTCCTGCGTCGCTCGAAAACGTTTCAGCGAACGCCCGGAATGGAATCATCGTTGCGCGCGGCGCGCTGGTAGTGGCGTCGCACGGCCGCGATCGCGCCGCTTTGCAACGCAGCGATCGTGCCTTCATGCGCGATTTCGTAGGAGTCGACCCCCACGCGATGCAGGAAGGCGATCTGGTCGCGCAGAATGTCGCCGCGCGCGCGCAGTTCGCCGGCGAACGCCCAGCGTTCGCGCAGCAGGCGGGCGATGGAATAGAGCCGGCCGTCGCTGTATTTCGGAATGTCGAGCACGATCATTGCAAACCGTGCGAGATCGCCTTCCACGCCCGCAAGATCCTCGCCCGGCCGCAGCACCAGCGCGAGCGGATCGGCGCGCTGCATCAGCGCGTCGCGCTCGCTGATGTACCGCGTCCGGGGCAGCGCGACCGGGCCGCTCCCGGGAATGGGCGCGTCGTCCGCCGGATAGGACCAGGCGTCGGTTTCGAAAGCGCCGTTGCGATAAAGAGCCATGGCGGCGATCAGATCCCTTCGCCGGCGTTGATGAAATGAATGCCGCATTCGGTCTTGTCGAATCCGCGCCAGCGCCCGGCGCGCGGGTCCTCGCCTTCCGCGACTTTCGAAGTGCACGGCGCGCAGCCAATCGAGGGATAGCCCTGCGGCTTCAGGGGATGCTGGGGCAGATCGAACGCGATGCGATAGGCTTCGATATCGGCGCCGGTCCAGTCGGCCAGCGGATTGATCTTCACGCGCGGGCCGTCGCCTTCCACCAGCTCGATGCCCTCGCGCGATTGCGCCTGGAACCGCTTGCGGCCGGAAATCCAGGCGTCGAATTCGCCGAGCGCGGCCTCGAGCGGCCGCGTCTTGCGCAGATCGCAGCACCCGTCGGGATCATAGCTTGCGCGGTCCTCGCGCGGGTCGCGCTGTTCCACCTCGGCGCGCGGCGGGCGCACGCGCCGCAGATCGGTCAGGCCGATCAGCGTCCGCACCTCGTCGACATAGGCGAGCGTCTCCGCAAAATGGCGCCCCGTGTCGATGAACAGCACCGGGATCGACGGATCGACGCTCGCCGCCAGATGCAGCAGCACGACCGAATCCGCGCCGAACGAGGATACGAGCGCGAGACGGTCGCCGTAGGTTGCGCGCGCTTCGGCGATCGTGGCGGCGGCGCGGGCGCGCGCGACGCGCTGGCCGAGGCCTGCCAGGGCGGCGTGTTCAGGCCGGCTCTGTTGCATAGAGCGCCTCCTTGAAAGGCGTCGCCCCAAGGCGACGATAGGCGGACAGGAAGGTTTCGTCGGCGCTTTCGCGCAGGCGCAGATAGGCCTCGACGATCGTCTCGACCGCATCCGTGATCTCGCCCGCCGCAAAGCCGCGCCCGACGATTTCGCCGATGGCGAAATTCTCGTCGCCCGAGCCGCCGAGCGTGATCTGGTAGAATTCCTCGCCTTTGCGGTCCACGCCGAGAATGCCGATATGGCCGACGTGATGATGGCCGCAGGCGTTGATGCAGCCGGAAATCTTGATCTTCAGATCGCCGATGGCGCGTTGGCGGTCGAGATCGGCGAAACGGCGCGCGATGTTCTGCGCGACCGGAATGGAGCGCGCGTTGGCGAGCGCGCAATAGTCGAGGCCGGGGCAGGCGATGATGTCGGTGACGAGGCCGGCGTTGGGCGTGGCGAGGTCATGGGCCTGCAACGTCGCGAAGATTTCGGGAATGTCGTCGAGCCGCACATGCGGCAGCACGATGTTCTGTTCGTGCGAAACGCGCGCCTCCCCGAACGAATATGTCTCCGTCAGATCGGCGATGGCCTCGATCTGTCCGGCGGTGGCGTCGCCGGGCGGGGCGCCGACCGGCTTGAGCGAGATGGTGAGAATGCCGTAGCCGGGCTGCCTGTGCGGCGCGACGTTGCGCGCGGCGAAAGCGGCGAGCGCGGCGTCGCGCGCCCTGGCGCTTTCGAAGATCGCCGAACGCGCCGGCAGAACGGCGAAGGGCGGCGGCGCGAACTGCGCGACGATACGAGCCGCGTGCGCCGGATCGATCCGGTAGAGCGATTTGTCGATGGCCGCGAATTCGTCCTCCACCAGCTGGCGGAACTCGGCCTCGCCGGTCTCGTGCACGAGAATCTTGATGCGCGCCTTGTATTTGTTGTCGCGACGGCCTTCGAGATTGTAGACGCGCAGGATCGCCTCGCAGTAGGCGATCAGATCTTCCTCGGGCAGAAAGTCGCGCAGTTTACGCGCGGGCATCGGCGTGCGGCCGAGACCGCCGCCGGCGTAAACGGCGAAACCGATCACGCCCTTCTCGCGCTTGACCTCGATGCCGATGTCGTGCGCGCGCATGGCGGCGCGGTCGTGCGGCCCGCCGATGATCGCGATCTTGAACTTGCGCGGCAGGAACGAAAACTCCGGATGCAGCGAGGACCATTGCCGCAGAATCTCGCCATAGGCGCGCGGGTCGACGATTTCGTCGGGCGCGGCGCCGGCGAAATGATCGGACGTGACATTGCGGATGCAGTTGCCGGACGTCTGGATGGCGTGCATGTCGACCTGCGCCAGATCGGCGAGAATGTCCGGCGCATCCTTCAACTGAATCCAGTTGTACTGAATGTTCTGGCGCGTGGTGAAATGCCCGTAGCCGCGATCGTATTTGCGGGCGATATGCGCGAGCTTGCGCAACTGGCGCGGCGAGAGCACGCCATAGGGAACGGCCACGCGCAACATGTAGGCGTGCAACTGCAGATAGAGCCCGTTCATCAGGCGCAGCGGGCGAAACTGATCCTCCGAGAGTTCGCCGCTCAGGCGCCGGCGCACCTGATCGCGAAATTCCGCCGCGCGTTCGGCGACGAAGCCCCGGTCGAATTCATCGTAGCGATACATCCCTCACCTCGGATCGCCGCGCGGGCGTTCAGGCCTGTCCCGGCAAATCGATGGTGGGGCCGGCCGCGCGAATGCGCTCGCGCAACTCCGCGGGCCGCCATCCGCCGTCCTCGCGCTCCACGGGAATGAGCGCCAGATCGACCACCTTGTTGCCGGCGACATCGCGCTCGCCCGCCGCCAGCAGCGCGGCCGCTTCCTGATCGTTTTCGGCCACCTCCGCCTCGCGCGGCGCGCGCGCCCAGGCGCCGCCTGCCGTGCGGAACAGGACCGCGCCGCTCGCCAGATCGTTGGCGGTCGCGATGACGGGTTTGAAGGGCCTGGCGGGCTTGGCCATCAGTCCGCGCGCTCCAGCGTCGCGTCCGCGCGATGATGTGTCGCGTGCGCGAAAAACGTCGCGCCGAAAATCATCGCCAGCGCGAGCAGGAACGCCGTGATGTCGCGGGTGCGGGCGTAGGAAACGGAATGCATGTCGAAACTCCTGCGCCCGCAATAGACCACGTGCGGCGGCGCTTTCAACGCGACCGGCGAAGAAAGAAAAGCGCTTCCCTGCGTAGGCGGCGCGGCGAACGATTTCTTTTGCGCGCGCGCCCGCCCGGGCAAGAAAACTGTCGCGGGCGTCGCGACGCCTTGCGCCGGTTCTTCGCCGCGCGACCGGAAGCATCTATTTATCAGATGTTTGGTGTGATCGGGCGCGTCTCTCTTGCCTTGTTCGCGCCGATCCACTACCCGTTTGCGCGACAGGAAGGACCCCGTGGCCGACAAGAAACCGATCAACTGGACCCACGCCTCGACGCTGATCGCGGTCGCGATCCTCGTCGGCACGGAACTCGTCGGCGCCTCGTGGGCGGCCGGCTGGGCGCTCGGCGGCCTGTTCCAGCTCGGGCCGGCAATTTCCCGCGCCTTCGAGATCGCGTTCGCGCTGATTGGCTTCGTCGGCCTCTATTTCTTCATGCGCACCGCAATCCGCCACGAACCGATCCGCTGACGCTCATTTCGCGCGCGCCATGAATGCGGCGATGCGCGCCTCGCTGTCGGGGCCGCGCCCGGCGCTCTTGTAGATTTCGTGCGCCAGACCCGCCGACAGCGGCAGGCCGTCCGTGTCCATCATCAGCTTCTTGTTGGCGCGGTGGCTGAACCACGACAGCGCCAGCATTTCGTCGACCAGCGCGTCGAGCTCCTGGTCGAAACCGGCGTCGGCGAAACAATAGTCGGCAAGTCCGATCGACAGCGCCTCCGCGCCGGCCACGGTGCGGCAGGTGAACATCATGCGGCGGGCGGCGGCCGGACCCACGCGGCGCGGCAGGCGCTGGCTCATGCCCCAGACCGGGGTGAGCGCCCAGCGCGCGTGGGTGTCGCCGAATTTGGCGTTCTGCGAGGCGACGATGAGATCGCCGGCGAGCGCCAGTTCCAGCCCGCCGGTGTAGCAGTGGCCGTGCACGGCGGTGATGACGGGTTGCGGGAGATTGGCGAGTTTCTCGATCGTCTCGCTCTGGAAGAAGGGCGTGGGCGGCCTGTCGCCGGCGGCGATGCCGGCGAGATCGTTGCCGGCGCAGAAAGCCTTGCCCGCGCCGCGCACGACCACCACGCCTATCCTGTCGGTCTCGTCCGCCAGCCGGTCCACATGGTCGCGCAACTCGCGAAAGGTCGCGATGTTGAGCGCATTCAGCTTGTCCGGCCGGTTGAGGGTGAGATAAGCGGCGCCGTTTCGGTCCTGCCGCAGCACGTTCTGCATCGCTTCCTCCGGTTGTTGCGGAGGATATTGCCGCGCGGCGCCGGCGGGCGCAATGATCGGGCTTGCGCGTTCAGCCGCCGTTGAAGCGGCGGATCGCCTCGTCCACGGCCGTGCGCTGGCTCTGGGTGAGGCCCGCGAGCTGACTGTCGAGCCAGGAGTCGTTCAGCCCTGCCGCGCGCGCGATGAGATGCCACTTCATCGCCTCCACCATGTCCTGCTTCACGCCGCGGCCGGCGGCCAGCAGTCGGGCGGCGCGGTTCTGCGCGACCGCGTTGTTGCGCTGGGCGGCCTTGAGGAACATGCGCGCGGCGCCGGTTTCGTCCTTTTGCGCGCCCTCGCCGTTGAACAGCATGATCGCGTATTCGACCATGCCCGGCACGTTGTCGGACTCGGCCGCCTGCCTGAACCGCCTGATCGCCTCGGCGTCGTTGCGTGGCGCGCCCTTGCCCTGGTGCTGGAGCACGCCGAGCGAATAGGCGGCATCCGCGCTGCCGGCGTCCGCGCCCCTGGTGAAATGGGCGATCGCCTTCGCAAAATCCGGTTGCGCGCCGTTGTCCTCGATCGCCATCACGCCGAGATTGTAGCTGGCTTCGGCGTGACCGGCGGCGGCGGCCTTCTCGAACATGGCCTGCGCATGCTTGCGGTCCCTGGCCATGCCGCGCCCTTCGAGCGCGGCGACGCCGAGCGCGAACGCCGCGCGCGCGTCGCCGAGGTCGGCCGCCTTGCGAAACCATTCGGCGGCGGCTTTCAGATCGCGCGGCGCGCCCGAGCCTTCGGTGTAGAGCTGGCCGAGCAACGTCATCGCGGCGGCGTCGTTCCCGTTCGCCTCCACGCGCTTCATCGCCTCCTTGAAGGCGGTGACGAAATAGCCGCGCTGATAGGCGCCGTAGGCGGCGTCGCCCTGCGGTTCCGGCGCGGCCGGGGACAGCGTGAAGGTCGGCAGGTTGGGCGTCGCCGGCGTCTGGGCCGCGGCGATCTGCGCCAGCGCGAGGAATGCGAAAGCCAGAGCCGGGCGTTTCATGCGCTCGCTCCCTGTTTCAGCATGGCGTGCGCGGCCGCGACCGCAGCCGCCGGTCCGCGCGCATCGCTCCAGATCGCGTTTTCGAGCGCGACGAATTCGGCGGGCGTGCGGGCAAGCTCGGCCGCCTCGTCCAGCGTGTGGGCGAAGGCGACGCACGGCACGTTGAATATCTCCGCCCACCACATGGCGCGCTCGCGCACGTCGTGCGCGGTGGTCGGATCGTCCGGGCCGCCGAACATCAGATAATCGACATCCTGCTCGCCGACGGTCATGCAGTCGTCGCGCGTTTCGAGGCCGCCGACGCCGACGATACGGTCCGGCTTCAGCGCGTCGAGCGCATCGTGCAACGCGTCGGGCGTTGTCGCATGCGCGCCGTCGGCGCCCGCGCGCGCGGCGAGCTGCGCGTCGCCGTCCACCAGCAGCGCCGCCCCGGCCTGCTGCACGAGCGGGGCGAGCGCGCGCACGATCTTCTTCGCCTCGCCCGCATCGCGGGTGGCGAAGCGCACCAGCACGCAGGCGACATCGCCTGCGCCGAGCGCGGCCGCAAGCGCGGCGTCGAACGGCGCGGCGGCGGCGAGTTTGGGCGTGACAAGATAGAGGCGTGGCGATTCGTCGGACATGGACCGGATGGATTACATTGCGAGCCGTCGATCCGGTTTAATCAGAATTCCGGCGAAAGCGCGACCTTTTCTCCTTTCGTCGGAGAAAGGAGCTCCAGCCATGAAACCTCGCCTCGACTATGCCGCCGAAGCGCCCGAGGTGCGCGCCATCCTGCTCGACCTCTGGAAGAAGGTGTCCGCGCTCGGTCTGGACGAACAACTGCTGCGGCTGGTCTACCTGCGCGCCTCGCAGATCAACGGCTGCGCCTTCTGCATCGACATGCACGCCAAGGACATGCGCGCGGCGGGCGAAAGCGAGCAGCGCGTCTACATGATGAGCGCCTGGCGCGAGAGTCCGCTCTACGACGAGACGGAAAAAGCCGCGCTCGCCTGGACCGAGGCGGTCACGCGGCTGGAAAACCGGGAGGTCGCGGATGAGGTCTACGACCTCGCGCGCGCGCATTTCCAGCCGGCCGATCTCGCGAAGCTCACGCTCGCGATCGTCGAGATCAACTGCTGGAACCGGTTCAACGTCGCCTTCCGCACCACGCCCGGCGGCTACAAGCCCGTCGCGCGCGCCAAGGCCGGATAAGGAAACGGCGCCCGAAGGCGCCGTTTCTCGAAGGCCGCCCGCTCAGGCGAATTTGGGGTCGAGTTCGCCCTTCTCGTAGCGTTTCGCCATTTCCGCGAGCGTGAGCACGCGCTTGATCTTCGACGCCTGACCGGCCGTGCCGAACTCCTCCAGGCGCTGCCTGCAGAGCTTGGTCATGGCCTCCTGCGCGGGTTTCAGATATTTGCGCGGATCGAATTCGCCGGGGCTTTCGGCGAAGACCTTGCGGATCTGCCCGGTGATGGCCATGCGGTTGTCGGTGTCGATGTTGATCTTGCGCACGCCGTTCTTGATGCCGCGCTGAATCTCCTCCACCGGCACGCCCCAGGTCTGGGGCATCTTGCCGCCGTATTTGTTGATGACGTCCTGCAGATCCTGAGGCACGGAGGAGGAGCCGTGCATGACGAGATGCATGTTCGGCATCTTGCGATGAATTTCCTCGATCACGTTCATCGCCAGCACCTTGCCGTCCGGCTTGCGCGTGAACTTGTAGGCGCCGTGCGAGGTGCCCATCGCGATGGCGAGCGCGTCGACCTTCGTCTCCTTCACGAATTTCACCGCCTCGTCCGGATTGGTCAGAAGCTGGTCGTGGCTGAGCTTGCCTTCCGCGCCGTGGCCGTCTTCCTTCTCGCCTTCGCCGGTTTCCAGGCTGCCCAGAACGCCCAGTTCGCCCTCGACCGAAATGCCGCCGAGATGGGCCATGTCGGTGACGGTCCGGGTCACGCCGACGTTGTAGGCCCAGTCGGCCGGGGTCTTGCCGTCCTCCTTGAGCGAGCCGTCCATCATGACGGAGGTGAAACCCGCCTGGATGGCGGTCATGCAGGTGGCCGGGCCGTTGCCGTGGTCGAGATGCACGCAGACGGGAATGTGCGGATAGATTTCGACCACCGCGTCCATCATGTGCTTGAGCATGATGTCGTTGGCGTACTGACGCGCGCCGCGGGAAGCCTGGATGATGACCGGAGCGTCGACCGCGTCGGCCGCCGCCATGATGGCGAGCGCCTGCTCCATGTTGTTGATGTTGAACGCCGGCACGCCGTAGGAATGTTCGGCGGCGTGGTCGAGCAATTGTCTCATCGTGATGCGGGCCATCGGGGTCTCCGTTCTTCGTCGCTTGCGATCAGGCTTTGAGGGCTTCGACGCCCGGCAGCGCCTTGCCTTCCATCCACTCGAGGAAGGCGCCGCCGGCGGTCGAGATATAGGTGAAGTCGTCGGCGGAGCCTGCGTGGTTGAGGGCCGCGACCGTGTCGCCGCCGCCGGCGATGGCGACGAGTTTGCCCGCTTTCGTCAACGCCGCCGCCTTGTGGGCGACCGCGACCGTGCCGGTGTCGAACGGGGGAATCTCGAACGCGCCGAACGGGCCGTTCCACACGAGCGTCCTGGCGCCCGCGAGCCTGGCTTCGACGAGCGCGACCGTCTTGGGCCCGACGTCGAGGATCATCTCGTCGTCATGCACATGCGCCACATCGTCGATGCGATGGGCTGCGTGCGGCTTGAACTCCTTCGCCACGAGCGCGTCGACCGGCAGCACGATCTCGCAGCCGGCGGCCCTCGCCTTGTCCTCGATCTCGCGCGCGGTGGCGACGAGATCGTGCTCGCACAGGCTCTTTCCCACCTTCACGCCGCGCGCGGCGAGGAATGTGTTGGCCATGCCGCCGCCGATGATGAGAACGTCGACTTTCTTCACCAGATTGCCGAGCAGGTCGAGCTTGGTCGACACTTTCGCGCCGCCGACGATCGCGGCGACCGGCTTCTTCGGATTTCCGAGCGCCTTGTCGAGCGCTTCGAGTTCGGCCTGCATGGTGCGGCCGGCGTAGGCGGGCAGTTTGTGGGCAAGCCCTTCGGTGGAGGCGTGCGCGCGATGGGCGGCCGAGAATGCGTCGTTGACATAAAGGTCGCCGAGTTTCGCCAGGGCGTCGACCAGCGCGGGGTCGTTCTTCTCCTCGCCCTTGTGGAAGCGGGTGTTCTCGAGCAGCAGCACGTCGCCGTTCTCGAGCGCGTCAACCGCTTTCTCCGCCGTCTCGCCGATGCAGTCGTCGGCGAAGGCGATCTTGCGGCCGAGCCGTTCGGCGAGCGCCGCGGCGACGGGCTTCAGCGAATCCTCGTCCACGCGCTGGCCCTTCGGGCGGCCGAAATGGGCGAGCAGCACCACCTTGCCGCCCTTGTCGGCGATCTCGCGAATGGTCGGCAGAATGCGGTCGATGCGCGTTGTGTCGGTCACGCGGCCTTCTTCCATCGGCACGTTGAGGTCGACGCGCACGAGCGTGCGTTTGCCGGCGAGCGAGGCGGAATCGAGAGTGCGAAAGGCGGGCATGGCGTTCACGAAATCCTGGAGAAAAAACGGCGCGAGAGACCCCGCGCCGCGTTTGCCTGATCAGAGCAGCTTGCCCATCGCGACCGCGGTGTCGGCCATGCGGTTGGAGAAGCCCCATTCGTTATCGTACCAGGACAGGATCGACACGAAGGTTCCGTCCATCACCTTGGTCTGGTCCATATGGAAGATGGACGAGTGCGGATCGTGGTTGAAGTCGATCGAGACGTTCGGCGCGTTGGTGTAGCCGAGAACGCCCTTCAGCTGCTGTTCGGAAGCGGCCTTGATCGCGGCGTTGATCTCGTCCTTCGACGTCTTGCGCTTGGCCACGAATTTCAGGTCGACCACCGACACGTTGGGGGTCGGCACACGCATGGCGAAGCCGTCGAGCTTGCCGTTCAGTTCCGGCAGCACCAGGCCCACGGCCTTGGCCGCGCCGGTCGAGGTCGGGATCATCGACAGCGCGGCGGCGCGGGCGCGATAAAGATCCTTGTGCATCGTGTCGAGCGTCGGCTGGTCGCCGGTGTAGGAATGGATGGTCGTCATCATGCCCTTTTCGATGCCGACGAGATCGTGCAGCACCTTGGCGACGGGAGAGAGGCAGTTGGTGGTGCAGGAGGCGTTGGAGACGACGAGGTGGTCCTTCGTCAGCCTGTCGTGGTTGACGCCGTAGACGACCGTGAGATCGGCGTTCTCGCCGGGCGCGGAAATCAGCACGCGCCTGGCGCCGGCCGACAGATGCGCGGCGGCCTTGTCGCGCGCGGTGAAGATGCCGGTGCATTCCATCGCGATGTCGACGCCGAGCGCCTTGTGCGGCAGCTTGGCGGGATCGCGCTCAGCCGTCACCTTGATCGGGCCGCGGCCCACGTCGATCGTGTCGCCGGAGACCTTCACCTCGTGCGGGAACTTGCCGTGCACGGAATCGTAGCGCAGCAGATGCGCGTTGGTCTCGACCGGGCCGAGGTCGTTGATGGCCACCACTTCGATGTCCTTGCGGCCGGACTCGATGATCGCGCGCAGCACGTTGCGCCCGATGCGTCCGAAACCGTTGATCGCGACCTTGACCGTCATTGTTTCATCCTTCCGTCGGCGAGCCTGCGCGCCTGCGGCGCGCGCGCCCTTGAGAGAATCGAACAGGCCGGCACAGGCGGCGCGAACGCGGCGCAGACGCGTCTTCCCGCGTCGTTTCGTCGTCGTTTGCCGTCGTCTTTGTGCGGCGCGCGCTCCATATCACAGGCGATTGCGCCCGTCATGCGGCCGGATCAAACCCGCGCGAGAGCCGCGCGCGTTTCGGCCGCAACCACTTCCGCCGTCAGGCCGAAATGGGCGAACAGGTTTTTCGCCGGCGCGCTTGCGCCGAAGCCGCGCATGCCGACAAAGCCGCCGTCGGAGCCGATGATGGCGTCCCAGCCCTGACGCACGCCGGCCTCGACGCCGATCCGCACGGGCGCCGAACCGATGACCTTCGCGCGTTCGGCGGCCGGACGGGCGGCGAACAATTCGAACGAGGGCACGGAGACGACGCGCGTCGCCACGCCCTCCTTCGCCAGCAGGTCGCGGGCGGCGAGCGCGATCTCCACTTCCGAGCCGGATGCGAACAGGCTCGCTCGCGCACCCTGCGCGCCGGCGAGTTCGTAGGCGCCTTCCGCCACGCGGTTGGCGGCGCCGGCCGCGCGCACCGTCGGCAGGTTCTGCCGCGTCAGCGCCAGCACAGTCGGCCCCTCGCGCCGTTCCACCGCCACCTGCCAGGCTTCCGCCGCCTCCACGGCGTCGGCCGGGCGAAGCACCACCAGATTGGGCATGGCGCGCAGCGCCGCCAGATGTTCGACCGGCTGATGGGTCGGGCCGTCCTCGCCGAGCCCGATGGAGTCGTGGGTGAAGACGTAGATCGCCTGCACGCCCATCAAGGCGGCGAGCCGGATGGCGGGCCGGCAGTAGTCGGAAAAGACCAGGAACGTGCCGCCGCCGGGCACGATCCCGCCATGCAGCGCCAGGCCGTTCATGGCGGCGGCCATGCCGAATTCGCGCACGCCGTAGTGGACATAGGCGCCGCCGAAGGCGCCGGGCGCGATGGGGGCGGCGGTCTTGGCCTTGGTGTTGTTGGAGCCGGTGAGATCGGCGGAGCCGAGCAGCAGTTCCGGCGCATGCGGCACGATGGCCTCGATGGCCGTCTCGCTCGACTTGCGGGTGGCGAGCGCCGGCTTTTCGGCTGCGAATTTCTCCTTGAGCGCGACGAGCGCCTGCGCCACCTCCGGCTTCAGCCGGCCTTCGAGACGGCGGGCGAGTTCCGCGCCGCGCGCGCCCGCGCCGGCGAGGCGGCCGGCCCATGCCTTGCGCTCGACGGCGCCGCGCGCGCCGATGGCCCGCCAGCCGGCGAGGACGGCAGGCGGAATCTCGAACGGCCCGGCGCTCCACCCGAGTTTTTCCTTGGCGGCCTTCGCCTCCTCCGGCCCCAGAGGCTCGCCATGAGCCTTGGAGGTGCCCGCGCGATTGGGCGCGCCGTAACCGATGGTGGTGCGGCAGGCGATCAGCGTCGGCCGGTCGGCGGTTCTGGCGCGTGCGATGGCGGCGGAAACGGCGTCCTGATCATGACCGTCGACCCGTTCGGCGGTCCAGCCGGCCGACCGGAACCGTTCGATCTGGTCGACGGAGCAGGACAGCGAAATGGGGCCGTCGATGGAAATGTCGTTGTCGTCCCAGAGCACGATCAGCCGCGACATTTTCAGGTGGCCGGCGAGCGCGATCGCCTCCTGCGACACGCCTTCCATCAGGTCGCCGTCGCCGGCGATCACATAGGTGCGATGATCGACCAGGTCGTCGCCGAACTCGGCGTTCAGCCGGCGCTCGGCGAGCGCCATGCCGACGGCGGTGGCCAACCCCTGTCCGAGCGGGCCGGTGGTCGTCTCCACGCCGGGGGTGTGGCCGTATTCGGGATGGCCGGGGGTCTTCGAGCCAAGCTGGCGGAAGCGTTTCAGCTCGTCGATCGGCAGGTCGTATCCGGTCAGGTGCAGCAGCGCGTAGAGCAGCATGGAGCCGTGGCCGGCCGAGAGCACGAACCGGTCGCGGTCGGGCCAGGCGGGGTCAGCGGGGTCGAATTTCAGGTGGCGGGCGAACAGCGCGACGGCGACGTCGGCCGCGCCCATCGGCATGCCGGGATGACCGGATTTGGCGGCCTCCACCCCGTCGATGGCGAGCGCCCGAATGGCGTTGGCCAGATCGGCGTTCGATACGCTCGTCGTCGTCATGAAATCGTCCCGCGCTTTAACCGTGCGCGCGCCCCGCGCCCGCCCGGTTCCTTAACAGGACAAGGCATCGAGTCAACGCGCGCAGCCCGCGCGCAGCCAGCGCCCGGGCTGCGCGCCTGGGAGGAAAGCGCGAAGAAATCCGTGCAATCCGCCTTCGTGGCGCGCGAAAAGCGCGCGCGCGGATTGACGCGACTCAGTCGCGCGCCTCCAATGGCGGTTCCATGAAAGCCGCCCGACCATGACTGCCGATTCCGTGCGCGAGCCCGCGCCGGCGCATGGGCTCACGCTCGCCCTTGCCCGGCTGGAGGCGGCGCTGACCGCGCTGGAGGCGGCGGCCGAACGCCGGCTGGAGGCCGCGCGCGTGCAGGCCGAACTCGGCGAGGCCTTCGCCGCCATGCAGGACGACCGTTCGCGGCTGGCGCTCGAACTGGACGACGCGCTGGCGCGCGGCCGGAAACTCGAGTCGGCCAACGACGACGTCGCCCGCAGACTGGACCGGGTGGGGGCTGCGCTGGCGGCGCTCTCCGGCGCACAGCGGGAGGGCTGAGATGGGGCAGGTGGTCGTCACCATCGCCGGCCGCGTTTACCGCATGGCGTGCGAGGACGGGCAGGAAGACCACCTCGAACGGCTCGCGCGCGACCTCGACGCCAAGATGGCGCAGTTGCGCGAAGGGTTCGGGGAGATCGGCGAGCAGCGGCTCGCCATCATGACCGCGCTGACGGTGGTCGACGAACTGGCCGAAACGCAGGCGCGCCTGGCCCGCGCCGAACGCGCGGCGGAGGTCGCGCGCGCCGAAGTGGAAGCCGCGCGCGCCGGCGACAGCGCCGTGCAGACGCAGGTCGCGACCGCGCTTGCCGCTGCCGCAGAGCGTATCGAAAAGGTCGCGCGCGACCTCAACACCAAAATCTAAGATCCGTTCGCGCCCGCCGGCGTCGCGGCCTCAGCGGATCGAGCGAAGGATGATGGCCTTGGCGCGGTCGCACAGTTTCGCGCCGGGCGCATTGGGGCCGTGAACATGAACGAAATTCCGCCGGAGCAGGTCGCAATACTGCGCCAGATCGCGCAGGATGTCGTTCTTCAACCCCGCCATGTCGGCGGAAAAGTCGGCCTCGGTCGGATTTGTGAACCCGCTTTCGATCGCGCGGCGCACGTAATTCCGGTGAGCGTCTGTCGCAGCCATGTGGCGTCCCCCAATCGGCCAGACTTCACAGTTGGGCGTCGACCCGGTCCGTTTTCAGCGCAGCAAAATGACGCAGGCGGGCGCTCCCGAAGCCGCGCGCCGTCCATCACCAGCCGGGACTGGCGCCACGGACGGTTTCGCCCTAAATTACGTCGGCGGCGCTGCGGGATGCGTGTGGATCTGTATTCCCGGGGCCTTATCGATCCTTAAGGGAGCTGTCCCTGTCCTCGCCCGTGGGCCTGGGCAATACGGCGCCCACCTACGTTGTAGGTTTCCCGGGGTCGATGTCCCACGGTCTTTGTGGCCCGCAGCTTTTTCTGCGCGCGCGAAAGCCGCGCGCGCTCACCTCGCGTCAGCTCGGCGCCGCGGTCGCGGCTACGGCCTTCGGCCGAAAGAGACGCGCGAAAGCCGCGCGCTTCCTCGCATCAGTTCGCACCAAGTTCGCGACTACGGCCTTCAGCCAGTCGCCGTCCGGCTGCGTGACATGGCGGTTGCGCATCGCGCGTGGACGCGCGAATCTGGCGCAATGACAGGCGCGCCCACCAAGACCGACCTGCGCCGGCGTATGCTGGCGGCGCGCGATCTCGTTGCGCCGCAGGAGGCGCATGCGGCCGCCGCAACCGTCGCGCGATCGGGGCTGGCGCTTGTGCGGCGACTGTGCGCGCCGGGCGCCTGCGTGGCGGCCTATTGGCCCATCCGGTCGGAGCTTTCCACCCGCCCGCTGATCGAGGCGCTGCACGCCGCCGGGTTCCGCATGGCGCTGCCGACGATGCACAGCGCTACGCGCATCCTCTCCTTTCGCGCCTTCGCGCCCGGCGACGAACTCGCCAAGGGCCCGCTCGGCCTGTCGGAACCGCTCGCCGCCTCGCCGTCGGCGACGCCCGACCTGATTTTTGTACCGCTTGCGGTTTTCGACGCTGCCGGCGCGCGGATCGGCTACGGCGGCGGCCATTACGACGCCACCTTGCAGGCGTTGCGGGCGCAGGGCTCCTGCGTCGCGGTCGGCCTCGCTTACGACCGCCAGGAGACCAACAGCATTCCGGCCGAAGGCCACGACGAAAAGCTCGATTTCGTCCTGACCGAAAACAGACTAGTCAAGGTCCGGGGCTGATTTCGGAGTTTACGCATGCGTCTTCTGTTCGTCGGCGATGTGGTGGGGCGCGCGGGGCGGGTGGCGGTCGGCGCGCTGCTGCCGGAGCTGCGCCGGCGCTGGAAGCTCGATTTCGTGGTCGTCAACGGCGAGAACGCGGCCGGCGGGTTCGGCATCACGGAGGCCGTGTGCGACGAACTGATCGAGGCCGGCGCCGATTGCGTCACGCTCGGAAACCATTCGTTCGACCAGCGCGAGGCGCTCGTCTTCATCGAGCGCCAGGAGCGGCTGATCCGGCCGGTCAACTATCCGCACGGCACGCCCGGGCGCGGCGCGTTCCTGTTCGAGGGCGCGGCCGGCCATCGCGTGCTGGTGGTCAACGTGCTCGGGCGCATTTTCATGGACCCGATGGACGATCCGTTCGCGGCCGTCGAACGCGAGATCGTCGCCTGCCCGCTCGGGCTCGGCTGCGACGCGGCGGTCGTCGACATGCATGCGGAGGCCTCCAGCGAAAAGCAGGCGATCGGCCATTTCCTCGACGGCCGCGTCTCGCTGGTCGTGGGCACCCACACCCACGCCCCCACGGCCGACGCGCAGATCCTGCCCGGAGGCGCCGGCTTCATGACCGACGCCGGGATGACGGGCGACTACGATTCCATCATCGGCATGGACAAGGACGAGCCGCTGCGCCGCTTCACGCGCAAGATCGCCGGCGGGCGGTTCGAGCCGGCGACCGGCGAGGCGACGCTCTGCGGCGTGGCGGTGGAGACGGGGCCGGACGGGCTTGCGAGGCGGATCGCGCCGGTGCGGCTCGGCGGGCGGTTGCAGAAGGCCACGCCCGAGTTCTGGGATTGATCCATAAGCCACACGGCCTTCGTCTTCGCCATCGACGAGCTTCAGCACGTCCGCGAGGACGAACTCGCGGCGTTGATTGCGGCGCTCCACCGCGCAAATCAACGATAGTCGCCGGTGGCGATGATCGCGGCGGGCTTGCCTCTACTCGTGGGTCAGACCGGTCGCGCCAGGTCCTATGCCGAACGATTGTTCCAATTCGCGCCGCTGGACCGCCTCGACCGTCAGGCCGCCAGGGACGCGCTGTGCAAGCCGGCCGAAAAAGAGGGCGTATCCTTCGTGCCCGAGGCGATCGACGAGATACTGCGACAAACCAGAGGCTATCCCTATTTCCTGCAGGAATGGGGCAAGCACGGCTGGAACATCGCCGATGCCAGCCCGATTGGAGAAGGCGATGCGACGTCATGCGACGTCCGCCGCGCTGGCCGACCTCGACGCCAGCTTTTTCCGCGTCCGGTTCGATCGGCTGACGCCAACCGAAAAAAGGTATATGCGGGCGATGGCCGAACTCGGGCCCGGGCCACACCGGTCCGGCGACATCGCCGATCAGGTCGGGCGCAGGGTCACCGCGGTCGCGCCCATACGAAACACGCTGATCGCGAAAGGAATGATCTACAGCCCTTCGCATGGCGATACGGCTTTCACCGTGCCGCTGTTTGACGGATTCATGAAGCGAACCATGCCCTGGCCGCTTCCCGGCAATCCGGATTAGACGGCGCAGTTCAATCTCGAGGAAGACAAGAGGCGCCTATGGCAGGCCATAGCCAGTTCAAGAACATCATGCACAAGAAGGGCAAGCAGGACGCGCTCCGCTCCAAGCTCTTCTCCAAGCTCGCGCGCGAAATCACCGTCGCCGCCAAGATGGGCATGCCCGATCCCAACATGAACCCGCGCCTGCGGCTGGCCGTGCAGGCCGCGCGCGCGGAAAACATGCCGAAGGACAATATCGAGCGCGCGATCAAGAAGGCGTCGGGGGGCGACGCGGAGAACTACGAGGAGGTGCGCTACGAGGGCCGCGCGCCCGGCGGCGTCGCCATTATCGTCGAGGCGTTGACCGACAACCGCAACCGCACGGCCGGCGAAGTGCGTTCCTATTTCGCCAAGGCCGGCGGCGAGCTGACCGCCAACGGCGCGGTGAGCTTCATGTTCGATCACGTCGGCTCCATCGAATACGACGCGGCCGCGGCGTCCGAGGACGCGATGATGGAAGCCGCGCTCGAAGCCGGCGCCGACGATGTCGTGACGACGGAGGACGGTCACGAGATCACGACCGCGATGGAGAGTTTTTCCGACGTCGCCAAGGCGCTCGAAGCCAGGTTCGGCGAACCGCGCAAGGCCAGGATCATCTGGAAGCCGCAGACGACCACCATGCTCGACGACGAGACGGGCGAGAAAATCCTCAAGCTGATCGGCGTGCTCGAAGACAACGACGACGTGCAGAACGTCTATGCGAATTTCGAGATTTCCGACGCGCTCGTCGCCAGGATGGGCGGCTGACCTTCAGCGCAACACGGCGCGCAGCGCGAGGGCCAGCGCGGCCACCGCAGCTGCGCCCGCGAGCCAATAGGCGACAAACCACAGAAGGCGTCGCCAGAGCGGGCCTTCAGCCGTATCCTTCATGGTCCACCGGCGTCTTGCCGCGAAATACGAAATAGACATAGGCCGTGTAGGCGAGCACGACAGGCACGAGCACGCAGGCGCCGACCAGCAGAAACACGAGGCTGGCGTGCGGGGCGGCCGCCTGCCAGATCGTAACGCTGTGGGGCACGATGAAGGGATAGAAACTGATCCCCAGCCCGACGAAACTCAGAACGAACAGGGCCTGCGTGGCGAAGAACGGGCTTGCCTCGCGCTCGCGCCACACGCCGCGCAGCAGAACCACGCCGGCGAAAGCGACCAGCGCCGGCACGACCGCCACATAGGCGATGCGCGGCCAGGACAGCCACTTGGCCGCGTAATCGTCGTCGAGCAACGGCGTCCAGAGACTGACGACGGCGATGGCGAACAGAAAGGCCGGGGCGAGCAGGCGCGCGAGATCGTAGGCCAAATTCTGCACGCGCGCGTCGGTTTTCAGAATCAGCCAGCCCGCGCCCTGCAGCGCATAGCCGACGACCAGCGCCGCGCCGGTGAACAGGCTGAACGGGGTGAGCCAGTCCCACCAGCCGCCGGCGTAGGCGCGGCCTTCGACCGGCACGCCCTGCACCAGCGCGCCGAGCGTGACGCCCTGCGCGAAGGCGGCGACGAGCGAGCCGAGCGCGAAGGCGCGATCCCAGATGGCGGCGGCGCGCGCGCCCTGCCAGCGGAACTCGAACGCCACGCCGCGGAAGATGAGCGCCAGCAGCATGATCATGATCGGCGCGTAAAGCGCGGAGAAGATCACCGCGTAGGCGAGCGGAAACACCGCCAGCAAGCCGCCGCCGCCCAGCACCAACCAGGTTTCGTTGCCGTCCCACACAGGCGCGATCGCGCCCATCATGCGGCCGCGATCCTCGGCGTTTCGGGCGAAAGGAAAGAGAATGCCGACGCCCAGATCGAAGCCGTCGAGCAAGGTATAGATCAGGACCGCCAGAGCGATGATCGCGGCCCATACGAAGGGAAGGTCGAGCATGGCGTCACCGCGCGTCGGGCGAGGGGGGAAAGAGAATCTCGCGCAGCGGGGTGGCGAGAGCGGGCGCGTGCGGCGCCGGCGCGTCGGAAGCGAGCGGCGGCCTGTTCATCAGCGCCAGCATGTAGAAAAGGCCGAACGCCATCACCAACGCATAGACCACGATGAACGCGAGCAGCGAGGCGCCGACCGCCGGCGCCGCGATCGGCGAGACGGCGTGTTCCGTGCGCATGAGGCCGTAGACAACCCAGGGCTGGCGTCCGACCTCCGTCGTCACCCATCCGGCGAGAACCGCGACAAACCCGCTCGGCCCCAGCGCGAGAGCGGCGCGCTGCAGCCACGGCCAATCGCAAAGCCGGCCCTTCCAGCGCGCATAGAGGCTCCAGACGCCGAGGCCGATCATCGCCATGCCGAGCGCCACCATCAGCCGGAAACTCCAGAACACGATCGCCATCGGCGGCCAGTCCTTTTCCGGAAAGTTCGTCAGACCGGGAACCACGCCGTCGAGCGAGTGGGTGAGGATGAGGGAGCCGGCGAGCGGAAGTTTCAGCGCGTAATCCACGCGCCGCTCGGCCGTGTTCGGAACGCCGAACAGAATCAGCGGGGCGCGCGCCTGCGGCTCGAAATGACCCTCGATGGCGGCGATCTTGGCCGGCTGGTGTTCGAGCGTGTTGAGGCCGTGCTGGTCGCCGGCCAGCAATTGCAGCGGGGCGACGAGCGCGGCCATCCACATCGCCATCGAAAACATCGTGCGCACGGCGGGCGACGCCGTTCCCCGCAGCAGATGCAGCGCGCCGACGGCGCCGACCGCGAAGGCGGTCGTCAGATAGGCCGCCAGCACCATGTGGACGAACCGATAGGGGAACGAGGGATTGAAAATGACCTTCAGCCAGTCGACCGGCACGAACTGGCCATCCGCGTTGATGGCGTGGCCCTGCGGCGTGTGCATCCAGCTGTTGGCGGCGAGAATCCAGAAGGCGGAGGCGAACGTGCCGAGCGCCACCATCAGGGTCGCCAGAAAATGCAGCGTCGGCCCTACCTTCTCGCGGCCGAACAGCATGATGCCCAGAAAGCCGGCTTCGAGAAAGAAGGCCGAGAGAACCTCGTATCCCATGAGCGGGCCGATGACGGGGCCGGCCTTGTCGGAAAACACGCTCCAGTTCGTGCCGAACTGGTAGCTCATGACAATGCCGCTGACGACGCCCATGCCGAACGTGACGGCGAAAATCTTGCGCCAGTAGTTGAACAGGTCGAGATAGACGGTCCTGCCCGTCAGCAGCGACAGGCCGTTGAGCGTCGCCAGATAGGAGGCCAGCCCGATCGAGAAGATCGGGAAAACGATGTGAAAACTGACGGTGAATGCGAATTGCGCCCGCGCGAGATCCAGTGCGCTGAAACCTGACATCCCGCGGTCTCCCGTCCGACACTGAGCGCTGAACGCGCTTGAGTGGTCGATGTTCCGGCCGGTCCCTGCGCCCTTGCGCCGCAGGCGACGCGAAGGCGGGCTTTCGGGCCGCGCACAGAGCGCGTAGCCTGCCGCCATGCCGCCCGTCCCGATTCGGATTCTCGGAATCGATCCCGGCCTGCGCACGACCGGCTGGGGCGTGATCGAGGCGGAGGGGTCGCGCCTCGGCTTCGTCGCCTGCGGGGTGGTGCGGTCGGAGGCGAGCGACGAATTGAGCGCGCGCCTGCGGGCGCTGCATGCGGGCCTCGCGCAGGTGATCGCCGCCCATGCGCCGCAGGAGGCGGCGGTGGAGGAAACCTTCGTCAACCGCGATCCGCAATCGGCGCTGAAGCTCGGACAGGCGCGCGGCGTGGCGCTGCTCGCGCCCGCGATGGCCGGGCTGACGGTGGCGGAATACGCCGCCAATCTCGTGAAAAAGACGGTGGTGGGGGCCGGGCATGCCGAGAAGCGCCAGGTGGCGATGATGGTGAAGACGCTGCTACCGAAGAGCGACGCGCGCGCGGCGGACGCGGCCGACGCGCTCGCCGTCGCCATCTGCCATGCGCAGCATCGCGGCGCGCGGGCGGTTCTCGTGAAAGTCGCCCGATGATCGGCAAGCTGAAGGGCCTTATCGACGGCTACGGCGAGGACCATGTGATCCTCGACGTGAACGGCGTGGGCTATGTCGTGCAATGTTCGGCGCGCACGTTGCAGCGCCTGCCGCGCGCGGGAGAAGCCGCGACGCTGTCGATCGAAACGCAGGTGCGCGAGGATGCGATCCGCCTGTTCGGCTTCGCGAGCGATACGGAGCGCGACTGGTTCCGGCTGTTGCAGAACGTGCAGGGGGTCGGAGCGAAAGTCGCACTGGCCATTCTCGGCGTGCTGTCGCCGGCCGAACTTGCGAGCGCCGTCGCCATGCAGGACAAGGCGGCGGTCGCGCGCGCCCCCGGCGTCGGACCCAAACTCGCAGCCCGCATCGTCGCGGAGATGAAGGACAAGGCGCCGGCGCTGTCGGCGGTCGATCCGCTGGCGGCGCGGCTTGCGGGCGAGGACGAGGCGAAGACAGCGCCCAAGCCCGTGCAGGACGCCATTTCCGCGCTGGTCAATCTCGGCTACGGCCGGCCGCAGGCGGCCGCCGCGGTGGCGGCGAGCGTGAAGGCGCTCGGCGAGAGCGCGCAGACCAGCGCGCTCATCCGGCGCGGCCTGAAGGAGCTTGCGCAATGAACGCGCGGCTGATGAGTGGCGACAGGCGCGACGACGACGCCGACGTTTCGCTGCGCCCGCTCTCGCTCGCCGACTTCACGGGGCAGGAAGCCGCGCGCAAGAATCTCAAGGTTTTCATCGAGGCGGCGAAGGCGCGCGGCGATGCGCTCGACCATGTGCTGTTCGTGGGGCCGCCGGGTCTCGGCAAGACGACGCTGGCGCAAATCCTCGCGCGCGAACTTGGCGTCAATTTCCGGTCGACCTCCGGCCCGGTGATCGCGAAAGCGGGCGATCTGGCGGCGCAGCTCACCAATCTCGAAGAACGCGACGTGCTGTTCATCGACGAAATCCATCGGCTCAATCCGGCGGTGGAGGAGATTCTCTATCCCGCGATGGAGGATTTCCAGCTCGACCTCATCATCGGCGAGGGGCCGGCGGCGCGTTCGGTGAAGATCGATCTCGCGAAGTTCACCTTGGTCGGCGCCACCACGCGCGCGGGCCTGCTGACGACGCCGCTGCGCGACCGTTTCGGCATTCCGGTGCGGCTCAATTTTTACACGGTGGAGGAGCTGGAGCGGATCGTCGCGCGCGGCGCGCGCGTGCTCGGCGCGCCAATGACACGCGAAGGCGCCAACGAGATCGCGCGGCGCGCGCGCGGCACGCCGCGCATCGCGGGACGGCTGTTGCGGCGCGTGCGGGATTTCGCGGCCGTCGACGGGGATGAAGAAATCACGCGCGCGGTCGCCGACAAGGCGCTGTCGCTGCTCGATGTGGACGCCATCGGCCTCGACCAGATGGACCGGCGCTATCTCGACATGATCGCGCGCAATTTCGGCGGGGGGCCGGTCGGTATCGAGACGATCGCGGCGGCGCTGTCGGAGCCGCGCGACGCGATCGAGGACATCATCGAGCCCTATCTCCTGCAGCAGGGCTTCCTGCAGCGCACGCCGCGCGGGCGCCTGCTGACGGCGCTGGCGTTCCGTCATCTCGGGCTCGCCGAGCCTGCGCGTCCGACCGCGCAGTTCGGCCTGTTCGGCGAGGACGAGGCGTGAGCGCGCATCGTCTTCCCATCCGCGTCTACTACGAGGACACCGACTTTTCCGGCGTCGTCTATCACGCCTCCTATCTGCGTTTCATGGAGCGCGGGCGCACGGAACTGTTGCGCGATCTCGGCATCCATCAGCAGGCGATCCATGCGGGCGAAGCCCCGTTCGCCTTCGTGGTGCGGGCGATGCAGATCGATTTTCTCAAGCCCGCGCGGATGGACGACGTTCTGACCGTCGAGACATGGGCGAGGCATGTCAAAGGCGCCTCCGCCGTGCTCGCGCAGCGCGTGCTGCGCGGCGCGGATGTTCTTGTGACGGCCGAGGTGCGCGTCGCGGCGGTGACCGACGGCAAACCCGTGCGCCTGCCGGCGGCGATGCGCGAGAAACTCGGCGGGTAGAAAGTTCGGAGAACCCGGCCGGGCCGCGCCCGCATCGCGCCATGAGGTTGGGGCGCGGTCAGATGTCCGGTCGGTCGAGCGCCGCGCGTGTGATCTCGCCGATGTTCGTCAGCCCCGCGAGCGCCATCGCGATTTCGATTTCCTTCTTCATGAAAGCGAGCATGCGCGTCACGCCCGCCTCGCCCTGCGCCGCCAGCGGCCACACCCAGGCGCGGCCGATGAGACAGGCTTTCGCGCCCGTCGCGACCGCTTTGACCACATCGAGTCCCGAGCGCACGCCGCCGTCCATCAGCACCTCGATCCTGCCTTCGACCGCGTCGATCACGGACGGCAGCGCGCCGATGGAGGAGCGCGCGCTGTCGAGCTGGCGGCCGCCGTGGTTGGAGACGATCACGCCCTGCACGCCCGCATCCACGGCGCGGCGCGCATCTTCCGCGTCCAGCACGCCTTTCAGCAGCACCGCGCCTTTCCATTCGCCGCGAATCCATTCCACATCCTTCCAGCTCACGGACGGGTCGAGATTCTGCGCGGCGAACGCGGAGAACTGCGGCAGCGTGGCGTTGTCGGGCAGATATCTCGCGAGGTTGCCGGGCGCGTGCGGCCGCCCCCCGATGGCCACGTCGCGCAGCCATGCAAAGCGCCGCGCGCGATCGAACAGCACGGCGAGATCGCCCCACTTGTCGAGGCCGCCGCCGAAGCCGGACCGCACGTCGCGATAGCGCGCGCCGGGATAGGCGAGATCGACGGTGAGCGCGAGCGTCGTGCAGCCGACGGCGGCCGCGCGTTGCAGCAGCTCGCGCGCCACGCCGCGATCGCGCATCACGTAGAGCTGGAACCAGAAGGGCGTTGAGGCGGCGGCCGCCACTTCCTCGATGCCGCAGACGCCGACAGTCGACAGGCAGAACGGCACATTCGCGGCGTTGGCCGCGCGCACCGCCTGCGCCTCGCCGCGGCGGCGGAACATGCCCGCGAGGCCCACCGGCGCGAGCGCCAGCGGCATGGCCGCCTTCATGCCAAACAGATCGGCGCTGGTGTCGATGTGCGACACGTCGCGCAAGACGCGCTGGCGAATGCGCAGACGATCGAGATCGGCGGCGTTGTCGCGCAGCGTGACTTCCTGATAGGCGCCGCCGTCGATGAAATCGAACAGCTGCCGCGGCAGGCGTTTTTTCGCGATGGCGCGATAATCGGCGAACGTCGCCGGCGCGAGCGCGCGTTGGGTCATGGTTTCCTCCGGTTCGTCATGCGGCCTTGTTTTCGACCGCTATGGCCTTCTTCCATTGCGCGAACAATTTCTCGCGCTCGGCCGCGACCTCGGTCGCGCTTTGCGCGCGCACGTGGCCGTAGCCGCGAATTTTTTCCGGCAGCGCGGCGATGCGCGTCGCGATGGCCGCGCCGCGCGGGTCGGCGTGTTCCAAGAGCGCATCGATGTCGGCCTCGTATTGCGCAAGCGTCGCGCGCGCGTGGCGCGCTTCCAGGCTGTTGCGGAACGGGTCGAGAATAGAGCCGCGCAGAAAGCGCAGCCGCGCCATCGCGCGAAACGCGCGCATCGCCCACGGCCCGACCTCGCCCTTCACGAGTTTTCCGGTCGCGGGATCGGTTTTCGCGAATGGCCATGCGCCCAGATGGAAATGCAGCTTGTAGTCGCCTTCGAACTGGCTTTCGAGCGCGCGTGCGAATTCGGGCGCGGCGTAGAGGCGGGCGACCTCCCATTCGTCCTTGATGGCGAGCAGCTTGTAATAGTATTTCGCAACCGCGCGCGCGAGCGCGTCGTCGCCGCTCCGCCGCACGCGATCGACCAGCGCGCGATAGCGTTCGGCGTAGGCCGCGTTCCTGTAGGCCACGAGTCGCCTGAATCGATCCTCGATCAGATCGGCGAGCGTCGACGGCTCGACCGGCGCGAGCGCCACGAACTTTCCGGTCGAACCTTCGCGCGCGAAACGCTCGACGGCGGAAAGATCGTGCGCGGCGCGCCGACCCCATTCGAACGCCTGCCGGTTCATGTCGATCGCCACGCCGTTCAGTTCGATCGCGCGTTCGATGGCCGCGCGTTCGAGCGGTATCTGGCCGCGCTGCCAGGCCGCGCCCAGCATGAACATATTGGCGGCGATCGGATCGCCGAGCAGCGCGGCGGCGAGCCGCTGGCCTTCCATCAGCAGCACGTCCTCCCCCATGACCGAGGTCAGGCGCCTGGAGAGCGTGGGAACGTCCACCGTCCAGTTGGGGTTGCGGGCGAATTCTGCGGTGGGAATGAGATCGGTGCAGACGACCGCGCGTGTCTGGCCGGTTTTCAGCTTGGAGAGCGATTCCTCGCCCGCCGCCACGATCAGATCGCAGCCGATCAGCGTGTCCGTCTCGCCGCCGGCGATTCTGGTCGCGTGCAGATGGTCCGGCGCGCTGGCGATGCGCACATGCGACATCACGGCCCCGTATTTCTGCGAGAGGCCCGTCACGTCGAGGTTCGACGAATAGAGGCCCTGCAGATGCGCGGCCACCGCCAGCGTCTGGCCGATGGTGACGACGCCCGTGCCGCCGATGCCGCCAATGAGCACGCTGAACTGATCGCCGACCGGCGGGAGCGTCGGTTCGGGCAGCGCGATCTCCCACGCCGGCGCATCGGCCTTCAGCGCGGGCTCGGGCCTGCGCAGCCGGCCGCCGTGCACGGTCACGAAACTCGGGCAAAAACCTTCGACGCAGGAATAATCCTTGTTGCACGAGGACTGGTTGATGCGCCGTTTGCGGCCGAGTTCGGTCTCCAGCGGCTCGATCGACATGCAATTCGACACCTTGCCGCAGTCGCCGCAGCCCTCGCACACTTCGGCGTTAATGAAGGCGCGCTTCTGCGGGTCTTCCCATTTGCCGCGCTTGCGCAGGCGCCGGCGTTCGGTCGCGCAGGGCTGGTCGTAGAGAATGACCGAAACGTCCCTGTAGGCGCGGAATTCGCGCTGCACGGCGTCGAGCTGGATGCGCGGAAACACTTTCACGCCGGGCGGCAGCGCGACGCCGATGTAGCGGTCGGGGTCGTCCGTCACCACCGCCATCTTTTTCACGCCCTCGGCGGCGAGTTCGTGCAGGATCTGCGACGGGCTCAGCGCGCCTTCGACCGGCTGGCCGCCCGTCATCGACACGAATCCGTTGTAGAGCAGCTTGTAGGTCATGGGCGCATGGGCGGCCACCGCCTGGCGGATGGCGAGAAAACCGGAATGCGCATAGGTGCCGTCGCCGATATTGGCGAATACGTGTTCCTCGCTGGTGAAGGGCTGCTGGCCAAGCCACATGACGCCTTCGGCGCCCATATGCGAGACGGTGGTCGTCTGCATCGGGTTCACGAACATCGCCATCGTGTGGCAGCCGATTCCGGCGAGCGCGCGCGAACCGTCGGGCAGGCGGGTCGAGCGCGAATGCGGACAGCCGGAGCAGAAGCCCGGCATGCGGGTCGGCGCGCCGGGCGCGGCGGATTTCGGGGCCGGGCCGTTGGTCGGTTTCAGACCGCAGTCGGGGTCGATCTGCAACAGCGCGGTGGCGAGCACGTCGGCGACGAGTTCGGGACCGATCTCGCCGCAGTTCGGCAGCGCGACAGGGCCATGCTCGGGGTCGAACACATGGCCGTTGGCGTATTTGCCGACGATGCGCGGCGCATGGCGCGCGCCATAGAGAATGGCGCGAATCTGGTCTTCCAGAATCGGGCGCTTCTCCTCCACCACCACGATCGTTTCGAGGCCTTCGGCGAAATCGCGGACGATCTCGGGATCGAGCGGCCAGATCATGCCGATCTTCAGCATGCGCACGCCGAGCATCCGCGCGCGGTCGTCGGAAAGGCCGAGCGCGGCCTTGGCCTGCAACACGTCCTGCCAGGCCTTGCCGGCGGAGACGACGCCGATCCGCGCACGCGGCGCGTCGAGCACGATGCGGTTGAGCTGGTTGGCGCGGGCGTAGGCGCGCGCCAGCGGCAGCTTGTGGTTGTAGAGCCGCTGCTCCTGGGCCACCGCCATGTCGAACGGTCGGATGTTCACGCCGCCCGGCAGGGCGGGCGGGTCGGGCGTCACGATGGCGGGCGAATCGGGGGCGACATAGACCGAGCCGCCGCCCTCCACGACGTCGGTCACCACTTTCATGCCGACCCAGCAGCCCGAATAGCGCGAAAGCGCGAAGCCGTGCAGTCCGTAGTCGATCAGTTCCTGCGTGTTGGAGGGGTAGAGGACGGGCATGCCGACCGCGATGAAGATCTGGTCGGAGAAATTGACCACGGTGGAGGACTTCGCACCGTGGTCGTCGCCGGCCAGACAGATCACGCCGCCCCTGGGCGCGGCGCCGGCCGAGTTGGCGTGGCGCAACACGTCGCCCGAACGGTCGACGCCTGGTCCCTTACCGTACCAGACGCCGAACACGCCATCGACCTTTGCGCCTTGAAAGGCGCCGACATATTGCGCGCCCCAGATGGCGGTGGCGGCCAGATCCTCGTTGAGGCCGGGGCGAAAGACGATGTTGTTGTCCGCGAGCGCCTTGCCCGCGCCCCACAGTTCCATGTCGTAGCGGCCCATCGGCGAGCCGCGATAGCCGGAGATATAGCCGCCGGTGTTGAGCCCCGCGGCGGCGTCGCGCAGTCGCTGCTGAATCGGCAGGCGCACGAGCGCCTGCATGCCGGTCATGTAGAGCCAGCCCGAAGGGGCGGAGTATTTGTCGTCGAGCGTCATGCCGACGCGAAGGAGCGGGGCGTTCATGGCGGGTCCGCGAGTTTCGAGGCGCGCGCGTGCGTGCGCGGGGTCAAACAGTTTCGGACGCGGGGGCGCGTCCCGTCCATCAAAATCGCGGCGCGGGCGGACCCGTCTATGGCGTGGCGTGGACGATGACGGGGCCGGCGGCGGCGGTCGCCTGTCCCTCGACCAGTAGCGGCCCCAGGTTCTTCTCCACCCATGCGAGCGCGCGGCGGTTCGATTCCTCGGCGCCTTCGACGGTATTGAACAGGCTGATCGCGGTCACCGTGTCGTCGGGCGAATAGACGACGTAGTAGCCCAGAAAGCCCGGCACATTGGAGATGATCGAGAGCGCGCCCGTCTTGATGCGGCGCGCGAGTTCGTCGGCCTTGCCGGGTTTCGCCCTGGCCTGTCGGATCGCAGCGTACATGGCGCCCTCCTGTCGTTCGGTCGTTGCGGAACGGAACGGGTCAAGCCAAGCGCGTTTGCGCGCGTTTGCCAAGGGCGGATCGAAATCGCGAAAAAACCGGCGCGACGGCCGGCTCGAAAATGGTGGGCGCGACAGGGATCGAACCTGTGACCCCTACGATGTCAACGTAGTGCTCTCCCGCTGAGCTACGCGCCCACTTCGTCGCAAGCGACGGTCCGCATGGTCGGGACATGCGCCGGAAACCGCGAGGTCGCCGGGACGGGTTGGCTATAAAGGCTCGCGCGGGCGCGCGCAAGCGCCGGGCGCGGCGAAATCAGGCCGCCAGCAGGCGCTGCACCTCGTTCACCAGATCGCGCAGGTGGAACGGTTTGGACAGGATTTTCGCCTGTTTGGGCGCGTGATTGTCCGGGTTGAGCGCCACGGCCGCGAAACCGGTGATGAACATGACCTTGATGTCGGGATCGAGTTCGGTGGCGCGGCGGGCGAGTTCGATTCCGTCCATCTCCGGCATCACGATGTCGGTCAGGAGCAGCTCGAACGGCTCCTCGCGCAGACGGTTGTAGGCCGAAAGCCCGTTGTCGAACGAGGCGACGGTGTAGCCCGCGTTCTGCAGCGCCTTCACCAGAAACCGGCGCATGTCGTTGTCGTCTTCCGCGAGCAGGATTTTCATTGGTCCGACCGATTGTTCGTGCACAGGGCGCGCCGTCCGCTTCCGGGATGGCGTCATCATAGAGCGCGGGTTCGGTAAAAATCGAGTGAAACCGAGCGACAAGCGACCGGTTGGATGAAAAATTCGTTCGCGTGGACAGCGCGGCGCGAGGCTGGCAGAGTGCCCGCCCCGGGAGACCGAATGGATCGCAAACCGAGCATCGTTGGGGAAATAGGCGCGGTCGCGCCGGCCGAGCCCGAACTGGCGACCCCCGTCGAGGTCGTCGCGCCCGCAGGCGCGGCATCGCCGGTCGTTCTGTCTTCCCCCCATTCGGGGCGCATCTATCCGGAACGATTTCTGGCGCTGTCGCGCCTCGACCCCGCCACGCTGCGCCGCTCGGAGGACGCGTTCGTCGACGAGATGTTCGCCGGCGCCGGCGGCGCGCCGCTGGTGCGCGCGCTCTTTCCCCGCGCCTTCCTCGACGTGAACCGCGAACCCTACGAACTCGATCCGCGCATGTTCGAGGGGCGGCTGCCGGCGCACGCCAACACCCGCTCGCTGCGGGTCGCCGGCGGGCTCGGCACCATCGCGCGGATCGTGGGCGAATCGCAGGAAATCTACGCCCGGCGCCTGCCGGTGGAGGACGCGCTCGCGCGTATCGAATCTCTCTACCGGCCCTATCACGCCGCGCTGCGCCGGCTGATCCAGCGCGCCGCCGCGCAATTCGGGACCGTGGTGCTCGTCGACTGCCATTCCATGCCCTCGTTCCTGTCGGCGGGCGGGCGGTTGGAGCGGGTGACGGCCGACATCGTGCTCGGCGACCGATTCGGCACCAGCTGTGATTCGGCCTTCGCGGCGGCCGCCGAATCGGAGCTGCGGCGGCTGGGCTATTCGGTTCAACGCAACAAGCCGTACGCCGGCGGGTTCATCACCGAACACTACGGAGCGCCGGCCGGCCGCGTGCACGCGCTCCAGATCGAAATCAACCGGGCTCTGTATCTGGACGAGGCCAGAATCGAAAAGACCAAGCATTTCGAGCGTGTTGCAGCCGACATGCGGGCCGTCGTCGACACGCTCTCGCGGCTCGCGCTCGCCGATGTCGGGCGAAAGGCCGCGGCCGAATAGGTCGTCCGCCGGGGGCGCCTGCCGCGCGCTGACCACAAAAAGAAAGCGGCCGCCTGCAAGCAAGCGGCCCAAAAAAGAAAGAGGCCGCCTGCAAGCAAGCGGCCCAAGTCTTGGGAGGAAACGCCCAAAGAGGGCATATTCAATCTATCTCGCAACGCACAAATTGCAAGTGAGTCCTTAGTCTATATCGCCCTTAAAGTGGCCGTCCTGGAATTTTTATTCCGACTGTTGCAGCGGCGCCTCGTCCTGAGAGGCGGCGCCGGCGAGCGCCTCGTCCCGATCGGGAGCGCGCCGGTAGAACCAGGCGGCGAGCGCGAGCTGGGCGGCCAGAATGGCGAACACCAGCCGATAGGCTTCCGGCGGATAGGTGCGCACGCCATCGACCATCCGGAAGCCGAAGGTTTCGATGGCCAGGCCCGTCACCGACTGCATGACGAACGTCCCGCCCATGGTGCCCATATTGAGCAGCGTGATGCCGCGGCCGGTGAGCGCCGGGGGGAAAAGCGATTTGCCGTGGGCGACCAGCACCGGGAAGAAGCCGAGCGCCGCGCCATAGAAGGCGAGCGCCCACGGCAGCGCGGCGCGCGGAATCGGCGCCAGCGCGGCGAGCGCGAGCGCGCCCACGACCAGCCCCGTGCCGATCAGCACCGGAACGCGGTAGCTGCGGAACAGCCGGTCGCTCGGCCCCCAGGCGAAGACGGCCGCGATCTGGGCCACGGCGAGCGCGAGGATCAGGCTGCCGCGCTCCTCGAGCGGCACATGATAGACCTGCGCCAGCCACGGGCCGACCCACAGGCCGAGAATCGTGGCGAGCGTCGACGAACTGGCCGCCTGCATGAAGAACAGGGGCCAGAAGCCGGGCGCCCTGGTTGAGGCCAGAATGCCGGCGAAAGTCTCGCCCCAGGTTTCGGCGCGGCTGCGGCGCGCCGCGACCGCCTGCGGGGCCTCGTGGACGAACAGGACGAGGGTGACGGTCATGAGCGCGGCGAAGGCGGCTGCGATGAGGAATACGTTGCGCCAGCCGATGGAAGCCGCGCCGATGGCCAGGGGCGCGGTCGCCATCAACATGCCGAGCGAGCCGGCGCCCAGATGGATGGACGCCACGGTGGAGAACCGGTCGGCCGAGAACAGGCCGGCGTAGAGGGCGAGCGGCGCCATGAAATAGGCGCAGCAGCCGAAGCCCAGCAGCAGCCGTGCGGCGGTCAGCTGGCGCGAATCGGCCGCCAGCGCGAAAAACACGGTCGCGGCGATGAGAAGCAGCGCGGTCGCCACCATCGGCGCTTTCGGCCCCCATCGGTCGATGGCGACGCCGAGCGGGATCTGGGCGGCGGAAAAAGAAAGAAAGAACACCGAGGACAGGAAGCCGAGCGCGGCCGCATCGAGATCGAATTCGCGCGCCAGATCGGGCGCGATCACCGCGATCGAATTGCGGAAGAACTGGCTGAGCATGTAAATGCCCACCAGCGCCGCGATGACGATCGCCGGTCCGCGCGCCGGTTTGCCGAAGGAACCCATGCGTCGTTTCGTCCCCGTGAATTTTCGCGCCCGTTCGGGCCGACTGACGTTTTCTCGTAGCATCATTTCGCGCGCGAACGGAGACCGCCGATGAACGCCGTCGATTTCGAACATTTCGTCGCGCGCCTGGCGGACGTATCGGGCGAGGCGCTGATGCCGTTCTTCCGCACGGCGCTCGGCGCGCAGGACAAGAGCGTGGGCGGCGCGTTCGATCCCGTGACCGAGGCCGACCGCGCGGCGGAGGTGGCGATGCGCCGCCTGATCGGCGCGCAATTTCCCGGCCACGGCATCCTCGGCGAGGAGTTCGGCGCCCAGGACATGGATGCGCCGTATGTGTGGGCGCTCGATCCGATCGACGGCACCAAGAGCTTCGTGTCCGGCCTGCCGGTCTGGGGCACGCTCATCGGCCTCCTGCACAACGGCCGGCCGTGCTACGGGCTGATGAACCAGCCGTTCACGCGCGAGCGGTTCTTCGGCGACGGCGCGGCCAGCCACTGGACCGGGCCGGCCCATCGCGGGCAGGGAACGGAGCGGCGCCGGCTGCGCACGCGCGCCTGCGCGGACGTGGGGGAGGCGACGCTGATGACCACGTCGCCGCTGCTGATCGGCGAGGACCGGCGCGAGGCCTACCGGCGGGTGGAGCGCGCCGCGCGGCTGCCGCGCTACGGCGGCGACTGCTACGCCTATTGCGCGCTCGCCGCGGGCCATGTCGATCTGGTGATCGAGGATGGATTGCAGCCCTACGACATCATCGCGCTCATTCCGATCGTGGAAGGGGCCGGCGGCGTCGTGACGACGTGGGATGGCGGCGACGCCACCAGGGGCGGCGCGATCATCGCGGCCGGCGACCCGCGCGCGCACGAAGCGGCGATGCAACTGCTGGCGAAAGGATGAGAGAATGAGCGCGGAAGACAGGATCGGTTCGCTCGGGCTCGCGCTGCCGGCGGCGGCGGCGCCGGCCGGCAACTACGTCGCCTCGGCGCGGGTCGGCGACATGCTCTATCTCTCGGGCATCGGGCCGCAGCGGCCGGACGGCGCCTATATGACGGGCGTGGTCGGCCAGGACCTCACCGTGGCGCAAGGCTACGAGGCGGCGCGGTTCTGCGGCCTCGTGCTGCTCGCTAACATGCGCGCCGCGCTCGGCTCGCTCGATCGGGTGGCGCGCGTCGTCAAGGTGTTCGGCATGGTGCGGTGCGCGCCGGGGTTCGGCGAGCAGCCGGAGGTGATCAACGGCTGCACCGATCTGTTCGTCGAGGTGTTCGGCGATGCTGGTCGGCCGGCGCGTTCGGCCGTCGGCATGATCGCGCTGCCGCGCGGCATCGCGGTCGAGATCGAGGCGATCGTGCAGGTCGCCTAGGCAGCCGCGCTCATGCGGGCGCGGCCAGGCCGACGAATTCCAGCGCCGCGCGCTGGGCCGCGGCCAGCGCGTCGAGGCGAAAATCGCCCAATGCGGCGTTGAACATGTCGTGATAGTTCAGCTTCGCGTCGAGGTGCAGGAACACGCCGCCGAGCCCGATCGCCGCGCGATCCATGAACACGAATTCGCGCGGCACGGTGACAGGCCCCTTCTGTTTCAGCGCCTGATGCACGCGGAAGGCTTCCTTGCGCCCGTAGGCGCCGGGCGCCACGCCATCGGCGATGGTGCGCACGCGGTCCTCCAGGATCGGCCCGTAGATGAAGCGCGCCCAGATGTTGAGCACGTCGATCACGTCCTTCTTCAGATTCGTGAAGCCCCAGCTCTCGTAGGCATGGACGATACGCGCCTCGTCGTTGCGTTTCAGCCCTTCGTAAAGATCGACGACGCCGCCGACGAATTTCGGAGGGAAGATGCGAATGCAACCGTAGTCGAGCAGGTTGATGCCCTCGCCTTCGCCGAACACCGAATAGTTGCCGAGATGGGGGTCGCCGTGGATGACGCCGTAGCGGCTGAACGGCAGCCACCAGGCTTTGAACATCGCCACGCCGATGCGGTCGCGCACTTCCTGCGGCGCGCCCTTGAATGACAGCAGCGGCTTGCCGTCGAGCCATTGCATGACGAGCAGCCGGTCGGTCGAAAGCTCCTCGCGCACCCGCGGCACGCGCACCGTCGGTTCGCCGTCCAGCATCAACGCATAGAGCGCGGCGTGTCTGGCCTCGCGGCGATAGTCCAGCTCCTCGCGCACGCGTGCGCCGATCTCCTTGGCGATCTCGCGCGTGTCGATGACGGAGGCGAAGCGGCGATGCACGGCGAAGGCGATCTGCAATTGCGCGAGGTCGGCTTCGACGGCCGATTTCATGTCTGGATATTGCAGCTTGCACGCAAGCTGCATGCCGTCGTGGGCGCGCGCGCGATGGACCTGGCCGAGCGATGCGGCGGCGGACGGCTTGAGATCGAAATCGGCGAAGACGGCGCGCCAGTCGGGGCCAAGCTCCGCGCGCATGCGGCGGGCGACGAAGGCCGCGCCCATCGGCGGCGCGTCGGCCTGCAACTTGCCCAGTTCCTCCGCATATTCGGGCGGCAGAAGATCGGGAATGGTCGCCATCAACTGGGCGACTTTCATCAGCGGGCCTTTCAAGCCGCCGAGCGCGCGCGCGAGCGCGGCCGCGTTCGAGGCGTCGCCGAGCGATCCGCCCGCGATCTTCTGGCCCGCCATGCGGGCGGCGACGCCCCCGATATTGGCGCCGACCCGCGCATAGCGCGCAGCCCTCGCCGAAAGCCTGTTGCGCTCTTCGTCCTTCATCGCAGCCAATGTCGGGGTTCCGGCGCCAAGATCAAGTGGGCTTGCGTTCGCGCCGGCGCCCCTTAGAGTCGCAGCGCGACGGCGAGCAAGAGCCGCACGGGGAGGAAACGGGAATGGGCAAGCTGACGGCGGGCGCGCTGGCGCTTTCGTTTGTTGTGGCGGGCGCGGCGGCGCAGGCCCAGCCGGTCAAGCTGCGCGTGGCGGATTCGTTTCCCTCCGGCCACTACATCGGCGAGAAAATCACCAAGGCGTGGATGGCGGAGGCGACCAAACTCTCCAACGGCGCGCTGACCTTCGAATACTACCCGGCCGAACAGCTCGGCAAGGCGAAAGACATGCTGTCGCTCACCTCCACCGGCGTGGTCGACATCGGTTATGTTGCGCCCTCCTTCACGACGGACAAGCTGCCGTTGTCGGTGGTGGCCGAACTGCCGCTCAATTTCTCCGAATCATGTCCCGGCACGCTGGCCTATTCGAAACTCGTCGCCGACGACGGCGTGCTCGCCAGACGCGAACTGGCGCCGCTCGGCGTGCGCGTGCTGTTTGCGCTGGTGCTGCCGCCCTACCAGGCGTTTCTCGGAAAGAAGACGATCGAGGGGCTGAAGACGTTCGAGGGGCTGAAAATCCGCACTTCCGGAGCGGCGAAGGAACTGGCGGTGCGCAAGATCGGCGCGACGCCGATCCAGATGGCGACGCCGGAGGTTTACGAGTCGCTGTCGCGCGGCACGATCGACGGCATGCTGTTCCCCTTCTCCTCGATCTATTCCTACGACCTGCAGGGACTGTTGAAATCGGCGACGGTGGGCGAGAATTTCGGCAGTTTCATCGTCTCCTACATGATCAGCGACCGCCGGTGGAAATCGCTGCCGGAGGACGCGCGCAAGGCGCTGACGGAAGCGAGCGCCAGGGCGACGCAGAGCGCCTGCAGAATCGCGCAGGAGACCGAGACGGCGGATCGCGACCGGCTGAAGGCGCTGGGCGTGGCGCTGGTCGAACTGAACGCTGCCGACAAACAGAAGGTGCGCGGCGAAATGGCGACGGTGAGCGCCGAGTGGGCCGGCGCGCTCGACAAGCGCGGCAAGGCGGGGAGCGAAGTGCTGAAGGCGTTCGAGGCCGCGCTGAAATAAGCGCGGTCGCGCGGCGGCGCGCGCGACGGGAAGTCCGGGGGGACGGGATGGCGGGGCTCTTGCGGCTCGTTTCGGGCGCGGAAAAAATCGCTGGCGCACTCGCGGCCGTCGCGCTTTTTCTCATCATGGCGATCGCCGCCGGCGACGTGGCGATGCGCTACGTCTTCAACAAGCCGTTCGCCTTCGCCTACGATTTCATCTCGCTCTATCTGATGGTTGCGCTGTTCTATCTCGCACTGTCAGGCGCGTTCGCCCATAACGCGCATGTCGCGGTCGACATTCTGCACAATTTCATGAGCCCGACGCTGCGACGCATCTGCGAGACGCTCGTGTGCGGCGTGTCGGCCGCGCTGTTCGCGCTGATCGCCGCCGTCGGCCTGCAGCGCGCGGCGACGGCCTATGCGGCGGGCGACGCGATCGCCGGCGCAATCGACTGGCCGGCGTGGGCGTCGGTCGCCTTCGTCCCGCTCGGCGCCGGCCTTCTGTGCCTGCGGCTGACGCTGCATTTCGTCGGGCATCTTCTCAGCCTGTTCGCGCCCACGCCGCTGATTGACCTGCCGCCGGTCTCCGGTTCGACGGAAGCGATGGACCGGGAGATGGGCGAATGATCGCGGCGTTCGTTCTGATCGTTCTGTTCGCCCTGCTGGCCATCGGCGCCCCGGTCGGGTTCGCGATGGCGCTGGCAGGGTCGCTCGGCCTCTATCTCATCGGCGGCATGGACATGATGCTGGGCGTGCTTCAGACCACGCCGCTGACAGCCGTCTCCTCCTACGAACTCATCACCATTCCGATGTTCCTGCTGATGGCGGAACTGGTGCTGATCTCGGGCGTCGCCGACGATCTGTTCCGCGCGGCCGCGGCGTGGCTCGGGCGCATTCCCGGCGGCCTCGGCATGGCGACGGCGATGGCGGGCGCCGGTTTCGGCGCCATCTGCGGCACGTCCACCGCCTCGGCCGCGACGTTGTCGTCGACCTCGCTGCCGGCGATGATCAAACAGGGCTACGAACCGAGGATGGCGGCGGGCGTCGTCGCCATTTCCGGCACGCTCGCCATGCTCATTCCGCCGTCCGTCGCGCTCGTCATCTACGGGCTGCTGGCGGAAGTGAATATCGGCAAGCTGCTCATCGGCGGCATCATTCCCGGTCTCATCGTGATGATGGCGATCATGTTAACGGTGCTGTTCCTGGTGTGGCGCGATCCCTCGCGCGCGCCGGCGACCAGGGCCGTGCCGCTGGTGGAGAAAGTGCGGCTATTGCGGCTGGTCGGGCCGATGCTCGTGCTGTTCGGCATCGTCACCACGGTCATCTACACGGGCATCGCCACGCCGACGGAAGCATCCGCCATCGGCGCGCTGGGCGCGCTCGTCATGGCGGTCGTGCGCGGCCACGCCGGACCCGCTCAACTGGCGCACGCCTTCCAGCGGGCGGCCTATTCGAGCTGCATGATCGCGATGATCCTGCTGGGCGCGAGCATTTTCGGCTATTTCTTCACGCTCACGCAGTTGACGCAGGGTCTGGTCGCCTGGGTCGGCTCCCTCAACGTGTCGCCGTGGATCGTGATGGGATTGATCCTGATCGGCTACATCATTCTCGGCTCGTTCATGGACCAGATCGCCATTCTGGTGCTGACGGTGCCGATCGTGCTGCCGCTTATCAAATCACTGGGTTTCGATCCGTTGTGGTTTGGCGTCATCAAGATCGTGACGGCGGAAGTCGGCATGATCACGCCGCCGATCGGGCTCAACTGCTTCATCGTCGCGCGCTATGCGCAGCGCCCCGTGATGGAAGTCTTCCACGGCGCCTTCCCGCATTTCATCGCGCATCTGATCGTGATCGCGCTGTTCCTCGCGTTTCCGAGCCTCATTCTCTGGTTGCCAAACCGCATGTAGCCGGTTGCGAAGACGCGCGCGCACGCGCAAACTTCGACGCCATGCCGAACACCCCGCCCGTTTCGACCGAGGACCTCGCCCGCTATCCGGGAATGACGGGCTGGTTCCAGCCGACCCTGCTCGCCAAACTGCTGTGGCGCGTGATCGTGTCGGAACTGTTCGGCCAATACGCCGACGGCCGGCTGATGGTGGCCGCGCTCGACACGGTGAAGGATGACGAACTCGTCAAACGCGCGCGCCAGTTCATGCCGGGCGTGGGCGATCCGAATGTGTGGACCTTCACGCCGGACGAGGACGGCGCGGTGTGGGTCGACTACGTCGCCGATCTCGCCGACGGATTCGATTCCACCTACGCCATCGCCTCGCTCATCGCGCAGGAGCGGCTGGAGATCGACGGGTTCGCGACGCGGCGCGGACAATTGCTGGCGATGGGCGGCGACGAGGTCTATCCGACCGCCACGCTCGAATCCTACCAGCGGAAATTGCGCGATCCTTATGGCTGGGCGTTTCCCGATCCCGATCCGGATTCGCCCAAAGGGCCGCCGGTGTTCGCGCTGCCCGGCAACCACGACTGGTACGACGGGCTCGTGCAATTCATGGGCCTGTTCGCGCGCCGCCAGCAGCTGCATCTGGGCGGCTGGCGCGCCTATCAGCATCGTTCGTATTTCGCGCTCCAGCTCACCGAAAGCTGGTGGATCTGGGGCGTGGACGCGCAGCTCGTCAACGCGGTCGACCAGTCGCAGAAGGATTATTTCGCCGCCGTCGCGCGCGCGATGCCCGAGGGCGCGCGCATCATCCTGTGCGGGCCGGAGCCGGGTTGGGTCTATCCCGACAGGCAGGGCGCGAAAGCGTTCGCCGTGCTCGATTCCATCGCGCGGATCGCCGTCGAACGGCGCCCCGGCGTGACGATCCCGCTGGTGATCGCGGGCGATTCGCATCACTACAGCCGTTACGAGGGGCGCAGCGCCGACGGCGCGCACGCGACGCATTTCGTCACCTCCGGCGGCGGCGGCGCGTTCCTGCACGGCACGCATCATCTGCCGCGCGAGGTGGCGCTCGACGAAACGGGCGGCGCCGCGCGCTGGCTCGACGGCGCCATCCGGAAACTCACGCTCGGGCGCGATGGCGCGGCGCCGGGGCGCGAGGCGATTTACCCGTCGCGGACCGACAGCGTGCGCATGCTCGCCGGCGTCTTTCTGTTCACGCTGCTCAATCCCACGTTCGCGCTGATGCTCGGCGTCTTCTACTGGCTGGCGGGGTTGCTGACATGGCATGCGTGGCCGGACGCGCTGTATCTGACGCCGGCGATCTTCTTTCTCGGTTTCTGGGTCTATACGCGGCGGCAAGAAGGCGGCGGCCCGAAGATATTCGCGGTGTCGCTTGCGACCGCGCTCATCCATTCGGCCGCGTCGATCGGGCTGGCGATTCTGTTCGGGCTCGCCAACATGCATGTCCTCGACGCCACGGCCTGGCCGCGCCTTGCGTTCGTCCTGTTCGCGCTGGAGACGATCGTCATCGGCGGCGCGGTCGCGGCCGGATTGTTCGGGCTTTATCTCTACACGTCGTCGCGGTTTCTGGACATGAACCACAACGACGCGTTCACCTCCATGCGCCGCAACACGCATCGCAATTTCGTGCGCATCCGCATCAAGGGCGAGGAGGCGCACGTCTTCGCCATCGGCCTCGACCGCATTCCGCGCCGGCGGGAGTGGCGCATGAACGTCGCGCGGAGCGGAGCGCCCGCGCCGGCCTATGTCGCCGACCCGCCGCTCGCGCCGCACCTGATCGAGGCGCCGGTCGTCATCGGCGGAGACGGCGCGCGGAGCGTATGAGAAGGACCGTATGAGAAAAGGGGGAACGCGACGGCGCGTCCCCCCTTCGGCATTGCGACAGATGCGGCGCGGCCTCAATCGACCGTGATTGCGCCGATCGGCTCCCAGTCGTCGCCGGTGAAGCGCTGCACCTGCAGGCGCCGGAACGGCACGTAGTTGTCCGGGCTCGTATTGTAGGTGGTGCCGGGCAGCAGCGACGGCGCGGCGAGCCCTTTCAGGTTCGTCGCCTGTTTCAGGAGGTTCTCGCGCGTCAGTTCGTCGCCGCACGCCTCGATGATCTTGCCCATCGCGTAGGCGAACGAATAGACGGCGAAGCCGATCTCGTTGGTCGGGTCTTCGTTGGGCAGGTATTTCTTCATGAACGCCTTGTAGGCGAGCACGTCCGGGTCGTTGGCCCAGCGCGGGCTCGACACCTGCTTGTAGGGCGTGGCTGCGACGATGCCTTTCACGCTGTCGAGGCCGGCCGCTTCGAGAAACATGCGGCCGACCGAGGGGCTGACCACCAGTTGCAGCGGCTTCCAGCCGAGTTCGTGCGCCTTGCGGAAGGCCTGCGAGGCCGCCTTGCCAAGGCTGACGTTGAAGAACACGTCGGCGCCTGAAGCCCTCAACTGCGTGAGCTGCGAATCGAGCGTGGGGTCGGTGAGTTCGTAGGTCACCTCCTTCACGATCATCGAGGCCGCCTTGTCGCCGAGCGCCTTCTTGAAGCCGGAAACATAGTCGCGACCGAAATCGTCGTTCTGCATCAGAATGGCGATCTTGGCGTCGGGCTTCACCGACAGAAGATATTTCGCCAGCACCTCGCCCTCGGTGCCATAGAGGTGGAAGGCGGGCGTCGACCACGGATAGACCTTCGGCTGGTTCCACTTGTTCGCGCCGGTCGACAGCAGCAGATGCGGCACGCCCTTCTGGTTGGCGTATTTCTGCACGGCCGATTGCGCGGCGGTGCCGCTCGATCCGAACAGGGCGAACACGCCTTCGTCCTCGACCAGCTTGCGCGTCTGTTCGACGGTCTTGGGCGGGGAGAAGGCGTCGTCGAGCGATATGAGCCGGATCTTGCGGCCGTTGATGCCGCCCTTCTCCTCGTTGAGCATGGTGAAATAGGCGACTTCGGTGCGGCCCTGAATGCCGTGCGCCGACAGCGGCCCGCTGTAGGGCATGGTCTGGCCGATCTTGATTTCCGTATCGGTGACGCCGGGCCCGTATTTCTTCTGCGCGAGCGCCGTTCCGGCGATCATGAGGCCGGCCGCGAGCGCGCCGAGGCGCGCGGCCTGAACGAATGTCCTTTTCATGGTGTTTCCTGCGTTTCTTCCCTGCGCGGTTGCGCATGTTTGTCGTTGCGCACGCCAACCGACGGGACGGGGCCGCGTCGCCCGGCACGCGCTGTGATATCCGCGACCTCCCTACGCGGCGGGCTTTTTCCAGCCCTTGTCGCCGCTCGCGGCGCGCCGCCCTTTTCTTTCCGGAACGACGCAGGGCGCAGTCTGGTCCGGGATCGGACGGTCGTCAAACCCCGCGCTTGACAGGCGCGCGGCGGGGCATTTCAACCGGACGAACCGCATCAGACGGACCAACGGAAGGGGAGTCCATGGGAGCCGAAGCCAGAACGGGCGCGAACCACCCGGCGCTGCGCAGCCACACGATCGCCGACGCGCTGCATCGCTCGGCCGCGAAATTCCGCGACCGGCTGGCGCTGACCTATCTCGACCGCCGCTGGTCGTTCCGCGACCTGCACGCGGCCGCCGGGCGCGTCGCGCACGCGCTCGTCGCCAGGGGGCTGAAAAAGGGCGATCGCGTCGCCGCCTACGCGCGCAATTCCGACGCCTATGTCGTGCTCTGGCTCGCCTGCAACCGCGCCGGCCTCGTCCATGTGCCGATCAACTACGCGCTGACGGCGGGCGAACTGAAATACATCGTCGACCAGTCGGGCGCGAACGCGCTCATCCACGAGGCGGACCTGCTGAGCACGGTCGACCAGATCCGCGACGGGGCGCGAATCTCGTTCTACGGCCGGTTCGACCGGGCGGCGCCCGGCGAACTCGACATTCTGAAGATCGCGCGCGACGCCAGCGCCCCGCGCATGGACGAGAGCGTGGCCGCCGACGACGATCTCGCGCAGTTCCTCTACACGTCCGGCACGACGGCCGCGCCCAAGGGCGCGGCGATGACGCACCGCGCCTTCATGGCGGAGTACGCCGCCTGCATCATCGAACTGGAGATGAGCGGGTCCGACGTCGCGCTGGCCGCGCTGCCGCTCTACCATTCGGCGCAGATGCATTGTTTCACGATGCCGCAGATCATCATGGGCGCGACGACGCATCTCATCGACTCGCCCGTGCCGGAAACGGTGCTGAAGCTGATCGAGGAACATCGCATCACCTCGTTCTTCGCGCCGCCGACGGTCTGGATCAGCCTGCTGCGCCATCCCGATTTCGACAAGCGCGACCTCTCCACGCTGCGCAACATCTATTACGGCGCCTCGATCATGCCGGTGCCGGTGCTGCAGGAGCTGCGCCAGCGCCTGCCCGGCATACGGCCGTTCAACTGCTACGGGCAGAGCGAGATCGGACCGCTGGCGACCGTTCTCAAACCCGAGGAGCACGACGCGCGCCCGGCGTCGGCCGGCCGGCCGATCCTGTCGGTGGAGACGCGGGTGGTGGACGAGACCATGAACGACGTTCCGCCCGGAACGCAGGGCGAGATCGTCCACCGCTCGCCGCAACTGCTGATGGAATACTGGGACAAGGCCGACGAATCGAAGGAAGCGTTCGAGGGCGGCTGGTTCCATTCGGGCGACGTCGGGATCATGGACGAGGAAGGCTATCTGTTCGTCGTCGACCGCGTGAAGGACATCATCAAGTCCGGCGGCGTGGTGGTGGCGGGCCGCGAGGTGGAGGAGGCGCTGTTCAAGCATCCGTCCGTCTCGGAAGTGGCGGTGATCGGCCTGCCGGACCCCAAATGGATCGAGGTCGTCACGGCGGTCGTCGTGCTGCGGCCGGGCTTCCAGCCGGACGAGGCAGGGCTGATCGCGCACGCGCGCGAACATCTCGCGCCGTTCAAGACGCCGAAAAAGGTCATCTATGTCGAGAACCTGCCGCGCAATACGGCCGGCAAGCTGCTGAAACGGGAGCTGCGCGGGCAATATTCTTAGGCGGCTGGGTTCTTATTCGCAGGCGGCTGGATTCTTGGGCGGCCGGAATCTTGGGCGGCTGGCCTCCCGGAAGGGATTCGAACCCCTGACCTACGGTTTAGGAAACCGTTGCTCTATCCTGCTGAGCTACCGGGAGACGCCCCCTTATGGGGCAAACCGCCACGATCTTTCAAGCGCCAGGCGGCAAAACGCGCCTTGCGCTCCACTCCGCCAGCGGCCAATCTGCCGGCGGTTTCAAAACAAGAAGTCCGGAGCGAAACGCCGATGAAGGCCGCAGTCCTCAGAGAAATCAACAAGCCGCTCGAAATCCTCGATCTCGAATTCGACGCGGCGCCGCGGGCGGGCGAGGCGCGCGTGCGCATGAAGGCCACGGGCGTCTGCATGAGCGACTGGCATTACATGGTCGGCGACTGGCCGAACAAGCTGCCCATCGTGCTCGGCCATGAGGCGGCGGGCATCGTGGAGGAGGTCGGCCCCGGCCCATCGCATCTGTCGGTCGGCGACCACGTCATCTTCTCGTTCGCGAGCCATTGCGGCCATTGCCGCTACTGCAATTCCGGCCGTTCGGTGCTTTGCAACGGCCACAAAACCCCGCCGACCGGCCTGCCGGACGGCACTTCGCGCCTCAAACTGAACGGCGAGCCGGTGAGCCTGATGGCGCGTATCGGCACGTTCCGCGAACAAGTCGTCTGCTCGGCCGAGAATCTCGTACCGGTGCGCAAGGATCTGCCCTGGACGGTGGCGGCCATCATCGGCTGCTCCGTGGCGACTGGCGTCGGCGCGGTCACGCGTCACGCGCGCGTGCCGGCGGGCGCGTCGGTCATGGTGGTCGGCTGCGGCGGCGTCGGACTGAACATCGTGCAGGGCGCGCGGCTCGCCGGCGCCTCCAAGATCATCGCGGTCGACCTGCTCGACAACAAGCTCGAATACGCCAAGCAATACGGCGCGACCCACACGATCAACGGCAAGACCGAAAACGTCGTGAAGGCGGTGCGCGCGCTGACCGGCGGCGGCGTCGATCATGCGTTCGACGCCATCGGGTCGGAGGCGACCATTCTGCAGATCGTCGACTGCGTGGCGCCGGGCGGACAGGCGACGATGGTCGGCATTCCGGCGGTCACGACGCGCGTGCCGATCGCGCCGGCCTCGATGGTGTTTCAGGAAAAGAGCCTGACGACGTCGTTCTACGGTTCGGTGCAACCGGACATCGATTTCCCGATCCTCGCCGATCTCGCGATGGAGGGAAAACTCGATCTGACCTCGCTCATCTCGCGCACCTACAGGCTGGACGAAATCAACGAGGGTTTCGAGCAGCTGCGCAAGGGCGGGGTGGCGCGCGGCGTGATCGTCTTCGACTGAGCGGCCGCACGGACCCATACGATAAAGGCGGCCTTGCGGGCCGCCTTCTTTCTTCCCGGACGCGCATGGCGCGGGCTTGGATCACGCAGCCTTGGCCTCGACGACCTTCGGCGCGCCGCCGATCGGAATCTGGCGCGGCTTCTGCGCTTCGGGAATCTCGCGCACGAGGTCGACATGCAGCAGGCCGTTCTCCAGCCTGGCGCCGGTCGCCTGCACATGGTCGGCGAGCTGGAACCGGCGCTCGAAGGCGCGGGCGGCGATGCCCTGATAAAGCACTTCCGGCTTTTCGGCGCCGTCGGCGCGCGCTTCCTTGGCGCCGCGGATCGTCAGCACGTTTTCACGCGCCTCGATCGTCAGGTCGACTTCGGCGAAACCCGCCACGGCCACGGTGATGCGATAGGCGTTCTCCGCGGTCCGCTCGATGTTATAGGGCGGGTAGGCGGAAGGTTCGCCAGCGGCGGTCTGGTCCAGCATGGAGAACAGACGGTCGAACCCGATGGTCGAACGGTAGAGGGGAGACAGATCAAAACCACGCATTTGCATATCCTCCATTGAGCGACATGTTCGAGCGGCTTGTTGAGCCGCCGGGGGTCCGGCGCGCCCGCGCCGCTTGCCGGCCCCGGGCTGTTCCAGACCACGCACGCCCGCGAACGGCGCGTGCAGGCCCTATCTGGGAAGGGCGGGAAGGGCTCGCAAGGCCCAGAACCGGGCGGTTTCGACAAAATTCCGGGGCCGGGCGGGGCGCCCGCGGCGGTTTTTGTTGCCGGTGGCGAAAAAGCGGCGCTAGATTTCGATCAAGCCCGGCCAACGGGGCGTCCAACTCGGGGATCGGGGGGAGCCATGAGCGGGCAGGCGACGCCGAAAGGCGCTTGGGGAATCACCTTTCTCCTTTTTCTCTACATGCTGGTGAATTTCGCCGACAAGGTCGTCGTGGGCCTTGCCGGCGCGCCGATCATGGACGACCTGAAACTGACGCCGGAACAGTTCGGCTTTCTCGGCTCCTCGTTCTTCTTCCTGTTTTCGGCGACGGCCATCGTCGTCGGCATGATCGCCAACAAGCGGCCGACGCGCTGGATCCTGCTGATCCTCGCGCTCGTGTGGTCGCTCGTTCAGTTTCCGATGGCGAGCGAGGTCAGTTTCACCACGCTCGTCGTCTGCCGTATCATCCTGGGGGCGGGCGAGGGGCCGGCGTTCGCGGTCGCCTGCCACGCGCTCTACAAATGGTTTCCGGACGAAAAACGCGCGCTGCCGACCGCCATTCTCTCGCAAGGCTCCGCGCTCGGCGTGATCGTCGCGGTGCCGGCGCTCAACTGGATCATCGTCAAATATTCCTGGCACTGGGCGTTCGGCGCGCTGGGGATCGTGGGGCTTGTATGGGTCGCGCTGTGGCTCGTGTTCGGGCGCGAGGGGCCGCTCGTGGACGAAACGCGCGAGGTGGAGGAAGGGCGACGCTATTCGTTCTGGCGGCTGGTCGCCACGCCGACCTTCATCGGCGCGAGCCTGGCGACCTTCGGCGCCTATTGGGCGCTTTCGCTCGCGCTCACCTGGTTCACGCCGTTCATCGTCAAGGGGCTCGGCTTTCCGCAGGAGAAAGCCGGGCTGCTGTCGGTGCTTCCGTGGGTGGCGGGGGCCATCGTGGTGCTGGGCGCGGGCTGGCTATCGCAACGGATGATCGCGCGCGGCGCCACCACGCGCACGGCGCGGGCGGTGCTGGGCGCCGCGCCGCTGCTGCTCGCGGGCCTGTTTATCCTGGCGATGCCGCATGTCGGCAGTCCGGGGGCGATGATCGCCTGCCTGGTGGCGGCCTCGGCCTGCACCGGCGCGATCTATCCGCTGTGCCCGCCGATGATCGGCGAGTTCACGCCGTCCGCCCAGCGCGGCGGCATGCTCGCCGTCTACGGCGCGTTCTATTCGCTCGCCGGCGTCGCCGCGCCTTTCGTGATGGGGCGCGTGGTGCAGAACGCAGCCAGCCCGCTCGAAGGCTATCTGGCCGGCTTCCAGATCAACGGGTTCATACTGATCGCGGCCGGGATCGTCGGGCTGATGCTGATGTATCCGAACCGCGACCGCGCCCGGCTGGCCGGCCATACCATCGCCTGGGGCAAGCCGGCGTGAAGGGCCGTCTCGAATTTTGCGGCGCGGGCCTGTAGAACACCGACGCAGCCGCAGAAGGACCGATGGACCTTTTCGAAACCGAGGACAATCGCGCGCCGCCCGGCGCCGTCGTTTCCGTCGTTCGCGCGGAGGACGGGTTGCTGTTGCGCGTGGCGCGCTGGACGCCGCAGGCCGCCGCGCCGCCGCGCGGTTGCGTGGCCGTGTTGCAGGGTCGGGCCGAGTGCATCGAAAAATATTTCGAGACGATCGGCGAACTGCTGGCGCGCAATTTCGTCGTGGTCGCGCTCGACTGGCGCGGGCAGGGGCTGTCCGAGCGCGAACTGCCGAACCGGCGCAAGGGCCATATCGACGATTTCTCTCTCTATCGTCGCGACATCGCGGCGCTGGTCGCCGACGTGCTCGAACCGCATTGCCCGCGGCCGTGGTTCGCGCTCGCCCATTCGATGGGCGCGGCCATTCTGTTGTCGGCGGCGCGGGCGGGGCTTTCGCCGTTCTCGCGCATCGTGGCGACCGCGCCGATGATCGAGATCGCGGGCGTGAGCCGGCCGCACCTGACGCGCGCGATCATCGAGGCGCTCGACATTTTCGGCCTCGGCGCGCATTTCATTCCCGGCGGCGGCGAAACCTCGAGCATGACCCGGCCGTATGCCGGCAATCCGCTGACGAGCGATCCGGCCCGCTACGCCCGCAACGCGCGGATCGTGGCGGCGGCGCCGCAACTGGCGCTCGGCGATCCGACCATCGGCTGGCTCAACGCCGCTTTCCGCGTGACGAACGCGTTCGCCGATGCGGATTTTCCGCGCCGGCTTTCCACGCCGCTCCTGGCGTTCGGCGCGGGCGCCGATGTCGTCGTCTCGATGCAGGCGGCTGCGCGGTTCGTCGCGCACATGAAGGCCGGCCGCCTGATCGTGCTGGCGCAGGCGCGTCACGAGATATTGCAGGAACGCGACGCCATCCGCGCGCAATTCTGGGCGGCGTTCGACGCCTTCGTGCCGGGCGCGCAGGTCGCCCACCGCGCGACGGCGGCGCCTGCGCCGGTCGACGCGCGCTCGCGCCGCTGGCTGCGCCGTCTGGCGCGCCCGTTCTTCTCCAGACAGACTCCGCGGGCCGTTTCATGATTCATCCGCCGCTCAACGCGCTGCTGCTCGAAGGCGTGAACGACAGCGCGGTCGCCCTGTTCGAACAGGCAGGCTACGCGAACGTGCGTCGGCTGCCGGGCGCGCTCGACGGCGCGGCGTTGAAAGCGGCGCTGGCGGATGCGCATCTTCTAGGCATCCGGTCGCGCACGAAAATGACGGCCGAGATGCTCGCCGCCGCGCCGCTACTCGTCGCGATCGGCTGTTTCAGCGTCGGCGTGAACCAGGTCGATGTCGCGGCCGCGCGCATGCGCGGCGTGCCGGTGTTCAACGCGCCGTTTTCCAACACGCGCAGCGTGGCGGAACTGACGATCGGCGAAATCATCATGCTCATGCGCGGCGTTTTTCCGCGCTCGAACGCCGCGCATGCGGGCCGCTGGGACAAGAGCGCGGAAGGCGCGTTCGAGGTGCGCGGCAAGACGCTCGGCATCGTCGGTTACGGCAACATCGGCAGCCAGCTGGCGGGGCTGGCCGAACAGATGGGCATGCGCGTCGTCTTCTTCGACCTCACTGACAAGCTTCGGCGCGGCAACGTGGAGCCGACGGACACGCTCGAAGACCTGCTCGCGATCTCCGATGTCGTCAGCCTGCATGTGCCGGAAACGCCGGCCACGCGCGGCATGTTCGGCGCAGCCGAGATCGCGGCCATGAAGAAGGGCGGCTATCTCGTCAACAACAGCCGCGGCACGGTCGTCGACATCGACGCGCTGGCGGCGGCGCTGAACAGCGGTCATCTGGCCGGCGCGGCGGTCGACGTGTTTCCGGTCGAGCCGTCCTCCAACAGGGACCGGTTCGTCTCGGCGCTGCAGGGCCTGCCGAACGTCATTCTCACGCCGCATATCGGCGGCTCCACGCAGGAAGCGCAGGAGCGCATCGGTTCGGAAGTCGCGCGCAAGCTGATCGACTACGCGCAGACGGGCGCCACGTTCGGCGCCGTCGGCTTTCCACAGGCGCAACTGCCGCCGCGCGCGACCGGCGCGCGCTACGCGCATATCCATCACAACGTTCCGGGCGTGCTCGGCCGCGTGAACCAGTGTTTCGCCAGTCGCGACCTCAACATCGCCGCGCAGTATCTTCAGACGGACGGCGATCTCGGCTACGTGGTGGTGGACGTGGACGACAAGCGCGACATGCGGCCGGGTCTCCTGGAACAGCTCGGCGCCATTCCCGGCACGATCCGCACGCGCGTGCTGTAAACGCGCGACGGGATCAGCGGTCGAGCACGTAGTCGATCAGCAGATAGCGCGTCACGAAACCTTCTTCGTCGTGAACGGTCTCGGCCCAAAGATCGTGCCTGAAATTCAACTCCAGCCGGTCGAAAGCCATCGACACGCCCCAACCGCCCATTTCGTAGGGCTTGTCGCCGTGGTAGCCGCGACGCTCGCCCCAGAGTTCTTCCATGGTCGCGCCGCCGGCATAGAGCTTGAACTGGTACTCGCGGTTCGTGGCGCCGACCGTTTCGGTCATGGTCGCAGGCGCCGATCGCAACAGGCTGCCTCGAAAATCCGCGCCGTCGCTGGGATCTCCGGGCCAGGCGAAGCGGACCGTCACGTCCTCGTTCGTGCGCGCGGTCTCGTTCACGTCGCTGCGCCAGGTGGATGTGTCGGTCTCGTCGCCGTCCTCCGGCGGATTGTCTGGACGGAACCTGCGCTCCTCGATCGTGCGCACGCGGCGCGTTCCCGTCAGCGTGGCGTCGAAGAACGCGAACACATCGTCCCAGCAGGAGACCGGCGGCGGGCCATGCGAGGCGTTCAGCGGCAGCCCGCATTCCTCCGGAGAGGACAGGCTCGGCGGCGCGCAAGGGTCCGCCGTCAGCGGGCCTCCGCAATAGGCCCAGTCGATCGCGATGCCCGGATAGCATTCGACCGCCACGTCGGCTTCTATGAAATCGATCAGCGGTTGCACCGTCCAGGCGGTGCGCGACAGACACTTCATCTCCTGAACCACGCGGCCGCGCAACTTGCGGCCGCGCTCCCATGCGTCGAGCTCGAACACATGCGCGCGAAAATCCGTCCAATCGCCGCCGTGATGGACCGTCGTTTCGTGCGCAACCGGCGCGCCGTCGATGGTCGCCTCGCGCGTTTCCACATGTTCGGGCGTCACGTGGAACAGGATCGCCGACGGCGCGTCGACGCCCCAGGATTCCGGCACGAAATCGCCCACGAGTTCGATCTCGAAATTCACCACGCGACGCGGCGCCTCACCCCACCACCAGCTGACCGTCAGACTGGAGAGTACGATTCCCGGCCAGGTTTGCGCGCAGATCACGGTCGTGGGATCGGAGGCGATGTCGGCCAGCGTTCCGTCGGCGCGCAACGGAACGAGGCGCAGCATCGCCGCGAGCGGCGGCTCGTCCCAGAAGGCGGCATCGAGCAGATTGAACCCGGAGGACGCATATAGCTCGCGCGGGTTGTCGGCGCGCGTCAGGTCGCGCTCGTAGGAGTCGTAGCAAGCGATGGCCGGCGGCCCGACGAGCGCGGCCGCGACATTCGGATCGGTCAGAACGTCCGGCGAATTCGGCGGATAGGCGAAACCGGGAAAGGGCGCCATCTGCAACAGCACGCGATCGCAGCCGGCGACGCCCGAATAGTCCCAGCGCACGGCGCAGTTGCGCCACAGATGCGGAATGAGGAAAACATAAGCCGCGGTCGAACCCCACGCGATCTGTTTCGGGGCGACGTCGCCACCGGGTTCGCCCGGCTCGGGCTCGCACGGCGCGTCCAGCGCGGCGCGCGGACGCATCCTGACTGGACATCCGAACACGTGGGGCGCGGCCGGAACGAAATCGGGCCGGCGCAGACGCGCGGGCATCGCGCTTTCGACAACGAAATCGGTGCGGTAGCCGAACCGGCTGCGCCGGCTCGCGCCGATCGGTTTGCCGGCGCGATCGCAAGCCGTGACCTCCCAGAGGTAGACGCGTCCGGCGCGCAGCGAAATGTCGGCGGGCTTCGGTCGCAGGCGTTCGCGGTTGTCGATCGTCGCTTCGTAGATCTTTTTCGGCCCGCCGCCGCGCGCGGATTCATAGATCCGCAGCACGTAGCGAATCCGCTTGCGCGCGGTCCACGCGCGCGGTCGCGCCCATTTGAAGAACAGCGCGTCCGGACCGACGAGCGATTGCGCGACGGGATGCTGAAGCGAAAGATCGACGGGATGTGCGGCGGGCATGATCGACCCCCATCCGAAAAGCCGAAGGCGATCGGCGGCCGACCGATTTCACGCCTCCGCTTTTTTGGATATCGCGGGCGCGCCCGGCCGCCGCAAGGCCGCAGCGCCTGCGTCCGGCTGTCGCGGCGTCAGGCGGCGTCGAGCGTCAGATCGACCATCAGTTCATTAGCCAGCGCCTCGATGGCGCGGCGCAGCGCATCGCGGTCGAGGCCGGCGGGCGGTTGCAGCACGGCGCGCGCCTTGAACATCGCCTCGCCGGAGAAGGAGGCGGTCAGCCGTTCGGTTTCGAGTTCGACGATCGAAACGCCATGCGCGGCCAGCACGCGCGAGATGTCGCGCACGATCCCGGGACGGTCGAGGCCGAGGAGGTCGAGCGTGAGCAGGCCTTCGGCCGGCGCCGGCGCCTCGCCGCTCGTTTCGATGACCAGCCGCAGCCCCTGCGTCTCCAGCGTGCGCAGCGCGGTCACGAGCGCGTCGGCCCTGTCGGCGGGCGCGTCCACCAGAAGAATGCCGGCGAAATGGCCGGACAGGCTCGCCATGCGCGTGTCGAGCCAGTTGCCGCCGCCGGCGGTCACGATGTCGGAAATGGCGCTGACGAGACCCGGCCGATCGCGTCCGATGAGGGTGAGGACGAGGTGAGTCTGCATGCGATGCTCCCAGTCGGCGCCACGGCCGGCGCCCATGGCACTATCGCACGAGCGGCGCCGCGCGTCCGGCGGGCTGTTTCAGCGATCGGCGGGAAAGTGGTGCGCAAGAGGGAAGCGAAATGTCCATTCATGCGCCTGATAAAACATTATATTTTTTGGTTTCAGATCGCATGATACCCGCAATAATACCCGCAGAACTCTGAGATGTCCTGAAATGATGTGGAAAAGTCAGGGACGAATCTAAGCGGTTGCGCCTCCCCCAGAGCGGCGACGCACCCGATCATAGACCTCACGAGCCAGATGCATCTCGGCGATATCGCGAAACTGGTTGTCGCTCATGACCTTGTTGAAGATGTCCTCGTTGCCCTCCATGCGGGCGATAAACAAGTCCATGAGTTCGCGCCGAAAGAAGCTGGAGAACCCCTCAAAGCTGTTAGCGTGAGCGGCCGCGACGATGTTTTCCTTGCGCTCCGCCGTCGCACGAACTTGATCGAAGAAAAGTTGGTCTGCCTCGGTGAAGTCCGTTCCAAATCGCTCGTTGAGTTTCCCGACAAGCGTCGAGAGGTGGACGTTCATCTCCTTCTCGCCAGCGGTCCCCACGTCCGAAGGGCCTTTCAAGGCTTCGGTCTCGCCTTCGTTCAGCCTGATCGCGCCGCTTGTCATCTGCTGAAGCCGGAAGAACTTCAGCGCCACGTCGTCATCCAGCGTGAACTTCGTGCCATCGCCGGCACTCGGAAGCTTCGGGGAAAGATTGCGCAGGAACGCGTACAAGCGTTCCAGACCCTCGTCGAAATAGGGCATGATCTGCGATAGGAAGGCGTAAAGCTTGCAGAACGCAGTGATTTGGCCCCGAAACTCGTTCTGCGTCTCCTCCTCCGCTTCCTTGAAGCGTGCGACGCACCGATCAAGCACAGCGTTCATCAGGCGATTGTCGTGTCCGCTGGTGTCACGCTTCCCCTTGAACCAAAGGGCTGCGAAATCCGTCACGTCGTCCGGCGTCGCGATGGCGTGCTGAAAAAGCTTGTGCTGGAGATCGTTGAGCTTGTGCGGATCGACGCTCTCGCCGATTGGCGTGGTCTCGTAATAGGGCTTGAACGCTTTGAAGATATCTTCCTCCTCGTTCCGGAAATCGAGAACGAAGGTCCTTGTCTTACCCGGCGCGATCCGGTTCAGGCGCGATAATGTCTGGACAGCCTGAACCCCGGCCAAGCGTTTCACGACATACATCGTCTGAAGCAGCGGCTGATCGAAGCCGGTCTGATACTTGTCCGCGACGATGAGGACGCGGAACTCCTCGCCGTCGAAGCGTTCCGGCAATTCCCGCTCCGGCAAGCCATTGTTCATGCCGACTTCGGTGAAGGACGAGCCAGGATCATCGGGGTCTTCGACCGTTCCGGAGAAGGCGACCAGCGCCCGAATGCCGGTGTATCCCTTCTCGCGAATGTAGCTGTCGAACGCCTTCTTGTACTTCACCGCGAGCAGCCGCGATCCGGTCACCACCATCGCCTTGGCGCGGCCGCCGAGCTCGTGCATGACGCGCAATCGAAAATGTTCAATGACGACCGCGACCACCTGCTCAACGTTCACCGGGTGGATTTCGAGGAATTGCCCGAGCGCCTTGGCGGCCTTTTTCCTCGGCACTTCCGGATCGTCCTCGATCTGTTTCACGAGCCCGAAGAAGCGTTTGTAGGTGACGTAGTTCTGGAGCACGTCGAGGATGAACCCCTCCTCGATCGCCTGCCGCATTGAATACTCATGGAACGGGGCTTCGCCGCTCGGGCCGGGTTCGTCGAACACCGCCTTGGTCTTGAACTTCGGCGTCGCCGTGAAGGCGAAGAAGCTGAGGTTGGGCTGGCGGCCGCGCTGCATCATCTCCCTGCGGATGTTGGCCTTCGCCTCTTCGGTCAGATCGTCGTCCTCCTCGTCGCTGGCCTGGCTGGCGATCGCGTCGGCGATGCCGTCCTTGTTGAGGATGCCCTTGAGCGCCGAGACGGTTTCGCCGGACTGTGAGGAATGCGCTTCGTCGACGATCACCGCGAAACGCCGGTCGCGCGTTGCGATCTCGACGCCCTCGCCCTTCTGATCCAACGTGCGCAACGCCTGGCTGATGAAGGGAAACTTTTGAATCGTCGTGATGACGATTGGCGTCCCGTTCGCCAGAGCCTTGGCCAGTTGCTGGGTGTTCTCGTCGATCTTCTCGACGACGCCCGTCTTGTGCTCGAACTGATAGATCGTGTTTTGAAGCTGCTGGTCCAGCACCCGGCGGTCGGTGATGACGACGACCGAATGGAAGACCTTCTCGTCGCGCGCGTCGTGCAGCGAGGCGAGGCGATGGGCGAGCCAGGCGATGGTGTTGGATTTGCCCGATCCCGCCGAGTGCTGAACGAGATAGTTGCGGCCCGAGCCATTCGCCCCGGCATGGGCCACGAGCTTCCGCACCGCGTCGAGCTGGTGATAGCGCGGGAATATCATGCCTTCCTTGCGCACGGTCTTGAGGCCTGTGGGCGTCTCGACCTGCCGTTCGGTCGCCTCCAGATGCATGAAGCGTTGCAGGATATCGAGCAGGCTGTCGGCCTGTAGCACCTCATCCCACAGGTAATGCGTCTTCCAGTTGTCGGCGACGGGCGGGTTGCCCGCGCCGAATTGGTGGCCGCGATTGAAGGGCAGGAAAAATGTGTCCTCGCCCTTCAGTTGCGTCGCCATCCAGACTTCGTCCGGGTCGACGGCGAAATGGACGAGCGCGCGCTCCTTGAAGCGAAACAGGAGATCGCGGCCGTCGCGATGCTTCCGGTATTGCGCGACGGCGTTTTCCGCGCGCTGGCCGGTGAGCGGATTCTTCAGTTCCACCGTCACGACGGGCAGGCCGTTCAGGCTCAGCACCACGTCGATAACGCATTTGCGCTTCTCGCCATCCGGCCGCCTCAGCACGTCGGAGACGAACTCGACCTGACGCGTGATGATGAAGCGATTGGCCGCGTGGCGGGCCGCGGCCTCGGGGTTCATGCCGGAGTTGGGGCGGAAATAGGCGAGCCGCAGTTGCTTGCCGTAGCATTTGAAACCATGCCGGAGCACGCCGAGCGCGCCCTTGGACGCCAGCTCTTTGGTGAGGCTGTCGAGCACGGTCACCTCCGTGCGCTCCTTCAGCATCGCTTCGAGTTCGCCCCAGCGCGCGAGCTGGCTCGTCTTGAGGAACGCGATGACATCCTTGGGAAAGAGCGCCGTCGCAGCGTCGAACTCCTGCGGCCTGCCCTTGGTGAAGCCGCCGCCATGGGTCAGGCCGTATTCGATGGCGTGCTCGAAATCGCGTTCGGTATGGCCGGGCATCGATCAAATCTCCTCAACGGAAGCGTTTTGGAGCGCGATCAGCGACTGCCCATTCACTTCGTCAAAGTGATAGTAACGAATAGACGGATCGGCTGAGAGCTGTCGCCGCGCATCGACAAATTGCCCGGGCGCTGTGTTGTCAGCGAAGACGAATTTGCGAACCTTGAGTGTCTTGCGTTCGCCTGTGTAGTGCTCGATCACCCTCTTGAGGCTCTGGCACCATGCAACGCCCGCCTTAAGCTGCGGCACGATGGTGTTGTGATCGAGGCTCTTGGACTTGAATTCGATACAATCGGCGTGCAGCGCGCGCCCGCAGACATGGAAGATCACGAAATCACAGCGTTTCGACCATGGCTTCGCTCGGTCATCAAGGAAGTGAAAGAGAGGTGGCTTGTTGCCATTGCCACTCTTCTTGCCTCCCCCAACTTCGTCATGATCCAGTTTGAAGGCTATGCCCGGCCCGGCAAGCCCAAGGCTGATAATGCGGTCGAGGCGCTTCACTCCGTCTTCAGCGAAATACTTCTCCCGCAACTCGACCGCACCGCCTGTGCCGTCATGGACAATATAGGCTGCATTCAGATACGCCCGCAGGTGACCGAGATATGTCGCTGCGTCGAGGCTCATTGTAGCCCTTCAATCTGGCCTGTGACGGCAGCGGTGATGAGTGCGGAGCGATACTCGACCAGTTTGTCGACTGCGTCGCCGATCTTCCGGAATACCTTGTCGATCTTTGCCAAATCTGACTTGATATGCTCGCAAATTGAGATCTGGGTTTCGACCGGCGGCACGCAGATTTGCAGGCCAGCGGCAATCGGCTGGTAAATTGTTTTGTGTGTCGATCCGTTCGTGATTTCGGCAAATTTCTGGTGCATGGCTCGAAACATGAAGAGCAAAAATTCTGGCAATAGCTTTCGCCCGCAAATCCAATTCCAAAAATCCTGAGTAGTCGCCATCGGATAAGGCATAATGCCACTAAAGCCGATGGATGCCGTGCGAGAGAAAATCACAGTGCCAGCTGGTAGTAACTCTGCCGCACTGTTCGCCAAACCCAATTCGCTGATTTTCTCAGCAGTCTCTTCAATGTAAAGACGTGTGCCGTCCCGTAGTTGCCACACGTCAGACAGCGTGAACCAAGGGATCGTGCAGTCAGCCCAATACTCTGCGACCGTTCGAGAGGGCGTATGGCCGGTCTTCATCGTTGCGAAGCGCCGAATGTTACCAGCCTCCCAATGCGCCGGGATGTCCCCAAGCCAGTCGATGCCGCTGGGTTTCATGGCGACGGCGGGGTTGAGGCCCTTGGTGACGGCCTGCGTGATGATGGCCTGCCGCTTCTCGGCCAACCGCTCCAGCAGCGCCTGTTTCTTTGCGATCAGCGCATCGATCTGCGCCGTCTTCTCATCCAGAAACGCCGCGATGCGCTTCTGGGTGTCGAGGGGTGGGAGGGGCGAACGCCAATCCTTGATGAAGCGTTCTGGCACACGCTTTTGACCGCCAGCGCCAAGCATCTCCGCTTCGCCGATGTTGCGAAAATCATGGGTAATCGTGATGTAGAAAAGAAACTTCGTGTCTAACGTAGGATGCGGTCGGAGGACGTGCAGTTCTGTCGTGCCAAAGGCGACGCCATTCGTAAGGCACTGAGCAAGCGCTCCCTTGCCGTTCTCAAAGCATGGTGTGATCTTCGCGATGCAGATGTCGCCGTCACGAAAATATGTATATCCGGTGTAGACATCAGCAATCGGCTTCGTGTCCTCCAACCGCAGCCCGCCGAATTCGCCCACCGCATCCATTGGAACGAACGAAACCTCTGTGTCATCTGGCAAGGTCACCTCTGACTTGACGGGGTTTGTTTTGACATCAAACCGAAGCCGCCGATGTGACCATTTGTGTGGCAGCATCCGCGCGCTCATCCTACCAGCCCTTCGAGCAGCCCGGCGATCTCACTTTCCAGTGCCGTGATGTCGCGCTCAATCTCGGCCAAAGGGCGCGGCGGCTTGTAGACGTAGAAATGACGGTTGATGGGAATTTCGTAGCCCACCTTGGTCTTGGCATAGTCGACCCAGGCATCGGCTACATGCGGCAGCACCTCGGCGAGCATATAGGCGTCGATGGCGGGTTTCATGGCCGCAACCAGCTCATCATTTGGCGCTTCCGGTCCGAAGGGCATGGGCAGCGGCAACCTTGTGCCCGGCGGCAGCGGGATGTTTTCGGTGTCGCGCAACTCGCTGTCCGCCTCCGGGCGGCCCTTGGCGTCGGTGCAGACATCCGCCTCGGGGTCTCGCTCACCGAGTGCGGCGAAAATCGCCTTCTTGATCGGCCCCAGCAGCTTCATGCCCCGGCGCTTCGCCGCCGCATCCAGATCGTCCTCGAACCTGTCGCGGTTCAGGTAACGCCCCTTGGGCGCGAGTGTCGCCAGCAGCCCCCGGATGGCCTCCTGCTCCTTGCGGCCTTCCTCCTCCTCGGCGGCGATGGCCTTGCCATCCTTCCGCTTCTTCGATTGCGCCAGCGCGGCGAAGGCCGATTGCTCGTCGAGCCTGGCGATGCGCTCCGGCGTCGCCTCGAAATTCAGCTTTAGCGGGCGCTCGACCGTCACCTTCAGGAAGCCGAATTCCCTGTTCTCGAAGATGCGGGAGACGACGCGCTCCTCCCAGAGGTTCGCCTTCTCGTCCACGCAGACGCGCCGCTTCTCGCCATCAGTGAAGTTGCCGTAGAGTTCCACGAGATCGCGGATGTGGTCATCCGTCAGCTCGTTGCGCTTGTTGTTCAAGCTCTTCTTCATCTTGGCAAAGAAGCGCGTGCCGTCGATCAGCTGCACCTTGCCGCGCCGTTCCTCGGCCTTGCGGTTCGTGACAAGCCAGACATAGGTGAAAATGCCAGTGTTATAGAAAAGCTGGTCAGGCATCGCGACGATCGCGTCGAGCCAGTCATTCTCGATGATCCAGCGCCGGATGTGCGACGGTCCGGAGCCCGCATCGCCGCTGAACAGCGGCGAACCGTTGAAGACTATGGCGATCTTGGAGCCGGGCTTGTTCTCGTTGCCGGCCTCGAAAGGCCGCATCTTCGAGATCATATGCTGGAGGAAGAGCAACGAGCCGTCGTTGATGGCCGGAAGCCCCGCCCCGAAGCGCCCGGAAAAACCTTTTGTGTCGTGCTCCTTGGCGACGACCTTCTGCTGATCCTTCCACTCGACGCCGAAAGGGGGATTGGCCAGCATGTAATCGAACTTGCGGTCTTCGAAGCCGTCCTTGGTCTTGCCGTCGCCGAGCGTGTCGCCCAGCACGATGTTGTCGGTCGGCTCGTCCTTGATCAGCATGTCGGCGCAGCAGATCGCCCAGGATTCGTCGTTGTATTCCTGTCCGTGCAGCCCGACCCCGCCGATGCGGCTGTTCTGCGCGCGGATGGTCTCTTCCGAGACCGAGAGCATGCCGCCCGTCCCGCAGGTCGGGTCGTAGATGTCGCAGTAGAAGCCCTCCCGATAGAGCTTCTCCTCCCCCGTGTAGACGAGGTGCGTCATGAGGCGGATCACCTCGCGCGGCGTGAAGTGGTCGCCCGCTTCCTCGTTGGCCTGCTCGTTGAATCGCATCACCAGATGCTCGAACAAGTACCCCATTTCGAGGTTGCTGATCGCGTTGGGATGCAGATCGACTTCGGCCATCGCCTTGACGACGTTGAAAAGGCGGTTGCTTGCGTCGAGCTTCTCGATCTGTTCGCCGAACTTGAACTTGGCGAAAATCTCGCGGGCGTTATCCGAGAAGCCGTTGATGTAGGCGACGAGGTTCGGCGCGATGTTCTCGCTGTCGCCGAGCAGCTTGGCGAAGGTGTAGGGGCTCACATTGTAAAGCGGCTGGCTTCGCCCTTGGTCCACCACCTTGGTGAGGAGGCGCGGAACGGCGTTTTCCGGCGTCTTGGACGTTATCAGCTTGGCATGCTGCGCAAGCACTGCGTCCTTCGTCGGCTCCAGAACGCAGTCGAAACGGCGCAGCACCACCATTGGGAGCATTACGAGTCGATACTGAGGAGGGCGGTAAGGCCCGCGCAGGCGGTTCGCGATCTCCCAGATTTTCCCGGCGATAGCGTTGTGGCGGTCGGTCAGCAAATCAGTCCCCGTCGTTGCGCCGCAATTATCAGTTCTCAGCCGGGGTTGTCACGCAGGGCGAAAGACTATCGCGGGCATCGAAAATGCCGAAACCCGTCCTCTACCGAACCCCTCAAAACCTTCAGAACTCGCTTTCGAAGGTTTTGAAGGCGGTCGAAACAGGGGATACGATCACGGTGCAGGAGGAAAATGATCAGGTCTTGGCCCTTGGGTTAATCGTGTAGACCGTCCGCGGGCGACCGCCGGTTCGGATCGTTCGCTCCGCAAGCCAGTCGAAATCGACGAGCAGGGAAAGCGAGCCCGCGACCTGATCACGGTCAGTCAGGTGCGACCAGTCCTTCTGGTGCACGTCACGGAGGGTGAAACCGTCCTCAAGATCGCCGTTGCGGATGCGAGACAGGATCGCCTTGGCGGCCGTGACCTCGGATTGCGCTCCCGCCGCGTAACACCGCCTGGCGTGAGCCTCGGCATAGTCAGCGATGGCGATCGCACGCCGCAGCGCTCCGGACGCGACAGCGCCAGCCGCGCCATTGGCCAGATGAGAGGAAAGAGCCAACGATGGAACCAGCTTGCGAAATTTCGCGAGGTGGCTCTCCAGCGCCGGCGAAAGGTCACCTGCACGGATGCGGCGTTCAAGGTCGAGACGCCAAGCATCGAACATTTCTTGCGCGCCCGGGTCGAACCGCAGGTAGGCGATAGAGTCAAACTGATCGACCGTGGCTCCGGCAGACGCGGCTGTCAGTTCATTCAAGCGATCGAACGCCGCCCATGCCCTTTGGCGGGCATCGCTGTCCGGATAGCGATCAACGTTCCGAAACTGCGGGGCTTGATCAGGCCAAACCATAAGACCGAAGCGCTGGAGCAGCCCGTCGTCACCCGCGCCCTGAGAGCGACGCACGTAATCCGCGAGCCGACCCGGCTGCGTCGACCCCAGAACAGACAAACAGACCGCGTCGATATGCGTTTGACCTCGCAAGATGCGATCGAAAGTGTAACCGGAGGTGCCGTTCCACCCGGTCAGATAGAAGCCGCGCGCGGAAGCGTTTCGCTCATCGTCGAGGCTCTTGAGAAGCGACACCAGTTCGTCGCGAAACGCCAGCACGCCATCGGGATTATGCGCCATCGCCAAACCAAGCGCTTCGTACGTGGTGTCATTCAAGACGTAACGGAGCATGCGGGGCGACTCCGGCGCATCGCCAAACGACGCGTCGTCGAAGTTGCGCCCCTCCGCGAAGGCCTTACGAGCCCGGCGCGCGTCCGCTTCAGACTTGATCTTGTAAATCTCCTGAGCTCGCTGATGCTCTTTCAGCGCTTCCTCATTTTTCTGACGCGCCAAAGCCTCAAGACGGGTCAAAGGCTTCAGTGCCTCTTTCATCGCCGGGCTCTTCATCGCGCCCGGACGGCCAACGATGCAGCCCCATAGATTGGCGACTTCCATCCAGTCCGTCTTGCGCTGGGGTCGGATCGCCACCTTGCGCCCGATCAGGGAACCGATTGCGACTAAGGCGGCGACGCCGATGAAGTCGAGCGGACACTGCATGCGGTCGGCGATATCGGAAGCCCATGCGGCGAGAGCCTCGGGAAGAAATCCATCTTCGAAGACCGGCACAGGCGAGAGGTTGTCTGGTAGCGATCTCGGCTCCGGCCACTCACGCCCGTCGTCCGCTTTCTCCTCAGCGTGGACGCGGGCTCCATGCTCGTTCCAACCCAGCGTCTCCGGCTCCGCGCCCATGCAGTCGCAAAGCCAGTGAGCGGCGTCCTTCACGTCAGCGCGGCCGCCCCATTCCTGGACCAGCGAGATCGGCGTGCGCTTACCCATGCGCGGGTCGCCCATGTCGTGGATGCCGAAGTCGCTGATGCCGCCGGTCTTGCCGGGGACGATGCTGATGTCTTCTTCGAGGTTTCGTCCGAGGCTGTCGGACGAGACACGATAGCCGCCGGTGCCGGGTTGATGGACTGCCTGAGGGAAGAGCCTTAGCACCCACGACGACAGGCTCTCCATCGCCGCGTCGTTGACGCACCGGAAGAAGTCCTTTCCACGCTTTGGCTTCTTGCGCTTCGCCGCGCCGGCACGCGGCGTCGCTCTGGGATCGCGCCCGCCGAAGAAGTTCCACGGCTCCTTGGGCGGCTCGGTCGCGTCAGGCTGCGCCGCGTGGGCGGCAACCTCTGCGGCCGCCTGAAACTCGGCGGCGCGCGCAATGAGCGCGGCGATGGTTTGCGGCGCGGGCTCGATGCTGGTTGGCGCACCGGGGAGGTGCTCGCCGGTGATCGTCAGATACCTCTGCTTGCCGTAAATCTCGACATGAGCAGGATCACACTTCGTCGCGTGCTCTACCTTGCCGCGCGCGATCAGGCGGATGCCCGTCCCGCTCGGGCTGACTTCGGCATAGGTCTCGCGCAGGTCAAGGATCGCGCACGCCCAAGGCTCGATCTCCCCGGTCGAGGGATCGCGGCACTTGTCCAGATCGATGTCGGTGAATTCGTCGCGCTCGGCCAGAACGAAGCCGACGCCAGGCAGCTTGCGCGTCATGGCGAAGACGAGCGCCCGCTCGAAGCTTCCCCATGTTTTGGGATCGGAGTGCGACGCGCCGCCGCCGACGTGCGGGTTCACCGGGGGCTTCGTACGCTTGGTCGTGCCGTCCGCCTTGGTGATCTCCTTGTAACGCCAACACACCCATTGCGGATGGGAGATCAACTCTGCGATCGCTGGCAGCGCGAGATTGGCCGTCAGCCGCGCCAGGTGGTTAGCGCTCATCGAACCCGGCCATCAGGAAGAGGTCGAGATCGGTGCGGAGGAAGAGGCGGCACTTGCCGATCTTGATCGAGCGAAGCTTGCCGGATTTGATCGCACGATAAAGCGAAGCGCGGCTGAGCCCGGTGTATTCGCACGCGCCGTGAAGGCGGATCGCGCGGGGTTCGTTATCAGCTTTCTTTGGTGCGGTGAGCATGGTCATCTCCCGTGAGACGACCAGAACTAATAACGGCTACGACGAGCGTGTCAGCAAGAGAGCGATGTCGAAAAATCGGTGCTGAAGCGGTCGATTATCGTGCAGGATTTTCTTTCGCGACGTCCAACGTCGCAACGGCGCTGACAGCCTCTGGCAACAAGGTCGACAGTCTCAGGAAGAAGCTCTCAATGAGCTGTTCATCGAGATCGGGTCGTAGCGCCTCCGCGAAATCGGCCTCAAACTGACTTCGGAGCCCTTTTGCAAAAGAAGTGCGAAGCGCTGTTGCCAGTCTAGGCGCGAGAGACGTGGCAAGAGTGTCGGCGCTGAAAATCGCCATCGCATGCAGATGGTCTCTCTGACGCAACGCCCGCTGCTCCGGATCGTTGTCCACCTCTTCCTGCATGTTGTCCCAGTATGCTTCAATCGACGTGTTGCCGCCTCCCAAGAGGGTTCGTTCCTCAAGAGCGCATTTCTCCAACAGTTCAGAAGGTCGAGGAACGACGCCTGCGGCCTTGTAGCGGCGGAATGCGTCGTCAAGCTCGCGTTTCGTGAGCTCGTGCCCGGGATACAGGCGGTCAGCCAGCGCCATGCCTTTCTCCAGAGCGTTCGGCTTTGCACCCCAGCCGCCCTCCAAACAAAGCGCGAGGACGTACTCCGCAGCGACGTGTTCCGCATGAACAGACTGGCAGTTGAACACCGACTTGCGAGGTCGGCCACGGCTCCTACGCCGTCGTTCGAATGGCTCATGCCCGTCCTTTAGGCGGTGAAGAAGACCCGCAATTTGATCGCGGTGTCTCCGCGAGAGAACTGGGCCGGCGCCAAGGGCGTGAATGAGCTGTGAAAGATGGCGTTTGTCGAACGGAGGCTCGCGCCCCGCCCAATCGCTCAGCAAGCTCGCAGCGATTGCTCCTGCCGATAGTCGAGGTTCTTTGCATTCGTCCTGTGCAGGCTCGGGATTGGCTTGCATCGAGAGGCATCCCTGATGAAAAATGCAGAATCAATCGGAGACGTTTCTATCCCTCGCGCGCGCGTATTGCTCGGCAAAAGAGTGAAATCTACCCTTCCTGATCGTTTCGCGCCATCGCGGCGCAGCCCGCGCCGGATCACATCATAGCTTCACTCTGTCCAGCCCCTTCCAAGCGTCCAACTGATCCGACCACCATTGCGCCATCTCCACTCGTTCCTGCCAGAACAGGCCGCGCGCGTAGGCGCGGCGGACGGGATCGGGGTCTTGATGGGCGAGGGCGCGCTCGATCGCGTCAGCCGAGAAACGACCGCTCTCGTTCAGCAGCGTCGACGCCGTCGCCCTGAAGCCATGCGAGGTGACTTCGTCTTGCGAATAGCCCAGCCGGCGGAGCGCGGCGTTGAGCGTGTTTTCCGAGATTGGTCTCGTCGCCGTCCGCGTGCCGGGAAAGACAAGTCGCCCTTCGCCGGTCAATGGCCGCAGCCATTCGAGGATCGCCAGCGCCTGCCGCGCCAACGGCACGCGGTGCTCTCGACGCATCTTCGTGCGCGCCGCCGGGACGGTCCAGACGGCGTTAGCCAGATCGAACTCCGCCCACTCGGCCATCCGCAGTTCGCCAGGCCGGGTGAAGACGAGCGGCAGCAGCTTCAGCGCGGCGATGGTCGAAGGTTGCCCCTGAAAGCCGTCGATCGCCCGCAGCAGCGCACCGAACGCCACTGGGTCGGTGATCGCCGCGCGATGCTTCACGCGCGGCGCGCTGATTGCCCCGCGCAGCGCGAGGGTCGGATCGTTCGTCGCGCGTGCGGTGGCGATGGCGTAGCGGAAGATCGCGCCGACCGTGCCGCGCAGGCGCTTGGCGGTCTCCAGATTGCCGCGGTTCTCGATGCCCTTCAGCAGCGCCAAAACCTCCGGCGGGCTGATTTCAGCGATCGGCCGCTTGCCGAGCTTCGGCGCGGCCAGCGCCAGCAGCCACATCACCTTGTCGATGGTCGCCGGCGCACGCGATTCACGGCGCAGCTTGTCGAGATACTCCTCCGCCACGCTCTCGAATGTCGTCGCGGCGGAGATGGCGCGCGCGATCTTGTCCGCCTTCTTCTTCTGGCCGGGGTCCTGCCCTGCGGCGAGGAGCTCCTTGGCCTCGTCGCGACGGTCGCGGGTCGCCCGCAAGCCGACAGTCGGATACGCCCCGAACGAGAGGGTGCGTTCCTTGCCGTCGAGGCGATAGGCCATCCGCCACAGCTTCGAGCCGGTCGGATTGACGACGAGGAAGAGCCATCCGCCGTCAGAGAGCTTGTAAGGGCGCTCGCCCGGCTTGGCGTTGCGAATCTGGGTGGTCGGTGAGGGGCATTGCGGGTATCAGCCCTGCGAGGAGTTCCGCGATACCCGCAACGATACCCGCTTTGGGGTGAGCGGCAAGGGATGCTCAGGAGACAGCTTGAGCCGCTCCGAGACGAACAATCGTTGATTTTCAACGACTTTTTGGTCGGAGAGAGACGCTATGAGGCGGTCTGAAATGGAGAAATGGTGCCGCAAGAGAGAATCGAACTCCCGACCCCATCATTACGAATGACGTGCTCTACCAGCTGAGCTATTGCGGCGTCCGCGCGAAACCGGCGCAGGCGGGTTCTCATATCGGCGCCTTCCCGTTTTGACAAGACGTTTGCGCGCGCGTCTTCTGGTCAGATCAGCCGGCCGGGTTTGTCCGCTTTCGGTTTCGGGCCGGGGTCGTCGGGCGGCGCGGGCATGGGAAAGACCACCGGACGGGCGGCGGCTGGCTCGGCCGCCCGCGCCGCGCCGTCGGCCGGCTCGGGTTTCGTCGCCGGTTCCTCGCGCGCGGGCGTCGCCTGCGGCGCTTCGGCTGGTTCGGCCGCGGACGGGGCCGGCTCGGCCAGATCGATCAGCAGCGGCTGGTCCGGTTTGGCCGGCGTCGCGGAGATCGGCGCCAGCACCGGCTCCGGCGGCGCAACGCCCGCCTGTTCGATCGGCGTCGTCCAGCGGAACGCGTCGAGCTTGCCGGTGACGGGCGAGGCGGGCGCCCAGCGTTTCGAGACGATCCCGTCGGCGATCCAGGCCGGATCGCGGCGCGCGCGGGCGCTGCGGGCGAGCCATTGCCGCGCAAGTCCGGTCTGGCCGTGCTCCTTTTCCTCGATTTCCGCCATCAGCAGGCAGGCGCGGGCGGCCGGTCGCTCCCCGTCCGCCACCAGCGGCGCCATCGCCGCGCGCGCGCCGGCGAAATCGCGCATCGCCAGCGCGGTCGTCGCCAGCATCATCGCGCTTTCGGCATGTTCGGGGGCGCGGCGCGCGAGGTGTTTCGCGCGCGCGTGGCGATCGGCGTTCGAATCGCCCGGCCGCATATCGAGATAGGCGGCCGCCAGATCGGGGTGCGGCGCCTGGCTCCATGCGCGCTCGATCATCTTCGCGCCGGCCTTCATGGAGCCGTTGCGGGCGAGCAGGCGCGCCGCCAGCGCCACGGCGGGGACGAGATCGGGCGCGCGGGCGACCGCCTGTCGGGCGCGCCGCAGGGCGCCTTCGGGATCGGTCAGCTCGATCTCCTGCGCGATCGCCGTTTCCAGCACCGCGCGCTGGCGTTCGGCGGTCGCCGCGTCGATGGTGCGGGCGCGGGCGTTGGCCTCGACCGTTTCGAGCGCGGCGGCCCAGTTGGCGGCGGCCGTCTCGTGGCGCACCAGCGCCTCCCCGGCCCACGGGAGAGCCGCAAGCCGGTGCGCCTCGCGCGCATATTCGTGCGCGGCTTCGGCGTCGTCGCGGCGCCTGGCCTCGATGTGCAGGCCCCGCAGGCCGAGCAGCCGTGTTTCCGGCCGCTCCGCCATTCGCACGAAAGCGGTCTCGGCGCCCGCGCGGTCGCCGCCGAGCTGGGCGACCTGCGCCTGCAGCAGCAGGCCGAGCGGTTCGTGCGGCAGGCGACGCCCCACCTCGTCGGACGCCTTGCGGGCGGCGCGCAGATCGCCGGCGCCGGCCGCCACCAGACCGCGCGTGAGCGCCTCGTATCCCTTGCGGCGCTGGCGCGCGCTGCGGGCGCCGCGCGCGCGGCCCGGCGTGCGCCACAGGTAGCGCACGAGGCCCCACAGGACGACCGCCGAAATCGCCACCACGAGCGCCAGGCCGAGCACCACGGGCATGGTGGTTTCGATGTCTTGGCCAAGCCAGCGCACCGACACCTCGCCCGGCCGGTCGACCAGCCACGCCACGCCGAAAGCCAGCGCCGCCAGCGCCACGAGGAAGGAAATGAGACGCAACATGCAGAACGCCCTGGGGGATGAAATCGGAAATCGGGTCTCGAACGTCAGGTCTTGGAGCGCCCGAGGGCGGAAATGCTTTCGTTGGCGAGAGCGCGGGCGGCTTCCTGCGCCGCGCGCAGCCTGCCGGCGGACTGGCGCCACGGTTCGGCGGCCGCCCTGGCCGCCCCGGACAGCGCATCGGCGGCCTCTGTCGCGCCGGCGAGGTCGCCGCGCGCCAGCGCCGCCTCCACCCGCGCGTAGACCGCGCCGGCCGAGGCGCCCGTCGTTTCTCCCACCGGGCGAATTTTCACGAGATTGGTCGCCTTGGCGACGAGCGCGTCGTACCAGGCGCCTTGCGGGGCGGGTTCGGCGAGAATTTTCGGTTTCAGCGCACGCCATTCGGCGCCGAGCGCGGCGAGCGTCGGCGGCGCGGCGGCGAGGAACGGCTCGAATGGGGCGAGGCGCGGCTGCTCCACGCCCAACGCGGCGAGCGCTGCGACGGCGGGGCCAACGGGGCGGCCGGCGGTCAGGTTCTGCGCGGCGGTCTGGGCCGCCACGGCGCGCGCGCCCAGCGATTCGGCGGCGTGGCCGGCGCCGGCGTCGCGCTGCTCGGGCGCGCGTATGTCGGCCTTCGGCTGGTCGAGCCTCTGCTCGAGCGCGGCGAGGCGCTGGCCGAACCCGTCGATCTTCGGGCCGAGCGCGTCGGCGGTGCGGACTGCGTCGGCGGTCGCCTTTTCGCTCGCCGTCCGGCCGGCGTCCAGCCGCGCGGCGAGCTGGTCGAGCTTGGCGGCGAGCGCGTCGATCCGCTCCAGCGCCGGTCCGATGCGCGGGTCGGCCGCAGGCGACGGCGCGGCGACGGAGGCCGGCGGATTGAGATCGGCCGGCGGCGAGGCGGGACGGACGGGCGTGGGCGTCGGCTGCGGCGCGATCGCCTGCGGCGCGACGACCGGGGATGGCGGCGCGGCGGTCTTGATCGGCTCCGTCTTGGCGGGCTCCGACTTTGCCGACTCCGTCTTGGTGGGCTCCGACTTTGCTGACTCCGTCTTGGCGGGATCCGTCTTGGCCGACTCCGTCCTGGCGGGCTCCGGTTTGGCGGGCTCGGGTTTCGCCGCAGGCGCCGGCGGTCTGGCGGCGACGGCGGGCGCTTTCGGCGGCGGGGGCTGCGACGGCGCCAGTTGATCGGAGAACAGCCAGGCAAGAACGCCCGCGACGATCAGCGCGCCGGCGGCGATGCCGATCGGCGCCGCCAGACTGCGGCGCGGCTTTTTTTCGAGCGCTTGCGGCGCCGTCTCGTCGGCGCCGGGGGAGTCGGCGGGCTTTTCGGCCGTGGTCTCGGTCGGCGGTTCGAGCGTGGGCTCATCGGCGACGCGGGCATTGGTGTCCGGGGCGTCCGGCGCCGTCCCGCGCGGCGGCGCGCCGATTTCGGTCGCCGCGCCTTCGATCACCGGCGGCGTGCGGCGCAACGTCCGGTCGGTCGGCGGGTCGCTCGCCATGTCGGTCGTTCGCGCCTGTTCGCCGTCTTTCGGCTGGTCGCCCCGCGGCTCGCCGTCTCGCTGCATGGTCCGCTTTCCGCCCGCTCATGCGGGCTTCAACATCTAACGCCGACCCGCACATCCGGCAACGCGCGCCGACAGGCTTTGTTTCTCGCGCGCCGTGCGCCCGGACGAACGCCGCCGCTAGCCGAGCGCGGCGATCGAATCGGCGATGGCGACGGTGCGGCGCGCCATCTCCGCGTGCAGTCTTTCGACCATTCTGCCCTCGATCTGCAATGCGCCTTTGGCCGCATTGGCGGGCTCGTCGAACACGGCGATCACCTTGCGCGCCCAACCGACCTCGTCGGCCGACGGCGCGAAAATCTCGTTGCAGGGACCCACCTGATTGGGATGAATGAGCGTCTTGCCATCCATGCCGAGATCGCGACCCTGCTCGCATTCGGCGCGCAGACCCGCCTCGTTTCCGAAATCGTTGTAGACGCCGTCGACGATCTCCACGCCATGCGCGCGGGCGGCGGCCAGGCAGATCGAAAGCCACGCCAGCATGGCCGGACGGCCGGGCGTGAGACGCGCGCGCGTCTCCTTGGCGAGGTCGTTGGTGCCCATGACGAGGACCGACAGACGCGAGGCGGGATCGGCGGCGGTGCGGGCGATGGAATCGGCGTTGAGCATGGCCAGCGGCGTCTCCATCATCGCCCACAGCCGGGTGCGTTCCGGGGCGCCGGCCTCGCGCATCGCGCGCGCCGCCATCATGATGTCGCCCGGCGTGGAGACTTTCGGAACGAGAATGGCGTCCGGGCCGGCGGCGGCGGCTGCCGCCATGTCGGCCTCGCCCCACGGCGTCTGCGGGCCGTTGACGCGGATGACCACCTCGCGCCTGCCGAAACCACCGGCTTTCACCGCCTCGGCCACCTGATTGCGGGCGGCGGCCTTGGCGTCGGGCGCGACGGCGTCTTCCAGATCGAGGATCAGCACGTCGGCGGGCAGGGTGCGGGCCTTTTCGAGCGCGCGGGCGTTGGAGCCCGGCATATAGAGGCAGGATCGGCGCGGACGCAGGCTCATCGAAAGCTCCGGACTGTGGGCGCGCGCGCGCCCCTTGATTTTTGGCGCCGCACACTAAAGCGCGGCCAGGAAAAGTGGAAGCCGGTTTTCCGTCCGGCCGCGCGTCGAAAGCGACTTGCGGCCAGGAAAAGTGGAAGCCGGTTTTCCGTCCGGCCGCGCGTCGAAAGGGGCTTGCGGCCAGGAAAAGTGGAAGCCGGTTTTCCGTCCGGCCGCGCGTCGAAAGGGGCTTGCGGCCAGGAAAAGTGGAAGCCGGTTTTGCGTTGCGGAGCGCGGTGGCGGACTGCAGGGAACGCGACGGCGCGCGATGCGCGCGTGAACGCACGACATGCGCGACGCGCGCAGAACGCAAGTGCGCGACCATGCGCGTCGGCGCGAATTTCCGTTGCGGACGAATCTGTTCACACGTCATCGGAACGCGTGCGAATCAATTTTTGCGGTTGCGAATCGCGAATGCGAATCTGCGATCGCGATCCGATGCGAGAGCGCCGATGCGCGGCGGTCGTATGCTCCGGGCGCCGAGAGGGGGAGGGCGAATTCGCCGCTGCGGCGCAAGGACTATTTGCAACGTGCGACATATCGCGTGGCGGCCGCGCCTGCGCGCGAACGGCGGCGCATACGCTTGTCGCGAATGGCAGCATTGCGCCAGATGCGATGCGTAATGTTCGAACTGTGGCGCCGTGCGCCGCGTTGTCGCCACAATCGTTTATGGAGCGTTAAGCAAATCGTAGCGTTCTTGCAACAGCGCGCGCGTTTGTAAGCGTCGGCCGGCCTTCATGCGCACAATTGGGTTGCGTCGCCCGCGTCGATGGAGGGATATGGCCGCAGGAGTACTCGCTACTCTGTTGTCGTGCGCGAGCTTTGCTTTTGGACGACGACGCACCGAATCGAAGTGCAAATTTTCGGAGTGGTTTTTATGAACATCAAGATGCTTGCCGGCGCGCTCGCCGTCGGCCTTCTGTCCTCGACGGCGATGGCGGCCGATCTTCCCTCGCGTCGTGCTCCGGCGCCGGTCGTGGTGGCTCCGGCCCCGATCTTCACGTGGTCGGGCTTCTATGTCGGCGCGCAGCTCGGCTACGCGTGGGACAAGGTTTCGCTCAACAACGTGTGGTGGGGCGCTGGCTGGGGCAACCCGAGCCTGAACCGTGACGGCATCGTGGGCGGCGCCCATGTCGGCTTCCTGTTCCAGCCGGCCGGCCCGCTCGTGCTCGGCGTGGAAGGCGACCTCGAAGGCTCGTCCGTGCGTGGTTCGGGCATCCGCGGCTCGGTTCGCGGCCGTCTCGGCGTCGCGTTCGATCGCGCGCTGATCTACGCCACCGGCGGTCTCGCCTGGGGCAACTTCCGCTACACCACGATCGCCTTCTGGCCGTGGACGGTCGACGTCTCCAAGACCCACACGGGCTGGACGGTCGGCGGCGGCGTGGAATACGCCCTCACCAACAACTGGTCGGCGCGTCTCGAGTACCGCTACACCGACTGGGGCAAGATCAACAACACGTGGATCGACGCCCGTCGCACGGAGCATGCGGTGCGCGCCGGCGTGTCCTACCGCTTCAACTGGGGCGGCCCGGTTGCGGTCGTCGCCCGTTACTGAGCGATACGCATTCCGTCGAGAGAGCCCGGCTTCGGCCGGGCTCTTTTTTGCGCGCCCTTGCGCGCCCGTCGAACACGCACTTGGCGAAACCGCCGGGTTGCGGCATTAAGACCATATGACAGGCTCACCGACCGACGCCGGCTCGACGCCGCTGCCCCCGCGACTCGTCGAAGGCTACGAATCCTTTCTCGAGGGCAGGCTGGCGAGCGAACGCGATCGCTACCAGCGACTGGCCGAAGGCGGGCAGAAGCCGCGCATCATGCTCATCGGCTGCTGTGACTCGCGGGTTGCGCCGGAAGTGATATTCGACGCCAATCCCGGCGAGATTTTCGTTCTGCGCAATGTCGCCGCGCTGGTGCCGCCCTACAAGCCGAACGACGATTTCCACTCGACCTCCGCCGCGCTCGAATTCGGCGTGATGGGGCTGCGCGTCGAACATGTGGTCGTGATGGGCCACGCGCTGTGCGGCGGCGTGCGCGCGTTCGCGGAAAACGAGGCCGACCCCTACATGCGGCCGCTGTCGCCGGGCGATTTCATCGGCCAGTGGATGAAGCTGATCGCACCCGCGGCCGACCGATTGCCGAAGGCGCCGGGCGAGCCCAGTCTCGCTTATCTCGAACAGCTCGCGCTCGAATCGGTGCGCCAGAGCCTGATCAATCTGCGCACCTTCCCGTGCGTGCGCGCGCTGGAGGAAAAAGGCCGGCTGTCGTTGCACGGCGCCTATTTCGGCGTTGCGGACGGGCGGCTGCTGGCGCTCGACGAGGCCAGCGGCGCGTTCCGGCCCGTGGCGGAAGACGCCTATCGCGCGGTGTTCGCGACGCCGCGCTTCTGACCGCTCGCGTTCGACCCCGAGCTTGCGTTTTTTCACGAACAGGCTTGCGCGACGAACGGATGGACCGTTCGCGCGTTATGGTTTCGTCTACGCCCGAATCCACCCGAGGAGAAGCCCATGCGTGACTATGCAATCGCCGTCGTCGTCGGCAGCCTGCGCAAGGATTCGTTCAACCGAAAGCTTGCACGCGCGCTCGCCAAACGCGCGCCGCAGGACTTCAAGCTGACGCAGGTCGAGATCGGCGACCTGCCGCTCTACGACCAGGACGACGATGCGCATCAGGCGGCGAGCGTGCAGCGGCTCAAGGGCGAGATCAAAGCCGCCGATGGCGTGATCTTCGTGACGCCGGAATACAACCGTTCGATTCCGGGCGTGCTGAAGAACGCCATCGACCACGCCTCGCGGCCGTACGGGCAGAGCGCGTGGGCGGGCAAGCCGGCTGGCGTGATCGGCGTGTCGGTCGGCGCGATCGGCACGGCGCTGGCGCAACAGCATCTGCGCAACGTGCTCGCCTATCTCGACATGCCGACGCTCGGCCAGCCGGAAGTCTTCATTCAGGCGAAGGACGGATTGTTCGACGCAGGCGGCGATATCGGCGAGGCTAGCCGGGCCTTCGTGCAGGGCTGGATGGACAGATATGTCGCGTGGGTGAAGGCGCACGCAAAATAGGCGTCGACAAAAAGCCGGCCGCGAAGGCCGGCTTTTTCATTCGGGCGAAACGTTCGGCTGGTCGAAACGTTCGTCTTGGGAGCGAAACGGCTCACGCCGCTTTCGCACGCGGGGCGATGAGCTTGCGGTTGGCGAGCACCTCGGCGATCTGCACCGCGTTCAGCGCAGCGCCCTTGCGCAGGTTGTCGCTCACGCACCAGAAGGCGAGGCCGTTCTCGACGGTGGCGTCCTCGCGAATGCGCGAAATGTAGGTCGCGTCCTCGCCTGCCGCCTCGTGCGGCGTGATGTAGCCGCCCGGCTCTCGCTTGTCGATGACGAGCACGCCCGGCGCCTCGCGCAGAATGTCGCGCGCCTCGTCCGCGGTGATCGGCTTCTCGAATTCGATGTTGACCGATTCCGAATGCGAGATGAAAACCGGCACGCGCACGCAGGTGGCGGTCAGCTTGATTTTGGGATCGAGAATCTTTTTCGTCTCCGCCATCATCTTCCACTCTTCCTTGGTGAAGCCGTCCTCCATGAAGACGTCGATCTGCGGAATGAGATTGAAGGCGATGCGCTTGGGAAATTTCTTCGCTTCGACCGGATCGGATACGAACACGGCGCGTGTCTGCGAAAACAGTTCGTCCATCGCGTCCTTGCCCGCGCCCGAGACCGACTGATAGGTCGAGACGACGACGCGCCGGATGGTCGCGCGGTCGTGCAACGGCTTCAGGGCGACGACGAGCTGCGCGGTCGAGCAATTGGGATTGGCGATGATGTTCTTCTTGCCGAAGCCGGCGACCGCGTCGGCGTTCACTTCCGGCACGACCAGCGGCACGTCGGAATCGTAGCGCCACGCGCTCGAATTATCGATGACGACGCAACCCTGCGCGCCGATGCGCGGCGACCACTCCTTCGACACCGTTCCGCCGGCCGACATCAGGCAGATGTCGGTGTCGGAGAAATCGTAGGTGTCGAGATGGCGGCACTTGAGGGTCTTGTCGCCGAACGACACCTCCGTGCCGATCGAGCGGGCGGAGGCCAGCGGCACGACTTCGGAAACCGGAAACTGACGCTCGGCCAGAATATCGAGCATTTCGCGCCCGACATTGCCGGTGGCGCCGACGATGGCGACCTTGTAGCCCATGTGAGAATTCCCGTGATCTGGTTCCGCTCCCCCGAGGATGAACCCGCAGCCCCGCTGCGGCGCCCCTCCCCCGCGGGGGAGAACCCGGGAGCGAGGATGCGTTTAGCCTTTCGTCGTCGTTTTCACGACGCCGGCGGTTTTCGTCAGGCGTTTGAGCGCTCGGGAAAACATCAGGCCATCCTCGGGCGCGGATGCGCGCCGAAGCCGTTCCAACACCACGCAGGTTCGAACTTGTCAACCTTCGCGCCAGCCGCAGGCGGCGAGCGCGTCCCGCATATGGGCGGGGACGGGGGCGGTGGCCGCGACCGGCGGCTTGCCCGCCTGCATGGGCACCACCACCCGTCGGGCATGCAGGTGCAGGGGCGGGCCGCCCGTTCGCGGCGCCGCGCCATAGATGGCGTCGCCCAGGATCGGGAAACCGGACGCCGCGCAATGGACGCGCAACTGGTGCGTGCGCCCGGTCAGCGGAGTCAGTTCCAGAAAGGCGCGCGGCGCTCCGGTTGCGTCCACGCAGCGCCCCAGCACGCGCCACCGGGTCTGCGCCGGCAGGCCGTCGGGGTCGGGCTTCATCCACCAGCCGCGGGCCGCGTCCAGCCGGCCGAGCTTCATGTCGACCAGCCCTTCGTCGGCCGGCGCGCCTTCCACGACCGCCCAGTAGGTCTTTTCCACCCGCCCGGACTTGAACAGCCGCCCGAGTTTTTCGGTGGCCTTATGGTGGCGGCCCAGCACCAGGCAGCCGGACGTGTCCTTGTCGAGACGGTGGGCGAGCGCGGGGCGGCGCGGCAGGCCGAACCGCAGATGTTCGAACGAATCCTCGAAATTCTCGCCGCCCTTGGGGCCGCGATGCACGGGCAGGCCGGCCGGCTTGTCGACGATCAGAATCAGTCCGTCGCGATGGAGAAGGCGGGCTTCGATCTCTTCCGGTTTCATGGGTTAGAGGCTATCTGAGGCGCACGCCGCGCCGTCAAGCGCGCACGAGGATGGCATGGCCGACGACGACAAGAAGAAAACCGGGTTCTTCGGCCGCATGTTCGGGCGCGGGGAGACGGGCGAGGCGACGCCGGCCCCAACGCCGGACGAGGCGCCCGCCGCCGCGCCGCGCGCCAGCTGGTGGTCGCGGCTGAAGGCCGGGCTGTCGCGCTCCTCCTCGGCCATCGGGCAGGGCATCTCGGACATTTTCACCAAACGCAAGCTCGACGCCGCCGCGCTCGAAGAGCTGGAGGACGTGCTCATTCGCGCCGACCTTGGCGTGGCCGCGGCCGCACGCATTTCGGAGGCGGTGGGCAAGGGCCGCTACGACAAGGAGGTGGACCCGGCCGAGGTGAAGGAGATTCTGGCGCGCGAGATCGAGAGGACGCTCGCGCCGATCGCCAGGCCGCTCGTCGTCGACGAGACGAAGAAACCGTTCGTGGTGCTGGTCGTGGGCGTCAACGGATCGGGCAAGACGACGACCATCGCCAAACTCGCGCTCAAGCTGACGGGCGAGGGCAAGAAGGTGATGCTGGCGGCCGGCGACACGTTCCGCGCGGCCGCCATCGAGCAATTACAGGTATGGGGCGATCGTCTCGGCGCGCCGGTGGTGGCGCGCGCGGCCGGCGCGGACGCGGCGGGCCTCGCCTTCGACGCGCTGACGGAAGCGCGCGCGAGCGGCGCGGACGTGGTGCTGATGGACACGGCCGGGCGCCTGCAGAACCGCGCCGAGCTGATGGCGGAACTGGAAAAGATCGTGCGTGTGATGAAGAAGGTGGATCCGCAGGCGCCGCACGCCACGTTGCTGGTGCTCGACGCCACTGTGGGTCAGAACGCGCTGAGTCAGGTCGAAATCTTCGGTCGCACCGCGGACGTGACCGGTCTTGTCATGACCAAGCTCGACGGCACGGCGCGCGGGGGCATACTGGTGGCGATCGCGGATCGATTCGCGCTGCCGTGCCATTTCATCGGAGTCGGCGAAACGGCGGAAGATCTCGAACCGTTCGCCGCGAAGGATTTCGCGGACGCCATCGCGGGCGTCGAAAGGGAAAGCGCATGAGCGAGGCGGCGGCGGACAAGCGTAAGCTAGGTCCCGGACTCAAGTTCCTTCTGGAAATGGGTCCGCTGGTGCTGTTCTTCGTCGTCTACAACCGCACCGACATTTTCGTCGCAACGCTCGTTCTGGTGGCCGCCGTGCTGGCGGCGCTCGTCGTCACCTGGGCGCTCACGCGCCACATCCCGCTCATGCCGCTGGTGACGGCCGCGCTCGTCACCGTGTTCGGCGTGCTGACATGGCTGTTGCAGGACGCAACCTTCATCAAGATGAAGGCGACCATCGTCTATGTGCTGTTCGGCGGCGCGCTGCTGGGAGGTTTGCTGTTCGGCAGGTCGCTCTTGCCTTACGCCTTCGATTCCGTGATCAGTCTCGACGAAGAGGGCTGGCGCAAGCTCACGCTGCGCTGGGGCGTGTTCTTCTTCTTCCTCGCCGCGCTCAACGAAGCCGTGTGGCGCACGCAGTCGGAAGAATTCTGGGTGAAGTTCAAGGTGTTCGGCTTCGTGCCGCTCACGCTCGTCTTCGCGCTCGCGCAAACGCCGCTGATCCTGCGTCACGAGTTGAAGGGCGACAAGGCGGAACAGGCGCCGGAGCATCTCTGAGGCTTGCAGCCCGTCATTCGACGCTCGAATAGAGAAGGAGCGCGAAGGCGATTCTGCCTGCGCGCATGATCGACATGGCCGCCAATACCGCCCAGGCCGGTCCGCGCAGCATGACGCGTCCAGTCGAGCATTCCATCTCGAATCTCGATGCAATATTGCGCTTCGCGTCGCCGCCTAGCGCTTCAGTTCCGCCAGCGCCTGTTCCACGCTCGCGACCGTCACGCCGCCGACGATCTTTTTGGCGATCGTTCCGTCGCCGCGGATGATGAAGGTTTCGGGCACGCCGTAGACGCCGAAGTCGATGGCGGTGCGGCCCTTTTCGTCGACGCCGATGGCGGCGAACGGATTGCCGCCGTCCTTCACGAATTTCAGCAGGTTTCCGGGCGTGTCCTTGTAGCCGAGGCCGACGATCTTCACGCCGCGCGCCTTCAGCTTCATCAGTTCGGGATGTTCCTGATGGCAGGGCACGCACCACGAGGCGAACACGTTGAGCACGACCGGCTCGCCGGTTTTCAGATCGGCTTCCCCGAAGCCCGGAACGTCGGCGCCGGCGAGCGCGGGCAGCGCGAACGTCGGAACCTGTTTGCCGATGAGCGCGGAGGGAATGCGCGAGGAATCGCCCGCGCCGAGCCGCACGTAGAACAGCGTCGCAAGCGCGAGAAAGGCGAACAGCGGCAGGAGAACCAGAATGCGGCGCGCGCCGCCGGTGTGCGGTTCGCTCACGCGGCGCTCTCCCGCTCGTCGACCGGCGCGCCGATCTTTTCGAGCGCGCGTTTGAGGGCGCGATGATCGAGAACGATCTTCAGCGCCATCGCCGCAAGCGACACGCCCGCGATGGCGTAGGACAGGGCGATGAAGGTCGCGTGATTCATTGCGCCGCCTCCAGACGCAGCGCGCGCTCGCCGTTCATCGCCGCCTGATGCGTCAGCCGGTCGAGACGACGGCGCAGGATTTCGTTGCGGATCGACATGAGATGCAACGTCGTGAAAAGCAGCGTCGCGGCGATCGCCATCACGATCAGCGGCCACAGCATGGACGAATAGATCGCCGGCCCGCCCATGCGCACGACGGACGCCGGCTGGTGCAGCGTGTTCCACCAGTCGACCGAGAATTTGATGATCGGAATGTTGACCAACCCGACCAGCGTCATCACGGCTGAGACGCGGGCGGCGCGCGCCGGCTCCTCGATCGTCGCCCACAGCGCGATCAGCGCCAGATAGATGAGAAACAGCACGAGCACGGAGGTCAGCCGCGCGTCCCACACCCAATAGGTTCCCCACATCGGCTTGCCCCAGAGCGCGCCGGAGACAAGGCAGATGAAGGTGAACAGCGCGCCGAGCGGCGCGGCCGCCTTCTGCGCCGCGTCGGCGACGGGATGGCGCCAGACCAGCGTGCCGAGCGCGGCCGACGACATCACCATGTAGGCGAACATGGAAATCCAGGCGGCCGGCACATGCAGATACATGATGCGCACGGTTTCGCCCTGCTGGTAGTCGGCCGGCGCGTAGAAGAACACGAGGTAAAGGCCGAGCGCAGTCGTCAACGCCGTGAGAACGGACAGAACGGGTATCGCCCGGCGCGCGACGCGCAGGACAAAGGACGGATTGGCGAACCGCAACATGGGGCCACATCTAGTCCCTGCCGCGCTCCAAATCAATTTCGCCATCTGCGACGAAAGCGCCGCCTCACTCCCCCAGCCGGCGCAGCAGGGCGGCCGCCGCAATCGGGCAGAGCGCGGCCGACCCGAGGGTCAGCGCGCCGAGAATGGCGAGCGGCGTCGTCAGCGGCACCGTGCCGCCGACGGCGGCGTTGGCCGCCGAAACGCCGAAAATCAGCGCCGGCACGCACAGCGGCAGCACCAGCAGCGCCATCAGAAGCCCGCCGCGCCGGAGCGAGACGGTGGCCGCCGCCCCCACCGCGCCGATGAAAGTGAGCGCCGGCGTGCCCGCCAGCAGCGAGACGCCGACGCCGAAGACGCCTTCCGGCTCCTGCGCCAGCATCAGGCCGAGAAAGGGCGCGGCGGCGACGATCGGCAGGCCGGTCGTGAGCCAATGGGCGAGACATTTGACGAGAACGACCAGTTCGAGCGGCGTCGCGCCAAGCTGCATGAGATCGAGCGTGCCGTCTTCCGCGTCGGCCTGAAACAGACGGTCGAGGCCAAGCAGCATGGCGAGCAGCGCGGCGATCCAGAGAATGGCCGGACCGATGCGCGACAGCAGGTTGAGATCCGGCCCGATGGCGAAGGGCACGATGGTCACGAGCACCAGCAGGAACGCGACGCCCATCGCCCCGCCGCCCCCCAGGCGCCGGGCGACCGTCAGTTCCCGCCATAACAACGCCGAAACGGGGCCTCTCATGCGGCCATCTCCCGCCGCGCGCCTTCCAGCCGCAGGGTCCTGGCGTCGTCCAGCCCGAGCGGGGCGTGGGTCGCCGCCACGATCATGCCGCCGTCCGCCCGGAACGCCCGCATCAGATCGGCGAAATTCGCCTGCGCCGCCACGTCGAGCGCCGTCGTCGGCTCGTCGAGCAGCCAGACCGGGCGGCGCGCGACCAAAAGACGCGCGAGCGCCACGCGACGTTTCTGCCCGGCCGAGAGGTAAGCCACGGGAAATTCCGCGACATGGCCGAGCCCGACCGCCTTCAGCGCCGCGCGGGGGTCGAGGCCGGGCGCGCCGGTCGACAGGAAGGCGCCCCAGAAGGCGAGGTTCTCCTGCGCCGTCAGCGCCGGTTTCATGCCGTCGGCGTGGCCGATGTAGTGCAGCGCGCTCTGCACCTCGTCCGCATCGCCGTCGAGCGAGAAGCGACCCCGCGCCAGCGGCAGCAGCCCGGCGAGCGCCCGCAGCAGCGTCGATTTTCCGGCGCCGTTCGGCCCGGAGACCACCAGCGCTTCGCCTTTTTCCAGGCGGAAACTGACGTTTTCCACGATCGCGCGCCCGCCGCGGCGGACGTGCAGGTTTTCGGCGACGAGCGGCATGGGAAATCCCGGGCGGGCGGAGGGCGAAAAGGCGACTTTTGTCCGTGTAGCGGGGTCGGAGGAAATTATCTATAAGCCCCCATCCCTTTCCCCCTAATCGGCAGGATCGACATGGCTTCGCTCGACAGTTTCAAATCCCGCGAAACCCTCAAGGTGGGCGACAAGACCTACGTCTACTACTCGCTGAAGAAGGCGGAGGCCAACGGGCTGAAAGGCGTGTCGAGCCTGCCGTATTCCATGAAAGTGCTGCTCGAGAACCTGCTGCGGTTCGAGGACGACCGTTCGGTCACGAAGGAAGACATCCAGGGCGTCGCCGAATGGCTGGTCAACAAGGGCAAGACCGAGCGCGAGATCGCGTTCCGCCCGGCGCGCGTGCTGATGCAGGACTTCACCGGCGTGCCTGCCGTGGTGGATCTGGCCGCCATGCGCGACGCCATGAAGACGCTGAAAGGCGACCCGCAGAAGATCAACCCGCTGGTTCCGGTCGATCTCGTCATCGACCATTCGGTGATCGTGGACGCGTTCGGCTCGCCGAAAGCGTTCAAGGAGAATGTCGATCTCGAATATGCGCGCAACGGCGAGCGCTACCGCTTCCTGAAATGGGGTCAGGGGTCGTTCAACAATTTCTCGGTCGTGCCGCCCGGCACCGGCATCTGCCATCAGGTCAATCTCGAATATCTCGCCCAGACGGTGTGGACGCGCGAGGAGCAGCACGGATCGGAAAAGGTGACGGTCGCCTATCCCGACACGCTGGTGGGCACCGACTCGCACACGACGATGGTCAACGGTCTGGCCGTGCTCGGCTGGGGCGTCGGCGGCATCGAGGCGGAAGCGGCCATGCTGGGCCAGCCGCAGTCCATGCTGCTGCCGGAGGTGATCGGCTTCAAGCTCGACGGAAGACTGAAGGAAGGCGTGACCGCGACCGATCTCGTGCTCACCGTCACGCAGATGCTGCGCAAGAAGGGCGTGGTCGGCAAATTCGTCGAATTCTACGGCGAGGGCCTCAATCATCTGACGCTCGCCGACCGGGCGACGATCGCCAACATGGCGCCGGAATATGGAGCGACCTGCGGGTTCTTCCCCGTCGACGGCGAGACTCTCAACTACATGCGCATGTCCTCGCGCAAGGCCGACCGCATCGCGCTGGTTGAGGCCTACGCGAAGGCGAACGGGTTGTGGCGCGACGCCGCCTCGCCCGATCCCGTGTTCACCGACACGCTGCATCTCGATCTCGGCGACGTGGTGCCGTCGATGGCCGGGCCGAAACGTCCGGAGGGGCGCATCGCGCTCGACAGCGTCGCCGCCGGCTTCGCCGCGGCGATGGATGCGGAGTACAAAAAGGCCGCCGACATCGCCAAACGCTACAAGGTCGACGGCGCCAATTTCGATCTGGGCCACGGCGACGTGGTGATCGCGGCGATCACGTCCTGCACCAATACGTCCAACCCTTCCGTGTTAATCGGCGCGGGCCTGCTGGCGCGCAACGCGGTGAAGAAGGGGCTGACCTCCAGACCGTGGGTGAAGACCTCGCTCGCGCCCGGTTCGCAGGTCGTCGGCGAATATCTCGCCAAGGCCGGCCTGCAGGAATATCTCGACAAGATCGGCTTCAACCTCGTCGGTTACGGCTGCACCACCTGCATCGGCAATTCGGGCCCGCTGCCGGCGCCGATCTCCAAATCGGTCAACGACAATGGAATCGTGGCGGCCGCCGTGCTCTCCGGCAACCGCAATTTCGAGGGCCGTGTCAGCCCCGATGTGCAGGCCAACTATCTCGCCTCGCCGCCGCTGGTGGTCGCCTACGCGCTCGCCGGCTCCGTGCAGAAGGACCTGACGAAGGAGCCGCTTGGAAACGGGTCCGACGGCAAGCCGGTCTATCTGAAGGACATCTGGCCGTCGTCGGCGGAGATCCAGGAGTTCATCCGCGCCAACGTGACGGAGGCGATCTTCGCGAAGAAATACGCGTCCGTGTTCGACGGCGACGCCAACTGGCAGGGCGTGCAGGCGCCCGCGGGCGAGACCTACGGGTGGCAGGATTCCTCCACCTATGTGCAGAACCCGCCCTATTTCCGCGGCATCACGATGACGCCGACGCCGGTGACCGACATCGAGGGCGCGCGCGTGCTCGCGCTGTTCGGCGACAAGATCACGACCGACCACATCTCGCCGGCCGGCTCCATCAAGGCGGCCTCGCCCGCCGGCAAATGGTTGATGGACCGCGGCGTGCAGCCTGCCGACTTCAACCAGTACGGCACGCGGCGCGGCAATCACGAAGTGATGATGCGCGGCACGTTCGCCAATATCCGCATCAAGAACTTCATCCAGAAGGATGCGAACGGCGCCGTGCCGGAAGGCGGAAACACGAAATATTTCCCCGGCGGCGAGTCGATGTCGATCTACGACGCCGCCATGAAATATCAGGCCGCGGGCACGCCGCTGGTGGTGTTCGCCGGCGCCGAATACGGCAACGGCTCCTCGCGCGACTGGGCGGCGAAGGGTACGAAACTGCTCGGCGTGCGCGCCGTGATCGCGCAGAGCTTCGAGCGCATCCACCGCTCCAACCTCGTCGGAATGGGCGTTCTGCCGCTCGTGTTCGAAGACGGAACGACATGGGAATCGCTCGGGCTGAAGGGCGACGAACAGGTGACGATCAAGGGGCTGGGCGCGACGCTGAAACCGCGCGCGAAACTGGAGGCGGAGATCAAGTTCGCCGACGGTTCGGCGAAGAAGGTTCCGCTGCTCTGCCGCATCGATACGCTCGACGAGCTGGAGTACTATCGCAACGGCGGCATCCTGCAGTACGTGCTGCGGCAGCTGGCGGCGTAGGCAAGCGACTTCAAGAAAAAGCCCGGCTCGCGAGAGCCGGGCTTTTTTCGTGTCGCGATCGGCGTTTCGCTGCGCACGCAATGACGGAAGGAACGCACGTTATGCGTTCTCAACGGCGAGGCGCGCCACCTATTTCTTTTTTTCCAGTTCCGCCTTCAGCGCGGCGAGTTTGGCGAAGGGCGAGTTCGGGTCCGGTTCGCGATTGCGCTGCGGCCTGTCGCCGGAGGTGAAGGTGCGTGGGCCGGAATCGCGGCGCTCGAACTTCTTGTCGCCGAATTTCCCGCCTTCGAAACGTTTCCCCTCGAACTTCTTGCCTTCGAACTTCTTGCCTTCGAACCTCTTGCGATTGTCCGGCCGCGCGCTGTCGCGGTTCGTCTCCTGGTCCGCGCCGTGCGCGCGCGGGGCCTCGTCCGGCTTGGGTCGTTCGGGACGCGGCTTGTCGAACCGCCACTCGCGCGGCGCGCGCTGTTCCTGCTTGCCGCGCTGATCGCGCCGGCGCTGGTCGGGCTTGCGATGATGCTGCGGGCGGTGCGGCGACCAAACCTCGATCATCTGAGGCTCTTCGGGCGCGCTTTCACCGGGCTGCGACGCGGCGTCGGCCGAAGCGCCTGCGTCGGGCGCAGTCTGCGGCGGCGCGGCCTCGATGTCGGGCGCGAGTTCCGCGTCCCGCGCCTGTTCCTCCAGCCGCGCGGCGGCCGTTTCCACCGGCGCGCTCTCGGCCTGCAGGGCCGCATGTTCGAGATCGGCGGACTCGTCGGGCCTCGTCTCGACGACCGCCTCCGGCGCGGCGTCGGCGACGGCGTGTTCGGCCGAAGCGGCGGCGACCGCATCCTCGGCCATCGCATCCTCGGCCATCCCCTCCTCGGCCATCGCATCGTCGGGCGTGGGCTGCGGTTCGGCGGCGTCGCGGCCTTCGACCTCGGTCGCCTCCTCCGCATCCGCCTTCGGCTGGACCGGCTCGGTCGCGGCCGCCGGCAGCAGCGGCACGGTGATGGCGGGGCCGGCGCGCATTTCGCTCGCAAAACCGAGCGACCGCAGGATCGCGGCGAACGCCTCGCCCGAGCAGCCGCACAGCGACGTCATCTGCACGGTCACGACGAAGCCGCTGCCGTCGGCGGCGCCCGCCGGCGGCTCACCGGGCGTCACGCCCGGGCGATAGGCGATGGCGGGGCGGATGAGATCGGCCAGCCGTTCCAGAATGTCCACGCGCACGGCGCGCTCGCCGGCCACGCGAAAGCCCGCGATCCGATAAAGTTCGCGCGGCGCGTTCGCCGCCACCGCGAACGAGGTGCGGCCGGACGAGGCCATGTGCGCCACGTCTTCCAGTCCCTGCGCGTCGTCCAACCCGCCGTGTTTCAGCGCCCAGAGCTGGGTGGCCAGCGCGCGCGGCGCGGGTTTCAGCAGCGCGGGCAGATAGACGTGGTAGGCGCCGAACCGCGCGCCCAGCTTGCGCAGGCTCGCGCGACCGTCCTGCGTGAGACTTTTCACGTCGCCCGCGATCTTCGACCGCTCGACGACGCCAAGCTCCTCGCTCAGACGGAACGCCACGCCGCGCGCGATGCCTTCCAGACCCTCGCCGCTTTCGAGCGCGGCGAGCGGTCCGAGCAGTTTGGCGACATGCTGGGCGAGCCAGAGATCGACGCGCCGCTGCACCTTTTCGAGCGCCTCGCCCGCCAGCCTCTCGTCGGCCGTCACGCGCGCCTGGGGCGCGAGAACCTTCTCGCCCGCCGCGATGCGCGCGATCGGTTCGCCGAGCCAGCGGATGGCGCCGTCGTTGGACAGGGTGAAAGCCGTGTCGACCGCGTCGGCAACGCGCGTGGCGCGCGCGTCGATCTCGGCGGCGAGCGCCTTCTGGGCGGCGGCGTTCAGGGCCCTTGCGGCCTCGCCCTCGGCCTGCGGGTCGGGCGTGAAGCGGAAGCCCCGCAACTGGCCGACATGCTGCCCCTCGACCAGCACGTCGCCCTCTGTCGTTATTTCCGCTTCCAGCATCGCATTCTCTCTCAGGCGCCGTTTGAGCAAACTCGTGCGGCGGTCGACGAAACGCTGCGCCAGCCGCTCGTGCAGCGCATCCGAAAGCCTGTCCTCTACCCGACGCGCCTCGCCCTGCCAATGCTCCGGCCGCTCCAGCCAGTCGCCGCGGTTGGCGATGAAGCTCCAGGCGCGCACCTGCGCGATGCGTTGCGAGAGCGCGTCGATATCGCCGTCGGTGCGGTCGACCTGCGCAATCTGACGCGCAAACCAGTCCTCCGCAATGCGCTGGCGACGCACGATGGAGAAGAAGATCTTGCTCACCAGTTCGGCATGGGCCGAAGGGGAGACTTTCCTGTAGTCGGGGATCTGGCAGGCTTCCCACAGGCGCGCGACGTCGGCCGGCGTCGCCGCCTGGCGCCGCACATCCGGATCGCGGGCGACCGATTCCAGCGCGAGCTGGTCCTCGGCCATCGGCGCGCGGGTCAGTCCTTCGATGCGCGGCGTGCGGTCGAGCGAACGCAACAGCGCCTCGGGCGAGGAAAAATCGAGGTCGGCGTTGCGCCATTGCAGAATGCGCAGCGGCTCGAACGCATGGTCCTCCAGCGCCTCGATCTCCTCCTCGGCCAGCGGCGGGCAGCGGCCGGTCGTGCCGAACGTTCCGTCCCTGAGGTTGCGGCCGGCGCGGCCGGCGATCTGGCCCATCTCGGCGAGCGTCAGCCGGCGGCGCATGCGCCCGTCGAACTTGGTGTCCGAGGCGAACGCGATGTGCTCCACGTCGAGATTGAGGCCCATGCCGATGGCGTCCGTGGCCACGATGTAGTCGACGTCGCCGGCCTGATACATGTCGATCTGCGCGTTGCGGGTGCGCGGGCTCAGCGCGCCCAGCACCACCGCCGCTCCGCCGCGCTGGCGACGGATCCATTCGGCGATGGCGTAGACCTCCTCGGCCGAGAAGGCGACGATGGCCGAACGCGGCGGCAGGCGGGAAATCTTGCGGTCGCCGGCGAAGGTGAGCTTGGACAGGCGCGGGCGCTGCATGATCGGCGCGCCGGGCAGCAGCGCCTTCACCAGCGGCGCCGCAACGCCCGAGCCGATCAGCAGCGTCTCCTCGCGGCCGCGCCGCTCCAGCAGGCGGTTGGTGAAGACATGGCCGCGGTCGAGGTCGGCGGCGAGTTGGATTTCGTCCACGGCCACGAACGCCAGGTCGAGGTCGCGCGGCATCGCCTCCACGGTCGCCACCCAGTAGCGCGGGTTCGGCGGCTTGATCTTCTCCTCGCCGGTCACGAGCGCGACCTGATCGGCGCCGACCCGCGCGGCGACCTTCTGGTAAACTTCGCGCGCGAGCAGGCGCAGCGGCAGGCCGATCATGCCGGAGCCATGGCCAAGCATCCGCTCGATGGCGAAATGGGTCTTGCCGGTGTTGGTCGGCCCCAGAATCGCCGCGGTCCCGCGAGTTTTCGGCGCGGCGGCGTCGCGCGGGACGGCGGCGCGCGGTTCGGTGAAATCGTAGTTCACGCCGCGCCTCCCCGGCCCGCGCCTGTCGCATTTCGGAGCGCGGCCGGCGCGGCGCGTTCAGCTTTCGAACGGGAGGGGAACAAACTGCGGCCGAATCGGCGATGGGCCGCGAATCCCATTTTGTTCACGACAGCATATCGGGGGTCGGGCGCCCGGACGCCCCATGTATTGTGAATCCGGGCGATTGCGGGCGATTCGCAGTTCCCAGGTTTTCCACAGCCGGACGGACTCCGGGCGGCGTTTTTGTCAAGCGGCTGGAGCGTGAAAATCGGCTGGGCCACGCGCGTTAACTTCCGGATCGAAACTCGAACAAAGGCCGCACGAATCAGTTTTCGCGGGACTTTCCCTGCCTGTTCCCGCCACATATGGGCGCCTGCGCGGCGCGTGACCACAAGAGGCCGGGACAAAAATGTCGCGCGATAACGAGACGGGCGGACCGACGTTAACGAACCGGCGCCGGAACGAGGCGGTCAGCGCTGGGCGGATTGGCCCGACAGCGAGAATTCGGCCGCCTTGATCACCAGCGTGCCGGTCATGGTGCCGATGGAGATGTAGTAGGGCGCGACGATCCGGGCGCTCTCGATCGGGGCGAGCCACACTTCCATATTGCGGTTATCGGCCATGAATTTCGTCGATTTCGAATCCAGCTTGTAGCCCGCCACCGGCGTGTAGCGCGCCGTGCAGACCGAAACGGGGCCGGAATAACCCTTGCCCTGCACGGTTTTCGTGCCGGCGTAGGCGAGCGTGACGTTGAACCGGACCAGCCCGTCGTAGACCGGAATGGTGCGGTTGCAGGCGCTCGGGCCGACCAGCGGCTGGCCGTTCGGCACCGTCATGATGAGCGCGCTCACCGGATCGACCACCGCGCTCTTGTGCGCGTCGGTCACCGGCACGCGCCCGTCCATGTCGAGGAAGGGCGGGGAAATGTCGACCGCGCGGACGGCGCCGGCGTTCAGCCCCATGCGCACGGTGCGGGTCTCGCTGGCGTTGGCGGTGGTGTTGGCGTAGCCGACCGGCAGCACGCTGGCGTTGGCGATGGCGCCGGATGCGGTGGCCGCGCCCCTGGTCTTGGCGACCATGGCGGCCAGCCCCGTCAACTTGACGCTGAGGTCGATCTTGTAGGCGCCGGGGTCGAGATTGGCGGCGGCGTAGGCGTTGCCGATGGTAAGGCCCATCAGGCTCAGCGCGTAAGTGGCGCGCAGCGTTTCGGCCGTGGCGTGCGTGGCGCACAGGGCCGAGGCGCCGGCCGTCAGGACCGCGAACATCTTTCGTTTCATCGAGCGCACCGCCATCCGAATCTATCCGGCATGATTCGCAACAATCCGCCGGAACGATGACATTAACCACGAGGCCGGCGCGTCGCGGAAGGGGGCGCCGGCGCCGTTTGCGCGGGTCAAGCGCGACCTAGGCCAGAGCGATCTGGAGGAACGCCGTCTCCACGCCGAACCGTTGGTCGAGATCGTGCGCCGCGCTTTCGAGAAACGCGTCGCCCGGATGGCCCTGCGGCATGACCAGCCGCGCCGACAGGGCGGTCGCGGTGGTGGAGAGCGCCCATACCCGCAGATCGCGCACCTCGGCCACGCCCGGCAGCGCGCGCAGATGCGTTTCGACCGCCCGCCGGTCGATGTGCGGCGGCGCGCCGTCCATCGCCAGCCGCACCGCCGCGCGCAACAGGCGCCACGCGGCGATCGCGACGAGCAGGCTGACGAGCAGGGCCGCGAGCGGATCGAGCCAGTTCCAGCCGGTCAGACCCGCAAGCGCCGCCGCCAGCACCACGCCCCCCGAAACGGCCGCGTCCGCCATCATGTGCAGGTAGGCGCCGTCGGCGTTGAGGTCTTCGCGATCGTCGCGGAAAAGAAAAGCCGAGCCTGCGTTGATCGCGATGCCCACGAGCGCCACGCCCATCACCGAAAGCGCGGGAATGGGGGTTGGATTTTTCAGGCGCAACGCGGCTTCCACCATCACGGCGATCGCGCCGAGGAGAATGGTGGCGCCGTTGAACAGGGCGGCCAGAATGGTGGCGCGGCCGAAGCCGAAATTGTACCGGGCGGTCGGCTGACGGCGCGCGGCCACCGCCGCGCCCCAGGCGACGAGCAGGCCCGCGACGTCCGACAGATTGTGGGCGGCGTCCGCCAGCAGCGCGACCGAACCGAAGGCGAAGCCCGCGATCGCCTCGCCGATCAGATAGGCCGTATTGATCAGCGCCGCCCATTTGAAGGCCGGCGTGACGGCGTGCGCGCGCGCCCGCTGCGCGTGACCGTGCACATGGCCCTGCGTGTGGCCGTGCGAATGGCCGTGCGAATGGCCGTGATGATCGTGCGAATGCATCCGCGCCATTACAGGCAAAACGCGGGCGCGCGCAAATCGCGCGTCCGCAACGCCGTCAGACGCCCTTGCGTTCGAGCGCGGTGGCGATCTCGTCGAGAATCGCCGGGTCGTCGATCGTGGCGGGCATCGTCCAGCTGTCGTGGTCGGCGATCTTCTTCATCGTCGCGCGCAATATCTTGCCCGAGCGCGTTTTCGGCAGGCGGTCGACCGTGACCGCGATCTTGAACGCGGCGACCGGCCCGATCTTCTCGCGCACCAGCGCGACGATCTCCTTCTCGACCTGTTCTGGCGACTTGCTCACGCCAGCCTTCAGCACGACGAAGCCGCACGGCGCCTCGCCCTTGAGATTGTCCTTCACGCCGATGACCGCGCATTCGGCGACGTCGGGATGCGAGGAGAGAACCTCCTCCATCCCGCCGGTCGAAAGGCGATGGCCGGCCACGTTGATGATGTCGTCGGTGCGGCCCATGATGTAGAGATAGCCGTCCTCGTCGACATAGCCCGCGTCCGCCGTCTTGTAGAAGCCGGGGAATTCGTCGAGATAACTCTCCTTCATCCGCGCGTCGTTTTGCCACAGCGTGGGCAGGCAGCCGGGCGGCAGCGGCAGTTTCACGACGATTGAGCCCATCTGTCCCTGTGGCAGGGGCCTGGCGCCCTCGTCCACGATCTGCACGTCGTAGCCCGGCATCGGCACGGTCGGCGAGCCGGCTTTCACCGGCAGCAGGCCGAGCCCGACCGGATTGCCGACGATGCACCAGCCGGTCTCCGTCTGCCACCAATGGTCGACCACGGGCTTTTTCAGAATGTCCTGCGCCCAGTGCACGGTGTCGGGGTCGGCGCGCTCGCCGGCCAGGAACAGCGTGCGCATGCACGACAGATCGTAGCGCTTGAGATGTTCGGCCTTCGAATCTTCCTTCTTGATCGCGCGGAAGGCGGTCGGCGCGGTGAACAGCGCCACGACCTTGTGCTGCGAGATCACGCGCCAGAAGGCGCCTGCGTCGGGCGTGCCGACGGGCTTGCCCTCGTAGACGATGGAGGTCGCCCCGTGCAGCAGCGGGGCGTAGACGATGTAGGAATGGCCGACCACCCAGCCGACGTCCGAGGCCGCCCAGAACGCCTCGCCCGGCTCCACGCCGTAGAGGTTTTTCATCGTCCATTTGAGCGCGACCATATGGCCGCCGTTGTCGCGCACCACGCCCTTCGGCACGCCGGTCGTGCCGGACGTGTAGAGAACGTAGAGCGGATCGGTCGCGCGCAGTTCGACGCATGCGGCCTTGCGCCCGGCCTTTTTCGCGGCTGCGACCGCCTCCGCCCAGTCCACGTCGCGTGCGGGCTTCATGTCGGCTTCGGCCATCGGGCGCTGGAGCATGAGAACGTGCGCGGGTTTGTTGACCGAAAGGTCGATCGCCTGATCGAGCAGCGGCTTGTAGGCGACGACGCGGCCGGGCTCGATGCCGCACGAAGCCGCCAGAACGAGCTTGGGTCTTGCGTCGTCGATGCGCGTCGCCAGCTCCTTGGCCGCGAAGCCGCCGAACACCACCGAATGAACGGCGCCGATGCGCGCGCAGGCGAGCATCGCGAACACGGCCTCGGGAATCATCGGCATGTAGACGATGACGCGATCGCCCTTCGACACGCCGAGATCGGCGATGACGGCGGCGAGCGTCTCCACTTCCGCGAGCGCCTCGGCGTAGGTGTATTCGCGCACCGTGTTGGCGACGGGGCTGTCGTAGACGATCGCGCGCTGATCGGCCCGCCCGTTCTTCACATGGCGATCAAGCGCGTTGTAGCAGGTGTTGCAGGTGGCGTCGGGGAACCAGCGGCCGTAGACGCCCGCCGTCTCGTCGAAGATTTTCTGCGGCGGCGCGATCCAGTCGATCTCGCGCGCGGCCTCGGCCCAGAACTGCTGCGGGTCGCGTTTCCAGCGGGCGTAGGTTTCGGCGTATCGGCTGGTCATGCTTGTGCTCCGCGCATGTTGGCGCCGGGATTTTTGGCGTCTCGCCGCCGCGAATGCAATGCCAGACGCGTTAGCTCTTAGGATAAGCGGCGAGCGCTTCACGCGGCCGCCGCGCGGTCCCATTGCAGCGTGCGGAAATCGAACCCGCTCTCGATCTGCGGCTTCACGATCTGGAAGAACGGCGAGACGTCGAAATCGCGCGGCGTGTAAAGCGAATGGTGGCGGATATGCAGCACTTCCGCCAGACACGCGGGGCAATCCCTGGTTGGCGCCGGTCGGTATTCAACGGTCGGCAGGACGGGATAGTTGATGAACTCGAACGCCTGCGCGATCAGGGTGGAGCAGATGGCGCGCGTCGGATCGCCGCTGCCCAGCGCGATCATGCGCCGGCGCAGCCGCGTCGGCACGGGCGGCGTCGGCAGGAGATAACGGGCCAGATCGAACACGTTGCGCAGGTCGTATTGCGCGCCGAGCCGTCCGACCGCATAGGCGATCAACGCGCGCCGTTCCTCCGCCCTAAGGCCAATCGGCCGGCAGATGCGTGTGTGAAGGCCTGCGAATTCATCGAGACCGACGCTGCGCACGCCGTCGATCAGATCGGCCTCCACGAAACAATGGCGCGGATCGGCGAAACCGTGGCCGTCCGGCCCCACATAGAGGGCCGCGTGCGACCAGGTGGACTGGGTGAGATATTTGATGGCCACCGCGATGCGCGTGTCGCCTTCCACGAGCAGAACGTCGCCGGGCTCCAGGTTCGCGAGCAGCTGATGCTGCGGCGTCGGCGGGCTCGGCGTGTGAAGGTGGCGGCGGCGCGCCAGAAAGCGCGCCAGCCCGGTTCCGATGTGGCGCAATATGGGATTCATGGCCACCTCCCGCGCCTGGTTGTCGCGCCGGTCGTCGCCGCCACGGCCTTTCCCGTTGGACGCCGGCGGGCGAGGGCAGGTTTCAGAAGTTCGACGGCTAATTTCAGGCGCAAAAAAACCGGCGGGCAAGGCCCGCCGGTCGGCATCGGTGAAAATCGTCGGATTACTTCTTCACGAGCGGGCATTCGCTCTGGGCGAGCGGGCGGGCTGCGTCTTCGGCCGGAATATCGGCGATCTTCTTGTAATAGTCCCACGGCCCCTTGGATTCTTCAGGCTTCTTCACCTCGAACAGATAGGCGTTGACCATGCGGCGGCCGTCCTCGCGGAAATTCGCTTTGCCGAACAATTTGTCCTCGGCCGGCGTCGCCTTCATTTTCGCGACGATGGCGGCGCCGTCGTGGCTGTTGCCGCCCATCGCTTCGAGCACCTTGAGGTAGTGCAGCACGCCGGCATAGACGCCCGCCTGCACCATCGAGGGATTGGCCTTCTTGGCCGAGCGCTCCTGGAAGCGCTTGGAGAAGGCGCGGGTCGCGTCGTTCATGTCCCAGTAGAACGATTCGGTGAAGGTCAGGCCCTGTGCAGTCTTGAGGCCGAGGCCGTGCACGTCGTTGATGAAGAGCAGGAGCGCCGCCAGCTTCTGGCCGCCGGCGGTGATGCCGAATTCGGAGGCCTGCTTGATCGAGTTGGTCGTGTCGCCGCCCGCGTTGGCAAGGCCGATGACCTTCGCCTTGGAGGCCTGCGCCTGCAGGAGGAAGGACGAGAAGTCCGACGTGTTGAGCGGGTGCTTCACGCCGCCGAGCACCTTGCCGCCGTTGGCGGTGACGACAGCGGACGTGTCGCGCTCCAGCGCCGCGCCGAAGGCGTAGTCGGCGGTGAGGAAGAACCACGTGTCGCCGCCGGCTTTGGTCAGCGCCTTGCCGGTGCCGTTGGCCAGCATGTAGGTGTCGTAGGTCGCAGACAGCGTGTTCGGCGTGCAGGCCTTGCCGGTGAGATCGGCCGAGGCGCCGCCCGAATTCAGATGGATGCGGTTCTTCTCCTTGGTGACGTTGGAGACCGCGAGCGCGACGCCGGAGTTCGGCGTGTCGGCGATCATGTCGACCTTCTCGACGTCGTACCATTGGCGCGCCAGGGATGTGCCGACGTCCGGCTTGTTCTGGTGGTCGCCGCCGAGCACCTCGATCGTCCAGCCCTTGGCTTTCAGTCCGGAATCCTCGACCGCCATTTCCGCCGCGATCTTCGAGCCGGGACCGCCAATGTCGCTGTAGAGGCTCGACATGTCCGACAGCACGCCGATCTTGACGGTCTTGTCCTGCGCGGCGGCCGGAGCGGCCATCGCCATGGCGCCGAGAGCGACCGCAGACAGCAATTTCAAATTCATGGATACCCTCCGAAGTCCATTTGCATGGATGTCCGGACCATGCACAACCGCCATGCGAAATGCAAATACGACGTATGCGTCTGGATGCTGCGCCGCAATGGAGGCGCGGTTCGACCAAAGGCGTCGCGACAGGCGCGCGGCGGCGACGTAGACTTGGGCGGCTAACGACGCCGAAACTCGCGCCGACACTTGCACAGGACAGCGCCATGGCGAAAACGCCCTACGACCTCGACCTCGACCGCAACGCGGCCAACCACGCCCCGCTCACGCCGCTCGGCTTTCTGGAACGCGCGGCCAGCGTGTTTCCCGCGCATGTCGCGGTGGTGCACGGCGGACTGCGACGCTCCTACGCCGATCTGTACGCGCGCTCCCGCCGGCTTGCGAGCGCGCTTGCGCGGGCGGGCCTGAAGCGCGGCGACACGGTGAGCGTGATGCTCGCCAACACGCCGGCGATGATCGAGTGCCACTACGGCGTCGCCATGTGCAAGGCGGTGCTGAACGCGCTCAACACGCGGCTCGACGCCGCCATCCTCGCATTCACGCTCGACCACGCAGAGACCAGGGCGCTGATCGTCGATCGCGAATTTTCCGGCGTGATGGCGCAGGCGCTGAAACTGGCCAAGGTGCGACCGCTCGTCATCGACTACGACGATCCGGAATACGAGGGACCGGGCGCGCCCATCGGCTCGGTCGACTACGAGGCGTTTCTGGCCACGGGCGACGCCGATTTCGCATGGTCGCCGCCCGACGACGAATGGGACGCCATCGCGCTCAACTACACGTCCGGCACGACGGGCGATCCCAAGGGCGTGGTCTACCATCATCGCGGCGCCTATCTGCTGGCGCTCGGCAACGTGCTGTCGGCCAATATCGCGCGTCATCCCGTCTATCTGTGGACGCTGCCGATGTTCCATTGCAACGGCTGGTGCTTTCCCTGGACGCTGAGCGCGGTCGCCGGCACGCATGTGTGCCTGCGCCAGGTGCGCGCCGGACTGATGTACGAGCTGATGGCGGCGCACGGCGTGACGCACATGTGCGGCGCGCCGATCGTGATGTCGACGCTGCTGGCGGCTTCCGAGACCGAGCGCAAGCCGCTGTCGGCCACCGTGCAGTTCATCACCGCCGGCGCGCCGCCGCCGGCCGCCGTGCTCGCGCAGATGAAGACCGCGGGTTTCAACGTCACGCATGTCTACGGGCTGACGGAAGTCTATGGGCCGGCGGTGGTCAACGAATGGAACGGGGCGTGGGACGCGCTGCCGGACGACGAACAGGCGACGCTGAAGGCGCGCCAGGGCGTGCGCTATCTCGCGCTCGAAGGTCTCGACGTGCGCGATCCCGAAACGATGCGGAGCACGCCGGCCGACGGCGTCACGCTCGGCGAAGTGATGATGCGCGGCAACGTGGTGATGAAGGGCTATCTGAAAAACAGGAAGGCGACGGACGCGGCCTTCGCCGGCGGCTGGTTCCATTCGGGCGATCTCGGCGTGAAATATCCCGACGGCTATATCCAGCTGAAGGATCGTTCGAAGGACATCATCATTTCCGGCGGCGAGAACATTTCCTCGATCGAGGTGGAGGACGCGCTGTTCAAACATCCCGCCGTCGCGCAGGCCGCCGTCGTCGCGCGGCCGGACGAGAAGTGGGGCGAGACGCCGTGCGCGTTCGTGGAGCTGAAGCCGGGCGCGCATGCGAGCGAGGAAGAGCTGATCGCGTGGTGTCGCGGTCTGCTCGCGCGTTTCAAATGTCCGAAGAACGTCGTGTTCACCGAGCTGCCGAAAACGTCGACCGGCAAAATCCAGAAATTCGTGTTGCGCGAACGCGCGCGCGCGTTGTAGCGCGAGATATCGGGCGCGGAACCGCAAGTAGCGTCGCGGCGCAGACCCGGAAAGGCGGCGCTGGACCAGGAAAGCGGCGCTGGTTCATGAAAAAAGCGGCGGAGAACCCGCCGCTTCTTTCACAAGATTTAATTTTTGCGCCGTGCGTTCGGGCTTTGCCCGAACATTGGCCGATTCGATTTTCGATTTGATAGGACAAGATCGAGAATCGATCGCGTCGTTTCAACGCATCATCCGGTCATTCAAGCGATTCCGCTTGAACGGACGATGCTCTAGTGCACGGTGGAAGCCGATTTCAGTTTGGTGATCTCATCCTTCAGTTGGAGCTTCTTCTTCTTCAGTTCGTGGACATGCGCATCGTCGCTCGAGGGTCGGAGAGTTTCCTTCTCGATTTCGGCTTCAAGCGCTTTGTGACGGCGCTCGAGTTCGGCGAGATGGGCTTGCATCGACATGCTGTCGCTCCTTCTGTCGTTCTCAGCGTCATCAGTTTGTCACAGGCCCGAAAGAGAGCAAGGGATTTCGACAAGCGCGCGCCGGCACATTTAACGAATGCTTCCCGTAACGGATCCTTGCCGCATTCGCATTGCGGCGCCGTTGGCCGGCGCCGCCGCGCCGCGCCGGGAGCGCTACGCGAATCGGAAGCGAAACGACCTCCGGTTTCACCGGCCTCCTGGCGGCCCGTTGCGTGCGAACGCAGGATTCCACTTCGCCCGAAAACGCATTAAGATGCGCGCCGAACCTTCTTCCTCGTCGAACCCGAATGCCGTCCAAATTGAGCGAGACCGAACGCGCAGCCCTGGAAGTCGAGATGGAGCGGTTGCGTCAGGAGCACCGCGACCTCGACGCGGCGATCGAAGCCCTGTCGGCGGTTGGCGCCATCGACCAGTTGCAGGTCCAGCGGCTGAAGAAGCGCAAGCTGGTGCTGCGCGACCGGGTGTCCTTCATCGAGGACCAGCTCACACCCGACATCATCGCCTGAACGTTCGGCGCCCGCGTTGCTTGCCTCGCCGGCGGGGTTCGTCTATCCGACACGTTTTCCAGAGCGCTATCCGGCCCGATTGGATCAGGTCGGAAAGGGCTCTAACCTCTTTTCGACGCATCGTCCGTCGTTCAGGCGGCTTTCGCCCTAACGGACGATGCGCCAACGGAGCCGGCCCGTGACCGCCACACCCGTCGCCATCATCATGGGCAGCCAGTCCGACTGGGCGACCATGCGGCATGCCGCCGAGACGCTGGAGGCGCTGGGAGTCGCCTATGACGCGCGCATCGTTTCCGCCCACCGCACGCCCGACCGGCTGGTCGCTTTCGCCAAGGGCGCGAAGGCGGCGGGGTTCAAGGTGGTGATCGCCGGCGCCGGCGGGGCGGCGCATCTGCCGGGCATGACCGCGTCCATGACGCCGCTGCCGGTGTTCGGCGTGCCGGTCGAATCGAAGGCGCTGTCGGGGCAGGATTCGCTGCTCTCCATCGTCCAGATGCCCGGCGGCGTTCCCGTCGGCACGCTCGCCATCGGCAAGGCCGGCGCCATCAACGCCGCGTTGCTGGCCGCCGCCGTGCTGGCGCTCTGGGACGAGGGGCTGGCCGGGCGGCTCGACGCGTGGCGCGCCCGCCAGACCGGCTCGGTCGCCGAACGGCCGCACGATGAAGCCTGACGGCGTTCTCCAGCCCGGCGACACCATCGGCGTGCTCGGCGGCGGGCAGCTCGGCCGCATGATGGCCCTGGCCGCCGCCCGGCTCGGCCTCAAGACGCATATTTTCGCGCAAGCGTCGGACGAACCGGCCTGTCAAGTGGCCGCCGCCCACACGCTCGGCGATTTCGCCGAAGACGCCGCGCTCGCCCGGTTCGCCGATGCGGTGGATGTCGTCACCTACGAGTTCGAGAACGTGCCGGCCTCCGCCGCCGCCTTCCTGGCCGCCCGCAGGCCGGTGCGACCCGGCCCGTTCGCGCTCGAAAAGACGCAGGACCGGGTGATCGAGAAGGATTTCCTCAATTCCATCGGCGTGCCGACGGTTCCCTACGCGGCGGTGGACGACGCGGGCGCGCTCATCCGCCATATCGGCCAGATCGGCCGTCCGGCGATCCTGAAAACCCGCCGCTTCGGCTACGACGGCAAGGGGCAGATCATGCTGCGCGAGGGGTCGGACGTGGGCGCCGCGTTTCGCGCGCTCGGTCAGACGCCCTGCATCCTGGAAGGGGTGGCGCAGTTCGAGCGGGAGATTTCGGTGGTCGCCGCGCGCGGTCTGGACGGATCGTTCGCCGCCTACGACGTCTGCGAGAACCTGCACGAAAACCACATTCTGTCCGAAACGCGCGCGCCGGCCGAAATCGCGCCGCAGACGGCCGCCGCCGCCATGGACATCACCCACCGCATTCTCGACGCACTCGATTACGTGGGCGTGATCGCGGTCGAGATGTTCGAACTGGCCGAGACGGATGCGGCCGGCCGGCGGGTGGAGCGGGTGCTGGTCAACGAGGTGGCGCCGCGCGTGCATAATTCCGGCCACTGGACGCTCGACGGGGCGATCACCTCGCAGTTCGAGCAGCACGTGCGGGCGATCGCCGGTTGGCCGCTCGGCAGCCCGCGCCGCCACGGGGCGCGGGTGGTGATGAACAATCTCATCGGCGAGGCGGCCGACGGCTGGCGCAGGCTGGCGGCCGAGCCCGGCGCCTGCCTGCACCTCTACGGCAAGGGGGAGGCGCGGTCGGGGCGCAAGATGGGGCACGTGACGCGCATTTTCCCCAAGGGGGAGGCGTAGACAAAAATCGGCGGGTCTGTTAATGGCCAGCCTTCGTCGGCTCGCGCCCTGCGGCGCGCCGACCTTCCGTAAGTTTCAAGATTGCCGGCTGAAGCGAAAAGCCGCGCGCCAGGAGGTCCGGTGCAAGTTCTCGTTCGCGACAACAACGTCGATCAGGCGCTCAAAGCGCTCAAGAAGAAGATGCAGCGCGAAGGCATCTTCCGCGAGATGAAGCTGCGCGGCCACTACGAAAAGCCGTCGGAAAAGCGCGCGCGCGAGAAAGCCGAGGCCGTCCGTCGCGCCCGCAAGCTCGCCCGCAAGAAGATGCAGCGCGAAGGCCTGCTGCCGTCCAAGCCGAAGCCCGCCTTCGGCGCGGCGCGGTAAGACCGCTTTTCGCCATCGTCGGCGCGGCCCGCAGGGGGCTGCGCATGGTCGCGCCGCCGGCTCGCCGGCGGCGTTTGTGCGTTCGGCGCCGGCCGCTTGTTGCTTTCGGGCAACGCTTTACCGATTATTGACCCTTTGCGAACAGGGTGTTCCCGGATTTCCCCATTCTCGCCCGATTGAACGCCGAAACGGCGTCGACGAGGCATCGAGCGTATTTCGAGGACGGTATGACGAGATTTGGGCTTGTGCGGGTTTGCGCGCTGGTGGCGGCGGCGTCGACGCTGGCGGGCTGCGAGACGGTGGGCGGCGCGCGCGGATCGTTTCGCTCGCCGCAGTTCGCCGAAGTGCAGAACGAGGATCCGAACGCCGTCAAATCCAATCTCGAATCGCTGTCCGACGTCATCCGCCGCAACCCCGGCAGCGCCGAAGCCTATCTGACGCGCGGCAACGCCTATGCGAAATCGGGCCGTTTCTCAGAGGCGATCGCGGATTTCTCGCAGTCGATCAAGCTCGATCCCAACAGCGCGGCCGCCTACACCAACCGCGCGCTGGCGCAGCGCCAGATCGGCCGCAACGACGCCGCGCTCGCCGATTTCGACCGGGCGATACAGGCCAATCCGCGCCACGCATCGGCCTATCTCGGGCGCGCCAATCTGTTGCGCGCGCAGGGCGGGCTCGACCAGGCGCTGGCCGATCTCGACCAGGCGATCCGCCTCAATCCGGAAAGCGCGCAGGCTTTTCACGCGAGGGGGCTGATTCATCAGCGGCGCGGCGACCATACGCGCGCCATCACCGATTTCGACAACGCCATCGACCGCGACCCGTTCGCGGGCGCGCCCTATCAGGCGCGCGGCGAAAGCCTGCTGGCGGTCGGCAAGCTGCCGCAGGCGATCGAGGACTTCAACGCCACGCTCAACGTCGACAACAAGAACGCCGACGGGTGGGCCGGGCTCGGCGTCGCCTACGAGAAGAGCGGCAATCGCATGAAGGCGGCTGAAAGCTATCAGCGCGCGCTGACGATCGATCCGAACAATTCCACCGCGCGCGCCGGCGCGAGCCGCGTGCGGGCCTGATCGCGGCGTCGGGGCCAGGCCGGGCGACAAAAAAAGGCGCGGATCGCTCCGCGCCTTTTTTCGCGATGACCACGCCGTCTCAGTGCGCGAGCGACTTCAGCACGCTCTCGGTCACCTTCTTGGCGTCGCCGAACAGCATCATCGTGTTGTCCTTGAAGAACAGTTCGTTCTCCACGCCCGCATAGCCCGAGCCCATGCCGCGCTTGATGAACAGCACGGTCTTGGCCTTCTCCACGTCGAGGATCGGCATGCCGTAGATCGGCGATTGCGGATCGGTCTTGGCGGCGGGGTTGGTGACGTCGTTGGCGCCGATCACGAAAGCCACGTCGGCCTGGCCGAATTCGGAGTTGATGTCCTCCAGTTCGAACACTTCGTCGTAGGGCACGTTCGCTTCGGCGAGCAGCACGTTCATGTGGCCCGGCATGCGGCCGGCGACGGGGTGGATGGCGTATTTCACGTCCACGCCTTCCTTCTTCAGTTCGTCCGCCATTTCGCGCAGCGCGTGCTGGGCCTGCGCCACCGCCATGCCATAGCCCGGCACGATGATGACCTTGGAGGCGTTCTGCATGATGTAGGCGGCGTCCTCCGCCGACCCCTGCTTGACCGGACGCTGCTCCTGCGCGCCGCCGCCGGCGGTCGCCGTCTCGCCGCCGAAGCCGCCGAGGATGACCGAGAAGAACGAGCGGTTCATGCCCTTGCACATGATGTAGGACAGGATGGCGCCCGAGGAGCCGACCAGCGCGCCCGTGATGATGAGCGCGAGGTTGCCGAGCGTGAACCCGATGCCGGCGGCCGCCCAGCCCGAATAGGAGTTGAGCATCGACACGACGACCGGCATGTCGGCGCCGCCGATCGGGATGATGAGCGTGACGCCGATGACGAACGACACCAACGCGATCAGGAAGAAGACCGCATGGCTCTCCGTCTTCACGAACAGCGCGATCAGCACCACCAGCAGAACGGCGAGCCCGATGTTCAGCGCGTGGCGCTGCGGCAGCAGGATCGGCGCGCCGGACATGCGGCCGTCGAGCTTCAGGAAAGCGATGACCGAGCCCGTGAAGGTGATGGCGCCGATGGCCGCGCCGAGCGACATTTCGACGAGGCTCGCTCCATGGATCGCGCCCGGCGCGCCGATGCCGAAGGCCTGCGGCGCATAGAGCGCGCCGGCGGCCACCAGCACCGCGGCCAGGCCCACCAGCGAATGGAAGAAGGCCACGAGCTGCGGCATCTTCGTCATTTCGATGCGTTTGGCGAGCACCGCGCCGAAGCCGCCGCCGATGGCCAGACCGACGATCAGCAGCAGCCACGCCGACACGCCGACCGGCGGCTTGTAGGCGAGCGTCGTCAACATGGCGATGGCCATGCCGATCATGCCGAACCGGTTGCCCTGACGGGAGGAGGCGGGCGAGGACAGACCGCGCAGCGCCAGAATGAACAGAACGCCCGAAACCAGATAGAGCAGGGCGGCGATATTCGCGTTCAGCATCGCCTCAGCCCTTCTTCTTGTACATGGCGAGCATGCGCTCGGTGACGAGGAATCCGCCGAAAATGTTCACGGCCGCCAGAACCAGCGCGATGAAGCCGAAGGCGCGCGCCCACAACGGGCCATCGTCGCCGGAGGCCGACGCGTCGACGCCGACCGAGAGCAGCGCGCCGACCACGATGACGGAGGAGATGGCGTTGGTCACCGACATGAGCGGCGTGTGCAGCGCCGGGGTGACCGACCACACGACGTAATAGCCGACGAAAACGGCGAGCGCGAAAATCGCCAGCCGGAACACGAACGGGTCGATCGCGCCGCCGGTCGCGGCATGGGCGGCCGCGCCGGCCGCGGCGGCGATCTGGTCGGCGTAGCTGTGGGCGGCGTCGGCCGCCTGGCGGGCGGCCTCGGCGGCGGCCTGCGCCTTTTCGAGCAGTTGTTGGGGTGTGTCAGCCATGTTTCGCGCCTCTCTCGTGCGCCGGACGGAAAGCGGCTAGTTCGCGCCGCCGCTGAAATTGGGATGGACGACCGCGCCGCCCCGGGTGATGAGCGTCGCCTTGACGAGTTCGTCGTCCCACTTGATCGCGAGCGCCTTCGTCTCCTTGTCGATCATCGTCTCGACGAAGGCGAACAGGTTCTTCGCGTAGAGCTGGGATGCGGTGGCGGCGAGCCGGCCGGCGACGTTGGTCGCGCCGACGATCTTCACGCCGTTCTCGGTCACGACGGTCCTGCCCGGCTCGGTCAGTTCGCAATTGCCGCCGCGCTCGGCCGCCAGATCGATGACCACGGAGCCGGCCCGCATGGAGCGCACCATGTCGGCCGACACGAGCTTGGGCGCCGGGCGGCCGGGGATCAACGCGGTGGTGATCACGATGTCCTGCTTGGCGATGTGGCTCGCCGTCAGGGCCGCCTGCTTGGCCTGATATTCCTTGCTCATTTCCTTGGCGTAGCCGCCGGCGGTCTGGGCCTGCTGGAATTCCTCGTCCTCGACGGCGAGGAATTTCGCGCCGAGCGACTCCACCTGCTCCTTGGTGGCGGGCCGCACGTCGGTCGCGGTCACGATCGCGCCCATGCGGCGCGCGGTGGCGATCGCCTGCAGGCCCGCGACGCCGACGCCCATGATGAAGATTTTCGCCGCCGGCACCGTGCCGGCCGCCGTCATCATCATGGGAATGGCGCGGCCATATTCGGCGGCGCCGTCGACGACCGCGCGATAGCCGGCGAGGTTGGCCTGCGAGGACAGAACGTCCATCACCTGCGCGCGGGTGATGCGCGGCATGAACTCCATGGCGAAGGTCGCCGCGCCCGACCGTGCGAGATCGGCGAGCGCCGCCTCCTGCCCGTAGGGGTCCATGATGGAGATGACGGCCGCGTCGGGTTTGGCGCCGGCCAGTTCGCCCGGACCGGGGCGGCGCACGCGCAGCACCACGTCGGCGCCCTCGACGGTCGCGGCCGCGCTCGGCGCCAGACGCGCGCCGGCGGCCTCATATTCGGCGTCCATCACGCCCGACGTCTTGCCGGCGCCCGATTGCACGACCACTTCGGCCCCAAGGCCCTTGAATTTCTTGACCGTCTCCGGGGTCGCGGCGACGCGCGGCTCGGCGGGATCGGTTTCGGCAGGTACGGCGATGCGCATTGAAAACTCCGGAGGGAGAAATTTCCGGGTCGGACATTCCGGTTCGTCCGCGCGCGCCCGCCGGCGCGGCCGGCGGGCGGTCGACGGAAGCCGCCGATGGCGGTCGGATCAGAGCGTCAGAACGGCGAGCAGGATCATGCAGGCCACGCAGAACACCGTGCCCCACTTCATCAGACCGATGAAAAGATCGTAGGTCTTTTCATGTTCGGCGTAGTCCATGGCCGGATGTCCCCCGGCCGACACGGTCTCGTGCGCCATGTGTCCCTCTCGCATAGGCTCTGGTCCGCCGAAGTCATAACCGAGGCGCCATGGCGCCGCAACCGGCGCGAGGCGACGGTCCGCCCGGATTTGCCGCTCCTTGACCGACGCCAAGGCGACTGTCGCGGGTCCAAAGCCGCCAAACGTCAACGGGCCGCAAAGGGAGCGAAGGCAAACGCGCGCATCGCGTTTGCGAACTCTTGGACAAGAAAGCGGGATTCTGTTTCGCGCCGTCGCGCCTTCCCTTACGTCATCTGCGGCGCCGGTGGTCGGCGCGCGTGTCGGGGGCGGGCGCGAATGGATACGAGACGGATATGGTGCGTGCGCGCCGGCGCGAACGGCGAGGCCGATTCCATTTTCCTGAAACAGGATCAGATCGCCATTCCCTCGGTCGAAATCGGCGCGGAGGCGCAGGACCTGCCGGCGGCGCGCGCGGCGTTCAAGGAGGCGTTCGCCCGCGCCAATCCGCAGGCGCGCCCCGGCTCCATTCCCGTCTCGGCCGGCCAGCTCTTTCGCTTCGTGCACGAACTCTCCATCGGCGACTACGTCATCTATCCGCGCAAGAGCGACCGCACGCTGCGCTGGGGCGAGATCGTGGGACCCTACGTCTACGACGGCGCGCATAACGCGGCGTTCGCGCACCGGCGCGGCGTGCGCTGGATCGAACGCATGTCGCGCGACGTCTTCTCGCAGGGCGCGCTCTACGAACTGGGATCGGTGCTGACGCTGTTCGAGGTGAAGTCGTTCGCCGACGAGTTCCGCGAGAAGTTTTCCGGCTGCGCGCCGCGCTCGCCGACCGACGCCGCGCGCGAGGACGAAACCGAAGGCGTGGTGGCGCGCGACATCGTCGAGACGACGAAGGACTTCATCTCCAAACGGCTGAAAACGGATCTCAAGGGCTATGCGATGGAGCCGTTCGTGGCCGATCTCTTTCGCGCCATGGGCTACAACGCGCAGGCCACGCGCCGCATGCGCGACGAGGGAATCGACGTCGTCGCCCATCGCGACGAACTCGGCATCGAGCCGCCGATCCTGAAAATCCAGGTGAAGGCGCAGGAGGCCAATATCGGCGCCGACATCGTGAAAGCGTTCTACGCGATGGTGCACGACCGCGACGTCGGAATTTTCATCACCACGGGCGGCTATACGGCGGCGGCGAGCGAATTCGCGCGCGCCAAGGCCAATCTCAAACTCGTCGACGGACTGTCGTTCGTCGATCTCATCCAGAAATACTACGACGCGCTCGATCTCAAATATCGCCAGCAGATTCCGTTGCGCCGCGTTCTCGTCCCGGCGCTTGCGGAGGAGGAGGCGTAACGCGCCCGAACTTTCGGGTTCATGGCGTTTTCGGCGCGCGGGCCGGTTCCCGCCACGCCAAGCAACCCTTTCACGGCATGCGGCAGGCCTCGAGCGGTTTGCGGGGACCGATCCAGCGCCGGAGCGTCTCCAACTGCGGGCGATCCCTGCCGTCCTGCGGCTCCAGCGACAGCGGATAGTCCTTCGGCCACCAGGCGCCCGCGGCCCATGCGGCCCAGCCCGCCCACACGTCGGCGTTGTCTTTCATGTGCGCCAGCATGGCGTCGAGACCGGCGCGGCAATTGTCGTTGTCGGCGGCGCCGAACTCGCCGAGAAAACCGCGCGCCTTGTTGGCGCGCAGCCAGCGCGTGGCGACCGCAAGACGCGCGACGGCCCGCGCCGGCGCCACGCAGACGGCCGCCCTGCCGGAGGAATCGGCGTCGAGATACTGGTGAAATTCGAAGATCGTTTCGCCGCGTCGCCTCAACCGCGCCATCGCCTGGGCGTTGGACACGCCCTCGCGCGCCGCCTCCCAGCTATGGGCGCCGGTCCACTCGGCGCCAGGAACGAGGACGGGATTGCAGGCGCCGGTGCGGCGGATCGCTGTCAGGGCGGCTTCGGCCGAACGCGCCCAGCGGTCGACGGGCTGGTCGTGCGGCTCGTTCATCAGGCCGAAGATCACGCCGGGCCGGCCGCCGAATGCGCGCGCCATGCGGCGCCAGAAATCGACGAAAACCCTGTCGGGAACGGCGGTCGAGCCGATCGGCGCGCCCTCGCGGCGCCCGTAGTTGTGCGCGTCCAGAACGACCGCGAGCCCGCGCCGCCCGGCGCGCGCCACCAGATCGGTCAGGCGCGCCAGTTCGTCCCGGTCGAATTCGGCGCCGGGGCGCGGTTGCAGCCGTTCCCAGAGGAACGGCGCGCGGACGATGGAGAAGCCGCTGGCGGCCGCGTAGTCCAGTTCCCTGTCGGACGGATGGACATAGTCGCGCCCGTGGACGCCGGGCGCCGCGCCGAATTCGCCGCCCGCGATATTGAGGCCGGCGAGCGGCGACCGGTCGGCGCGCGCGGGGCCGGCAAGGGCGCATGCAAGCGCCGCCGCGATCGTCGCCTGCCGGCGCAGCATTCTTCTGGCTCGCACCCGATTCACTCTCCGTTGGAATAGAGGTAGCGCGTGCGGCCCGGTTTGCGGTAGTGCTGGCCGCGCCGGCCTGCGGCGCAGGCGCTTTTTTTTGAGCGGTTTCTGGAAATCACGCATTCATGGCATTGCCGAAACTCGCCCGCAACACGCTGCATTCGTCGCTGGCCGGGGCGAGCACGGCGATCGGCAATTTTTTGGGCGTGGTGCTGGTGGCGCGCATTCTGGGGCCCGGCGGCGCCGGCAACGTGGCGCTGGCGATCTGGATCGTCGGCACGGCCGTCACGCTCTGCGATCTCGGCCTGCCGCTGACGGTCGCCCGCTTCGTGCCCGAACTGACGGCGCGCGGCCAGGACGGGGAGGCGCGCGCCTTTCCGTCCGCGTTTTTCGCCCCGCTGCTGGCGACGACGCTCGCGGGCGCGCTCATCTGCGCCTTTCTCTACCTGTTTCACGACCCCTTGATCGCGGTCGTCAACATTCTGCCGTTCGACAACGAGCCGAACGAGGTCTGGGCGGCGCTCGGCGCGCTGTTCGCGTTGCAGGCGATCGGCAATTACGGACTTGCGCAACTTCGCGGCGCGCAGCGGTTCGACCTCGCCGCGCGACTGGCGATGGCGTCGTTCTTCGTGCAGCTGGCCGGCGTCGCCGTCGGCGCGCTCGCGTTCGGCGTTCCGGGCGCGCTGGTGGGGTATGGCGGCGGCTCGGCGCTGCTGGCGGCCCATGCGCTCGCGCGCATCGGGTTCAAGGGCGCGATCGCGCCGGACCTGCGCCGGCGGGCCTGGAAATTCTCGATGGCGAGCTGGGGCGTGGGGCTGATCGCCGCCATCGTCTGGTCGCGGACGGAACTCGCTTTTCTCAACCATTGGCGCGGACCCTACGAGGCGGGGCTCTATTCGGTCGCCAACACGCTGGCGCTGGTGGCGACCCAGGCGCCGCTGCTGATGACCGGCGGATTGCTCGCGCATTTTTCCGAGCAATGGGCTGTCGGCGACCGCGCGCTGCTGCAGCAATCGCTCGCTTCGGCCCTGCGGTTCATGGCCTTCCTGATCTTTCCGGCCTGTTTCGGCATGGCGGCGGTCGCGCCCTCCGTCGTGCCGCTGGTGTTCGGTCCGGCGTTCGCCGACGCCGTGCCGGCGACGACCGTGCTCGTCGCCGCCCAAGCCTTCGCGGCGCTCTCGACGGTCACGTCCGCACTATTGTTCGCCGTCGAGCGCAACCGGTTCCTCGTCCGGATCGGCGCGGTCGGCGCGGTCGCGCTCATCGCCTGCGGCTTTCTGGTGGTGCCGGCGTTCGGGTTGATGGGCGCGGTCGGCGCGCGGGTGGTCATCCAGCTTTCGCTGGTGGCGGCGGCGTTCGTCTATATCGCGCGCGCGCTCGAATTCTCGGTGTCGGCGCGTTCGCTGGCGCTGATCGCGCTGGCGGCGTTCGTTTGCGCGCTGGTGGCGCGCGAGATCGTCACGTTGACGCCGGGGCCGATCGGGCTTGTCGTGGCGATCGTTGCGGGCGCTCTGGTCTATTTCGCGCTGGTGCGGCTGTGGCGCGCGCTGCCGCGCGAGGACGTGACGCGGCTCGCCGCGATTTTCCGCAAACTCCCGCCGTGGCTGTCGCCGATCGTCGCGCCGCTCGTGCAGTTTCTCGAACATTGATTCAGCGCGGGCGCGCCCGCCGGCGGGCGGCCAGCCCCGCGGCGAGCGCAAATCCCGCGAAAGCCGCGCCCGCGACGATCGTCGCGTCCGAAGGCCGCAGCGCGCCGGTCGGCGGATCGGCCTGCAGCATCATCGAGCCCGAGGCGGCAAGACTGTCGGCGCGCAGGTTTTCGTAAGCCGCGCGCGCCTCGGCGAGTTCCGCGCCGAGCGCGGCGGCGCGATCGCGTCCGGCTTCCGGCGCGAGGCGCACGGCGTCGAGCTCCCGCTCGGCGTCGGACAGCCGGCGGGCTGCGCTCGACAGCGCGGGGCTGGCGGGCGCGCCGCGCGCGGCCTGACGCGCTTCGGCGACCATCGCGCGGGCGAGGGCGTTGGCGAGCGCGGCGGCTTCCTGCGGGTCGGCCGCGCGCGCGAAAACGTCGAACGTGGCGGGCTCGCGGCCGCGCGCGATGCGGGCCATGCCGGAAAGCCGCGCGGCCGCGCGCGTGAGGCTGTCCTGCCCGTCCGCGCGCGCCAGGCCCAGCGTCATCGTCAGATGTTCTAGAACCGTCGGCCGGGCGAGAACGGGGGCGGCCTCCGGCGCCAGCGCCGCGCCTTCCAGAATGCGGACGCGCAAGGCGGGCGCCTGTCCGGAAGCGGTTCGACCGATCATGTCGCCGCCGATCATGGCGGTCGCGCGCGCCTCGAAGCGATACGGCGCCATAGCGCACAGCGCGAACGCAGCAAGCGCGCAAGAAAGGGCGCCCACAACTCCTGCGACGGAAACAGTCGAAAATGTGCCGGCCATCCGGGCGTTTCGCCTCTTTCTTGACATAGTTAACGCGCCGTAAATCGCGCCGTTCACGTATTAACCAAACGGCCCGGCAGCCGGCCCCGTCCTTGCATTTTCGCTCGGGCGCGGGGCTCTCGGGCATGGGCTGCGCCGTTTCGGCACAGAATCGCTCCGCGGTTGGTGACAGGGCCACAAGTATGCGTCGTCGTCATTTCAGGGGCCAGCGGGAACTGGGTTTCGCGTCTTCCGGACAGTTCAAGCTCGATTGGACCGACTGGCTGCCGAAAACCGGCGCCACGCTGCTGCGGGGCGGGTTTTCGTTCGCCGCGGGCATGGCGGACGTGGCCGCCATCATCGCCAGCGCCGTCGGCGCGGGGCTCGGCTACCACTGGCTCGCCTACGGCTGGGCGGGGCCGACCGACATGTTCGCCAAGATCGGCCTGTTCGTCGCGCTGCTGTTCATCGTCGCCAACACCATGCGCAGCGAATACGAAATCTCGAACTATCTGACCTTCAACGGCCACATGCGGCGCACCTTCGCGCTGTGGAACGTGGCGTTCGTGGGCTCGCTCGCTTTCGCGTTCCTCACCAAGACGACCGGCGCGTTCTCCCGCGCGACCGTCGTGTTCTTCTACGCGGGCGGCGCGCTCGCGCTGCTGGCGGGGCGGGCGGCGCTCGTGCATTTCGTGCGCTCCAGCGCGCGCGCCGGCGCCATTTCCGCGCGCCGCGTGTTTCTCGTCGGCTACGAAAAGGAAGTGGAGGCGTTCTCCGACCGCCACCAGCCGTGGGCGAACGGCATGCGGATCGTGGCGGCGGCGGTGCTGCGCGGGCCCGACACGCTCGCCGACGATCTGGCGCTGGCGGCGGCGTCCGCGCGCATGTTGCGGCCGGACGACGTCTACATTCTGGCGCCGTGGTCGGAGACCGTGACGATCGACGCGTGCGTGGAAACCTTCCTGCGCGTGCCGGCCTCGATTCATCTGGGACCGGAGCGCGTGCTCGACAAGTTCATCGACGCGCGCATTTCCAAGTTCGGCTCGGTGTCGAGCCTGCATATCGTGCGCCGCCCGCTGACGAGTTTCGAGGTCGCGGCGAAACGGCTGTTCGACATTTGCGTGGCGGGCGCGAGCCTCGTGCTGCTGGCGCCGCTGTTCGCGCTGTTCGCGCTCGCCATCAAGCTCGATACGCGCGGTCCGGTTTTCTTTCTTCAGCGGCGCTACGGATTCAACCAGGAGCCGTTCCGCATCTGGAAATTCCGGTCCATGACGACGATGGACGACGGCCGCCACGTGGCTCAGGCGCAGCGCGACGATCCGCGCATCACGCGGGTCGGCCGGTTCATGCGGCGAACGAACATCGACGAACTGCCGCAGCTGATCAACGTGCTGCGCGGGGAGATGTCGCTGGTCGGCCCGCGTCCGCACGCGATGGCGCACGATCAGAAATTCGAGCAGACGATCGCCTTCTACGCGCGCCGGCACAACATGCGGCCAGGCATCACGGGCTGGGCGCAGGTCAACGGGTGTCGCGGCGAAACCGACACCGAGGACAAGATGCGCATGCGCGTCGAATACGACCTGCACTATATCGACAACTGGTCGGCGCTGCTCGACCTGAAGATCCTGTGGCTGACGATTTTCTCGCGCAAGGCCTATCGCAACGCGGTGTGAACGGGCGAGGCCCGGCGCGCGCGACGCTTTGGTCCGCGCGCGCGTCGACCCTGGCTCAGCCGCGGTTGTAGACGTCCTCGATACGGACGATGTCGTCCTCGCCGAGATAGGAGCCGGTCTGCACCTCGATCAGTTCGAGGTCGATCTTGCCCGGATTGCCGAGCCGGTGAATGCAGCCGATCGGCAGATAGATCGACTCGTTCTCGTGCACGAGATGATGCTCGCCATCGCGGTCGACCTCGGCCGTGCCCTTCACCACGATCCAGTGCTCGGCGCGGTGGAAGTGCTTTTGCAGCGACAGGCGCTCGCCCGGCTTCACGACGATGCGCTTGACCTGATAGCGGTCGCCATTGTCGATCGACTGGTAGTAGCCCCACGGGCGGAACATGCGCTTGTGTTCGGTCGCCTCGCGCCGGTTGGCGGTGCGCAGATGGTCGACCAGCGATTTCACCTTGTGGCTCTGCTCACGACTGACGACGAGCACGGCGTCCTGCGTCGTGACCACGATCACGTCGTCGACGCCGACGACGGCAGTGAGATGTTCGTCGGAGCGCACGTGCACGTTGCTGGCGTCGAGCACATAGCCGTGGCCGCGCACCGAATTGCCGGCGGAGTCGCGCTCCGACAGTTCCCACACCGCATCCCACGCGCCGACGTCCGACCAGCCGATCTCGGCCGGGATGAGCGCGATGCGGTCGGAATGCTCCATGACCGCATAGTCGATCGACTTCTTCGGCGCCTGCGCGAACGCCTCGCCGTCGAGAATGAGAAAGTCGAGATCGCGCCCGGCGTTGTCGAGCGCGAGCCGCGCGGCTTCCGCCATCTCCGGCTCGAACCGGGCGATCTCGCCCTGCATGACGTCCGCGCGGAAGATAAAATTGCCGCAGTTCCAGAAATAGCCGTCGGCGACGTATCGCTCGGCCGTGGCGCGATCGGGCTTCTCGACGAACGCCTCCACCTTGAGCACGGGAGACCCCGCATGCAGCGGCGCGCCGGCGCGGATGTAGCCGTAGCCGGTCGCAGGCTCCGTCGGCTTGATGCCGAGCGTGACGATGGCGCCTTCGCTCGCCGCCGCGGCCGCCTGTTTGCACAGAGCGATGAGCCCCTGTCCGTCGCGCACGACATGGTCGGCTGCGAAGACGACGACCACCTGATCGGGCGCGCGGCGGGCGGCTATTTCGGCGGCGACCGCGACGGCCGGACCGGAATCGCGGCGCATCGGCTCCAGCACGATCTCGGCGTCCGCGCCAATGGCGCGCAACTGGTCGGCGACCAGAAAGCGGTAGTCGATATTGGACAGAACGACCGGCCGCTCGAAGGCGGGATCCTTCAGCAGGGCCACCAGCATCTGGAAGGTCGATTGCTCGCCCACCAGCGGAATGAATTGTTTCGGAAGGGTTTCGCGCGATTCCGGCCAGACCCGGGTGCCCGAGCCGCCGCACATAATCACGGGGAGAATTTTCGCCATCCGTCGTCCTGTTCTGGCGGCCTCAGCCTCCAGACGCCTGATAGTCTTTCACGTCGGAAAAGACAATCTGCGGCCATCTCTCCTGCTCGTATCGCAAATTGAAGGCGGAGCTGGCGAGAAAGACCGGGGCGCCGTCGAGATCGTCGGCGACGGAGGCCGGATAGGCGCGCAGGAATTTCGCCAGTTCGGCGGGGTCGTCCGCGCTCGCCCAGCGGCAGATTTCGAACCGGCTCTGCTCGAAGGCGGCGTCCAGCCCGTATTCGGCTTTCAGCCGCTCGGCGAGCACGTCGAGCTGCAGGGCGCCGACCACGCCGACGATCACGCCGGAGCCGTCGCGCGGCGAGAATATCTGCACCACGCCTTCCTCCGCCATCTGCTGCAGCGCCTCGCGCAGCTTGCGCGCCTTCATCGCATCGCCGATGCGCACGCGCCGCAGGATTTCCGGAGCGAAGCTCGGCACGCCGCGGAAGACGAGATCCTCCCCCTCGGTCAGCGTGTCGCCGATGCGCAGCAGTCCGTGGTTGGGAATGCCGACGACGTCGCCGGGCCAGGCTTCCTCCGCCAGCGCACGCTCCTGCGCGAAGAAGAACTGCGGCGCGTTGAGCGCGATCGACTTGCCGGTGCGCACGAGCCTGGCCTTCATGCCGCGCGCCAGCCTGCCGGAGGTGATGCGCAGGAAGGCGATGCGGTCGCGATGGTTGGGGTCCATGTTCGCCTGAATCTTGAACACGAACCCGGTCATCTTCGTCTCGCGCGGGTCGACATGGCGCGAGGCCGTATCGAGACCGCCGGGGCTCGGCGCGAAGGCGGCGAGCGCGTCGATGAGATCGCGCACGCCATAGGTCTTGAGCGCGGAGCCGAAATAGACGGGCGTGAGGTGGCCTTCGCGGAAGGCTTTCTCGTCGAAGGGCTTGCACGCTTCGCGCGCGAGTTCGATCTCGCCGGCCGCCTGCGCGCCCACGCTCTCGCCGGCCAGGGCCTGGAAGGCCGGATCGTGCGGACCGGCGAATTGCAGCGGCGGCGCGTCGATGTCGGCGCCGAAGGGGCGCAGCCGGTCGTGCGCCAGATCGTAGGCGCCCTTGAAGTCGCGCCCGGAGCCGACCGGCCATGTCATGGGCGCGACGTCGAGCGCCAGCGTCTTTTCGATCTCGTCGAGAAGGTCGAAGGGGTCGCGCGCCTCGCGGTCGAGCTTGTTGATGAAGGTGACGATGGGAATGTCGCGCAGGCGGCATACCTCGAACAGCTTGCGGGTGCGCGCCTCGATGCCCTTGGCGGCGTCGATCACCATGACGGCGGAATCGACGGCGGTGAGCGTGCGATAGGTGTCTTCGGAAAAGTCCTCGTGGCCCGGCGTGTCGAGCAGGTTGAACACGCAGTCGGCGTATTCGAACGTCATGACCGAGGTGACGACCGAAATGCCGCGCTCGCGCTCGATGCCCATCCAGTCGGACCGGGTGTGGCGGCGGTTCTGCTTGGCGCGCACCTCGCCGGCGAGCTGGATCGCGCCGCCGAACAGCAGCAGCTTTTCGGTGAGCGTGGTTTTGCCGGCGTCCGGATGCGAGATGATGGCGAAGGTGCGCCGGCGGGCGACCGGATCGGCCTTGGCCGGCGTTGCGGGTGCGTTCAAGAGTTCGGTTCCCGGATGGTCCGTTCAAGCCTGCGCCCGAACGCCGATGCTCTAGAGCATTTTTGCGTCCGATGGAATCAGAAGCGATGCGCTCCGGAGCGGGACGCTCAGATCGACAGCGCGGGCGCGTTCTCCTCGCCCGGGTCGAGATGTTTGGGAATGGGCGCGTGCAGGCTTGCGTCCGCTCGGTGGTCGCGGGCGATGAACGTGTAGACCGCCGGCGTGACGAACAGCGTGAACAGCGTGCCGATGGATATGCCGAAGGCGATGACCATGCCGATGGCGATGCGGCTCTGCGCGCCCGCGCCGCTCGCCAGGATAAGCGGAATCATACCCACCACCATCGCGGCGGTGGTCATGAGAATGGGGCGCAATCGCACGCCGGCGGCGTGCTCGATCGCCTCGCGCCGGCTCATGCCGCCTTCCTCCTGCATGCGGTTGGCGAATTCCACCATCAGGATGCCGTGTTTGGAGATGAGGCCGATGAGCGTGACGAGGCCGATCTGCGAATAGATGTTCAGGCTCGCCATGCCCATAACGCCGAGCGCGTTCAGCGGCAGGAGCGCGCCGAACATGGAGGTCGGCAGCGCGATGAGAATGATCAGCGGATCGCGGAAGCTCTCGAACTGCGCCGCCAGCACAAGGAAGATGACGATGAGCGCGAACAGGAACACGATCGTCAGCGTATTGCCTTCCTGCACCAGTTGTCGGCTCTCGCCCTGGAAATCGTAGGTGAAGCCTTCCGGAAAAATGTCCTTCGACTTGGCTTTCAGGAAATCGACCGCCTCGCCCAGCGTGCGGCCCGGGAAGGGCACGCCCGACAGCGTCGCGGAATTGAGTTGCTGGAAGGCGGTCAGCGCGTTCGGCTGCACGGAGCTGGACACGGTGGCGATGGTGGACAGCGGCACGAGTTCGCCGGACGCCGAGCGAACCTCGTAGCGCAACAGCCAGTCGGGGCGGTCGCGGAACTCGCGCGGCGCCTGCGGGATGACCTGGTACGAGCGGCCGAACAACGAGAAACGGTTGACGTAGTTGCCGCCAAGCATGGTGGCGAGCGCGCCGCCGACATCCTGCATCGATATGCCGAGACGGTTGGCCTTGGCGGCGTCGATCTTGAGTTCGAGCTGCGGCGTGTCGAACTTCAGATCGACATCGGTGAAGATGAACATGCCGCTTGCGGCGGCGGCCTTCTGCATATCGTCGACCACGCGCGCCAGGGTCTGGTAGTCCCCGGTCGAACGCACGACAAACTGCATCGGCGGACCGCCGGTCGAACCGGGCAAAGCGGGGGGCGAGAATGCGAACACCGTGCCGCCGGCGATCGTCGCCAGTTTCGGCTGCAATTCCTGCATGATCTGCTTTTGCGTGCGCGTGCGCTCGTCCCACGGCTTGAGGAGAATGCCGGCGAAACCCTGGTGCACGCCCTGCGAGCCGTTGATGACGAAAAGGTGGCTCTTTTCCGGGATCGTATCGGTGACCTGCTTGAGGTTTTCGGTCGTCTTTTCGAGATAGTCGAGGTTGCCGTACTGCGGCGTCTTGACGATGGACAGAAGGATGCCCTGGTCTTCCTCCGGCGCCAGCTCGCTCGGCGTGGACAGATACATGACGGCGGTGAGCGCCAGCACGCCGAGCAGCACGAGTATCGTCATCGCGCGGAAGTTGAGCGTGCGATGCAGGATCTTCTCGTAGCGGATGCGCAGCCGTTCGAACAGCCGATCGAGAAACGCAACGAAGCCGCGCCGTTCGCCCGAATGCGGCTTGAGCAGTTTGGAGCACATCATCGGCGAAAGCGTCAGCGCGACGACGCCGGAGACGACGACGGAGCCGGCGAGCGTGAAGGCGAATTCACGGAACAGCGCGCCGGTCAGCCCGGACACGAAGCCGATCGGCGCATAGACGGCGGCGAGCGTGATCGTCATGGAGATGACGGGGCCGGCGATCTCGCGCGCGCCCTTGAGAGCGGCCGACACCGGCGTCATCCCTTCCTCTATGTGTCGCCAGATGTTCTCCACAACCACGATCGCATCGTCGACGACGAGGCCGATGGCCAGCACCAGCGCCAGCAGCGTGAGCAGATTGATCGAATAGCCGAGCGCCAGCAGCATCGCGAGCACGCCGACGAGCGACAGCGGAATGGTGACGATCGGCACCAGCGTCGCGCGCAGGTCGCCGAGAAACAAAAAGATGACGACGATGACGATCAGCGCCGCCTCGCCCAGCGTCTTGGCGACTTCCCAGATCGAGGCGCGGATGAATTCCGTCGCGTCGTAGGCGATCGCCGAATTGAGGCCCGCAGGCAACTGCGCCTGAATGTCGGGCGCGGCCTTGCGCACGCGGTCGATGACGTCGAGCGGGTTGGCGGTCGGCGTCGCATAGATGCCGATGAACACCGCCTTCAATCCGTCGAACACGGAGGAGGCGTCCACGCTTTGCGGCCCCAGTTCGATCTTCGCCACTTCGCCGAGCCGCACCAGCGCATCGCCGCGCGCGAAAATCACCAGTTCGCCGAAAGCGCGCGCGCTGTCGAGCGATGTCTGCGCGTTGATCGAGGTCTGGGTGTAGTCGTTCTTGATCTGGCCGGCGGCGGAGGTGAAATTGTTGGCCGCCAGCGCCAGCCGCACGTCGTTCGGCGTCACGCCGCGCGCGGCCATGCGCACGGGGTCGAGCCACACGCGCATCGCGAACGTCTGGCCGCCGAGAATCTGCGCATTCGCCACGCCATCGATCGTCTGCAGGCGCGGCTGCACCACGCGCGTCAGATAATCGGTGATCTGGGCCGCGTCCATCGTGTCGGAATTGAACGACATATAGAGCAGCGCGAAGCCCTGTCCGGTCTGCTTGACGACGACAGGATCGACCGCATCGCGCGGCAGCTGGCTTTTCACCTGCTGGATTTTTGACAGAACGTCGGCGACCGCCCGATCCGGGTTGGCGTTCAGCCGCATGTTGAGCGTGATGGTGGACACGTTCTGCTGCGAGTTCGAGACGAGCGTGTCGATGCCCTCCGCGGAGGCGACCGCCTGCTCGAGCGGCGTGGTGATGAAGCCCTTGATAAGGTCGGCGTTGGCGCCGGGGTAGGCCGTGGTGATGGTGATGGTCGTCTGCGAAAGTTCCGGATATTGCCGGATTTGCAGCTTGAATCCCGATTGCGCGCCGACCAGCAGAATGAGCAGGCTGACGACGGTGGCCAGAACCGGGCGGCGAATGAAAATGTCGGTGAAGGTCATGGCGCGCGCCCCCTCACTGCCGCGGCAGGGGGGTGAGCGGCGGCAGACCGGCCTTGGGGTCCACGCGCACCTTCATGCCCGTCTGCAGTTTCAGCTGCCCTTCGGCGACCACCATCTCGCCGGGCTTCACGCCGTCCAGAATGGCGACGCGCTCGCTTTCGACGGCGCCGGTTTTCACCGCGCGCCGCTCCACGGTCGCCAGCGCGGGATCGCCGCCCTCGATCGGTTTGACGACGAACACGCTGTCGCCATAGAGCGAATAGGTCACCGCCGTGCGCGGCACGACCGTGGTTGCGCGCGGCGCGCCGCTGGCGATCGACACGTTGGCGAACATGCCGGGCCGCAGTTTCTTGTCGGGATTGGAGATTTCGCCGCGCACGAGAAACTGTCGCGTGTCGACCGAGACGCGCGCGTCGAGAAAGCGGATCTTGCCCTTGAACGATTCGCCCGGAAAGGCGTCCACCGTCGCCTCCAGCGACTGGCCGACCTTGAGATTGGCGATCTGCTGTTCGGGCGACTGGAAGTCGACGAAGATGGGGTCGAGCTGCTGAAGCGAGACGAGCGCGGCGCCCGCCGACACATACTGGCCGATGTCCACGCGGCGGATGCCGAGGCGCCCGGAAAACGGCGCGACGATCGCCTTCTGCGCGATGACGGCGCGCGTACGCTCGACGGCGGCGGCGGCGGAGTCGCGCGCGGCCGTCGCCGCGTCCAGATTGGCGCGGGATGCCGCGCCGCCCGAGGCGAGCTGCTGCTGGCGCTGGTAGGTGAGTTCGGCGTTGCGCAGATTGGCCAGATTGGCCTTCAGGTCGGCCTGTTCGACCGAATCGTCGATCTGCACCAGCGGCGCGCCCTTTTCCACATCCTGATCGGATTCGAAGCGTATCGCGCGGATCACGCCGCCAACCTGCGGCGCCACATCCACGCCCTGCAGGGCGCGCAGCGAACCGATCTCGGTCACGCGCGGCGTCCACGACACGGTTTCGGCGGGCTTCGCGGCGACTGAGGGAACGGGCTGGCCTGCGCCCTGTATGAAGCCCTTGATCATGTCCGGCTTCACGCGGAACTGAAACCAGGCGAGGCCCGCGGCGGCGCCGGCCAGCAACAGAAAAACAACAACGAGGAGCACAGCGCGTTTCATTGCGACCGTATCGTCTGGAGGGGGAAACTCTTGCGTCCGCGCGCTCCGCGCCGGCCGCCGAGAAATTCGTTCACGCCCAATCTAGCCACGAAACGCGCGTTTCGCCAGTCGCCGCGCATGCGGGGCGACCGGCGTCCTCTCCGAAAAACGACGATTTTCCGCCGGAAGTCAGGCGCCCCGGGCGAGATCGAGCCCCATGCGCGCGAGAACGGGGACCATCTTGCCCATTTCGAGGCCACGCTGCGGATTGGAGCCGTTGCCGTCCATGGCGCGCTTCATCACGCCCTGAATGATGGCGGCGAGACGGAAGAAATTGAACGCGAGGTAGAAGTCCCAATGCGGGATTTCGGAAAAGCCCATGCGCTTGCAGTAGGCGGCGACGTAGGCCTCCTCGCTCGGAATGCCGAGCGCGGGGCGGTCGAACCCGCCGAGTCCCTTGAAGATGGACTCGTTCGACAGGCGCCATTGCATGCATTGATAGGAGATGTCGGCGTAGGGATGGCCGAGCGTCGACAGTTCCCAGTCGAGCACCGCCAGCAGTTTCGGCTCGCGCGCATGGAAGATCATGTTGTCGAGACGATAGTCGCCGTGGACGATGGCGACGCGCCCGTCGTCGGGCGGCGTGTTGCGCGAAAGCCAGTCGATGAGCGCGTCCATGTCGGCGACTGTCCCGGTTTCGGACGCGCGATACTGGTCGGTCCAGCGCTTGAACTGCCGCGCGAAATAGGAGCCGGGGCGACCGAAATCCGACAGGCCGACGGCGGCGGGGTCGATGCGATGCAGGCTCGCGAGCGCCTTGTTCATCTCGTCGTAGATCGCGGTGCGGTCGGCGTTGGACAGTTCCGGCAGCGCGGGATCCCAGAAGATGCGGCCGGGCACGCGCTCCATCACATAGAACGCCGAGCCGACGACGCTGTCGTCCTCGCACAGAATGTCCATGCGCGCGACCGGCACGCCCGAACCGGCCAGCGCCTTCTGCACGCGAAACTCGCGATCGACGGCATGGGCCGATTTCAGCAACAGGCCCGGCGGCTTGCGCCGCAGGACATAGGCGCCGCTCGCCGCCTCGATCAGGAAGGTGGGGTTCGACTGGCCGTCGCCGAATTTCTTCGATTTCAACGGGCCGCGAAATCCGGGCAGATGCGCTTCCAGCCAGCGCGCCAGCGCCGTTTCGTCGAGCGCCGTCACATCGAGTGGCGTGGCCTCGCGCGCCGTGGCGTCGGTGGACATGGTTTCCTCCAGCGGAGTTCGCGCGCCGCGCGTCCGGCGCGGCGGATTGATCTCGCATATCCGCCGCGCCCTGCGCGGCGGATGTTTATTGGCGGCAGACCGCCGGACGCGGCGGATGTCGCAGCGGTATGTCGCGCGCCCTCAGCGCGCCGTCAAGGACACGCCTTTGGCGGTCGCCGCCTTGGTGACGAATTTCGTCGTCTGCTGCGTGGCGTTGACGAACGGCTCCTGTCCGGCGGGGTCGCAGATCTCGTCGAAATGGGCGGCGACTTTCTCGACCGACGGATCGTCGATGTAGACGCCCTGGGTCTCGTAGATCATGGTGCGCGCGAACACGCCGGCGCCGGCGGCGAGGATGACGCGGTTGGGCGCGTTCTCGCTCACCAGATGCAGCACGCCGGGCGTGATCTGGTCGGCGCGCATCATCTCCAGCATCGCCGGCGGCATCAGCTCCTCGGTCATGCGGGTGGCGGCGGCGGGCGCGAGCGTGTTGACGCGAATGTCGTTCTTCTGACCTTCGAGCACCAGCACGTTCATCAGGCCGACCATCGCGGATTTGGCTGCGCCGTAATTGGTCTGGCCGAAATTGCCGTAGAGGCCGGAGGCCGACGAGGTGAGCACGATGCGCCCGTAGTTCTGCGCCTTCATGATCTCCCACACGGCCTTTGTGCAGACGACGGAGCCCATGAGATGCACGTCGATCACCGCGCGGAAATCGTCGAGCGTCATTTTCGAGAAGGTCTTGTCGCGCAGAATGCCGGCGTTGTTGACGAGAATGTCGACGCGGCCCCATTTCACCATCGCGGCGTCCACCATCGCTTTCACGCCCGCCTCGTCGGCCACGGAGCAGGTGGCGGCCATCGCCTCGCCGCCGGCCGCGCGGATTTCCTCCGCCACTTTCTCGGCCGCTTCGGACGAGCCGCCGGAGCCGTCGCGCGCGCCGCCGAAATCGTTGACGACCACCTTGCAATTGCGCGCGGCCAGCCCCAGCGCATGCGCCCGGCCGAGGCCGTTGCCGGCGCCGGTGACGATGGCGACGCGCCCATCAAATCGGATGCTCATGTCATTTCCTCTCGAAAGATCAGCCGAAGAACGCGATCGTCAGCCATTCGGCCGCAAGCGCGGGCTTGTCCTTGTCCTCGATCTCGACCGAGACTGCATATCGCACGACCATCTCGCGGTCGGACTTGGCGTTCGCCTCCGCGATCGTGAAATGCGCACGCACGCGCGCGCCGGCCGGAACGGGCGAGATGAAGCGGATTTTGTCGAAGCCGTAGTTCATGCCCATCGTGCGGCCTTCAAGGTCCGGCAGCGCGTCGTAGGCCATGGCGGAGAGCATGGACAGGGTGAGGAAGCCGTGCGCGATCGCCCCGCCGAACGGCGTCTCCTTCTTCGCCCGTTCGGGATCCATGTGGATGAAATACTCGTCCTGGGTCAGCTTTCCGAAGGCGCCGATGAGCGCCTGGTCGATCGTGAACCATTTCGACACGCCGACTTCCTTGCCGACGAGGCCCGCCAGATCGGCGCGTTTGAGTTTTGTCGCCTTGGCGTTGAACAGGGCTGTCATGTTTCCTCCGATTGTTGTCTTACTGTCGGACATTATCGACCGGCAGTTTTTGCGTCCAGAGAGCGCGCGCACAGCAGCGCGCTTGCCCGCGGCCTCGCGCGCGCCTATGTTTCCACCTGCCACGGGGTGCTGCCGGCGACGGCGGCTGAGATGATACCCGTAGAACCTGATCCGGGTAATGCCGGCGCAGGGAAGGCGACGCGCACGACGCTTTCCGCGCACCACGCTTTCTCTGTGTTTTTCTGTCGACGCCTTTGCGGGCGATCGCGCGGAGGAACGCCATGAACGTCCACACCAAACGCCCACCCACGCCGCAGACCGTCACCACCGGCCCGATCGCGGGATCGCGCAAGGTCTACGCCGCATGGCCCGGCCGGCCCGACATCCGCGCGCCGTTCCGCGAGATCGCGCTGTCGCCCGGCTGCGGCGAGCCGCCGGTGCGCGTCTACGACGCCTCCGGCCCCTATACGGACGCCGCGTTCACGCCCGATCTGGCGGCGGGCCTTCCGCCGGCGCGGCCGTGGCTGGCGACGCGCGCGGGGCTGGAAGCCTACGAAGGCCGTGCGATCCGACCGGAGGACAACGGCAACGTGTCGGAAGACGGTCTGGTGGCCCCGTGCCCGGCGGTGCGCGGGCCGCGCCGCGCGTCGGGCGCGGCGCCGGTCACGCAACTGGAATTCGCGCGCGCGGGGCTGATAACGGAAGAAATGATCTATGTCGCGCACCGCGAGAATCTCGCGCGCGAACGCGCGGTCGACGGCGCGTCCGCCGCCGTCGCGGACGGTGAGAGTTTCGGCGCCGAGATCCCGGATTTCGTGACGCCGGAATTCGTGCGGTCGGAAATCGCGCGGGGGCGCGCGATCATTCCCGCCAACGTCAACCATCCCGAACTCGAGCCGCAGATCATCGGCCGCAACTTTCTCGTGAAGGTCAACGCCAATATCGGCAATTCGGCCGTCACCTCGTCGGTCGCCGAGGAGGTGGAGAAGATGGTGTGGGCGATCCGCTGGGGCGCCGACACGGTGATGGACCTGTCCACCGGCCGCAACATCCACAACATCCGCGACTGGATCCTGCGCAATTCTCCCGTGCCGATCGGCACGGTGCCGATCTATCAGGCGCTCGAAAAGGTCAACGGCGACGCGACCAAGCTCGACTGGGAGGTGTTCAAGGACACGCTGATCGAACAGGCCGAGCAGGGGGTGGATTATTTCACCATCCACGCCGGCGTGCGGCTGGCCTATGTGCCGCTCACCGCCAACCGCACCACGGGCATCGTCTCGCGCGGCGGGTCGATCATGGCGCGCTGGTGCCTGTCGCATCACAAAGAAAGCTTCCTCTACGAGCGATTCGACGAGATCTGCGACATCATGCGCACATACGACGTGTCGTTCTCGCTCGGCGACGGTCTGCGCCCCGGCTCGATCGCCGACGCCAACGACGCGGCGCAGTTCGCCGAACTCGAGACGCTCGGCGCGTTGACCAGGATCGCGTGGGACAAGGGTTGCCAGGTGATGATCGAAGGCCCCGGCCACGTGCCGATGCACAAGATCAAGGTCAACATGGACAAGCAGCTCAAGGCCTGCGGCGAAGCGCCGTTCTACACGCTCGGGCCGCTGACGACCGACATCGCGCCGGGCTACGACCACATCACGTCGGGCATCGGCGCGGCGATGATCGGCTGGTTCGGCACGGCGATGCTCTGCTACGTCACGCCCAAGGAGCATCTGGGCCTGCCCAACCGCGACGACGTGAAGACCGGCGTCATCACCTATCGCATCGCCGCCCATGCCGCCGACCTCGCCAAGGGCCATCCGGCGGCGCAAATCCGCGACGACGCGCTCTCGCGCGCGCGGTTCGATTTCCGCTGGGAGGACCAGTTCAACCTCGGGCTCGATCCCGATACGGCGCGCGCCTATCACGACGAGACGCTGCCGAAGGAGGCGCACAAGGTCGCGCATTTCTGCTCGATGTGCGGACCGAAATTCTGCTCGATGAAAATCACGCAGGACCTGCGCGCCGAAGTGCAGGCGATGGGCGAGAACGAGAAGGCGGCGCTGGGCCTGACGGCGGAACAGATCGCCGCGCAGCGGGCGGCCGGCATGGCGCAGAAGAGCGCCGAGTTCATGGAGAAGGGCGGCAAGCTCTACGTGGAGAGCTGAGCCGCGGTCGTATCGCGATCTTGAAGGCGGCGCGGGCGACCGCGCCTTTTTCTTCGAGGGCTCTTCCGTTCTGGAGCGCTTGCCTGCGGGCGCCGCGCAAACTAGTCTCAGCTTCGCAATCAGGGCGCTGAGCGCGGTCGGCCATCCGGCAGGCAACCGCGGCGCATCGGCCCCGGTTCGTGCGTCGGGACGGGGCGGAAACGGAGCCCCATGAAGACGATCATCGAACCCTTCCGCATCAAGACCGTCGAGCCGATCCGCATGACCACGCGCGACGAGCGCAAGCGTCTGCTGCACGAGGCGCATTACAACCTGTTCGCGCTGCATTCGGACGACGTGCTGATCGATCTCCTGACCGATTCCGGCACGTCCGCCATGTCGGCGGAACAATGGGCGGCCATCATGCGCGGCGACGAAAGCTATGCCGGTTCGCCGTCGTTCGCGCGGTTCGAGGCGGCGGTGAAGAACCTCATGCCGTTCGCGCATGTCATTCCGACCCATCAGGGCCGCGCGGCGGAAGCGATCCTGTTTCACCTGATCGGCGGGCCGGGGCGAAAAATTCCCTCTAACACCCATTTCGACACCACGCGCGGCAATATCGAGGCGACGGGGGCCGAGGCGGTCGATCTCGTGATCGCGGAGGGGCGCGATCCGTCGGCCGAGCATCCGTTCAAGGGAAACATGGATCTCGCCGCGCTCGAAACGTTCCTGCGCGAGAACGCAGACGCCGTTCCCTGCGTGATGCTGACCATCACCAACAACGCCGGCGGCGGGCAGCCGGCGAGCCTTGAAAACATACGCGGCGTCGCAGCCCTCGCGCGCGCGTTCGGCAAGCCCTTCATCATCGACGGCTGTCGTTTCGCCGAGAACGCGTGGTTCGTCAAACAGCGCGAACCGGGCCAGCGCGCGCGGAAAATCGTCGACATCGTGCGCGACATGTTCGCAGAGGCCGACGGCATGACGATGAGCGCGAAAAAGGACGCCTTCGCCAATATCGGCGGCTGGCTCGCGCTCAACGACGACGCGCTGGCGCGCGAGGCGCGCACGCGGCTCATCCAGACCGAGGGCTTTCCAACCTACGGCGGCCTGGCGGGGCGCGATCTCGACGCCATCGCGCAGGGCCTGAAGGAGATCGTGGACGAGGACTATCTCGCCTATCGCGTGCGCACCAACGAATATATCGCCGAGCGGCTCGACGCGCTCGGCGCGCCGCGCGTGCGCCCCGTCGGCGGCCATGCGGTGTTCGTCGACGCGCGGGCCTTCCTGCCGCACATTCCGCCGCTCGCCTATCCGGGCCAGGCTCTCGCCTGCGCGCTCTACGAATACGGCGGCGTGCGGTCCTGCGAGATCGGCACGCTGATGTTCGGCCGCCAGCCGGACGGAAGCGAAAAGCCCGCCGCGATGGACCTCGTGCGGCTCGCCATGCCGCGTCGCGTCTATACGCAGTCGCACGCCGACTACGTGGTTGAGACATTCGCGGAGATCGCTTCGGTCAAGAACCGGCTGCGCGGCCTGCGCATCGTCGAGGCGCCGCCGGCGCTGCGCCATTTCACGGCGAAACTCGCGCCGTTGTGAGGGCGCGCACGCATGAGGTAGAAGACGGGCGCAGGAGAGAGCCATGTCCGTCTACCGCCCCGCCCGCATCGGCGTTCTGACCGCATCCGACCGCGCCAGCGCCGGCCTCTACGAGGACGTGAGCGGGCCGGCGATCGAGGCCTATTTCAAGCGCGTGCTGACGACGCCGTTCCACATCGAACGGCGGATCGTGCCCGACGGGTTCGAGAGCGTGCGCGACGCGCTGATCGACATGGCCGACAATCTGAAATGCGACCTCGTCCTCACCACCGGCGGCACCGGCCCGGCACCCAGAGACCTGACGCCGGAGGCGACGCTCGCCGCCGCCCCGCGCGAATTGCCCGGTTTCGGCGAACGGATGCGCCAGGCCTCGCTCGCGCAGACGCCGACCGCCATTCTGTCGCGCCAGACGGCGGCCCATCGCGGCGCCTGTCTCATCATCAACCTGCCGGGATCGCCCCGTTCGATCGACCTGTGCCTCGATGCGGTGATGGGCGCCGTGCCCTATTGCCTCGACCTGATCGGCGCCGCGTTCATCGAGCCAGACCCTGCGCATGTGCAGGCGTTCCGGCCAAGGAAGTAGCCTATTCCAGCGCGGCGGCGGCCGCGTGCGGGTCCGCGCCCTGCCTCGCCGGCGGACGCAGGAACAACACGAGCGGCGCGGCGACGACCGCCACCAGCGCCATCAGCCGGAAATCGTTCATGTAGGAAATGATCGCCGACTGGCGGGTGATTTCCGCGTTGAGCGCGGCGCGGCCGGCGAGCGCCCCCAGATCCCATATCCTGCCCACGACCGGATCGTCGAGACCGCGATTGAAGACGTTGGCGTGGCGCGCGAGATCGGAATGGGCGGTCTGGGCGCCGCGCTCCAGCAGAAAGATGACGATGGAAATGCCGATGCTCGATCCCAGATTGCGCATGAGACTGAACAGCGAGGTCGCCTGCGTGCGCAGGTCCGGGGGCAGGGTGGCGAAACTGACCGTCGACAGCGGCGTGAACAGAAGGCCGAGACCGAAGCCCTGCAACACGCCGTTGACCAGCAGCGTCGGCATCGAGACGTCCGGCGTCCAGTGCGCCATCTCCTCCTGCGTCACCGCCATCAGCGCGAAACCGGCCAGCAGAATGAGGCGCGGATCGATCCGGCCGATGATGCGCCCGACGATCGTCATCGACACCATCGTGCCGACGCCGCGCGGGCCGAGCACGAGGCCGGCGGTCAGCACCGGATAGCCCATCAATGTTTGCAGATAGGGCGTGATGAGCGCGACGCCCGCCAGCAGGATCATGCCGACGAGAAAGATCAGCGTCAGGCCGAAGGTGAAATTGCGGTCGGCGAACAGGCGCAGGTCGATGAACGGCCTGTCGCTGGTCAGCGAATGGACGACGAACAGGTAAAAGCACAGCGCGGCGATCACGCCTTCGACGATGATCTCGCGCGAATGAAACCAGTCGAGCAACTGGCCGCGGTCGAGCATCAGTTGCAGCGCGCCGACGGCGAGCCCGAGGGTGGCGAAGCCCAACCAGTCGAAACGCAGGCCCTGCTGCGCCTTGCTTTCGGACAGAAACAGCGTGAGGCCGAACACGCACAAAATGCCCAGCGGCAGGTTGATGTAGAACACCCAGCGCCAGTTGTAATATTCGGTCAGCCAGCCGCCCAGCATGGGGCCGAGAATGGGGCCGACCATCACGCCGACGCCCCAGATCGCCATCGCCGATCCGTGTTTCTCCTTCGGGTAGGAATCGAGCAGGATCGCCTGCGACATGGGCACGAGCGGCGCGCCGAACACGCCCTGCAACAGGCGGAACAGCACCATCTGTTCGAGCGTCTGCGCCGCGCCGCACAGAACCGAGGCGGCGGTGAAGCCCGCGACCGAGCCGATGAGAAGTTTCTTGCGGCCGAAGCGCGGCGCCAGAAAACCGGTGACGGGCATGAAGATCGCCGCCGCCACGATGTAGGACGTGAGCACCCAGGTGATCTGGTCGGCGGTCGCCGAGAGCGAGCCCTGCATGTATGGCAGGGCGACGTTGGCGATGGTGGTGTCAAGCGCCTGCATGATGGTCGACAGCATCACGCACAGCGTCAGCAACGCGCGGTGGGGAACGACCGGCGCGCCGTCCTGCGCGCTCGCGCCGCCGGCGTGCGCGCGCACGCTCACAACCCGAGAATGTGGCGCAGGTCGCGCGGCAGCGTTTCGAGCGAGCGCGTGCGGCCCGTGTCGACCGCGGCGTAGACGCTCATGCCGGCGCGCAGTTCGGGCGCGTCGTCCTGGCGCTCGATCGCAAGACGCACCGTCAGACGCTGCACCACCTTCACCCAGTTGCCGGACGCGTTCTGCGCCGGCAGCACGGAAAATTCCGCCCCGGTCGCCGGTGCGATCGACGCCACGCGCGCCTTCCACACGCGACCGGGATAGGCGTCGACCGTGATGGCGGCGGGATCGCCGACCTTCACGCCGAGGAGATCGGTCTCCTTGAGGTTGGCCTCCACCCACACGTCCTGCAGCGCCACGAGATTGAAGGCGGTCTGGGCCGCGCTCAGATACATGCCGGGCTGCAGATGCGCGACGTTGGTGGCCACGCCGTCGACCGGCGCGCGCACGTCCGCGCGGCGCACGTCGCGCGCGGCGCGTTCGACGGCGGCCTGCGCCTGGCGATATTGCGCGTTCTGCTCGACCGGTTCGTCCGGCCGGCCGCCGATCTGCGCGAGCAGCGCATCGGCCTGCGCGCGGCCTGCGCGCAGCCGCGCCTGGGCCGCGAGCCATTCGCGCTGGGCCTGATCGAGCGCGGCCTGCGAGGCGATCGACTGCGAGGCCAGATTGGTCTGGCGCGCGATGTTGCGCTGGAAGAAGTCGAGATCGACCTGCGCCTGCTGAATCTGCGCCAGTGCCTGATTGTAGTTGGCGTGGATCGCCATGAGCTGGTTGCGCACCACGTCGCGCTGGGCCTCCGCGCCCTTGAGCGCGATGCGGAACAGTTCGTCGTCCAGCCGGTAGAGCGGATCGCCGCGCTTCACGCGCTGGCCCTCGCGCACGTGCACCTGCGCCACGGCGCCGGCGACATCGGTCGAGATGTTGATGACGTCGGCCTTCACATAGGCGTTGTCGGTGGAGGCGTAGCGTCCGCCCGCCAGATACGACCAGAGCGAGAGCGCGATCACCACCAGCGGGCCAAGAAGCAGCAGCGCGATGCGCCGGCCGCGCTTCCTGCGCGGCGGCTCGACCGGCTGGGGGGCGGGCTGCGTTTCGACCGGGGCGATGCGCGGCGCCTCGGCGCGGTGTTCGGGCGCGTTGTCGCGGCGTTGATAGGCGGCGTCAGCCATGCGCGGCGGTCCTTTCGGCCGTCGCCTCGGCGCAGGCCTCCACCAGATTGGATTTCATCGCGATCAGGATGCGGGTCAGCTCGTCGCGGTCGCGCTCCGGAAGGCCCGCCAGCGCCTCGTCGCGCGTGGCCTCGCCCAGTTTGAACATTTCGGCGAGCAGGCGGTGAGTCTCGGGGCGCAGGAACAACCGCCAGATGCGCCGGTCTTTCGGATGGCTGCGGCGCTCGACCAGATCGGCCGCCTCCAGCCGGTCGAGAATGCGCGCGAGCGTGATGGGCGTCACTTCCAGAATGTCGGCCAGAAGGCCCTGCTGCACGCCCTCGTTGCGCGCCAGATAGGACAGCACCTGCCATTGCGCGCGCGTGAGGCCCAGATGGCGCGCGCGCTCGTCGAACCGTTTGCGCATCAGTCGCGCGACATCGTTGAGAATGAACCCCAGCGTCTGCTGGTAGGGACCGGGAGGCATCGGAACCGTCTTTATAAGCTGCCTTTATATAAGCACGCTTATAATCGACCGGCAACCGGCGCCAGGTCGGGGATCGGCGCGCGTTCAGGCGTTTTTCGGCCGGTTGGCCCACAGGAGCGCGAGCGCGGCGGCGGACGGCGCCAGCGCCCAGAGCGAGCGGTAGGCGGCCAGCGCCAGCGCGGTCGCCCAGAACAGCGACAGCGCGTGTTCGATCATGCCGACCAGTTTGGACTGGCTGTGGCGGCGCATCAGGTCGCCGCGCCTGCCGGGCACGGGATGCCACAGGTTGAGCAGCGCGGTGGAGGCGGCGGCGCAGAGGGCGAACGCCAGCGTCAGATAGGCGGCCTTGGGCATGACCATCCACATGCCGATGAGCGGCGCCGCGAACAGCAGGGCGAGCGGACCGGCGATCGCCTCCAGCTTGCGTCGCTCGATCTCGCCGCGCGTGACGGGCGCGCTCGCCAGAAATTCGGGCGCGTCCTCGCTCGAAATGGCGAGCCAGGCGAGCGAGGCCGAAATGTGGGCCGCCACCACCACCAGCGCGGGCGCGATCGACAGGGCGATCGACCCGTCCGGCCCCTGGGCGCGCCACAGCACGACGCTGACCGGCATGGTGTAGATCACCTGGAGAAGGATCTGCGAGGCGAGCCACGGGTCGCGCGAGATCAGCCGCCATTCCTTGCGTCGCAGGCTCGCGCCGGCGCCGCCGCGAAACCGAAAGCGGCGTCGCGCGCGCGGCTGGCTCGCCCCGGCGCCGGCCGTCGACAGGGCGCCGGCCGCAAACGCCCTGGCCAGCAGCAGCGCGGCCGCGAAGAACACAGCCAGCGACGCCGCGCCCCAGAGCGCGAGCGCGGCCGGCTGGCCGGCGGCCGCGCGGACCGGCAGCCACCACAGGCTCGCGCGGTCGAACAGGCCGCCGGGTTCGGCCGCGTCCACCAGCGCGAAAAAGGCCGCCAGCGCGGATTCGGGCATGACGTTGGCCACCTGCAGACCGAGCGCGAAACCGGCGCCGATGAGGGTGGCGGCGACCTGCGCCACCAGCCGCGTGCGCTGCGGGCCGCACAGGCGGAACAGGCCCATCGTCGCGAAAAGTCCGAGGCCCGTGCCGAAAAAGCCCGCGGCCAGAAGCGCGGGGTAGATCGCAAGCCAGCGCGCGCCGACGAGAAGCGCCATCATGTTGGCGATCGGCAAGGTGAAAATGGCGACGGAGCCGATGGATTCGAGCGCGATGGCGGCCGCGCGCGCCACGAAGAGCGAACGCGCCGACATGGGGGAGGCGAGCACGATGTCCAGATCGCCGCGCGAATAGAGCGCGCGCGTGGCGTTGGTGAGCGCCTGCGACACGATCCAGGGCACGATGAAGACCAGCGCCATCGCCACGCTCGGCCAGCCGGCCTGGGGATCGCCCGCGCCGTCCTCGGCGATGCGGTTGGCCACCACCCAGCCGAGCGCGTGAAAGAGCGCGAGCGCCACGCCCAGCAACAGCGCGATGGTCGCCGGTTTCGTCTTGCCGAAGAACGCGCGCATGCGGCGCCCGGCCAGACGCAGGTCGTGCCGCGCGAACCAGAGGAAACCGCCAGGCCGCATCAGGCGGCCTCGTCGGCGTCGCGCGTGAGATGCAGGAACACGTCTTCCAGACTGGCGCGCGCGCGTCCGGCCTGGGCGCGCAATTCCTCCAGCGGCCCTTCGGCCACCAGCCGTCCGTGCTGGATGATGCCGATGCGGTCGGCCAGACGCTCGGCCACTTCGAGAATATGCGTCGTCAGCACGACCGCGCAGCCGGCCTGCGTGCGTTCGCGCAGGATGTCCTTCACCTGCCGCGCGGCGGCCGCGTCCAGGCCGGTCAGCGGCTCGTCGAGCATCATCAGGCGCGGGTCGTGGATTAGCGCGCCGGCGAGCGCCACCTTCTGTTTCATGCCGCGCGAAAAGCCTTCGCAGCGTCGCCGGCTCTGGTCGGACAGACCCAGCAGCGCGAGCAGTTCGACCGCGCGCGGCTCGGAGATCTCCGGCGGCACGCCCCAAAGTCCCGCGACGAATTCGAGATATTCGAGCGGGTCGAGCTTGTCGTAGAGCATCGGCTCGTCGGGCAGCCAGGCGACGATGCGCTTGGCGGCGATAGGATCGGCGCGCGCGTCGATCCCGAAAACGGAAATGCGCCCGGCGTCCGGCGGCATGAGGCCCGCGGCCATGCGCAGGGTGGTCGTCTTGCCGGCGCCGTTGGGCCCGAGCAGCGCGTAGAACTCGCCCGGCCGCACGCACAGATCGAGCCCGGCGACGGCGGGACGCCCGAAATTCTTCTCGAGCCCTTCCAGCAGAAGGGCGGGCGGGTTTTCGGGAGCGGATGTCATCGGCGGCCTCGGAACATGCGCGACAGGCTAGGGGCGGCGGGTTGCCTGCGCGTTAAGGGGCGATACGCGCCCGCTATCGGCGCCCGCGCGCGCGCCGGCACGGTTAACGTTTTCGTCGGGCGGGCGCATTTTTCGAGCGCAATTGCGGCGGAAATCGCATAAAAGAGTCAGCCGAAAAATCGCGGCGGAGCGCCGCCCCAACGAGGACGAACGGATGCGGAGCGAAAAAGCGGCTGCCAAGCAGATCGACGAGGCCCAGGCGTTGAACGGCGGCATCGGCGCGATCGATCAGGTGCGCGAACTGCTGTTCGGCGAAAACAAGCGGGCGACCGAGCTGCGGCTCGACGACATCGACCGCAAGATCGAATCCCTGCGCGACGACATGAACGCACGGTTCGCCTCGCTCGAAGCCCGGCTCGCCGATCAGGGGCGCGACGCGGAATCGCGGCGCCTGGCCTCCATCGACTCCATCGGGCAGGCGATCGCCGATCTGGGCGCGACCATCCGCGCGATGGGCGACGGCGGCAAGGGCCGCTGACCGCAAGCGGGACGATGCATGTGCCGGCGGGCCGCGACCAGTTCGAACTCGACAAGCTGAAGCGCCTGCTGCTCGCGCCGGAGACGGACCGACTGGACTCCGTCGAGGCGCAGGTGCGGGCGCTGGACGCGCGCGTCGGCGCGCCGGACCGGCTGGAAAAAGCGACCGCCGAAATTCTGGTCGAGGCGTTTCGCGACGCCGAGATCGCTCGCCATCGCGATCTCGCCAATGCGGTCGCGCCGGTGGTGGTGGCGGCCATCCGCAACGAAATCAAGAATTCCAAGGACATGATGGTGGAGGCGCTCTACCCCATCACCGGGCGCCTCGTCGCGGCGGCGGTCGCCAACGCTTTCCGCGATCTCGTCGCCGACCTCAACGAGCGGATCGAACGCACGCTGTCCACGCAGCACTGGCGGCTTCGCGCGCGCGCCCTGATGAGCGGGCGTTCGATGAGCGAGGTTGCGCTGGCGGACGCGCAGACGCCGCATCTGCGCCGCTTTCTGCTCCTGGAGCGCGGCAGCGGACGGCTGATCGCGGCCTGGAGCGCGGACGGCGAGGCGGACGAAACGTCCGAACTCGTCAGCGGGCTCATCGCGGCCATCACCGAATTCGCAGCCAGCGTCTACGGCGCGCACGGCGGCGAATTGCGCACGCTCGACCTCGGGGAGACGCGCGTGTTCCTGCGCGCCACGCCCGCCTATCTCATCGCCGCCGATTGCGCGGGCGCGCTCCGGCCCGAACACGAGCGCGAATTCGACGACGCCGTGCTCTCGCTGGTCGGGCGGTTCGACCGCGGCGAAATCGCGCCGGAGGACGGTCTGGCCGATGTCGCGCGGAATGTCTTTCGCCAGGCCGAACCCGCGCGACGCGCCGCGTCGAAATGGCCGGTCGCGGCGCTCGTCGCGGTGCTCGCGGCGCTCGGCGTGTGGGCCGCGAGCGGGCCGGTCCTGCGCGCGCTGAAGGAGCGGCGGGTGCAGGCCGCCTTCGCCGAGGCGCTCGCCGCGCGCCCGCAGCTCGCCGCTTTTCCGCTGCGCGTCGCGGTCGATCATCGCGCCAGCGCGGTTTCCCTCGTCGGCGTCGCGCCCTCGCAGCCGGACGCGGATGGGCTCGCGGAGGCGTTGCGGCCGGCGGCGGCGCCCTACGCGATGCGCCAGACGACAGCGGTCATCGCGACCGCGCAGGAGCTGGCGCGCCAAAGCGCGCTGTTGCGCGACAGCGAGCAGCGCACCGCAGCCGCGCTCGAACGACTGGCCGCAGCGCTCGACGGAAAGGCCGCGCGCGCGGACACAGGCCCGGCGTTCGACGATTTGCGCGCCGCGCTCGCCGACGTCCGTGCGCAATCCGCGCGTCTCGAAGCGGACCAGAAAGCGCTCGCCGCGCGGCTGCCGGGGGCGCGCGCGGCGGCCGAGCGGCTGCTGGCCCGTTCGGCGATCTTCTTTGCGCGCGACGAACAATTCGCGGCGCCCGAGACGGCGCGCGGGCGCGCGTCCGAAATCGCGGCCGCGCTCGCGGCGACCGACCTGCGCGTGCGCGTGGTCGGCCATGCCGACGCCAGCGGCGGCCGCGTCCAGAACGCGCAGATCGCACGCGCGCGCGCGTTCGCGGTCGTCGATCTGCTCGTGCGGGCGGGCGTCGACCGCGCGCGTCTCACGCCGGTCGCCCGCGCCGAGGCGCAGCCGACCGGCGATGGCGCGCCGGCGGACCCGCGCGACCGCCGCGTGACGTTCGAGCCGGCCTACGACGACGAGACGGCGCCGTGAGCAGCGCGAAGATCATGCTGCTCGGGGAGATCGGCGTCGGCAAGAGCTCGCTTGCGCGACGCTTCGTGTTCGACAGGTTCGACGCCGATTACAAGTCGACCATCGGCGTCGACATTCTCACCCACGACACGCGGCTCGAGGATGGCGCGTCGATGCGCCTCGTGCTGTGGGATACTGACGGCGAATTCGGTACGCGCATTTTCGATACGGTCTACGTGAAGGGCGCATCCGGCGCCCTGATCGTGTCGGACGCAACGCGTCCGGCGACGCTCGAAAAAGCGGCGCGGCTCGCAACGCGGTTCCAGGAGAGTTTTCCGGGGCGGCCGGTGCGCGTCGTGGTCAACAAAACGGATCTGGCCGAGCCGGACGCGCGCGCGCTGGATGCGGCGGGGCTTGCACCGCAGGCGGTATTGCGCACGAGCGCGCGCACGGGCGAGGGCGTCGCGGACATGTTTCGCGCGCTGGCGAGCGATATCGCCCGGCGCGGTCTGTAGCCTGTCACATCGCGGCCGGCAGTCCGATGGCGACGGTGGCGCCGCTGGCGCAGTGCGTGCGCACGTCGACGCGCGCGCCGAGCCGTTCGAAATCGCCGATCGCCTTGAGGAAATCGCGATCGCTGTCGGTTGCGACATGCAGCACGGGGCCTGCCGGCGTCTCCTCGCCATCGCGGACGGAAAGCGGGCCGGTGACGACGGCGAGCCGGACCTCGTCGGGCGCGCGCCAGACGAGAAGCTCGATGCGCCGGCGCGCGGCCTCGCGCCGCGCCACGCTGGCGATCAGATCGCGCACGGCCGCGCACAGGGCGTTCTCGTCGCAGGCGACATGCAGCGGCTCGCCGCAATCCGACACAACGAGCGCCTTGCCGTCGAACACCGATGCGGATTCCAGTTCCGCCACGGCGCCGGCGAGCGCGCGCGAAAGATCGACCCGCTCGCCCGTTTCGCGCGCAATGGCGCGCCGCGCGCGCGCGATGGATTCGATCAGGCCGTCCGTCCAGTCGCTCATCAATTCCCTGCGCGCGGCGTCGGCGCCGGCGTCGCCCGAATCGTCGAGCCGCGCGATGTCGAGCGCGCCGGCGAGCGCGTGCGCGAGCGGCGAAATCTCATCGACGAACTGGCGGCGCGCGTCTTCGAGCCGCGCGGTCCGCGCCTCGAGCGTGGCGCGCCGCGCGTGCGCGTGCGCCGCTATCGCATGCGCGCGGCGACCGGCCAGGGCCGCCGCCGCGAACGACGCGGCCGTCATCTCCGGCCGCGCGAGGAACGCGAGCGCTTCGTGCCCGTCGTCCGGCGCATCGTCCGGCGCGTCTTCGGTGGTGTCGATCAGCCAGACGCAGGTGTGGGCGAAGGCGGCGCGCGCAAGACGATCGCGCGCTTCCGGGGCGAGATCGCGCGGATCGACCACGACGATCGTGCAGGGCGCCGCCGCGCGGCGCGGCGCGTCCGCCTCCAGGCCCCGTTCGAGCGCCGTCTGGCGCGCGATCGCGGAGAATTGCGGCGCGCCGGCGCTTCGGCACAGGCTTTCCAGCTGTTCGATCAGGCCGGCGTCGTCGCTCACCAGCGCGATGCGCGCGTCGGCGAGCGGCTGGCGGCGCGCGCCGCCGAACTTGGCGGCGCCGTCGGCGTCGCGTTTGCGAAGGTTATGAGGGTTCATGGCCGGTTCCCCCGCGGGCGCCGGAATGCAACGCCGTTTCGCTGGGGAAAGCGCGTGCCGTGCGTCATGCGCAGGCGATGACCAAGGTCACATCGATCAGGTTTTCTCGGCGCGCACGGTTTTCACGGCGAGTTCCGTGCGCGTGCGCACGTCGAGCTTCTCCATGATGCGGCTGACGTAATTCTTGACCGTACCTTCGGCGAGCCGCAGCGCGGCGGCGATCTCCTTGTTGGACCGGCCGCCCGCCAGCAGCGAGAGAATTTCGCGTTCGCGGTCGGTCAGCGGCTCCAGCGGCGCCTGCTGGGCGCCGGGCGCTGCGCCGGCCAGCGCGCGCGCGCGCCGCACCTGGCCCAGCACCGTGCGGGCGACCGAGGGCGACAAGCGCGTCTCGCCGCGGATGGCGGCCAGAATCTCGGCTTCCTCGGCGTCTTTCAGGAGATATGAGGCGGCGCCGGCGGCGATCGCGTCGAACACGCTCTGTTCGTCGTCGAACGTCGTCAGCACGATCACGCGGGGCGCGGCGTCGAAAGCGGCGATCTCGCGCGTGGCCGCCACGCCGCCCATGCGCGGCATGTGCAGGTCCATCAGCACCACGTCGGGCGCCTTCAGTCGCGCGAGCCGAATCGCCTCCTGTCCGTCTCCGGCCTCGGCCACCACCTCGATGTCGGGTTCGAGCGACAGCATGGTCCTGAAGGCTCGGCGGATGAGCTGCTGATCCTCCACGATCATCACCTTTATTTTCCGCGTCTGGCTCACGGAACCGTCCTTTCCCGCGCGCACGGCGCGCGCACGATCACGCGCGCGCCCCGACCGGGCGCGCTGTCCACGCTCAGGCGTCCGCCGATCATCTCGGCCTGCTCGCGCATGCCGGGCAGGCCGTAATGGCCGCGACGCGGCGCCGTCGCGTCGAACCCGCGGCCGTCGTCGACGATCTCGACGACGGCCTCGCCGTCGTCGGCGCGCGCGGCGATCCGCACGCGCCCGGCTTGCGCATGGCTTTCGACATTGCGCAAGGCTTCCTCGACGATGCGATACAGGATTTCCGCATGCTCGCCGCTGAGGCCGGCGATGTCCGGCGCGATCTCGACGGCGGCCGGCAGGCCGGTGCGCGCGGCGAACCGCGCGCCGGCGCGCTGCAGCGCCGCGCCCAGCCCGTCGAGGCCGGCGCGTTCGAACCGCACCTGCCCGAGCGCGTCGCGCGCCATCTCCAGACCCTCGCGCGCGGCCTTGTCGGCGTGCGCAAGCTCCTCTGCGGCGCGCGCCGGCGCGCGGGCGGCCAGCTTGCGCACCAATCCCAGTTGCGCCACCACCGCGACCAGCGCCTGTACGATCGTATCGTGCAGATCGTGGGCGATCTTCAGACGTTCGCGCATGACGAGCGCAATCCGCGCCTCGGCGTCGGCGCGCGCGCGCTCGACGCTCGCGCGTTCCTCGGCGAACTGCCGCGCGCGCCGTTCGCGCGCGAGCGTGGCCTCGATCTCGGTGGCGGAATCAGCCGGGGCGGCGAGCAGTTCGAAACAATTCGCATCCGGCCGCCAGACGACGGATACGCCGAACCGCGCGCCGGAATTGATCGCCAGCGCCGGCAAGGCGAGGCGCGGCGCGCCCGCGCGCAAACGTGCGAATTCCTCCGCCATGCCGGCGAGCACCGGCGTGTCGAACGCATCGGCGCCGGGCGCGAGCCACTCGGCGAGCGCGCCCTCGGCCGACAGAACGACCCCGTGCGAAGCGATGCGCGCAATGCCGAGGCCATGGCGCGCGAGCGGGTCGTTCAGGATTTCGGCGGGCGGCGCGATCATGGCGGCAGTCTGCGCCAAAGGCGCGGCCGAGTCACTTGAAAGGTCGCTGCAAATGTCGGCCGGAACGTCACGTCGGACGCGCCGCGCGCGGTTCACGCCGGCCTCGCGTTTCCTGCGCCGTCGCGAAGAAGATCGACGAGCGCGCGCGCGAAGGCGCGCCATGTCGGCTGGAGAATGCGCGCAGGATCGGCGGTGAGCGTTCCGGCGGCGAAGCCGCGCACGGTCGCAGCCAGCGCCTGCGGATCGTTGACGCGGAAATACAGCGCGCCGTCGCGGCCGATTTCGCGGAACACCGGAATGTCGCTGCAGATGACCGGCTTGCCGACGGCGGCGGCTTCCGACAGCGGCAGCCCGTAGCCTTCCGCATAGGAGGGCGCGAGCACCGCTGTGCAGCGGGCGTAGGCCATGGCGAGATCGGCGTCGCTCGCATCGTCGAACCAGAACAGCCGGCGCCCGAATTCGGGGTGGTTGCGCATGTCGTCGATCAGCGCGTCGACATGCCAGCCCTTGCGGCCGAGAATCGCCAGCCGGGCGTCGAAGCCCGTGCGCCACAGGTCGTCGAATGCGGCGAGCGCGACGCGATGGCCCTTGCGCGGCTCGAGCGCGCCGACGGCGAGAAAGACCGGCGCGCCGGGCGCGAACGCGGCCGCGATTTGCGGGGAAACATCGCCGGCCGCGCGCGGGGCGAAGTCGGCGCCGATATGCGCATGGCCGATGCGCAGGCCCGGCCGGGCGGGCAGATCGCGCGCGCGCACGAGCGCGACAAGCTCGTCCGCGACGGTTTGCGAAATGGCGACGATGGCGTCGCTCTGCATCAGCGTGCGCGCGAGCCAGCGCGCGAATTCGTCCGGCACGTCGGCATAGGCCGAGCCGGCGTGGAGGATCGGGATGAGATCGTAGAGCACGGTCGCAACCGAGCCGCCGGCCGCGCGCACGGCCTCGATCGCGGGCGTGAAATCCACGGTCCAGGCGTTGTCGATGATCAGCAACACGTCGCCGCGCGCCGGCGCGACCCCCGCATCGGGCCTCGGCGGCGCGCCCGTCAGCCGCGTGGCGAATTCGTTGCAGGCGACCAGCGCCCCGTTCTCCACGCGCACCGGCGCCGGCGCGTAAGGCAGGTCGGGTTCGGCGTAGAGCGTTTCGAGCGTGCGGCGTACGACGCGCTGGACGCCCGTGCGATCGTCGCGCGCGACGATGCGCGTGACGTCGACCAGAAGGCGCGGGCGATCCGCAGGCGCGGGCGCGGGCGCGGCGCCGACCGCGGCGGCTGCGCGCGGGCGCGTCGCGCGTCCGGCGAGCGCGCGTCGCAACCACTGCTCGACGGCGCGCACAGGCGTCGCCAGCGCCCAGGCCACGGAATAGATGATCCCTTCGTGGCGGACGCGCGCGAAATTCAGCTCGCGCCGCAGATGGTCGATCTGGAATTCGAGCAGGCGGATGCGTTCGCGAGCGGCGCGCAGGTCCCGGTCGGTCTGCGTTTCCTCGCCCACGCGCTTACGCCCCGCGCCGCGCGCGCCAGTAATCGAGCAGCGCGTCCAATGTCGCCTCGAGCGGGATTTGCGGCGCCCATCCGGTGAGCGCATGCAGCCGCGCGCTGGAGCCGGCCGCGTGCGGAATGTCGGACGGGCGCATCCGCTCGGGATCGTTCTCGACCGTGAAGGCGCGGCGCGACCTGGCGCGCAGCATTTCCAGAATGTCGCCCACGCGATGGGCGCGGCCGGAAGCGACGTTGAAGGTTGCGCGCGCGCCCGTGTCCGCCCGCAGCAGCGCCACGTAGGCGGCGGACACGTCGCGCACGTCGAGAAACTCGCGCATCGCGTCGAGATTGCCCGTTCGCAACACGGGCGGCCCCCCGGCCTCGATGTCGGCGATCTGCGCGGCGAAGGCCGGCAGCACGAAGCGCGTGTCCTGCCCCGGTCCGGTGTGGTTGAACGGGCGCACGACGATCAGGCGCTGGTCGGCGCGCAGCACGTCCGGCAGCATGGATTCGGCCGCGGCTTTCGAGCGCGCATAGGCGTTGGCCGGGGCGAGCGGCGTCGTCTCGTCGGCGGGGCCCGAGCGGAAATTCTCGCCGTAGGTCTCGCTGGAGGAGACGAAGAAGAAGGTCGCGCCCGGCGCATGATGGGCGAGCGCGCTCGCAAGCTCGAGCGTGCCGTCGAAATTCACGCGCCAGGTTTCCTCCGCCGCTTTCAGGCTGGCGCCGGCGGAGGATTGGGCGGCCAGATGGAGGACGAGGTCGGGTTTGAAGTCGGCGACCAACCGCGTCATCGCAGCGGCGTCCGTCACATGGCCTTCGGCCGTGCGCCAGCCCTCGCGCGCGGCGGTCTCGCCGGGCAGGCGCAGAAGCAGGCGGTCAGCGTGCGGAAAAGCCGCGACCAGCGCGGGCGCCAGATGAGCGCCGACGAAGCCCGTGCCGCCGGTCAGGAGGATGCGCGCAGCGCGCGATGCGTCGGCGGCCGGCGCCATGCGCGTCAGAGCTTTCCGGCCTTGACGCGTTCGAGATCGGCGTCGAGCATTTCGCGGATCATGTCCTCGAGGCTCGTTTCCGGCGTCCAGCCGAGTTTCTTCGTGGCTTTCGACGGATCGCCCAGCAGGATGTCGACCTCGGCCGGGCGATAGAAGGCCGGATCGATGACGACGTGCTTGTCCATGTCGAGGCCCGCGTAGTCGAACGCGATGCGGCACATGTCGCGCACGGTGGTGGTGCGGCCGGTCGCCACCACGTAATCGTCGGGTTTGTCCTGCTGCAACATGAGCCACATCGCCTTCACGTAGTCGCGCGCGTGGCCCCAGTCGCGCTTGGCGTCGATATTGCCGAGCCGCAATTCCTTCGCCTTGCCGAGCTTGATGCGCGCCACGCCGTCGGTGACCTTGCGCGTGACGAATTCGATGCCGCGCAGCGGGCTCTCGTGATTGAACAGAATGCCGGAGGAGGCGTGGAAGCCGAAACTCTCGCGGTAGTTGACGGTGATCCAGTGCCCGTAGAGCTTGGCGACCGCATAGGGGCTGCGCGGATAGAAGGGCGTGTCCTCGTTCTGCACCGGCTCCTGGATGCGACCGTACATTTCGGAGGAAGAAGCCTGATAGAAGCGCGCGGCCGGCCTTTCGGCGCGCATCGCCTCCAGCATGTTGGTGACGCCCACGCCGGTGATGTTGGCGGTGAGGATGGGCTGGCGCCACGAGGACGCGACGAAGGACTGCGCGCCGAGATTATAGATCTCGTCCGGTTGCACGTCCTTCACGATGCGCACGAGGCTCGACAGGTCGCCGAGGTCGCCGTCGAGCAGCGTCACCTTGTCGGCGACCCCCAGGAAGCGCAGCCGGTGGTCCTCCACCCCGCGATGGGACGAGCGGCGGATGATTCCACACACCTCGTAGCCCTTGCCGAGGAGGAACTGCGACAGATAGGCCCCGTCCTGCCCGGTGACGCCCGTCAGGAGCGCGCGTTTCGCCATGATTGAACCTCGGAGCAAAGCGGCGGGCGCATGCGCTTCCCGCGCGCCCGCAAAGACGCGCGGGGTTTAGCAAAGGGGGCTGCGAGCGGCAAGGCGCGGTCCCGCGGGCGCCGCGCAGCGCCCCTCACGCGTCGTTGAAAACAGGCTTTCTCCTGGCCATTTCGGCGCGCACCGCCTCGATCTGGTTGGGGCTGCCGATCAGGCGCACCTGTTCCTTGGATTCCGCCATCAGGCCGGTGCGGGCATCGGTCGCGACGGCCAGGTTCAGGAGGCGCTTGGCGGCGCGGATCGCATCCGGGTTCTTGTTGGCGATTTCGCGCGCATAGTCGAGCGCCTCGGCGCGCGGGTCGGCGCAGACGCGGGTGACGAACCCATACTCCTTCGCCTCCACCCCATTGAAAATACGACCCGAATAGGTGAGGTCGCGCACCACGTCCTCGCGCGCCAGATGGCGCATGAGCTGCGTGCCGGCCACATCCGGCACCAGGCCCCAGCGGATCTCCATGACCGAGAACCGGCAGTCGGCGGTGGAAAAGCGCATGTCGGCGCCGAGCGCGACCTGGAAGCCGCCGCCGAACGCCACGCCGTGCACGGCCGCGATGACCGGCACGGGCAGTTCGCGCCAGGCCCACGCCGCCCATTGCGGGCGGTTGGCGGGGCCGTGGCTGCGGGCGGTCAGGTCGCGCAGGCCCGCCAGCGCCTCGCCCTGGTTCTTCATCGCCTCCATGCGGCCCATGTCGAGACCGGCGCAGAAGGCGCGGCCCTCGCCCGACAGCACCACCGCGCGCAGGCCCTTCATCTGCGCCAGTTGCGCGGCCGCCTCGATCAGGGCGTCGAACATCGCCTCGTCGAGCGCGTTCATCTTGTCGGCGCGGATGAGGCGCACGTCGGCGACGCCGTCCTTCAGATCGATCGAAACCCTGTCCTTCATGCGTTTCCCTCCGGTTCGGTTTTTGGTGTCGGCCGGCTCATTACAGCACTTTGCCGGGGTTGAGAATGTTCAGCGGATCGAGCGTGGCTTTCAGCGCGCGCATGATTTCGAGCGCGGTGGGGTCTTTCACGCGGACCAGCAGGTCGCGCTTCAGCACGCCGATCCCGTGTTCGGCGGAGATGGAGCCGTGCAGATCGGCGACGATGGCGTGCACGATGTCGTTGGCCTGCGTCCAGAGCGCGAGGAACTGCCGCCTGTCGGCGCCGACGGGTTGCGAGAGGTTGTAGTGGATGTTGCCGTCGCCGAGATGGCCGAAGGCGACGATGCGCACGCCGGGGATCGCCGCGCGCACGGCTGCGTCCGCTTTCGCCAGAAAATCGGGAACCCGGGAAACGGGCACGGACACGTCGTGCTTGATCGAGCCGCCTTCGTGTTTCTGCACTTCCGACAGGTTTTCGCGCAGCCGCCAGAACGCCGCGCGCTGATCGAGCGAAGCGGCGATGGCCGCGTCCTCCACCAGGTCGCGCTCCATCGCGGCGGCGAGCAGGCTTTCCATCGACTCCTCGAGCGCGCCGTCGAGTTGCGAGGCGATTTCGATCAGCACATACCAGGCGTGCGGCGCGGCGAAGGGGTCGCGCGCGTTCGCCGCGTGGCGCACGACGAATTCGAGGCCGATGCGCGGCATCAGTTCGAAGGTCTTGAGATCGCCGCCCGCGCGTTCCTGCGCCAACGCGAGAAGGTCGAGCGCGGCCTGCGGGGTCGCGAGGCCGACGATGGCGGTCGCGCGCGCGCGCGGCCGCGGAAACAGTTTCAGCGTGGCCGCGGTGATGACGCCGAGCGTGCCTTCGGCGCCCATGAACAGATGTTTGAGATCGTAGCCGGTGTTGTCCTTGCGCAGTTTGGAGAGGCCGTTCAGCACGCGCCCGTCGGCGAGCACGACTTCCAGCCCCAGCACCAGATCGCGCGCATTGCCGTAGGCGATGACGGCGGTTCCGCCGGCGTTGGTCGACAGATTGCCGCCGATCGTGGCCGAGCCTTCGGCGGCGAGCGACAGCGGGAAGAGTCGGTCGGCGCCGTCCGCCGCCTGTTGCGCGGCCAGAAGCGTGACCCCCGCCTCCACGGTCATGGCGTTGGCCGGGGCGTCGATCTCGCGCACGCGGCTCATCCGCTTGAGCGAGAGCACGATCTCGTCGCCGCGCGGGGAGGGAATCTGCCCGCCGACAAGACCCGTGCCGCCGCCCTGCGGCACGATCCTCCAGCCGTGCGCGCTCGCCTGTTTCATGACGCCGGCGACCTCCGCCGTCGAACCCGGCAGCACCACACAGCGCGCCGCGCCGCGCCACAGGCCGCGCTCCTCCACCAGGAACGGCGCCATGTCGTGCGCGTCGGCGAGCACATGCGCCGCGCCGACGATGCGCGCGAGCGTGGCGCGCGGATCCTGGTCTGTCGTTTCGGTCGCGGCGTTCGTCGTCATGGGGCGGCGAGTTCATCACGAAGCGCGGGCGCGGCGCAACCGGCGCGCGCATTGCCGGCCGGGCCGGCGCTTTCTATGCTCGGCGCAAACGCGGCGCGGGGAGGGCGCATGGGTTCGGTCATCGAAGGCGGCGTCGCCGTCGTCACGGGCGCGGGGTCCGGCATCGGCCGGGCGCTGGCGCAGAGGCTCGCTGCGCGCGGCGCGGCGCTTGCGCTCGCAGACATCGACGGGGCCGGGCTGGGCGAGACGGCCGCGCTCTGCCGGCAGGCCGGCGCGCGCGTGAGCGAACATGTGCTCGATGTCGCCGACGCCGCGGCGGTCGCCGCGCTGCCGGCGGCGGTCGTGGCCGCGCACGGGGGCGTGACGCTGCTCGTCAACAACGCCGGCGTCGCGCTCGCGGGCACGTTCGCGCAGACCTCGCTCGAGGATTTCGAATGGCTGATGGCGATCAATTTCTGGGGGCCGGTGCGCATGTGCAAGGCTTTCCTGCCGGAGCTTCAACGCGCCCCGCAGGCGCATATCGTCAACCTGTCGAGCCTTTTCGGGCTGATCGCGCCGGAGGGCCAGGTCGCCTATTGCGCCAGCAAGTTCGGCCTGCGCGGCTTTTCCGAAAGCCTGCGTCATGAACTCGCCGGGGCCAATGTCGGGCTCACGGTCGTCCATCCCGGCGGCGTCGCCACCAATATCGCGGCGCGGGCGCGCGTTCCCGCTTCCGTCAATTCCGCGGAACTGGCCGAACGCGCCGCGCGGTTCTCGAAAATGCTGTCCATGCCGCCGCAAGAGGCCGCGCGCATCATTCTGGCGGCGGTCGACCGGCGCGCGCCGCGCGTGCTTGTGGGCGCTGACGCCAGACGCGGCGACGTGTTGCAGCGCCTTTCGCCCGGCGGCTACTGGAAGCCGATGAAAAAAGCGCTCGAACGCGCCATGAAGTGAGGAGCGACATGGCGAGCCTGCGCGCCCATGCGGTGAACTTTCTGCTCCGCCACACGGTGAAACGGAAGTTCGCCGCCATGACCTCGCCCATGGACGCGCGCGCGGCCATGACCGCGCGCCCGCCCCGCGCGCCGCGCGGCGTGCGGTTCACGCAGGCGTTCCTCGGCGACGTGCCGGGCGAGTGGGCCGAGGCGCCTGATCCGCGCGCGCATATGCTCTATCTGCACGGCGGCGGCTACATGGCCATGTCGCCAGCCACCCATCGCACCATCACGGGCGGGTTCGCGCGGCGCGGCTTTCGCGTGTTCGCGGCGGATTATCGGCTGGCGCCGGAACATCCCTATCCGGCGGCGGTGGAGGATGCGCTCGCCGCATGGCGGGGGCTGCGGGGCGCGGTCGACGGGCCGATCGTGGTGGCGGGCGATTCGGCCGGCGGCGGGCTGGCGCTGGCGCTGCTGGTCGCGCTGCGCGACGCCGGCGAGGCGGCGGCCGCCGGCGCCTGCCTGTTCTCGCCGTGGACGGATCTCGCGGCCACCGGCGCCTCGCTCGTCTTCAACCGCAAGCGCGACCCCATGCTGCTGTCGGAGGGGATCGCCGAGATCGCGCGGCTCTATCACGCCCACGCCGATCCGCGCGCCCCGCTGGTTTCGCCGCTCTATGCCGACTACGCCGGCCTGCCGCCGCTGCGGTTCTTCGTCGGCGCGGAGGAGGTGCTGCTGGACGATTCGCGTCGCGCGGCCGAACGCGCGCGGGCGGCGGGCGTTGCGGCGGACATCGCGATCTGGCGCGGCGTGCCGCACGTCTGGCCGATCGTCGGCGAGTTCCTGCCCGAGGCGCGGCGCGCGATGAACGAGGCGGCGCAGTTCCTGCACGATGCGGCGCAAGCCGCGCCCTCGCGGGCGCAAGCCGCGCCCTCGCGGGGGCATGCCGCGCGCGCCGGCGAATGATCCCAAACCCATCGAAGCGGATCGCGCGCGTCGCGTGCGACAGGAAGAGAGAGAACGCATGCGCGCAGGCAGAATCGAAACGCAGGTCGAATCCGGCATCGGCTGGCTGATTTTCGACAATGTCAGACGCCGCAACGCCATGTCGGTCGCCATGTGGCGCGGCGCGGCCGAAGCGATCGCGGCGTTCGAACGCGACGACCGGGTGCGCGTGATCGTGATGCGTGGGGCGGGCGAGGAGGCGTTCGTCTCCGGCGCGGATATTTCCGAGTTCGAGAAGGTGCGCGGCGACGCGCAGGCCGCGCAGGAATACGAAGCGATTTCGGGCGAGGCGTTCGCCGCGCTCGAAAACGTCTCCAAACCGCTGATCGCGATGATCCGTGGCTTCTGTTTCGGCGGCGGCGTCGCGGTGGCGATGAAGGCCGACATCCGCATCGCGGAAGCCGGCTCGCTGTTCGCCATCCCCGCCGCGCGGCTCGGCATCGCCTATCCGCCGGCCTCGGTGCGCGACCTGGTTTCGCTCGTCGGCCCGGCGCACGCCAAGGACATTCTGTTCTCGGCGCGCCGGCTCGACTCGGCGGAGGCGGCCGTCATCGGCCTCGTCAATCGCGTCAGCGCGCCGGGCGCGCTCGAAAAGGACGTGCGCGATCTCGCCGCCACGCTCGTCGACAACGCCCCGCTCGCCATCCGCGCCGCCAAAGCCTTCGTCGACCAATATGCGCGCGGCGCGCCGGACCGGACGGCCGAACTCGTCGCGCTGTGTTTCGACAGCGCCGACTACGCGGAAGGCCGGCGCGCGTTCATGGAAAAGCGCCGCCCGGCGTTTCGCGGCTGTTGACGCCGCCGCGCCGCGCATTGACAGGGTCCGACCGCTCCGTAAGAAATGGCTGTCGGACAATATTGGTTGCATTTCATGGTTGCGCCGCAGCAAAAACCGGACGCAGACGGCTCGCCCGGCCTCGTCTACCGCGGTATCGTCGACGGACTCTATCGCGGCCGTTATGTGCCGGGCCAACGGCTGGTGGAGGCCGACCTCACGCGCGATTTCGACGTGGGGCGCGGCTCGGTGCGCGAGGCGCTGAACCGGCTGGCCGCCGAAGGCATCGTGTCGATGAACCTGCACCGCAGCGCGGTCGTGCGGTCGCTCTCGCGCGCTGAGGCGCGCGACATCGTGAAACTGCTGGAAGTGCTGAACGGGTTCGCCGCGCGGCTGGCCGCCGATCGGATCGGCGAGCAGGACAACCGCAAGGCTCTCGACGAGGCGTTTTCGCATCTGATCGCCGACGACGTGCGGCGCGACTTCCTGCGGTTCGCGCGCGCGCGCAACGCTTTCTACAAGACCATCGTGGCGATCGGCGGCAACGGCGAACTCGCGCGGCTGATGCCGCGCACCAACGTGGACCTGCTGCGCGTGCAGTTCCGGTCCTATTGGCCGGCCGAGGACGAGGTGCGTGTGGAGAACTATCGCGCGATCTACGAAGCGATCCGCGACGGCGCGGGGCGGAAGGCGAAAGCGGCCGCCAAGACGCATATCCGGCGCATCGGCGAAATGGTCGACGCCCTGCCGGACGCGGCCTTCACGAGCGAAAAATAGCGCGTCTTCGGCCGCCTGAGGCGCGCGCGAGGATTTCGTTCAATGACACGACGCGCGCAGACGCGCGTCGTTTTTCGTTCGATAACGCGACGCGCATGGACGCGCGTCGCGCGTGACGCGTCACAGACCCAGCATCGCCTTGGCGATGATGTCGCGCTGAACTTCCGACGTGCCGCCAAAAATGGTGAACGCGCGGCCGTTGAGATATTCCGGCGTGACGACCAGTTCGTCCTCGGTCAGCAGCGTCGGTTCGTTGAGCGCGTAGAACGGACGGCGCGGCTCGACCACGAGCGCGTCGAGGCCCAGCGCATCGACGCCCACGCGCGTGACCGCCTGATGGATTTCGCTCATGCGCAATTTGATGAGCGAGGACACCGCGCCGGGATTCTGCCCGGAGGAGAGGGCCGACATCACGCGCAGTTCCGTCGTCTCCATCGAATCGATGTCTATGTCGACGTCGGCGATCCGCCTGGCCAGGTCCTCGGTGAGCGTGCCGGTGCGGCGCGCGATCTCCTCGCATTCGCGCAGCATCGCGCGCATGCGCGCGGAGGCCACCCCGCCGCCGCGCTCGAATTCCAGAAGATACTTGCCGTAGGTCCAGCCCTTGCCTTCCTCGCCGATACGGTTGGAAACCGGCACGCGCACGTCGTCGAAGAACACCTGGTTCACTTCGTGGTCGCCGCCGATCGTCAGGATCGGACGAATGGAAATGCCGGGGCTTTTCATGTCGATCAGCACGAACGAGATGCCGTCCTGTTTGCGGCCCTCGTCGGAGGTGCGCAGCAGCGCGAACATCATGTTGGCGTGATGGGCGTGGGTGGTCCAGATTTTCGAACCATTGACGATGTAGTGATCGCCCTCGCGGCGCGCGCGCGTTTTCAGCGACGCCAGATCGGAGCCGGATCCCGGTTCCGAATAGCCCTGGCACCAGTAGTCGTCGCCCGAAAGAATGCGCGGCAGATAATAGGCCTTCTGTTCCGGCGTGCCGAATTTCATGATGACGGGGCCGACCATCTGGAGGCCCATCGGCGAGAGGTTCGGCGCGCCGGCGCGCGCGAACTCGGTGGCGAAAATCCAGCGCTCGGCCGGCGAGAAACCGCAGCCGCCGTATTCGCTGGGCCAGGCGGGCGCGACCCAGCCTTTGGCGTTCAGAATCTTCTGCCACGGCCTGGTCGTCGCCGGATCGTCGAAAACCGAAGGCGTGAGCGAATGCGCGCGGCGCAGTTCAGGTTTCAGGTTCGCGTCGAGAAAATCGCGCACCTCCTTCTGAAAGGCGCGTTCGGATTCGGTGAACTGGAAATCCATGTCCGTCTTCCTTCAGGCGACGAGAGTTTCGGCGGCGGCGCGCCGGGCGAGATGGAATCCACTGTCGCCGAACAGCGCTTCGAACGCGACGATGCGCTTGAGATAACGCCCGATGTCGAGTTCCTCGGTCACGCCCATGCCGCCGTGCAGCTGAACCGCCTGTTCGGCGACGAACCGTGCGTGGCGGGCGATCTTGGTCTTGGCGCCGGAGACCGCGCGCATGCGCGCCGGCGCATCCGCATCGGCCAGCAGACAGGCGCGCAGCGACAGCGAGCGGGCCTCCTCGCAGGCGATCGCCATGTCGGCGAGGCGATGGCGCACGACCTGATTGGCGGCCAGGGGCCGCTCGAACTGCACGCGCGTCTTGGCGTATTCGACCGTCTTTTCGAGCACGGCCTGCATCACCCCGAGCGCCTCGCAGCAGAGCGCCGCGGTCGCCTTGTCCTCGGCGCGGTCCAGCGCGTCGGCGGCGTCGTCGCCGAGACGCGCGTCCGCGCCAAGCTCCACGCCTTCGAGTTTCAACCGGGCGCCGGAGCCGCCGCCGAGGCGCGGGAATGTCTCCACCTTCAGACCTCTGGCGTCGCGCGGCACAAGAAAGACGCCGAGCCCCTGGCGGCTCGCCGCATCGCCGGCGAGGCGCGCGACGACGAGGATGACGTCGGCTTCGGCCGCATCGAGCGCGAAGGGCTTGGCGCCGTCCAGACGCCAGCCGGCGCCAGCGCGCGTGGCCTTGCAGGCGACCGGCAGCGGCGCGAAGCGGCGGCTTTCCTCGTGCGCGAAACCGAACTTCAGTTCGCCCGCGCCGAGCTTGCCGAGAAGGTGTTCCTGCTGCGCCGGGGTTCCGAGACTGGCGATGAGATCGCCGCACAGGACGACCGAGGTCATGAACGGCTCGCCGACGAGACCGCGGCCGAAGGCTTCCATCACGATGCCTGATTCGACCGCGCCCGCGCCGAGACCGCCGGCGCCCTCCGGCGCCAGCAGCGACAGCCATCCCAGATCGGCGAACTGCTTCCACATGGCGGCGTCGAAAGCCGGCGCCCCGTCGCGTCCAACATAGGCGTCAGCGATGAACCGCTCGACGCTCTCCTTCAGCATTTTCTGTTCTTCGCTGTAGGTCAGATTCATTTCATCACTCCGCAGCCGGCTTTTTCGTCACCGAGGGATGCAGTCCCGAGGGATCGACGATCATGCCGAATTCCTGAAGGTTGTGGGCGTGGCACAATTGGTGGAGCGCGAACGCGTGCTCGATCGCGGCCGGCTGGCCCATCAGATCGACCGAACGATTGACGGCTTCCTTCGCCATTTTCAGCGCGAAGGCGGGCTTGCCGGCGATCCTGGCGGCGAGCGCGTCGACGAAGGCGCGCAGCTCGCCCCGCGCCACGACATGGTTGACCATGCCGAGCCGGTGCGCCTCCGCAGCGCTCCAGACGTCGGAGGTGAACAGAAATTCCTTGGCCTTGCGCGCGCCCACTTCATAGGGATGGACGAACCATTCGACGCCGCACACGCCCATGCCGACCACGGGGTCGCAGAACTCGGCGTCGTCGGAGGCCACGATCATGTCGCAGGCCCAGGCGAGCATGAGGCCGCCGGCCATGCATCTGCCCTGCACCTCGGCGATGGTGGGTTTGGGCATATTGCGCCAGCGGCGCGTCATCTGGAGATAGATCTCCTGCTCGCGCGCGAAACGGCCGTGGGCGTTCGGCTCGTCGAATCCGCCCCAGGCGAAAACCGGCGGAAAGTCGGTCCCCGCGTGGTCCTTCTCGCTGGCCCGCAGATCGTGCCCGGAGGAGAAATGCGGATCGGCCCCGGCGAGCACGATGACCTTGACCGCGTCGTCGTGCGCGGCGGCGTCGAAAGCGGCGTTGAGGTCGTAGGTCATCTGCAGGTTTTGCGCATTGCGCGCCTGCGGCCTGTTCATCACGATTCGGGCGATGGCAGGCGAGGGCCGCTCGATGGCGACCGTCTCGTACGTCTGCATGGGCGTTCCTCAGCGGTTTTCGGCGCTTGGCCTTATGGCTGGCCGCTTCGCCTTATGCGGCCGAATGATCTGAGGCTTCCTCAGAATTGTCAAACCGCGCCTGGTTGTCGCCGCGTGCAACATGCAGAAGTGTCGCAGGCCGCGCAATGGTTGACCTATATCATGGCCGCCAGACAGCGTCCGGGCTTCCGTGGCAGGCGTCGAAACATGGGCTTCGACTTTGGGAGAGAGTGCATGAACGTGCAGGCCACGCGGGTCGAGCCGGATGTCGCGCTGCGGATTGCGAAACCCGCCGGCGCCTATCGGCATGGCGATCTGAAGAACGCGCTGGTGGCGGCTGCGCGCGATCTGATCGTGCGGCGCAACGGGACGGAATTCACGATGCGCGAAATCGCCGCCATGACGGGCGTGCGTCATGCGGCGGTCTATCGTCACTATGCGTCGAAGGATGCGCTGTTGCAGGAAGTGGCGCGGCAGGAATTCGAACAGCTCAGGGCGGAGTTGCAGCGCGCCGTCGAGGGCGAGGCCTCCAAATCGGCGCCGCCACTCGAAAACATTGCGCAATATTACATTTCGTTCGCGCTGGCGCGACCCGGCGAATACCGGATCATGACGCGCGCCTGCGGCGCGCAGACGCCGCACTACAGCGGGTTCGCCGGATTGCTGCGCGAACCGATCGCGCTCGCCCAGAAGGCCGGCCGGCTTCGCAGCGACGTGTCCGCGCAAATGCTCGCGCATATTCTCTGGGCGGAACTGCACGGTCTGGCCATGCTGGCGCTCGACAGCGCGCTGCCGCCGGCGGAAGTGAAGGAATGCGCGGCCCAGGCGGCGCGGCTGTGGCGCGAAGGCGCTGCGCACGCCTGAACGCCAGTTCGGGGCGCGGAAGAGCTGTGGAGACGTTTGATTGAGAAGCAGCTTTTCTTGATCTGAAACATTCCCTTCCCAGGAACCATCAGTCACATTAGGCGCGGGGATCAAACCGGTCCCCGCCGTCACAGGCCGGAGTCCTTATTCTCATGCGCAATCTGCTTGTTCATCTCGATTCCTCGGCGACGACGCGCGGGCGTCTGGCGCTTGCGGCGAAGGTCGCCCGGCGGCACGACGCGCGGCTGGTCGGGTTGTTCGCGCAGAGCGGAAAGGCGCATCGGGTCGGGCTGGTGGCGTCATGGCCGTCGGAAGAATATCTGGCCGCCGCGCGCGAGAGCGAGGCGATGTTCGCCGAGATCTGCGCGGGGCTGAAGGCGTTCGAATGGGTGGACCTGCATCGCGGGGGCGAATCGGAAATCCTGGAGCAGATTGTCGACTTCGCGCGCCATTTCGACATGATCGTCTGCGGTCAGCCGCAGCCGGACCATCCGCCGGCGCCGGCCGATCTCATCGAGCGGATCGTGGTCGACGCGGGGCGCCCGGTGCTGGCGGTTCCCTATGCCGGAGAATTCGCGGAAATCGGCCACCGGCCGCTGTTCGCATGGTCGGATTCGCGCGAGGCGGCGCGCGCCCTCGCCGACGCCATCGGGCTGGTCGCGCCGGGCGCGGACGCATTCGTCGTCTCGGTCGAAAAGCCGGGGGACGACACGCGGCGCGCCTACAACCGCAAGTCGCTCGATCTGGCGGTCGCGCATCTGGCGGCCCACGACATCGCCGCCAGGGCCGACCAGTCGATCGTCAGCGATATCGGCCTGATGGACGCGCTGCTGAACGAAGCGGTCGATCATTCGGCCGACCTGCTCGTCATCGGCGCGTTCGGCGGGCAGGGCTATCCGCGCTTCTCGCGCGGCAGCGGCTCGCGCTTCATGCTGAAACACATGACGCTGCCGGTGCTGTTCTCGCACTGAGGCGCCGGGCCCGCTCCGGTCGCCGCAAGCCCGGCGCGCGTCAGGCGCGCTCGGGCGAGGGTATCGGGATCGCGGGGTCCAGCAGGAAGCAATCGTTGACGAAGGCCAGCGACGTGCAGTGGCGCAGCGACACTCCCGGCGCGAAGCCGAAGAAGTCTATGCGCCGGCACGATCTGGCGCGCGTCTCCTCGTAGAAGCCATAGCCTTCGGAATTGTCGAACAGCAGCGCGCCGCGCGGGGCGAGGCAGTCGAACGCCAGTTCGACCAGTTCCTGCCGCAGATGCCCGTCGATGACGACGACATCGAATTTTTGCGTCGGCGCGGCTGAAATCAGGGCGCGAATGCGCTCGAGGCTGTCCGGCGCGATCGGAACGTGCCGCAGGTCGACGTTGGCGCTCACGCGCGCGCGCAGGCGTCTCGCCCAACCCTCGTCTTCCTCGATCGTCATGACGAACGCCGCCCGCTGCGCCCACCACAGGGTCGACTGGCCGCCGCCGAACTCCAGCACGTTGCAGCCGTCGAATCGCCGTGGCGCGAGGAAGTCGATGGCGGGGTAGGTGTACCACGGCAGCGGCGCGCCGTCGGCCGCCTGGGCCGCATTGCGCAGGCTGCTCAGCGCATGGCCGGTCGCCAGGCCGAATCGAACGGGGGTGAACAGCGCCGTCGCCAGAGCGCGGGCGGGTCGCCAGAAGGCGCGCGGCGCGTTCGCCTTCAGGCGCGTGAAAAAGCGGCGATAGGCGCTCACGGGCGCTCCGCCCGCGGCCTGCGCGCTGTCATGGATGGTCGGGCGAGCGCGGCGGGTGGTAGCGGAGGAGGGACTCGAACCCCCGACACAAGGATTATGATTCCTCTGCTCTAGCCAGCTGAGCTACTCCGCCCCGGAAAGGCGGAAGCCCTTCGAGCGCCGCGATTTAGGATAGACGCGGCGTTTCTGTCAAGGCGATGCGGCGCGGCGAGACGCCGCGATCGGGGCTGTATTTGCGGCGTCATCGTGACCGGCGGGCGGAACGGGGCGCGCGGCTCGATTTATGGTTAACCAACCCTGCGCCTGTGTTCCGAAGCGGAACGAAATGCGCGGGCTGGCTGCGCGTGCGTTGTTAAACTGCGATATTGCAACGGATTTTCAAGGAAATCCGCCGAATTCGCTTAGGCAATTTTTAAGCGAGACGCCCTAGCCTCGCGCATGAATTGGTCAGTTGAGTGTGTGAGTATCGAAATGACCGAAGCTTTTCGTCCGCGGGTCAAATACGTGATCGGACCTGACGGCAGCCCCCTGACCGTGGCCGACCTTCCTCCGGCGACGACCAAGCGATGGGTCATCCGCCGCAAGGCCGAAGTGGTGGCGGCCGTGCGCGGCGGCCTGCTTTCGCTGGAAGAAGCGTGCAGCCGCTACACGCTGACGGTCGACGAATTCCTGAGCTGGCAGATGTCGATCGACCAGCACGGTCTGGCCGGGCTGCGCACCACCCGCATCCAGCAATACCGCGCCTGAGGCCAACCCTTCGCGCTGTCGACGCCGGCCTGGAGCCGGCGTTTCAATTTTGCGGGCCGCACTCGTCTCCGTCCGCGCCGCTGCGCGCCGCCCGCAATGTCTGGATCAGCCGTCCGCGCTCGAACAGCACCACGACGATCAGCGCGAAAATCAGCGGTATGATGAGGTAGAGCAGGCGAAACACCAGAAGCGCCGCCAGCACCTCCGTCTTCGGCATATTGGGCATGGCCTTGATGAAGACGAGTTCGAACACGCCGAGCCCGCCGGGCGCATTGGACACCAGACCGGCCGAGAACGAGGCCAGAAACACCGCCAGCACCACGAAGAAGCCCGGATTGCCCTGTTCGGGCAGAGCGAAATAGATGATGCCGGCAGCGCCGATCAGCTCCATCGGCGCGGCGATCATCTGGCGCGCCGTGATCTCCGGCCGCGGATATTCGATGCGAAAGCCTCCGATCCGGAGCGGCTTGAGCCGCAGCACCGACCCGACGATGTAGAGGACGACGAAGCCGAGCAGCCCGAAGCCGATGGCCATGGCGGTCGAGGTGTTGGTGAGGGCGGCGGGCAGCAGCCCTTCCAACCGGCCGAGTTGCTCGGGTTCGAGCGTCAGAACCAGGCCGCCGAGCAGGATGGTTCCGAGCGCGAAGGTGAAGGAGCACAGCGCGACCAGCACCGCCACCTGCGCGCCGGTCAGCCCTTTGGACGTATAGGCGCGGTAGCGCACCATCGCGCCGGAAAAGACCGAAGCGCCGATGTTGTGCGACAACGCATAGGTGGTGAACGAGCAGATGGACACGAACGTCCACGAAATGTGGCGCACGCCCAGATGCAGCAGCGCGATGCGGTCGTACCAGGCGAGTGCGGCGTAGGCCAGAACGGTGGAGGCGACCGCCAGCGCGTACCGATGCGGGGGGATAGCCTTCAGATGGCCCCAGACTTCCGCGCCGACCGACTGGCCCTGAAACTCGCGCGCGAGCAGCCAGAACGAGGCGACGACTGCGGCAAGGCCGACGGCGGGCCAGAAAAAGTCGAGGGCGCGTTTCATCCAGCTCCTGCGCGCCCAAGCGAAAGGGCGGACTCGCGCACCCATGCACGACCCCGCCCTTTATCGCAAGCTGGACTTTGCTTTCCGGACCGTCGCCGGCTTCAGGCGCTCGCGCCGCGCAGCCCCGCCATCCGCAGCTCCGGCGCGCGCATGACGTCGGCGATCTTCTCGGCGGCCTTTTCGCGCCCCTCAAGAGATTCCGCCTTGGCGAGTTCGGCCTCGGCCTCCTCGCGCGCGGCGACCGCCTCCTCGAGCTGACCGCGCAACTCCTCGGCCGAGGCGACAATGTTGTCGCGCCGGCCCCGCGCGGCGCGCGCATAGGTCGGATAGGCGAAATGGGTCGGGTCGGAAATGCGCGCCCGCTGCTCCTCGGCCGCGATTTCGCGGTCCAGATCGCCCGCCATGCGGTTGAATTCGGCGATCATCAGCTCAAGCTGCTTGACCCGCCGGCGCTTTTCGTCGGCCTGGAAACGCTTCAGCCTCAACAAAGTATCCCGCGACTTCATCACACACAGCCCCCGCGCGCGTAGGTGCGCTCCTGCATTGCCGTTCCTTTTTCCGCGAGACGGAAAGGACAATGACGCCTCGAGGTTGCTCCTTGGTTACCGAGATCGGGTCTGGACAAAAAAACAGCGAAGGGCGAACTTGAAATGCGATTCGTTTCGAATGCCTGCAAAGCGGCGGACGGGCGATAAGAGTTCGTTAACTCGTTTGTTTAAGAATTGACGAAGCGCCGACGCTGCCGGTCGACGTCCCGGATGGGCGGCGGCGGGCTGGTCTGGCGGCTGGAGCATTGCAGGCTGACGGGAACATCCCGTGGCCGGGGAACGGCGGATGAGGGTTTATTAACCATTCGTCGTTAACCCTTGTGGCGTCATTGAGCGTGCGCGTTGCGCCGAGGGATCCGGGCGGCGACGGCCTGGTCCACGGCGACGTTTGGCGGCGCAGGTCGCTTGGCGACACATGGGAACGGTGGGGATGAGAAATGCGCGTACTACTTATTGAAGACGACAGCGCAACGGCCCAAAGCATCGAGCTGATGCTCAAGTCCGAGAACTTCAACGTCTACACGACGGATCTCGGCGAGGAGGGCATCGATCTCGGCAAACTGTACGACTACGACATCATCCTACTGGACCTGAACCTGCCCGACATGTCGGGCTACGAAGTGCTGCGCACGCTGCGCGTGGCGAAGGTCAAGACGCCCATTCTCATTCTGTCGGGTCTCGCCGGCATCGAGGACAAGGTGAAGGGCCTCGGCTTCGGCGCCGACGACTATCTCACCAAGCCGTTCCACAAGGACGAACTCGTCGCGCGCATCCATGCCATCGTGCGCCGCTCGAAGGGCCACGCCCAGTCGGTCATCACCACCGGCGACCTCATCGTCAATCTCGACCAGAAGACGGTGGAAGTGAGCGGGGCGCGCGTGCATCTGACCGGCAAGGAATATCAGATGCTGGAGTTGCTCTCGCTGCGCAAGGGCACCACCCTCACCAAGGAGATGTTCCTCAACCATCTCTATGGCGGCATGGACGAGCCGGAACTGAAGATCATCGACGTGTTCATCTGCAAGCTGCGCAAGAAGCTCGCCAACGCGAGCCAGGGCCGCAACTATATCGAAACCGTCTGGGGCCGCGGTTACGTGCTGCGCGAGCCGAGCGAGACGGACGAGCGCATCACCGCCTGAGCGCCGTGCGCCTCGACATGCAAGCCCCGCCGAACGGCGGGGTTTTTCGTTCTTGAGGCTTACGAATTGGCCGCCATTCGCAACGACGCCGGCGTCTTGCGGCGAAACAGACCGGCGCAATCGGGCGCGGGCTCGAATTCGTCGCTGATGCCGACGACCGTTTCGGCGGCGCCGAGCGCGAGATAGCCGTCGTCGGCGAGCACGCGCGAGAGTCGTTGCAGAATATCGCGACGGCGCTCCACATCCATATACATGAGCACGTTGCGGCAGAACACGATGTCGAACCGGCCGAACCTGCCGAACTCGTCGATGAGATTTGCGCGCCGGAACTCAACATGCGCGCGCAAATGGTCGTTGATGCGCCAGGCCTCGCCGTCGCGCTGGAAATGCCGCAGCAGCAAGGGCGTCGGCAGGCCACGCTGCACCTCGAACTGCGAATAGCGCCCTTCGCGCGCGGCGGCGACGGCGGCGGCCGAGACATCGCTGGCCACGATTTCGACGCGCCAGCCCGCGAATTCGCGCTGCTGTTCGTCGATCAACATGGCGAGCGAATACGGCTCCTGGCCGGTCGCGCAGGCCGCGCTCCAGATGCGGATGCGCCGTTCGGCGCGGCGCGCCTCCCGCAACCGCGGCAGCACGGTCGCGCGCAGCGCCTCGAACGGCTTGCGGTCGCGGAAGAACAGCGTCTCGCACGTCACCATCGCGTCGATGGTGCGGTCGAGCAGCGCGGGGTCGCCGCCTTTCGACAGACGATGAACCAGTTCGCTCACGTTCGGCAAACCGGCGGCGGCCACCGTCGGCTGCAATCGCATTTCGATCGCTTGATGTTTGCCTTCGTCGACCGCAAGGCCGATGCGATCGGACAGGAGCGCGGCGAGCGCGGCGAGATCGCTGCGCATCACGAACCTCTCCGCGTTCCGCCGAGCCGGTCGGCCACGATGTCGGCAAGCCGCTCGATGGGCGCGATCGCCGAGGCCAGCCCCTCGCGCGCAATGGCGCCGGGCATGCCCCAGACGGCGCTGGTCGCTTCGTCCTGAACGGCGACGCTACCGCCGGCGTCCACGATCCGGCGCGCGCCGGCGAGCCCGTCGACGCCCATGCCCGTCAGCACCAGCCCCAGCACGCCAGGGCCGAAACTGTCGGCGGCCGATCGAAACAGCACGTCGACCGAGGGTTTGCAGAAATTCTCGGGCGCCGTGTCGGAGAAGGCGAGAATGTGCACGTCTCCGAGCCGCAGCGCTTTCAGATGCGCCCCGCCCGGTGCGATGTAGATGCAGCCGGGCATCAGACGCTCGCCGTTGGTGGGCGCATGCGTCGGCATTCCGGTCGCGCGCGCGATCTGGTCGACCACCACGTCGGTGAAATTGGCGGGCATATGCAGCACGACGACCACGGGGATGTTCGAGAGCGTCGGCGCAAGCCGCGTGAGCAGCGCGACGAGCGCCTGCGGACCGCCGGTCGAGGCGCCGATGACAAGGATGCGCGGCGTGAGCGCGCCGAACCGGCGCAGCGCGTGGTCCGCGCGGCCGGATGTGCGCTCCTCAACGGTCGTGGCCTGTTCCGCGCGCGTGCGCATCGCCTGTTCCCTCGCGCCTCAGACGAGGCCGATTTCCTCGAGCTTGGATTGCACGATATGCCGGTCGAACGGTTTCATGATGTATTCGTCGGCGCCTGCGTGCATGGCGCGCGCGATCTGCGCGACATCGTTCTCGGTGGTGCAGAACACGATCTTCGGTTTGGCGCCGTCCGGCATCTTGCGCAGTTCGCGCAGGAATTCGTAGCCATCCATCACCGGCATGTTCCAGTCGAGGAAGATCGCGTCGGGCATGGAGGCCGCGCAACAGTCGAGCGCGCGCGCGCCGTCCTCGGCCTCGGCCGTCTCGAAGCGCAGGTCTTCGAGAATGCGGCGCGCGATCTTGCGGATGATGGCGGAATCGTCGACGACGAGCACTTGCGTCATGTGTCTGCTCCGTGGGTCGCTTCGTGCTGCGCGCGGTTCTCGTGGCGAGAGCGGCGCGGATTGAGTTCGAACAACGCATCGATGTCGAGCACCGGCAGCAGTCCGGCCTCGATGCGGTAATAGGCTTGCGTCAGGTTGGCGCGGGCTTCGCTCACATGGGTGGGCGTCGGCGCGCGGTCGGTTTCGCGACAGGTCATGGCGTCGCCGACCGCATCGACCACGAGCGCATAGGATTCGCCGCCCGAGTCGATGGCGACGCCATAGACATGCGCGGGCTCGCCTTCGCTCATGTTCAGGCGCCGCGCGAGGCTGACGGCGGTGACGATTTTGCCGCGCAGGTTGACGAGACCGAGAACGACCGGCGGCCCGAGCGGCACGGGCGTGATCGACTGGATGCGGAAGATGGCGTGCACCGCATCGACCGGCAGGCCGAACATGGCGCCGCCGGCGTAGACGACGAAACACGACAGTTCGTCGCCGTAGGTGCGCGCGGCGTCGGTCTCGGGCAGGGCGTCGATGGCGATCATGCGCCCACCTCCGCGAGAATCTGGTCTTCGAGCGTCTGGATCGACAGTCTGCCTTTTTCCAGAATCTCGTCGAGCGCGCGCAGCAATTCCTTGCGGTCGAATTTGCCTGCGACCGCGCGCATGCCGCAGGCGCTGGCGGCCGCGACCGTCTTTTCGTTGACGTGGGCGGCCAGCGCGACGATCGGCGTCTCGCGCCACCGCGCGTGCGCGTTGAGCGTGCGGGCGAAGGTGTAGCCGTCCATCTCGGGCATGTCGGTGTCGGTGACGATGGCGTCGAACGTCACGCCCTTCTCGATCAGGGCAAGCGCGGCGCGCGCGCTCTCGCGCGTCGTCACCGTGTAGCCGGCTGCTGTGAGAACGGGCGCGAGCATCTCGCGGAAGAACAGGCGATCGTCGACGAGCAGAATGCGGAACCGGCGGTTGACGCCGCGCATCACGGAATCGGGTCGCGCGGCGCGAATGAAATGGGCAAGGTCGAGCAGTTCGGCGATTGCGCCGCCGAAATCCGCCGATCCCAAAACGCCCGGCTGATCCTGCGCGATCTGGATGTCGAGCGGCGCGTCGACGATATCGACAATGTCGTCGACGAGCAGACCCATCGTCTCGCCGCCGACGCCGACGATGAGAACGGGCTGGTTGAACGCGCGCAACTGCACGCCTTCGGCGGCGGGCAGAAGCGGCGTCAGGCGACCGCGATGGCGCAGCACGAGTCCCTGTCCGGTCGTTTCGATCTGCGTGGCGTCCACGCTTTCGATGCGCGTGATGAGCGACAAGGGCAGCGCCTTGCTCACGCCGGGGCCGGCGCGCAACAGCACGATGCGCGACTGCGCTTCCTTCGGGGCGACGGGTTCGACGGGCGGAGCGACGCGATACTGGCTGGTGCGCTGAACGCCGAGCGTCGCGGCCACGCCCGTCGAATCGAGAATGAGCACGACCGCGCCGTCGCCGAGAATCGTCTGGCCGGAGAACACGCGGATGTTGGCGAGCTGCGCGTTGAGCGGTTTGACGACGATTTCCTGTACGTCGTCGACCGAATTGACGATGACGCCGAACGTGGAGGCGGCCACGCGCATGACAATGACGAGGCGCTCCTCGCGCGCAGCCGTCGGCGCTCCGGCCTCCAGCCCCAGCAGTTCGGACAGATCGCAGACCGGCAGCACCTGATCGCGCAGGCGCAGCACCGGCGCGCCCTGCGCCGTTTCCAGGCGATGCGGCGATTCCGCGCCAAGCCCGACCACTTCGACCACGCCAAGCTGCGGCAGCGCGAATTTCTGGCCGGCGATGGAGACGATGAGCGCGGGCGCGATGGCGAGCGTGAGCGGAATGCGAATCGAAAAGCGCGCGCCGGCGCCGGGCGTGGAAGCGACGGACACCACGCCGCCGATCGCCTCGATGTTCTCGCGCACGACGTCCAGGCCCACGCCGCGACCGGAGATGTCGGTCACGCGCGCGGCGGTCGAGAAGCCCGGCGCGAAAATGAAGCGGCACACGTCGTCGTCCGACAGCGTGGCGACTTCCTCCTCGCTCGCCAGCCCCAGCGCGACCGCCTTGCGGCGGATGCGCGCGCAGTCCAGTCCGCGCCCGTCGTCGGAAACCTCGATGGCGATCTGGCCGGCCTCGTGGGCGGCCGACACACGGATGCAGCCCGTCTCCGGCTTGCCGGCGGCCACGCGCTCCTCGACCGACTCCAGCCCATGGTCGGCGCAGTTGCGGATCATGTGCGTCAGCGGATCGCGGACGAGTTCGATCAGCTGGCGGTCGAGTTCGGTCTCGGCGCCTTCGGCGACGAGGTCGATCTTCTTGCCGAGCTGGGCGGCAAGTTCGCGCACCAGCCGCGGCAGCGTGCCGAACACGCGGCTCATCGGCTGCATGCGCGCGCGCATCACGGCGTCCTGCAGGTCGGTGGCGACGGAGGACAGGCGTTGCAGCGCGCCCTTGACCGCTTCGTCGGTGTTGGAACGGGTCACCTCGGTCAGCTGGTTGCGGGTGAGCACCAGTTCGGACACCAGCAGCATGAGGGATTCGAGCGCCTCGATGGTGACGCGGATCGAATCCGGTTTGTGCGCGCGCGGGGCGTGGCTTTCGGCGGGCTCGTGCGCGGCGGGCGACGCGGCTGATGGTTGGGCGCTCTGCGGCGCGGCTTCGGGCGCGCGCGCTGGCGCGGCTGGCGCGGCGCCGGCGCTCATGGCTTTGGCGTGGGAGGCCAGCGCTTCGATGAGATCGGAATCGTCGCCGTCGGGTTCGCCGCCCGTCTCCTCGATCCGCGCCAGCAGATCCTTCACGCGGTCGATGGTCGAAAGAATGAGTGTGACGGTCTCGGGCGTGGCGCGCGCGCCGTCGCGCATGCGGCCGATCACGGCCTCGGCCGCGTGCGACACCCTGGCCAGCCGGGCGAGGCCGAGAAAGCCGCAGGTGCCCTTGATGGTGTGCACGAGCCGGAAAATGCTGGCGATCATCTCGCGGTCGGACGGGTCGCGTTCGAGCTCGACGAGCTGCGCGCCCGCAGCCTCGATGTGCTCGTTCGTTTCGACCAGAAAATCGCGAAGAATGTCGTCCATGACCCATCCGCCGCCCGTTGCGGCGCAACGGGACCGGCCGATTATGGGCGGACGGGGTTAAGGAGGGTTGAAAAGAGGGCGTCGGTTCGGGTCAGCCGGCGTCTTCGGCCACGGCGGCGGCCGGCGCGCGGGCCGACAGGCTCACATGGTCGGGCGCGCTTTCGAGCGTGAGGTCGAGCCCGGAATCGCGCGCCACCAGCCCCGTGTAATAAGCCTGGATGCCATGCGCGTCGACGCCGCCCTCCGGCTCCCCGGCGAGCAGGCCCGGCACATGGGCGGCCACGCGCGCGTTCACGCCCCTGGCGTCCACCGACAGAATGGCGCCCTCGTCGGCGATAGTCACCGAGATCACGCCGCCGCGCGGAATGGCGGCCGCCGCGATCAGGCACATGTTGAGAACGAGCTTCACTTTATTCTTGGCCAGCAGGATGCGCGGCGCGTTCCAGTCGAGCCGCGTGCGGTCGTCGGCGAACAGGCCGCGCGCCACGTTCTCGGCGTCGCCGGTGTCGATCGCCGCGCCGGCCGAACCCGCCGCCCCGAAAGCCAGCCGGCAGAATTGCAGCCGGGCGGAAGCGGTGCGCGCGCTCTTCTTGATGAGCTCGAGCGCGAAGGCGCGCATGTCTGCGTCCTTCTCGTCCTCCAGCACTTCCAGACCGTTGACGATGGCGCCGACCGGCGAAATCACGTCATGGCAGACGCGCGAGCACAGCAAGGCGGCCAGATCGAGCGGTTCGAGCGAAATTTCGGCCATGGTCGATCCTGTTTGGATGGAGGCGGACGCGGAACGCGGGACGGGCGCGAATCAGGCCGCGCGGCGCATGGTTCGACCCATAATCCCTGCCGGCGCGGCTTATCAAGCGTCGCGGCTTGTCAGAAGGCGCGCGGCGCGGCAAAGGACGCAGATGGTTTCGCGCACAACGGTCCATCGCCCCGATCCCGACGCCGCGGCCGAGATGTTCGCGCAGCTGGCGCTGGACGCCGGCGCGGCGATCATGCGCATCTACCAGCAGGGCGCCAGGGTGCGCCTGAAGGCGGACGCCAGCCCCGTCAGCGACGCCGACGAGGCGGCCGAGGCGATCATTCTGGCGGGTCTGGCCCGCGCCATGCCCGGTGTGCCGGTGGTGGCGGAGGAATCCGTCGCCAAAGGCCAGACGCCGGCGGCGGGCGAGGTGTTCGTGCTGGTCGATCCGCTCGACGGCACGCGTGAATTTCTGGACCGCAACGGCGAATTCACCGTCAACATCGCGCTCATCGCGCATGGCGCGCCGGTCGCCGGCGCCGTCTATGCGCCCGCGCTTGGGCGGCTGTGGACGGGCGGGCGGGAAGCGCGGGCAGCCAAGGTCGCGCCGGGCGCGGTTCTGCCGCCGCCGGCCGCGCGCAAGCCCATCCGCGCGCGCCCGGCGCCGGCGCGGCTCACCGCCCTCGCCAGCCGGTCGCATCGCGATCCGCAAACCGACGCCTTCCTGGCGCGGCTGCCGATCGCCGAATCCGTGACGGCCGGCTCCTCGCTCAAGTTCTGCCGGATCGCGGAAGGGCTGGCGGACGTCTATCCGCGGTTTGGCCCGACGATGGAATGGGACATCGCGGCAGGCGACGCCGTGCTCCGGGCGGCGGGCGGCGTGGTGGTGGACGCCGCCGGCGCGCCCTTCGTCTACGGAAAGCCGCCGTTCCGCAACGGGCCGTTTGTCGCCTGGGGCGACCGCAAAACGCGATCCTGAGCGAATTCGTCAACTGCCTCTTAACCATGGAGGGCCACTCTCGCCGCCAGACGCGCGGCGCCCGCCGGGGCGCTGCGTCAGGCGATGGCGCTTGCCGTCGCGGGCTCGGGCGGGGAAGGAAGAGGCCATGACCAAGACTCGCAGAGACGTTCTTTTCTCGGCGGCCGCTCTGGCGGCGGCGCCGCTGGTCGGCGCGCCGCCGGTCGCCGCTTACGAGGAACGGCCGCAGAATTTCTCGACCAACGAACTGATCGACAACGGCCATCGGTTCTTCGGCTCCGTCAGCCGGGGGCTGGCGCAGGGCATCGAATCGGCCACGCGCAAATGGGGTCGCCCCAACGCCTACATTCTGGGTCAGGAAGGGGCGGGCGCGTTCATCGGCGGTCTGCGCTACGGCGAGGGCAAGATGTACACGCGCAACGCCGGCGACCGGCGCGTTTTCTGGCAGGGGCCGTCGCTCGGTTTCGACGCCGGGCTCGACGGCGACCGCACCATGATGCTCGTCTACAACCTGCCGGCGGTGGAGGCGATCTATCGCCGGTTCGGCGGCGTCGACGGGTCGGCCTATCTGATCGGTGGGTTCGGCTTTACGGCGCTGACGGCGGACGACGTGGTGGTGGTGCCGATCCGCTCCGGCGTCGGGGCGCGGCTCGGGCTCAACATCGGTTATCTGAAGTTCACGCAGGCGCAGACCTGGAACCCGTTCTGAGACCGTTCGCGGCGCTTTGATTTTGCCTCGCTCGCGCGCGCATGCGATGGTCGCCGCGCGGCGCCTTGAGCGCGACGCTGCGGCAATCGAGGACGGCGGCGCTTGATCGAACAGATCATGTATTTCGCGTTGGGCGCGCTGTCGGCGGGCCTGCTGGCGCTGTTGGCGCTGCCGGCTTTCTGGCGGCGCGCGGTGCGGCTGTCGCGCCGGCGGCTGGAGCTCGTGGCGCCCATGTCGATGGAGGAGATCGTCGCCGAGAACGATCTCATGCGCGCGGAATTCGCCGCCGAGCGGCGGCGGATCGAACAGCGGATCGAACACGAGCGCGAGGAACGCGCCGCCGATCGCGCCGAACTCGGCCGGCGCGCCACGCAGATCGCGACGCTCGAAACCGCGCTCGACGAGATCGGCGTCGCGCACGGCGCGCTTTCGAGCGAGCACGAGCGGTTGCGCGCCGACCATGCGCAGGCGTCCGGCGAACTGGCGGCCGCGAGCAAGGAAGTCTACGACTCCGCCGCGCTGAACGAGAAACTGCGCGCCGAGCTGATCGAGCTGAAGCGCGCGCATGGCGAGGCCGAGCGTCTGGCGGCCGAGCGCGCCGCGACCGTCGCCGCGCTGGACGCGCGCGCGCAGAGCTTGCAGTTGCGCGGCGAAACCTTCGCGCAGGAGAGCGAGGAGCGGCTGCGCGGGCTGCGGTTGCAGGAAGAGCGCGCGCGCGGGCTGGGCGAGGAGCGCGACATGCTGCTGAAGGATCTGCAGGCCTACGAACAGCGGATGGCCGCGGCGCTCGCGCGGCTGGACGCCGAGCAGGCGCGTGCGGCCGGATTGCAGGAAACGATCGACGCATTGCGCGCGGAAGCAGAAAGCGCGGAGACGATGCGCGCCGAGGCGGTGGAGGCGCTGCGCGCAGGCGTGCGCGCGCGCGCGGAGGCGGAATCGCGCCATGCCGCGCTCAACGATCGGCTGGCCGAGGCGCGTCGCGCCGCTCATGCGGCCGACAGCGCGGCCGCCGACAAGATCGAGGCGCTGCGCTCGGAAGTCGCCGCGCTCAAGGGCGCGCTGGTGGCCGCGCGTGAAGCGCGCAACGGCCATGCGGACGCGGCGCAGTTGCGCGCGACGCTCGCCGAGATTGGCGCGAAGGTGGCGCGCATGGCGGGCGAGGCCGAACGCCCGTCCTGACCGACGAGCCGCGCCGATGCGTTCGAGAGCTACAAGGCGGGCGCAAAACTGTGCGCCTGCGCCATGCGCCAGGCGTTGACGAAGCGTGGATCGTCGCTGCCTTCGAGGAGCGCGCGCGGTCGCAACGCGGGATAGAGCGCATCGTAGTCGACGACCGCGCCCGGCGAGATGCGTCGCGAGAGATGGCGCGTGGCGATCTCGCACGGATGCGAGGCCCCGACCGCTGCGGCGATCTCCTTCAGGGCGGCGACCGTCTGGCGATGGAACTGAAACACGCGCTCGGATTTGTCCGGCACGACGAGCGCACGGGAGCGGCTTTCGTCCTGCGTCGCGACGCCGGTCGGACAGGCATCCGTGTGGCAGGCCTGCGACTGAATGCAGCCGAGCGCGAACATGAAACCGCGCGCCGCATTGCACCAGTCCGCGCCGAGCGCGATAGCGCGCGCCATGTCGAATCCGCTGACGATCTTGCCGCTCGCGCCGAGCCGCACGCGCGGGCGCACGCCCACGCCCACCAGCGCATTGTGCGCGAAGTTCAGGCCTTCGCGCATCGGCATGCCGATATGGTCCATGAATTCGAGAGGCGCCGCGCCCGTTCCGCCTTCCTTGCCGTCGATGACGATGAAATCGGGCGCCAGGCCTGTCTCCACCATCGCTTTGCAGATGGCGAGAAACTCCCACGGGTGGCCGATGCAAAGTTTGAACCCGGTCGGCTTGCCGCCCGACAGCGTGCGCAGCCGCTCGATGAATTGCAGAAGCTCGATCGGCGTCGAGAAAGCCGTATGGCGGGCCGGCGAAACGCAATCGCGGCCAAGCGGCACACGACGGATTTCGGCGATTTCGGGCGTGAGTTTGGCGGCGGGCAGGATGCCGCCCTGACCCGGCTTGGCGCCCTGGCTGAGCTTCACCTCGATCATGCGGATCTGCGGCGCGGTGGCGACGGCGGCAAATTGATCGGGGCTGAACGCGCCGTCCTGGTCGCGGCAACCGAAATAGCCCGAGCCGATCTCCCAGACGAGATCGCCGCCGTTCTCAAGATGATACGGACTGACGCCGCCCTCGCCGGTGTCGTGGGCGAATCCGCCGCGCCTGGCGCCGGCGTTGAGCGCACGGATCGCGTTGGCGCTGAGCGCGCCGAAGCTCATCGCCGAAATGTTGAACAGCGAAGCGGAATAGGGTTTGGCGCAATGCTGGCCGATCAGCACGCGCGGATCGGTGTCCACGGCGGCGGCCGGCGCGATCGAATGCCGGGCGAATTCGTAGCCTTCGGCGTAGACGTCGTATTCTGTGCCGAACGGCCGCTTGTCGAGCTCCTTCTTGGCGCGCTGGTAGACGATGGCGCGCGCGTCGCGGCTGAAGGGCGCGCCTTGTTTCTCGTCCTCGAAGAAATACTGGCGGATGGCCGGGCGCATGTCCTCCAGAAGAAACCGAAGGTGCGCCGAGATCGGATAGTTGCGCAGGACGGCGTGGCGCGTCTGCACGAGATCGCGCACGCCGAGCGCGACGAGCGCGATGCAGGCGAGCGACAGAAAGGCGAACAGGTCGCCGAACACGTCCGAACCGGTGAATCCGGCGAACACGAATATGCCGGCCGCGCTGAGCGTGAGGGCGATGTAGCGCGGCCCGAAAGCCATTCGTAGATAGCGCATGGGCGGCTCCGCCGTTCCAATTATTCTGCAACCGCGCGGAGGGCGCCCTCAGCGCGGGGTGAGCGTCATCGGCATGCCGCCTTCCGGCCGCAGCGTCACGCGCTGGAGGGGGCGCACGCGATGGCCGCGTGCGAGATCGAAGCGGAACGCATGCAGAAGATGGGCGAGCACGATCGACATTTCCTGCATGGCGAACCCCATGCCGATGCAGACGCGCGGACCCGCGCCAAATGGAATGTAGGCGAAACGGTCGATGCGTTCGCGGTTCTCGCCGAAAAAACGATCTGGATCGAACGCATCGGGATCGCGCCACAGTTTGCGGTGGCGATGCAGCAGGAAGGGCGCGACCATGACGGTCGTGCCGGCGGGTATTTTCTGGCCTGCGATCTCGTCGTCGGCGATCGCCTCGCGGCTCAGGATGGCGGCCGGCGGGTAGAGGCGCATGGCCTCTTCCACGATGGCGCGGATGACCGGCGTGCGTTCGGCGAGCGTCTCGATCGGCCCGGCGTTCAGTTCGGCGTCGGCCTCGGCCTGCGCGCGCGCGCGCCATTCGGGCGATTGCGAGATGAGATAGAGCGCCCACGTCATGGCGTTGGCGGTCGTCTCGTGGCCCGCCCCGATGAAGGTGGTGATGTTGGCGCGCAGATCGTTCTCGCTCATGGCGAGCCCGGTTTCGGGATCCTGCGCCTTCAACAGCAGCGTGAGAATGTCGTTGGGGGGCGTCTGGCCGCGCGCCAGCAACTCGCGCCGCGCCGCGATGATGGCGTCGACCGTCCTGCGGAACCATTGCAGCGGCTGGCGCGCGCGGGCGCGGCCGATGCGCGGCACAAACTGCGGCACGCCGAATAGATCGAGCGGATCGACGCGGCCGATGGTGTCGAAATAGCGGTTGACCGCCTGCTGGAAACCACTCGCGTCCTGGCCCAGTCCCTGTGTGAACAGCGTGTGCTCAAGCACCTCCAACGCGAGTCGCGCGAGATGATCGTGCATGTCGATGATGCGGCCGGGGCGCTGGCGCGCAAGCCGCTCCACGTCGCCGCGCATGACTTCCGCCATCGGCTTTGCGAAGGCGACCACCTGTCGCGGCGAGAACAGCGGCGCGAGCGAGCGGCGCTGGGCGCGCCAGTCCTCGCCGTCGGTCGTCAGCAGGCCGCGCCCGAGCGCGGGCTGCAGTATGCGCAGTTGCCGCGCGTCTTTTCGATAGTTGGCGACGTTGTCGAGAAAGATGCGACGCACGCCGGCCGGATCGCAGACGGCGGCGTTGCGGCCGAGGGCGGTGTGCGCATAGAGCACCTTTTCCTCGTAGTGCCGGCGCGTCCAGACCTCGATCGGATTGCGGTAGAGCGTGGCTATGGCGCGCACGAGACCGAGCGGCGCCTCGTGCGGCACGGGCGCCGGGGGGCGGAACAGGGAAGGCGACAGGCTGGCGATTGCTGCGGACATCGATTTCTCTCGAACGCACGCTCCCGGGCGCCTCATGTGGGGCTGCGACGCCTGCGAACTTACGGACGGTTTGTGTTCCTGGATTGACGTGTTTCTTGATTGACGCGGAACGCGCGGCGCGCCGGAACTCTTTGCTGGCCCGCGCGTTGACCATAGTCGCTCGCAGGCGAACAGCAACCCGTGCGCTTGCCCGAACCTTGCGACGGCGGGCGTCAGGCGGGCGGACGCGCCTGCGCGAGGTCGGCGCGCGCCGTCATGAATTCGAACACGAAGGCGCTGTCGGGTTCGCGTGCGCGCATGAGGTCCATCAGATCGCGTGCGACGAGCCGAGCGTGGCGGGCGCTGAATGCGCCGGCCAGGACATGCGTGCGTTCCGTCTCGTCGTGCAGAAGCACGCTGTATTCGCCGATCTGGGAGTCGCTGCTGATCGAGATGCGATAGGACGTCATGGCTCCCTCCCGGAACCGCACGACGGAGGCAGCATGGGACCGGGCGTGGCGAACATCAATGCGGATTCGTCGCTGCGGCGCGTCAATTCGACGACGGCGTGTCAGCGGCGGCGCGGGGTGGAGACGATGTCCTCGTCCGGCGGCTCGAATGCCCCGTCCTCGCGCAGGCTGGCCGAGGGGCGGGGGAGAGGGTTCGCGGCGAATGCGCGCATCGGCGGAAGGGGCTGCGGCGGCGTGGCGAAATCGGGGGCCGCGCGCAGGTTGGGAGCGTCTGCGCCCGGCAGGGTCTTGACCTGCGCGATGTCGGTTTCTTCCTCCACGTCCGGCGCTTCCGGAAGGTCGTCGCGGCGCGGCGCCGGCGCCAAGTTCTGCGGCGCGGGCTTGCAGATCCGGCGCGGGCCGCGCGAGGAATTGCCGTGCATCGCCAGATCGACGTGGATATGGTCGTAGTGGAAGCCGTTGGACCCCGGCGCGAGAACAGTGGTGAAGATTTCGCAGGCGCCGCGCTGCGTGTCGCGCAGAAAGGCCTGGGTCTGTTCGTCGCCGCGCGTCCAGTCGCGCCGGATGACGATCTTGCGGCCGTCGGCGAGCGTGAAGCCGCCGATGTCGAGCGCGTTGCCGAACGCATGTTCGGAAAGGCGCGCGCCGATCTGGTTGTTCATGCCGCGACAGGAGTAGGAACCCATCGTGTCGATCTGCACGATCGGCATGCCGAACCGCGCCTGCGCCGCGGGCTGGACCGTCTGGCTCACCCAGTTGTCGAGTTCGGCGACCATCGAACAGTCGAGGGTGGCGGTGGTGTTGAACTGCACGGCGCCGCCTTGCAGCGCCACCACTTTCAGCGGGCGGGTGAGCCCGCAGATGGAGGGGCCGGAGATTTCGCGCGCGGGCTGCACATAGGCCGAGAACTGCACGCGCTTCTGCGCGAAGCAGGCGTTCTCCGCCGACGTGCGCCAGGCCGGGCGCTGCGGCTTCTGATACAGCGAGCACCCGCCGAGCACGGCGAGCGGCCCCAGAAGAACAAGGAATGGCAATACGCGACGCGCCATTCGCAGAGCTAAGCGCGCGAGCCGTTAACGGCCGTCAAACTTTCTGGGTTAACGCGCGCGAATGTTTGCGGCGTGATCCGGGCGCCTCATCCGCGGCGCGTCGCGCCTGCGAGCAGGCCTGGCGCGAGCGCCTCGGCCGCCTCCGCGCCGGAGATCGCGACCGCTTCCACGCCCGCGCCGTAATTGCCGCCGCCGGCGATCAGAAGGCCGGGAATGGGGGATTTCGATCCCTTCAGGCGACCTTGCGGCGAAATGCCGTAAATCGCCCCGCCGCTCGCCCAGTCGTAGCGCGCGTAGGTGACGGGGCTGGCGTCGGCGCGATAGACGATGTGGCGCGACAGATCCGGCAGCACGCTCTCCATGGTCGCGATCATGCGATCGCCGATCCCGGTCTTGCGCTGTTCGTATTCGTCGGAACGGCGCCATTGCTTCCAGTCGCTGGCGAAACCCTGCGCCTCGTCGTCGGGAAACCATTTGCGGGCTTCCTCGAAAGGCATGAGCATGATCAGCATCATGATCGAATGGCCGGGCGGAGCGGCGGAGGGATCGAGCAGGGACATGGTGGCGGCGCCGACATGCAGCGGTCCCGCAACATGGGTCGAGGGCCTGATGTCCGGCACGTAGTCGAGCCCGAGATGCACGCTGAAGCAGGAGGTCGCCGGGGCGGCCTTTTCAATTCGCGCGCGGAAGTCGGCGGGCGTGTGTTCCTTCGCCACGAGTTCGAGAAAGGTGCGGCGCAGGTCCGCGTTGGAGATCACCGCATTGGCGCGAATGCGCGCCCCATCGGCGAGTTTCACGCCCGCCGCGCGACCGTTCTCGACAATGATTTCGCTGACCGGCGTCTTCAGCCGCACCTGGCCGCCACGCGTCTCGATCGCGGCGACGAGCGCGTCCGACAAAGCGCCCGAGCCGCCGACCGGATAATAGCCGCCCTTGAAATAATAACCGAAGATCGGCGCCATCTGCGCGCAGCTCAATCGCTCCGACCCGTCGCCGAGATAGCCTGTCAGCGCGCCGAGAATGGCGCGCGCGCGTTCGTCGCGCACATTCTGCGCGACAAGTTCGTCGAATGGCTTGTCCATCCATTCGAAGGCCAGCGGATGGTCTGCCGGAAAGGCCAGCATCTCCTCGAGCGTGGCCGGCGCGCCCGGCACGCCGCCGCGCCCCGCGCCGGTCGCATACATGCCTTCGAACACGCCGTGCAGCGTTTCGAACACGCGCATCAGTCCGGCCGCCTCGGCCGGAAATCGTTCGCCCAACATGCGGGCATAGGCGCGCCAGTCGCGCGGCGGGTCGATCGCGTCGTCCGCCATGCGGTAGGAATGGTCGATGCGGCGCCATTCGAGGCGGTCCGCCACCCCCAGCCGCTCCAGAATGCGGTCGATCGGACCGCCCTTCCACACGCCGGAGAAATCGTGCGGGCCGGCGTCGAACCGGTACAGGCAGGGGCGGCCTTCGTGGCGCGCCTTGCGCAGATAGGTGTGGCAATAGCCCCCGGCTGCGACGTGCTGATCGAAGACGATGGTCTTGTAGCCGGCGTCCGCCAGCAGGGCGGCTGCGGTCAGGCCGCCGATTCCGGCGCCGACGATCGCGACGTCGCAATCGCGGTCGCCTTGTTTGAGCGCGGGCGCCGGCCAGTGGAACTCCTCCCGGCCGCGCCGCATGCGGTTGAAGGCCAGGCGCAGCGCCGCGCGCGGACCAAAGATGGACACAAGCGCGCCGCCGCCGACGATGGCTGTGACGACGACGGGCGAAAGCTGTGCGTAGCGCGCGGCGGCGATGGCGAGAAACAGGGCGCCCCACAGGCCGGACATGGCGGCGTTGACCAGAAAGAACTGACGCGATCCGGCGCTCGCGGCGAATGAAGAGCGTGCGTAGTCGGCGGTCCACGGCCGGCCCATCGCGAGGCCGAGAAAACTCGCGACGCCAAGACCCGCGAACGACATCCACAGCGCGTTCGCCGCTGTCCAGACGGGATCGACGAACCAGAGGGCCGCCAGCGCGGCGAGCGTGACGAGGCCGCCGATTTCGAGGAGGAAGGTTTCGCCGCGTGTCCGCCGCCAGAGCGCCGCTGCGACCGAAAGCGAGAAGCCGGTCGCGATGGCGCCGCCAGGCGCGCCATAGGCCAGAAGCGCCCAGAATATTGCGAGCGGCGCCAGACCGATCTTCACAAGCAGAAAGGTCTTCATTGGCGCCCCCCCAAAAAACAGGCGCCGGCCTTTGCAGCCGGCGCCCGGTGTCGTTCAGCGCGCCGTCATGCGCGGTTCAGATGTTTGCGCTCTGGTCGGACGCGGCCTGCGCGGCGCGGCGTTCGGCCATGAAACGTTCGAACTCCTCGCGGTCGCGCGCCCGGCGCAGCTTGTCGAGGTGTTCGGCGAACTCGCGCTCGGCCTCGACGAGCTTGCGACGCTCCTCCTCCAGACGCGCCAGTTCGGCCGCGCGCCAATCGTCGAAGGCGGCGTTGCCGCTCGACGGCATCTCGCCGAACGGCCGCCAGGGCTGCCCGCGCCAGACGGGCCTGGCGAAGCCGCCGGTCGCGCGGTCCCATTGCGCTTGCAGGTTCGGACCCACATGTTCCTGCGCAAAGGCGACGAGGTCGCCCTGGTGGCCTTCCTTGCGCTGCCAGATCTTGAAGAACAGGATCGCCAGCCCGATCGGCCAGAATACGATGAACCCGAGGACCATCGCGACGATTTCGAGGGGCTTCCAGCCCATTCGTCCGCACCGCCGCCCGCCGCGGGGGCGAGCATCGCCGGACATGGTGGTTTCCTGATAGGTCATAGGCTCCTCCGACCGGCTCAACCCCATTCCGGAGCGCCGATGTAAAAGTAATTTAGTTTTACATTCGGTCGCCGTCCAGAGGGTTTGATGTGAATTTTTGTTCATGAAGCACAACGCCGCGCTGTTATGCGCGGCGTTTCAAAGGCTTGTGGAATTTCACGGCGCGCGGCGCGCCTCAGTGCCGGTTGTTGGCGCTGTGGTTGGCGCTGTGGTTGGTCTGGCCGCCGTGCTGGGCGACGACCGTGTCCGCCGCCTTGCCCACCATTTCGGCCAGATGGTCGAACTCGGCGGTGAAAAAGCCGACGCCCGAGGTCGCCGAACGCAGGTCCACGATCAGCCCGCGCATTTCAGCCTCGGGAATTTGCGTGTCGAGCACCTCCCAGCCTTCCCAGCCGGGGCGTCCGTCGTAGCCGAGAATCTGCCCGCGGCGGCCGGTGACGATGCCGGTCGCCCGGGACATCGCCTCGCTCGGCACGGCGATCTTCACCGATAGGATCGGCTCCAGCAGCACCGCCCCCGCCTTCTCCAGCGCCTCGCTCATGCCGATGCGCGCGGCGGTGCGGAAGGCCATGTCGGAGGAATCGACCGTGTGATACGAACCATCGGTGAGCGTGGCGGCGACGTCCACCACCTCGAAGCCGAGCGGGCCTTTCTCGCACGCGTCCCGACAGCCGGCTTCCACGGACGAGAAATATTGCCGCGGCACTGAACCGCCGTGGACCGTTTCGGCGAACTGGAAACCCTCGCCGCGCGCGCGCGGCTTCACGTCCAGCACCACGTCGCCGAACTGGCCGTGACCGCCCGACTGCTTCTTGTGGCGGCCGCGCACGGAGACGGGATGGCGGATCGTCTCGCGATAGGCGACGGCCGGCGGGTGCGTCTCGAGCGCGATGCCGAACCGCCCCGCCAGACGTTCGATGGCCACGCGCAGGTGCATCTCGCCCTGGCCGAGCAGCTTCATCTCGCCGGACGCCTGATCCTGCACGAACTGCAGCGAAGGATCTTCCTCCACCAGCTTGGTCATGGCGGCGGCGAGTTTGGCCTCGTCCTTGCGGTCCTTGATGGCGAGCGCGAGCGCATGCACTGGCTGCGGTGGATGAATCGTGGCGATGACCGGTTTCGGCTTGCCGTTCCTGGCGTCGCCGAACGTCTCTCCGGTGGCGATGTGGTCGAGCCGGCCGAAGGCGAGCGTGTCGCCTTCCTCCGCGCGCGTCAGGCGCACGGTGGTGGAGCCGGCCATGCGCGCGATGGAGGCGATGCGATCCTCCTCGCCGCCGGCGCCGACGACGGTCGCGTTGTCGACGAAGGCGCCGCGCAGCACGCGCGCCAGCGTCAGCTTGCCGCCGTGCGCCGTGTGCACCGAGCGCAGCGCCTGCGCGAGCGGCGCGCCCGTATCCGAAACGCCGAGGCGCTTGCGCGTGGCCGCGACGCCCGCCGACTCGTGGCGCAGCGCCTTCAACAATCGCGTGACGCCATTCCCGCGGTCGGCCGAACCGATGAGCAGCGGCGCGACGAGACCCTCGCGCAATTCGCGCGTGAGATCGTCGAACACCTGGTCGCGCGGCGGCTCGATGTCGGAGATCAGCTCCTCCATCAGCGCGTCGTCGTAGTCGGCGAGTTTCTCCAGCATCGAATAGCGCGCTTCCTTCTCGCGCGGCAGTTCGCCGGCGGGCACGTCGATGACGGCGGAGGGCGCGTGTTCGCGATAGACAAAGGCGCGTTCGAGCGCGAGATCGATGAAACCGGTGGCGATGCCGTTCTGCCAGATCGGAATCTGGCGCAGCAGCAGCGGCGCGCGCGAGGCGGGCTGGAGCATCGCCAGCGTCTCGCGCACGCGCGTGGTGGCGATGTCGATCTTGTTGAGAAACAAAATGCGCGGCAGGCCGATCTCTTCAAGTTCGCGCAGAATGAGCTGCAAGGCCGGTAGTTTGCGCGGATCGGCCTCGCACACCACAATGGCGACGTCGCAGAAGGGGGCGATGTTGCGAAGGTCGTGCGAGAATTCGATTGAGCCGGGACAATCGACGAAGGTGTAGCGGTCGCCGAGATAATCGATGGAGGCGACGTTGGCCTCCACGCTCATGGCGTGGGCGCGCGCCTCGGGGCTCGAGTCGCCGATGCTCGATTTGTCGCGCACCGATCCCTGGCGCGACAGGGCGCCCCCGCGCACCAATATGCTCTCCAGCAACGTGGTCTTGCCGCTCTGAAAGGGGCCGACGATCGCGATGAGCCTCGGCCCCTCGATTCTTCTGTTCTCCGGCATTGTCGTCTCCTTTCAGCCTGCGCGTCCCCGCATGGGGACGGCCGGGTCGGGGATCGTTTCACCGCCCGGCGCAATGCGCAAGCAGTTGAAGACGCGACATTTGGCGGGAGCTCGCGCGCCGCGAAACTTGACCTGAGTCAGAGCGGCGCGCGTGAAGCCGGCGTAAAGATTTCCGTTCTTGCGCGCGCAGTCCTAGCGATGGCGGCGTGCGCGGATCTGGCGTGGCGGGGGCACGTATTCGAGTTCCATGCTCGTGACGCCGGCGGCGACGTCCACGCCCACCTGCGCCTGCACGGAGAACGGTTGCAGACTGACCGTTCGGTTGGAGCCGCCGAGAAGCGCATTCGCGCCCACGCCCACGCCCGCCGTCGCCGAGGCGCCCACGCCGCCATAGTCGCCGGCCAGCGCGCCGGGACCGATCTTGCTGGTGGATGTCGCGACCAGCCAGTCGAGGTGGCCCGGTCCCGTCGCGCCAAGGTCGACGCCAAAGCGCTTGATGGTCCCCACGTAATGTTCGGGCGGGGCGCCGTCGTCGCGGAAGAACAGGCAGTCGAGAGCCTTGCTCGATGTGATGATCATGCCGACGCCGCCGGACACATCGCATTCGAGCGAACCGGCGCGGCCCATCTGGGCGGCGGCGGGCGTGGATGCGGTCAGCGCGACGGCGGCGGCAAGGATGAGATGTTTCATGAGGATCTCCCGTGCGGCCGGATGACCGTCCGGCCGTCGGGAGACAACGCGCGATGCGCCGTCAAGGTTCCGCTGCGCCGCGCGGCGGCAGACGCGACGCGCGCGAAAGCCAGCGCGGCGGCGCTAGCACCCGCGCGCATCAAGGTCGAAACCTCCGAAAGGCGGGACACAGGGGCCTCCTCAACTGGGTCGCCCCTGCCGCCCAAGGTGAACGCAGGTTTTTTTGCCTCTAGCCGAGGCTGGCGCAGAACCTCTGAATGCGCGCGCAGGCTTCTTCCAGCAGCTTGTTCGACGTCGCGTAGGACACACGGAAGTTCGGGCCCGCGCCGAACGCCGAGCCCTGCACGGTGGCCACGCCTTCGGCCTCCAGCAGCGCGGTCACGAAATCCTGGTCGGTCTCGATGGTCTTGCCGTCCGGCGTCCGTCTGCCGATCGCCTGCGCGCAGGAGGGAAACACATAGAACGCGCCTTCAGGCGTCGGGCATTCGAGATATTTCGCCTGATTGAGCATGGAGACGACAAGGTCGCGCCGTTCGCCGAACACCTTGCGGCTCGCGGGAATGAAATCCTGCGGACCGTTGAGCGCCTCCACCGCCGCCCACTGGGCGATGGAGCAGGCGCCGGAGGTCTGCTGGCCCTGGATCATGTCCATGGCGCGGATGAGGTGTTCGGGGCCCGCCGCATAGCCGATGCGCCAGCCGGTCATGGCGTAGGCTTTCGACACGCCGTTCATGGTGAGCGTGCGCTCGTAGAGACCGGGCTCGACCTGCGCGGGCGTGACGAATTTGAAGTCGCCGTAGGTGAGGTGCTCGTACATGTCGTCGGGCAGCACCCACACGTGCGGGTGGCGCATCAGCACGTCCGTCACCTTCTTGAGTTCGGCGCGGGTGTAGGCCGCGCCCGAAGGGTTGGAGGGCGAGTTGAGCACGACCCATTTGGTCTTCGGGGTGATGGCGCGCTCCAGAACTTCCGGCTGGAGCTTGAACCCGTCCTTCATGTGGGTTTCGACGATCACCGGCGTGCCGCCGCACAGCGAGACCATTTCCGGGTAGCTCACCCAATAGGGGGCGGAGATGATGACCTCGTCGCCGGGGTTCATCGTCGCCATGAAGGCGTTGAACAGGATGTGCTTGCCGCCCGTGCCGACGATCACCTGGCCCGGCTTGTAGTCGAGTTCGTTCTCGCGCTTGAACTTGGCGCAGATCGCCTCGCGCAACGGCTGTATGCCGGGCACGGGCGTGTATTTCGTTTCGCCACGCCGGATCGCCGCAATGGCGGCCTCCTTCACATTGTCGGGCGTGTCGAAATCCGGCTCGCCGACCGACAGGCTGATCACGTCGCGGCCCTGGGCTTTCAGGTCGCGGGCTTTCTGCGTCACCGCGATGGTGGCGGAAGGCTTCACGCGAGAAAGGGCATCGGCGAGGAACGCCATCGGTTCGAACTCCTGTGTCTGGCCGCCGTTCTTGCGGCGGGGCGGGACCATAAACGCGTTTCGGGCGCGAAGGAACCGCATTGCGGCGCCGGAACGCGGATTTCGGCCGATTTCGGCGCGGCGCCGCCCGGGCCGGGCGCGAGCAAAAAATTCCCGCTGGAGCGCGGAACCGGCGCTCGCGCGCGCGGTTATTTCCGAGCGGACGGCGCCGTGTGCGCCAACGCACGGAATGCGGGGGCCGGCAGCCTTAACCAAATTCCGGGGCGCGAGTAACCGCCGCCCGCAGGCAGGGAGACAGGCAATGGCGACCAACCTTCGTCAGATCGTACGAGACGATGCAGGCTTCGCCGGTCAATGGAGCCCGGCCGCCGCACGCCGTCAGTTCAACCTGTCCGTCGGGCTTCTCGCGTCGCTGGCGATCGCCGCGGCGCTGATGACCGTCGTCCTCCGGTTCGACCCGCCGTCCGTGCGGACACAGCTCGCCGTGAAGGACACAGCCGTCGTGATGGAGGGTCGTTCGGCCGCGACCGCACACTCGCCCTACGGCGCTCTGATCGTCCCCAACCGGTAGCTGGCGCGAGAGCAGAAGCCTGCTCGCAACGCCGCAAAGCGCCGCTCCTGCGAATGGAGCGGCGCTTTCGTTTGCGGTGTCGAATATTAACGGCTTGTCGCCATCCTGAGGCGCATGGCGGGTTTTGTGGATTCGATACGGAGGGGCGCCTGGCTCACGCCGCAGCGCGCGCGGGCCTACGCCGTCCTGCTGCTGGCGGCGGGGGCTGTCGCGCTGGCCGCCGGCATGCTCGCCGACGGGCTCGGCCACGGCGTCGCCGGGCGGCAGCCCGGAACGGATTTCACGCAGGTCTGGGTTGCGGGGCTGGAGGCGAACGAGGGCGCCGCCAGCGCGCCGTTCGACCCGGCGACTCATTTCGCCCGGCAGCGCGCGTTATTCGGCGCCAACGCGCATATCTACGGCTGGCACTACCCGCCGTTCTTTCTGTTCATCGCGGCCGCGCTCGCGCTCCTGCCCTATCTGGCGGCGCTGGCGGTGTGGCTCGGCGCGACGCTCGCGGCCTATCTGGCGGCGTTTCGCGCCGCGGTCGGCGCGCCGCCGCCGGCGGGCTGGTGGCTGCCCGCGCTCGCCTTTCCCGCGGTGTTCGTCAACATAGGCCACGGACAGAACGGGTTTCTGACGGCGGCGCTGCTGGCCGGCGGGCTGATGCTGGTCGACCGGAGGCCGTTTCTGGCCGGCGCCATCCTGGCGTGTCTGGCCTACAAGCCGCAGTTCGCGCTGATCGCGCCGCTGGCGCTGCTGGCCGCGCGCGAGGGCCGGGCGCTCGCCGGCGGCGCGGCCGGGCTCGCGGCGCTTTGCCTGGTCACGCTGGCCGCGTTCGGTCTGGCGCCATGGCTCGCCTTTCTGCGCAGCCTCGATTTCACCCAGCGCGTGGTGATCGAGGGCGGCGCCATCGGCTTCGAGAAGATCCAGAGCGTATTCGCCGCCGCGCGGCTCCTCGGCGCGTCGACGACGGCGGCCTATGCCGCGCAGGCGATCGTCGCGGCGGCCGCGTTCGCCGGCGTCGTCCGGCTGTGGGCCGCGGGCGCCGACCGGCGGCTCGCGATCGCGGCGGCGCTGACGGCGGCGCTCATGACCACCCCATACTGCCTCGACTACGACATGGTCGTGCTCGGTCCGGCGCTGGCGCTGATGTATGCGCATGGCCGCGCGCGGGGGTTCGCGCCTTACGAAAAATCGGCGATGGCGCTCGTGTTCGTCACGCCGCTGATCGCGCGTCCGCTGGCGGGTCTGTCCGCGCCCGTCGCGCCGTTGATCGTGTGCATGTTCTTTGGCTTCATCGTGTGGCGCGCGAGCGCGTCGCAACCCGCCGCATCGCCCGCCGCAGCTTAAGATCGGCGAGGCTTTGACCGGGGCGAGACTCGCCCCATATTCCCCCGATGATCCGACCGCCCAAACGGAAAGCCTCGCGCGCGAAAGCCTCGCGACCCGACGTGACTCCGCTCGACGAACATTTGTCGGCGCTGCTCAATCCCGCGTTGAGCGCGCCGTCCGCCCGGCCGCGCGGCTTCGAGGAGGCGCCGCAGGCGACCTATCTCGCGCGCGACGGGCTGGTAGGCGCGACCGCGACGGTCGAATCGCTCAAGCAGCTTTTGGAGTTGGGCGATCCGAATCTGCGCGCGAAGACGCCGTGGATGCCGCATCGGCCCGAGCGCCCGCAGAAATCGGAAGGCGGGCGCACGTTCCGCATCGTGTCCGACTACGAGCCGAAGGGCGACCAGCCGCAGGCCATCGACGAACTCGTCGCCGGCCTCGCGCAGCACGAGCGCGATCAAGTGCTGCTCGGCGTGACAGGATCGGGCAAGACGTTCACGATGGCGAGCGTGATCGAGCGCGCGCAGCGCCCGGCGCTCGTTCTGGCGCCGAACAAGACGCTCGCAGCGCAACTGTACGGCGAGTTCAAATCGTTCTTTCCCGACAACGCGGTCGAGTATTTCGTTTCGTATTACGACTACTACCAGCCGGAAGCCTACGTTCCCCGGACCGACACCTATATCGAGAAGGAATCGTCGATCAACGAGCAGATCGACCGCATGCGCCATTCGGCCACGCGCGCGCTGCTCGAACGCGACGATGTGGTCATCGTCGCCTCGGTGTCCTGCATCTACGGCATCGGCTCGGTCGAGACCTACACGGCGATGACGTTCTCGATCGAGGTCGGCGAAAAGATCGACCAGCGCCAGCTCATCGCCGATCTGGTGGCGCTGCACTACAAGCGCTCCGGCGGCGATTTTTCGCGCGGCCTGTTCCGCGTCCGTGGCGACACCGTCGAGATCTTTCCCGCCCACTACGAGGATCGCGCGTGGCGCGTCGGCTTTTTCGGCGACGAGGTGGAGAGCATCGCCGAATTCGATCCGCTGACGGGCAAGAAGACCGCGGACCTCGGGTTCGTGAAAATCTACGCCAACTCGCATTACGTCACGCCGCGCCCGACGCTGCTGCAGGCGATTTCCGGCATCAAGAGCGAACTCAAGCAGCGGCTCGCGGAGCTGAACGCCGGCGGCCGGCTTCTGGAGGCGCAACGGCTCGAACAGCGCACGATGTTCGATCTGGAAATGATGGAAGCGACCGGCTCGTGCGCGGGCATCGAGAACTACTCGCGCTATCTCACCGGCCGCAAGCCGGGCGAGCCGCCGCCGACGCTGTTCGAATATCTGCCCGACAACGCGCTCGTCTTCACCGACGAGAGCCATGTCACCGTGCCGCAGATCGGCGGCATGTATCGCGGCGACTTCCGCCGCAAGGCGACGCTCGCCGAATACGGGTTCCGCCTGCCCTCGTGCATGGACAACCGGCCGCTGCGGTTCGAGGAATGGGAGGCGATGCGCCCGCAGACCGTGCACGTTTCGGCGACGCCCGGAAGCTGGGAGATGGAGCGCGCGGGCGGCGTGTTCGTCGAGCAGGTCATCCGCCCCACCGGCCTGATCGATCCGCCGGTCGAAGTGCGGCCCGCACGCGCGCAGGTGGACGACCTTCTGGGCGAAGCGCGGGCGGTCGCGCAGCAGGGCTATCGCGCGCTCGTCACCGTGCTCACCAAACGCATGGCCGAGGATCTCACCGAATATCTGCACGAGAACGGGGTTCGCGTGCGCTACATGCATTCCGACATCGACACCATCGAGCGTATCGAGATCATCCGCGACCTGCGGCTCGGCGCGTTCGACGTGCTGGTCGGCATCAATCTTCTGCGCGAGGGGCTCGACATTCCCGAATGCGGGCTCGTCGCCATTCTCGACGCCGACAAGGAAGGTTTTTTGCGCAGCGAGACGTCGCTGGTGCAGACCATCGGCCGCGCGGCGCGCAACGTCGACGGCCGCGTCATCCTCTACGCCGACAGCGTCACCGGCTCCATGCGGCGCGCGATGGACGAAACGGAACGACGCCGCGCGAAACAGCAGGCGTACAACGAGGCGAACGGCATCACGCCGGCCTCCATCAAGCGCGGCATCGCGGACATTCTGGGCAGCGTCTACGAGCAGGACCACGTGACGGTGGACGCGGGCCTCGCCGCCGCGCCGCTCGTCGGGCACAATCTCAAACTCACGTTGGCCGACCTCGAAAAACGGATGCGCGAGGCCGCCGCCAATCTGGAGTTTGAGGAAGCCGCACGCTTGCGCGACGAGATCAAGCGGCTGGAGGCGACCGAACTCGCCATCGCCGACGATCCGCTCGCGCGGCAGGCCGAAATCGAGGACGAGGCGGGGCGGTTCGGCGGCAACCGCAAGTATGGGGCGGCGGCCAATCTACCGAAGTCTTCCGCGCAAGTCGGGAACACCCGACTTGCGAAGACTCGCGCGCACAAACCGACGGACGCCGACATGGGGCCGCACAACTTTGGCGGCGGCGAAGCGCGGCCGCGTTCGAGCGCGGGCAAGGGCGGGACGCGGGCATCGAAGGGGAAGCGAAGAGGGTAGGTTGCGCGTAGCCGCGCCGCGTCTTCCTCCCCTTTCATGGGGCGGCGCGCGACCCCCCTCTCCCCGCGAGCGGGGAGAGGGCTGGGGTGAGGGGCGGCAACAGGCGGTCCGGGTGCGGCGGGGGGGGGGGGGCGGCGGCGCG